>Ga0105240_10002698_pt1 | contig 28220 bp, 24 predicted proteins | sample KBSC54metaG_FD_80426 | JGI IMG/M metagenome (GOLD analysis project Ga0105240, IMG submission 80426) | Corn rhizosphere microbial communities from Kellogg Biological Station, Michigan, USA - KBS C5-4 metaG | ecosystem: Host-associated > Plants > Roots > Rhizosphere > Soil | place: Michigan, USA... | reverse complement strand
CTGGAATCCAGGCTGTAATCCGGGAGAGTCCTCAGCAGCGCGGTGAATTTTTGGGAGTTGGGGATCCTATCTATAACCAGGTTGATCCGCGCTGGCGTGGAGCGATTTCTAACCGTGCCACTGGCGGCCAGTTGCAGCGTCTGGTGGGCAGCCGCGACGAGATCGAGGCGAGCGCGGGCAGCTGGATCGAGGCCGGCGGCGCTGCGGTTGTGCTTGAGGGCCCGCGAGCGCGCCGCGAGATTTTTTTACGCGAATTGGAGCGGCGGCCGGCCGTGATCCATCTGGCGACGCATGTTCTCTTCCCTAGCGCCAGCCGCCGGCAGGGCCTGATTGCTTTCGGCTTGGGAGACGCGCACGCCGAACCCGAATTTCTTTCTACCTCGGAAGTCGCCCGGCTGCGCGTCCCCGGCGCCCTGGTGGTAATGACCGGCTGCGCGGCAAACGATGGAGAAGCGCGTGCCGGTGCCGGGCTTCTGGGATTAACCCGAGCTTGGCTTATGGCCGGCGCCGGCCTGGTGATCTCTACCGCCTGGCCCGTCGAAGACAACTCAGGCGCGATGTTCGCGCGCTTCTATCACTATTTGCAGAATCATTCGGCAGCCGAAGCGCTGCAACTGAGCCAGAAGGAAGTGGCCCACTCCGGAGCTGGGCGTCAAGCGCCAGCGTCCTGGGCTTCCTATCAAGTGACCGGAGGAACCCACTAACCATGCTCGCTCCCGAACCTCTCCGAAACACCCCCGCATTGTCGGCCGATGAATCCCCGCGAGGATCACCCCTGGGATCCTCCACTGAAAGGGCTGAGGAACCGCCCAGCGAAACTGCCGCGGAAGCGCCTGCGGAAATGCTGGACGAACTCAGCCTCGCGGTCGCAGCCGGCGCCGCAAGCCGAAACGGATTGCCGGACAGCGCCCAGCCGCTGACCGAAGGCTCCGAGGTCTACGCTGGTTGGGTGAAGCTGGTGGGGCGAATCCGCACCAATCAAACCGATGGCATGGCCGAGCTCTATCAACTGTTTTCCAAAGGCATTCGATTCTATCTGTGCCGCCAGCTGGGAGTGCAGGATCTGGACGATAGAGTCCATGACACCTTCGTTGTGGTAGTGCAGGCGATTCGCCGCGGCGAACTCCGGGAACCCGAACGCCTGATGGGATTTGTGCGCACAATCGTTCGCCGCCAGGTGGCCTCGCACATCGACAAGGCGGTCCAGACGCGGCGCGAACAAATGGACCTCGATGCCAGTTCCCGCGTCGCCGACCCGCACGGAAACCCGGAAGAAACCGCTATCTTTCATCAAAAGGAGGACTTAATCCGTAAAGTCCTGGCCGAATTGACCAGCCGGGATCGGGAGATCCTGACCCGCTTCTATCTTGATGAAGAGAGTCAGGAAGAAATTTGTACCGAAATGACCCTCACCGAGACTCAATTTCGGCTGCTCAAATCCCGCGCCAAGTCCCGTTTTGGTGAACTCGGCAAGAAAAAATTGGCACAGAGCAGTTTGAACGCAATTTGCATGAGAACTTCGGCAGGCGCGTCCCACTAAGGAACAGAGTGCCGGTTAGGAACAAGTCCCGGTTCGGACTGTAGATCCGCTGCGGTACCGTTTCGGTACGTGGAGGAAAGCATGTCGTTGGACACTTTGCCCTCGGCCCCCGTTCATCCGACGGAGGAGCTTTTGGAGGAATATTCTTTCGGACGCGTCTCGGAGCCCGCGCTCGCGCGATTCGAAGAACACCTGCTCGATTGCACGCTGTGCCAGGCCCGATTGCTGGCTATCGATGAATATACGGCGCTCATGAAAGCGGGAATCGCCGCTTTTGAGCGGGAACGCCACGCCGCGCCTCCTTCGTCCTCCGCTCCGTCAGCGGGCTTCGTACCTCCCCGAATTCGAGGCGGCAATCTGCTGCTCGGGGCTGCCCTTGTGATGGTGCTCGTCAGTGCGGCCCTCATCTGGCGGATGCATCCCGCATCCCCGGTTGACTCTCCACCTGCCACCGTGAAATTGATCGCCTGGCGTGGAGGCGCGGGCGACGGCAGTGCCAAAGCGCCCTCAGACCGTGTTCTCGAACTGACCATTGATCGAACCGATTTACCTCTTGCGCCGGCCTACCGTCTGGAAGTGGTTAGTTCCACCGGGCGGCCAATGTGGAATGGAGCCGCCCGAATTGTAGAACGGAATATTTCGGCTCGCGTGGCCAACCCGCTTCAGCCGGGAGCGTATTGGGTGCGCCTCTATTCTTCGGGCGACCGATCGCGCGGCGACCGTCTGCAGCGCGAATTCGGCCTGCGTATTGAATAGCGCCCAGCGCGCGCCGGAGCGGCGTTAAAATAAAACCTTGGAACTCTCCACGCCTGCTGCCGCTAGACTTCGCCACAATTGGACCTTGGCTGAGATTGAGGCCATCTACGCAGCACCGCTGCCGGACTTGATTTTTCGCGCGCAGATGGCACAGCGGGCGTATCATCGCAGCGACGAAGTGCAGGGATGCGTGCTGCTGAGCATCAAGACCGGTGGATGTCCGGAGGACTGCGCCTACTGCCCACAATCGGCTCACTACAAAACCGGCGTCGAACGTGAGGGGCTCGTGAGCGTTGACGCGGCGCTGGCCGCCGCCCGCAACGCGAAGGCGCAGGGCGCGACCCGCTTCTGCATGGGCGCGGCGTGGCGCGACATCCCCTCGGGCGAGCCGTTCGAACGGGTGCTCGACATGGTGCGCGGCGTTCGTGCTTTGGGTCTAGAAGCGTGTTGCACCCTGGGCATGTTGACCGACGCACAAGCCACGGCGCTGGCGGAAGCGGGCCTGACCGCTTATAACCACAATCTGGATACGTCGTCGGAATTTTATGGCGAGATCATCAGCACACGCACGTATCAAGATAGGCTAGCCACACTCGACCGGGTGCGGCGCTCCGGCGTGACCGTGTGCTGCGGCGGCATCATCGGCATGGGTGAGAGCCGCCAGGAACGCTACCGGTTACTGCGCGAACTTTCGACGCTCGACCCGCATCCGGAAAGTGTGCCTGTGAACATGCTGGTGCGCGTCGAAGGAACGCCGCTGGCGAATCAGCGCGCCGAGGAGCCGCTGGAGCTGGTGCGCATGATTGCCACCGCGCGAATCCTCATGCCCGCCTCGATGGTGCGCCTAAGCGCGGGGCGCTTGTCGCTTTCCGATGAAGCACAGGCGTTATGCTTTCTGGCGGGTGCGAATTCGATCTTCATGGGCGATAAGCTGCTGACCACGCCGAATCCGGAAGCCAACGTGGACCGTCAGTTGTTCGATAAGCTCGGCATGCGGCTGATGCCCGCGGAGGCCGCCGAGAAGGTCCATGCCTGATGTCCGGGTCCCTGCCTAATGTCCCCGCGTGATGCACTGGCTTCGCGCCGGAGTGCGGGAATGGCAGAGCGCATAGCGGAGCGTCTGGCCGCGATCGACGCGGACGGCCTGCGGCGAACGCTGCGGCCGCCGTCGGGTATCGATCTTTGCTCCAACGATTATTTGGGCCTGGCGGCTCACCCGCTTTTGAAACGACGGATGGCAGACGCGGTGATCGCGGAGGGCGTCGGCAGCACCGGCTCGCGATTGCTGCGGGGAGAACGCACTGGTTTCGCGCGCGTGGAAGAACAGTTCGCGCGATTCAAGGGTACCGAGCGGAGTCTGTATTTCTCGAGCGGCTATCTGGCGAATCTGGCGGTGCTGACGGCGTTTCCGGAAGCGGGCGATGTGATTTTCTCCGATCAACGCAATCACGCCAGCCTGATTGACGGAATACGCTTGTCACGAGCGCGCCGCGTTGTGTTTCCCCACAACGATCCATGGGCGCTCGCGCAGCTGCTGAAGGAAGACGCTGGCGCTGGACAGAGGTTCGTGGTCGTCGAATCGCTGTTCAGTATGGATGGGGACCAAGCGCCGCTGGCTGAATACGCCGCGCTCTGCCGTACGGCCGGAGCGGCTCTGATCGTCGACGAGGCCCACGCGATTGGGGTGTATGGGACACGGGGAGAGGGCTTGGCGGGCGAAGTTTTTGTGACCATCAATACCGCGGGCAAGGCCATGGGCGTGAGCGGCGCTTTCGTCGCAGGGCCCGCCGACGCGATTGAATATTTGATCCAGCGGGCGCGACCCTTCATTTTTTCGACGGCGCCACCGCCTGCGATCGCCGCGGCTCTCGAAGCGAGTCTGGAGGTGATCGCCAGCGAGCCTGAACGTCGCAAACGTCTGCTGGCGCGCGCGTGCTATTTGCGAAAGCGGCTCGGACTCGCAGGAGATTCGCCGATTATTCCGGTGATCATTGGAGACAGTGAACGGACCGTGGCAGTCGCGTGCGAATTGCAGGCGGCGGGCTTTGATCTACGAGCGATCCGTCCTCCTACGGTGCCGCCGGGCACTGCGCGTTTGCGGGTGGCAGTCAATCAAGGGCTGAGCGAAGAGGTGCTCGACCGGTTCGTCACCGCTTTAGAAGCCGCGACTAAACCATGAAAGGCCTCTTTGTCACCGGCACCAATACCGGCATCGGCAAAACGGTTGCGGCGGCGGCGCTGATGCATCGCTTCCGTGGAATCGCGCCGCTGCGTTACTGGAAGCCGATCCAGACCGGCATTGAGATCGACGACGACACTGCGACGGTACGGCGGTTGGGCGCATGTGCCGAGCAGGAGATTTTCGCGGAAGGCGTGCGCTTAGAGAAACCGGTTTCGCCACACCTGGCCGCGCGCTGGGCCGGGATGCGGATTGACTTGGCGGAGTTACGCGCATTGGTGCCCGAGGAACCGGAGACGCGCTGGATTGTCGAAGGCGCTGGCGGATTGCTGGTGCCCGTCAACGAGTGGCAGACCATGGCGGAGTGGATCGCCTACCTTGCTCTGCCGGTGGTGCTGGTAGCGCGCTCGAGCCTCGGGACCATTAACCATACGCTGCTCACGCTCGAAGCCCTGCAAACCCGCTGGTTGCGGGTCGCGGGCGTGCTGATGATCGGTGAACCAAATCCGGATAATCGTGCTGCTATCGAACAATACGGACGCGTGCCGGTGATCGCGGAGATGCCTCTGCTGGCTCCGCTCGATCCGGGTTTGCTGGCGGCCTGGAGCGCGGCTAATCTGGACGCGCAGGGGCGCTTGCTGGAGTTCCTGCGATGAGGGTGAACCATCCGCATTTGAATCAGCGCGATCGCGCCCATGTCTGGCATCCGTACACGCAGATGCTGACGCAACCACCGCTATTGCCCATCGTACGAGGTGAAGGTGTGTACCTCTATACCGAAGACGGGCGCAAGATTCTGGACGGCATTTCCTCGTGGTGGGTGAACATCCACGGCCATGCGCACCCTCGGCTGAATGCAGCGCTGGCGGCGCAGGCCCGCGAGATCGAGCACGTCATTTTCGCCGGGTGCACACACCGCCCCGCGGTGGAACTCGCGGAGCGGCTAGTGGCGGTGATGCCGGCGGGTCTCAATCGCGTTTTCTATTCCGATAACGGTTCGACCGCGGTCGAGGCCGCGATAAAGATGGCGGTCCAGTATTGGCGGAACTGCGGCGAGCCGCAGCGCAGCGGGTTGATCACGCTGCATCATGCCTATCACGGCGACACCGTCGGCGCGATGTCGGCCAGCGAAGATTCGCTGTTTACACGCGCCTTCACCCCGCTGCTGTTTCCAGTAGCGCGCGCGCATTCGCCGTATTGTTACCGCTGCCCGCTGGGCCTCCAACGAGCGTCTTGCCAAATAGATTGTCTGGGTGATCTGGAGCACCGCCTTCAGGAGCAGGGCGAGCGCACGGTCGCGGTTCTAGTGGAGCCGATGTTGCAGGGCGCGGGCGGTATGATCGTGTGGCCGGCTGAGTTCCTCAGTGGTGTCCGGCGGTTGTGTGACCGCTACGGCGTTCTGATGATCGCCGATGAAGTACTGACGGGCTTCGGGCGCACGGGCCGCATGTTTGCCTGTGAGCACGCGCAGGTGAAACCCGACATCCTGTGTCTGTCAAAGGCGCTGACCGCGGGCTATCTCCCGATGGGCGTGACGGCGGCTACCGAAGCGATTTACGAAGCGTTCCTCAGCACGGATCGCAGCCAGACGTTTTTTCACGGGCATTCCTATACTGCGAATGCTTTAGCCTGCGCGGTAGCAATCGCCAGCCTGGAGTTGTTCGGCGAGACCGACGTGCTTGCCCGTGTGGGTCGTCTGGAACGGCAATTGCGCGCGGGGCTGGAACCGCTGCGTTCTCTCGCCCACGTGGGGGATGTACGAGTGATCGGCGGCGTCGGAGTAGTGGAACTCGAGGGCGATAGCGGCTACCTTGCCGATATAGGCCCGCGTTTGGGCGCTGCGTTTCTGGAGCGCGATCTGTTGCTGCGCCCTCTGGGCAATATCGTCTATTTTATGCCGCCCTACGTCATCACGGATGCTGAAACCGAGTGGGCACTGGCGCAAATCCGCGAAGTGATTGGCCGCGTGCCTTAAATGCATGTGATAGATTCGTGAGTTGCCGGCCATTCTGTTCCCCGTCACCATTTTTCTAAGCGCGTTCCTGTTGTTTCAGGTGCAGCCGATGATCGGCCGCTACGTACTGCCGTGGTTCGGCGGCGGCCCGGCGGTGTGGACCAACTGCATGCTGTTCTTCCAAACCATGCTGCTGGCCGGCTACGCCTATGCCCACTGGCTGGGATCGCGGCGCGGCCACGTGCAGTCCTGGGTACACGCGGCGCTGCTGGCGGGGTCACTGGCGTTTCTGCCGATTGCTCCGCGCGCTGAAATCTGGAAGTCCAGCGGGGCGGGTGATCCGTCGGGCCGCATCCTGCTGTTGTTGGCGGTGACCATTGGGGGCCCTTATTTGCTGCTTTCAGCGACTACGCCCTTGCTACAGCGCTGGTTTCATTTGGTGCGTCCTCAGGAAGCGCCCTGGCGGTTGTATGCGCTCTCCAACCTGGGTTCGTTTTTGGCACTTTTTAGTTATCCGTTTGTGCTGGAACCTTACTTCCGGCTCAGCACTCAAACCTGGGTCTGGTCCGGCTTCTATATGGTCTTCGCGGCATTGTGTGGATGGGTGGCATGGCAGATGCGAAGCGCACTGCCCGCGGAGACTGAATTGGTTAGCGAGCCGTTAGACGCCGGTCCGTCGCTGCTCGATATCGCCATGTGGCTGGCGCTGGCCGCCTGTGGTTCAGTGCTGCTCCTCGGCACCACCAGTCAGATTACCCAGGAGATCGCGGTGTTCCCATTTCTATGGATCGCGCCGCTGTCGATTTATCTGCTGACATTTATTCTGACGTTTGAGAGTGACCGCTGGTACCGCCGCGGCATCTTCGCGGTACTGGCCGGGGTGCTCGCGCCGGTAACCTGCGCGGCGATCAGCCTAAGTGTGGCCATCTCGGTATGGAAGCAACTCGCAGTGTACTCCGGCGCGCTGTTCGTGACATGCATGGTTTGCCATGGCGAACTCGCTCGCTCGCGGCCATCGCCGCGTCACCTGACGGCATTCTATCTGGCCATCGCCGCGGGTGGCGCGTTAGGCGGAGTTTTCGCCGCGATCTTGGCGCCGCGCGTATTCAGCGAATTCAGCGAATATCCAATCGGATTGGCAGGCGCGTGTATCCTCGGCTTCCTCGGATGGATGCGCAGCGGCGCGCTGGCCCAGTGGACCGGGCGCAACTTCGCCGTGCGCGTCCCGCTCATGGCGTTGATGTTCGGCGGAATCATTTCGGCCTACGCCACGGCGATCAATAGGCAGCCGGGCATCGACGCGCGCCGAAACTTTTATGGAATCCTGCGCGTGGTAGACCGCCATGATAAAAACGGGGCATTTCGCGAGCTGAGCCATGGACGCGTGCAGCACGGATTTCAATATCTGGATCCGGACAAGCGTTCCTGGGCCACCTCATACTATGGACCGCACAGCGGCGTGGCGCTAGCCATCGACGCGCTGCCGCATCCGCGCCGTATCGCCGTAGTAGGACTGGGTGCGGGAACTTTGGCCGCCTGGGGGCGCGCTGGCGATACCTACCGCTTCTATGAAATCAACCCCAACGTCGAACCCATCGCGCGAAAGTGGTTCACATTTCTCGCGGATTCGAAGGCGAGCACCGCAGTGGTGTTGGGCGACGCGCGCATTCAGCTCCAACGCGAATTGGCCGCCGGCCATACCCACGATTTCGACCTCATCGCGGTGGACGCGTTTTCGGGCGACGCCATTCCTATGCACCTGCTTACTACGGAATGCGCGGAAGTCTATAGACAGCGCCTGGCTCCCGGAGGCATCATCGCGCTGCATATTTCCAATCGCTCCCTGAATCTCGAGCCGGTGACGCGCGGGCTGGCGCGCTATCTGAGGTGGCAGGCGCGAATGGTGGTAGTCGTCCGCGACTTGCTCGATAACGACAAGGGCGAAAGCAATTCACGTTGGGTATTGCTGACCGAGAAGCCAGACACTTTCGCACATTCAAAAATCCGCGACACCATGGTGGGCTGGAGCACTTCAAAGGAGCCGGTGATTACCTGGACCGACGACTTTGCCAGTCTCTGGCCTATCTTGCGATTTTGAGAGGTCCTAAAAGAAAAACGCGCGCACTCTGATGTACGAGTGCGCGCGAATTAATCGGAGTGGGACGATCGCTAGCGGCGGGCCAGCTTCACTTTCGGTGTCGCCACATAGCCAGTCACGTGATCCTTGGTCACTTGGTTGATCACGATCTCATCGGGCTGCATGTTGCCTGAGACGTACAACTGCACCGGTTCATTGATGGTCTTGTCTTTCTTCTCCACATGCCGGTCGTCGGCCAGTACATCCATGGTGAAGCGGCCGCGTTTCGGATCAGCCTTCTTGAGCGTCAGCATGAGGTCGCCGACTTTTTTGGCGGCATCTTTCTTGCTGATGTCGAACTCAAAGTAATTGCGCTCGCCCAAGGCGCGCAGGGTGTCCAAGTCCTTGGCGTTGGTCGCAATCAGTCCGCTCATTACGCCCATATCGCCCATGGCTCTTTTCAAATCGGCGCTGGTCTTCTCGATGTCACTCTGCGCAGCGGCCACATTGGTCTTGACCGCTTCGACGTTGGCCTTCACGCCATCCACATCGGTAGTCACCTCGCTGAATTTGGAGGTGGTGGTGTCCTGGATCTGAGAAAGTTGGGTAGCCACCTGCTGTTGCTGCTCACTCAGTTTTCCGCTTAACTCCTCACCCTGCTTCTGAGCTTCCGTGCGCGCCCGCCGAATGGCGACGGTAGCGGAATCGCCGACGCCTTTGACTTGCTGTTTCATATCCTGCGCTAAGTCTTGCAGACGTTGCCGCTCCTGCTCCAGCAGAGTCGTAGTCGCGTCATTCAATTTGGAGATCTGGGTTTGGGTTCCGCTCTGCGTGCGTGCGATCTCGTCATTCAGATGGTTGGCTCGCACCAGCAGGTAGCCGTCTCCCGCGAGGGCGATCACCAGGCCCACGGCCAGCAACGTCAAGGCCGTGCTGTGATTCCGTGGAACCGGGACTTCGTGGATGTGTTCTTCGTTGTGCTCGATTTGGTTCGACATCGTGTGCTCCTTTGGGCCGCTGTGCTCAGTTGGCCTGCGGACAGCAAAGGTGCACGCTGTGTGCCAAAACGAAGGGCGTCAGAAACGTTTGATCCTACAGGGCTTCGAAGTTCTCGCGGGGCCTAAGGTCTCGCGTAAGTCTTACGGCCGGTCGGTAATCAATTCGACCTCAAGCGAGGCCAGGTCAGCCAATTTGACCTGAATCGGCACTCCTAGCGGGGCTTCGACAATACCGGCGTAAGAACCGGTGGTGACGATCTCGCCGGCTTTAAGCCCCTGTCCGCGGCCATTAAGAAAATGCACCAGCCAGGTGAACGCTTTCATCGGATGCCCGCTCGGATGGCCCTGCTCTTTATCGAACAGAGTGCCGGCGGGGGTCTGAATGGTCACGTGCAGGCGCTCCAGCGAATGATCGAGAGCACGGGGAATCACCGGACCGATCAGTAAGCCGTGATGGTTATAGGAATCCGCCAGAATCTCAGGAGGCGTGGCGGAGGCTTTGTCAGCGTAGCGCGTGGTGATCAGTTCCAGTACCATCCGCGCTTCACCGATGGCCGCGCGGATTTCCGCATCGCTATAGGGCGTGGCGCGAGGCGGCAAATCGTGAGCGATTACGAAAGCGATCTCGGGCTCGATCTGCCCCTTCGTCCCGGGAACGGCACACGGGAGGGAGCGCAGGATCGCCGATGCCGGAATGGCAGCGATAATGGGCCCAGTGAGAGGATTGGGGACGCCGCACTTCCACCCGCCCACAGTTTCGCCAAGCAGTTCCAATACCCGATCCTGGATCGCTAAAGCCGAGTCGGAGTCGGTGGGGCGATAGCTCTCCGGAATGGACGCGCCCGGCGTCTTGGATTTACGCGATTCGACTAAGTGGTGCGCGGCCTGATCGATCTTTTTTGCCGAAAGCATCGGTGTTTAGTGGTCTCCCTTGGTTTCAACGTGGCCGCCGAACTGAAAACGCAGTGCGGATAAAACTTTGGCGGCAAAGTCTCCTTCGCCCCGCGAAGTGAAGCGCTGGTACAACGCGGCGCTCAGCACCGGCGCCGGCGCGGACTCATCGATTGCTGCCTGAATCGTCCAGCGGCCTTCGCCTGAATCGGAGACGCGTCCGGAAAAATCCTTGAGGTCGGGACTGGCAGCCAGCGCCGCCGCTGTTAGATCCAGCAGCCACGAAGCCACTACACTGCCGCGCCGCCAGACTTCCGCGATGTCCGCGAGATTCAGGTTGTATTGATAGTGTTCCGGGTTGCGCAGCGGCGTGGTCTCGGCGTCCACCGTGCGCTCTTGCAGGCCCGCGTTGGCGTGCCGCAGGATGTTCAATCCCTCAGCGTACGCGGCCATCAGGCCATACTCGATGCCGTTGTGAACCATCTTGACGAAGTGACCCGCGCCGACGGGTCCGCAATGCAAATAGCCGTCTTCCGCGGTGTTTGGCGGTTTCGAGGCGGCGGGATCCTTGCGTCCTGGGGTGCTCTCGATGCTGCCGCGTCCCGGCGCGAGCGTCTTGAAGATCGGGTCCAGGCGCGCAACGACATCGGCTTCGCCTCCGATCATTTGGCAATAGCCGCGCTCGAGGCCCCATACGCCACCGCTGGTACCCACATCCACGTAATGGATCCCCTTGGCTGCAAGCTCCTTGCCGCGGCGAATATCGTCGATGTAATAGGAATTGCCGCCGTCGATCAAGGTGTCGCCCTGGGCGAGACGCGGCGTAAGCTGCGCGATCATGCTGTCGACCGCCGCCGCCGGCACCATCATCCAGATGGCGCGCGGCGTGGTCAACTTGCCGACGAAATCATCGAGCGACGACGCGCCCGCGGCACCTTCACCAGACAACTGTTTCACGTTGGCGGCGTTGAGATCAAATACTACACAGGACTGGCCGCCCTTAGTGAGGCGGCGCACCATGTTCGCACCCATGCGGCCGAGGCCGATCATTCCGAGTTGCATTAGAATTCCATGGTATCGTGCGGGCCGCGCCCAAAATAAAACCCCCGAGCCGCATATGCAGCCCAGGGGGCCTCCGACAAAGATTAACCACGCCGTAAATGCCGAGCGTGTGCTTGAATCCGGCGTACACTATGTGGACCAAGCGCACTAACGTTTGCTACGGTTTCTCGATGTTGTTTCCAAATATGAAGCCGATCTCGGCTACCGCTCGGAACTGGTTGTGATCCAGGCCAGCAGGGCCGAAGACGAATCCAGGCGTGGAGTTGCCCGCGTGTGTCCAAGCAATATCTCCACGAGCGAAAAAGCCTCCGGATTGAAATGTCGGCGTCACGGTCAGCGACGTGCCGGAGCTGCCGGGACCGAAAATCAGGTTGACAGAGTTCTGCGCGGCGCTTCCCGAACTCGAGATATATTCCCAGCGCACCGGCAGTGAGAAGCCATGTTTGAAGGCATGGCTCACCAGAATCGCACCGCCGGTGGTAGACGCACCCTTCGCGACGCCAATGCTAGCGTTGGTAGGCACATCGGTGTATTGGAAGTAGGGTTGAACAATCCAGGAACCCTTTGAGTATGTGTAGATGACGTTGTAGATGCTGCCATCGTTTTGCACCGGTGTGGCCAGCGTCTGAAACGCGGTCTGACCCAGATTTCCACCGGCCACGAACGACAAGGCATGGGCCCCATTGGTATACGCCAAGGAACCCGACAGCCAAGTGTAGCGATTGGAATAGAAGCCGTCGTTCCAGCTCAGCGAAGCGGAGAATTTGCCCATGGTCTGGTTTACCTGGATGCCGCGGTTGATGGCATTTTCCTGGTTCCACAACAGGCCGCGCTCGACGTTCATATTTTCGAAGCTGAAAGTGTACTCCGCTCCGATTAGCGTGGGCAGGGAACCGACCAAAAAGGAAGTATTCTTCCCCGCCTGCAGCTTTACAAAAGCAACCGGCAGCGGACCCCACAGGTCGGAGATAGTTTTATCGGTAGCCAGGTACGGCACGCCTAGGGACGGAATATTGTAGGCACCTGCTTGCACGTAGAACTGAAACCACCCGTCGGTCTTTTGAATAAATACCTGTCCATTGCTCAGAGCTGCTTGCTTGGTGTCATCTCCCGCGACATGGTTGTTCTGCAGCAGGCCCATGCCGCTAAGAAAGCCGTTTACGGCAATCTTGCCAAACGGTCCGGCTTCGAAAATGGCTGGAGGAAGGTTCGACAGCGGCCCGGTTATGGCAGGGATGGGCAGAGGCGCCGGGGCCGCCGGCGGAGTCGCCGCTTCCGGAGCGGGCGCCGGCGCAGGTTGATCCTGTGCGAATGCCAAGGACGCGATAGCCAAAAGACAAGTGCCCGTAAATAGTCTTCTAATCTTCAAGTGAAACCTCCTAGAAATTTAGGCTGAAATAGGGGAACAAGCGGCGCGGCTTGCGTCCAACTGAAGTGCGAATAACCCGATTGTAATGGCGGCTCCGCGGCTTGGCCAATAGATAATTTGGATGGACCTTATAGTGCTTAATCACTGAGGCTCAGTACGTTAGATATAGATTATTTCGATTGACTCCATACACAGTTTTTCATGGCCGAAGACGGGGTCGCATGGTATTGATCGAGTAGGATAAAGAATGGCCAGCGTCGGAACCAGCAGCAGTATGGAGAAGTTACAAACCAGCCAGGAGTGGGACGCGATCCGCGCCGATTTCTACGCCACCGGCGATGCTGCCGCAGCACAGGCCCGGCTAACCGGGGTCATCGACAAGATGTCGGTCGAGGCGTTTGAATCGACGATTCGACTGGCCTTTCCAAAAGGGATCGCCATGCTCGCGGTAGGCGGATACGGCCGCCGCGAATTGTTCCCGTTCTCCGACATCGACATCATGATCCTGCTGGAGAATGAGTCCCTGGCGGCGGCGATCAAGGAACCGCTCTCGGAGTTTATGCGCCTGTTATGGGACGCCGGGCTCCGGCTCAGCCATTCGGTGCGTACCCTGAACGAGTGCGTGGAAGTGCATGACGGGAATCCGGAACTGAACGTCAGCCTGCTCGACCGGCGCTTGCTGGGGGGCGACGAGCAGGTGCATACCCGGCTAGAAGCCCGGCTGCCTCTGTTCCTCACCAAGCAGGGGCACCGGCTGGCCCGGCATTTGTGCCAATTGACGCGCAGCCGCCACGGCAAGTATCAAGACACGCTGTTTCATCTGGAGCCGGATGTGAAGGAAACCCCCGGCGGCCTGCGCGATCTGCATTTCATCCAGTGGATTTCGGGGCTGCGTCCGGAACTGCGCCCGCAGACCTCGCTGACGGAGGCCACGGCTTTTCTATCTTCGCTGCGCTGCTTCCTGCATTTTGAGGCCGGCCGCGACCGCAACGTACTGAATTTCGAAGCCCAGGAACTGATCGCGCAGCAAGCTTTTTCCTCCGTGAAAACGCCACCGCTGTGGATGCGCGAATATTTCAATCACGCCCGCATGGTGTTTCGCGAAACGCAGCGCACCCTCGACGCCTACGAAAAAACCGAAACTTCCCTGTTCAGCAGCTTTCGCGACCTGCGCTCGCGAGTGTCCAACTCTGAATTCACGGTATCGCGCGAGCGCGTCTTTCTGCGCAATCCGGCGCGGCTGCCGGGCGATCCGGAAATGGTGCTGCGGCTGCTTGAATTCGTGGCGCGCCACGGCGTGCCGCTGGCGGCAGAAACCGAAAGACGCCTGGAAGCGGTTTGCGGCGAGTTCCATAGCTGGTGCCAGGTCCCGCGCCCGTTGTGGCACTCAATCAAGCCGATTCTTACGCTGCCGCACGCGGCCCTGGCCTTGCGCGTTCTGCAAAACACCGGCTTGATGCAGGTGCTCTTCCCCGAATGGGAAAGCATCGTGAGTCTGGTGGTGCGCGACTTCTACCACCGCTACACCGTCGACGAACACACCCTGGTATGCATCGAGCGGCTGCAAGCACTGCATACCACGCAGGAGCCCGCAACCGGGCATTTCGCCGGGCTGTTTTCGGAGATCGACAATCCCGCGGTGCTGCTATTCGCTCTGCTCTATCACGACGTGGGCAAGGGCGCGTTCACCGGCCATCATTCTGATGTGTCGCTCGATTGGGCCCTGGCTGCGATGCAGCGTATGCAGGTTCCCCAGGAAGAGCAGGAAACCGTGGCGTTTTTGGTGCTGCACCATCTAGCTCTTTCTGAGGTAATGACGGGCCGGGACCTAAGTGATCCCGCCACGGCCCGTGCGCTGGCGGATCGCGTAGGCACCATCGAACGATTGAAACTGCTTGCCGTTCTTACTTACGCCGACATCTCCGGCGTGAACCCCGGCGCGATGACCCCGTGGCGTCTCGAACAACTGTGGCGGGTGTACCGGGTGGCCCAACAGGAACTCACGCGGGAACTGGAAACCGACCGCATTCAGGAAGTCCCGGAGAATCTGGCCGCGCGCGCCGAATTCCTCAAAGGCTTCCCGGTGCGCTATCTGCGCACCCATTCGCCGGCGGAAATCGGGAACCACGTTAAACTTTACGAGAGCAGCCGGCCGACCGGTGTGGCCGTGAATCTCGAACACACCGGAAGCGTCTGGCGCGCCACCATAGTCGCCCGCGATATGCCGTTTTTGTTCGCATCGCTAGCGGGAGCGTTCTCCAGCTTCGGGCTGGATATTCTCAAAGCCGAAGCGTTCTCCAATGCCCGCGGCCTGATCCTGGATACTTTTGTTTTTGGGGACCCGCGGCGGACCCTGGAATTGAATCCGTCGGAAAGCGATCGGCTTCTGGATTTGATCCGCAAAGTCGCTACCGGGAAAACCGATGTCCGGCTCCTGCTCAAGAACCGGCCGCAGCCCGACTTGAAGCGCACCACCGAGCCGCCCCGCGTCGAATTCGACTCAGAGGCGTGCGCCACCGCCACCCTGGTCGAAATTACCGCCGAGGATCGCCCCGGACTGCTCTACAGCCTGGCGGCCGCGTTCTCCTCAGCCGCCTGCAATATCGATGTGGTGCTGATCGACACCAAGGGTAACCGGGCGCTGGATGTCTTCTACGTAGCTCACCAGGGCTCCAAACTCTCGCCGGAAACGCAAGAGGCGCTGAAGCAACGCCTGCTTGCGGCGTGTTAGTGCTTCGCGCATAGGGCCAATGCAAAACGCCCCGGACCATGGCCCGGGGCGCCGCACTGCTCGAAGTAGCTGGCAAGTTTCTAGAACTGATTCCACAGGTACTGGTTATAAACCTCGTGGTGGAACTGAACCTCCGGTGTTTTAACAATAGTTCCCAGCAGCCGGGGACAGCGGTCGGCGGAAGCCTTTTTCAGCTCCGCGTAGCGTTCTTTCACATCTGAGCCGAACAGTTTGGTGGTCCATTCGGCTTTGGTGAAGTCGGCCATAGCGTCGTAGATATTGTCCGGCAGGAAGCGCTTGGCCGAGCGCAAATCCTTCATTTTTGAGATATTGCCATCGAGGCCGGTCTTGAAGATTGAGTACAGCACCATGTACGGATTGGCGTCGGGAGCAACCGCGCGGACTTCCACGCGGATGCTGCGTTCGTTGCCGAGCGGAATGCGCACCATCGATCCGCGGTCTACGGCCGAAGCGATGATTTGGTTGGGAGCCTCAAAGTGCGGATCCAGGCGCCGGTAAGCGTTCACGCTAGGATTCAAAACCAGGCAGAGATCATTGCCGGCCGTCAGGATACGGTCCGTGAAGTCCCAGCCGAGCTTGCTCAGTTTCTCTTCGCCTTTGGCATCCCAGAATAGATTCTTCTTGCCCTTACTTACGGAAACGTTAGTGTGCATGCCGCTGCCATTGACGCCCACCACCGGCTTGGGCAGGAAGCTGGCCGTCAATCCCATGCTCTTGGCCACCTGGCGGCAGATGAACTTATACAGCTGGATATGATCCGCCGCGGCCACCACCTCAGCGTAGCTATAGTTAATTTCGAACTGCGACGGCGCCACCTCCGGGTGATCCTTCTCGTTCTGGAAACCCATGGCGCGCTGCACTTCGGCGCTGCTGTCGATAAACGTCCGCAGGGGATCGCCCGGCAGTGAATGGTAATAGCCGCCGGTATTCACGTACTCGAATTTGCCGGTTTCGTGATAGCTTTTTTCGGCGTCGAGTCCCGCAAAAACGAAACCCTCGATCTCATTAGCGGCGTTCAGGGTGTAGCCGTTTTTCTGGTACTGGGTCTCGGCGAAAGTCTTCAGCACGCCGCGCATGTCGCCGATATAGGAGCTTCCGTCCTTCTCCAGGACCTCGCCGAACACCAGGACTTTACCATCGCCAAAATAATCGGCCGGACCCCAATAAAAGGCGGCCCAATCCACTCCCAGCCGCAGATCGCTTTCTTTCTGGGCCGTGAAGCCGCGAATCGAGGAGCCGTCAAACGTCAGGTTGTCCCAGCTCTTCAGCAGGAACTTCTTGTCGTAATCCAGCATGTGCATGCGGCCTTCAAGATCACTGAACATCAATGTGACCGCTTTAATGCGTTTCTCGTCGGTGAGGTACTTGAGACGTTCTTCACGGATGGTTTCCATGGGAACGCGGTTGAGCCGGTCTTCTTTAGCTTTCAGATTCAGATCTTCCAACTCCGTATAAGAGAGTCTCAGGAAGTCACGTAGTTCGTTGCTCATTCTTCTCCTCGGGGCTTTCCAGGATTGGGTTTGACTTTCAGGTTGATTCTACATTGTCAACGAAAAGCGCCGTTCCGGCAAGGTTGAGCCTATAAATTGTCTTTATGGAGTCGATTGGCAACTGGGATGAGGTGGTTGGAAGATCCGGCTGAGAATGGGTAGGGGGGCCCTGAAAACGTGCCGGGCAGGCACTCGCGCCCCCCAATTTACCTGAGAGAAATCCTAACGGGAAGCGGCTTGTAACTTGGGAGCCGTCGCTGCACCGAGTTGCTCGAGCAGGGTGAGCAGATTCCAATCTGCAAACTGTTCCATAATTTTTTCGTTTTTAAGGCGGTAGATGGAAGTTCCGCCAACCGTGGCAATTTTGCGGGTAGGTGCGATTCCCAGGAATGGGCCTTCGTGGGTACCGTGGGCGGTCCAGTGCACCACTACTTCGTCACGTTCGGCAATCATGTCGACCAGACTGAAGCGAAGGTCCGGGAATGCAATGCGGCACATGTTGATATGACGTTTCAGGTTATCGATGCCGGGTGCCAGCGAAGGAAACACTGGATCGTGGTAGCGGCAGTCCTTGGCAATATACTGGGCCAAACGGTCCACCTTTCCCTGATTCCAGCATTCTTCATAAAACCGGCGGGCGATCTCCTTGTTTTGTTCCAGAATGTTTTCATCTTTCATGACGAGTTCCTTTCTTTACTGTGGAATCGCCGGTGAGCACCAGCGGAGGCACCTCGAACCTGCGCGAAATAAAGAATGAAGATCCCGCAGAGGCCCCCGGGATCCACCCGATCTATCTCTCAACCCTGACCGCGCAAGATGACATCGTGGCGATTCAGCGGGTGTTTCGGCTACGCGGTGAGTATACACCCGGAGGCTGGGACAGGAAGTACGAATTTTCGATTTTAATGTTTCCTTCCCAGCTTGTTCGCAGCAAAAAGAAGGGGAAGACCAACCAGGCCGGCGGCCTTAGGTGGGATTCGAAATACTGACACATTTTTGCGTCGCTGCGATCTAACCAGCAGAGGTGCCGCTTACGCGGTACCCATCGCCCGCTTGGGAATTTCGTGCTCGGTTTTCCCAAGCCGGCAGAGCGGGGTGGCGACTACCCTTGGACGGGCGCCACCCCCAAGCAGCATGCCTTAGCCAGAAAACATCGTACAGCACTATGCTTCGGCAGAGCAGTGGGGGAAGTGGACGGAAATATGGCGGGGACGACGGGGCTCGAACCCGCGACCTCCGACGTGACAGGCCGGCGTTCTAACCAACTGAACTACGTCCCCGCAATGCCAAATCGGCGTTTTCAGAATAGCACAGCGCCTTGCGCGACCGCATCTTTCGCAGCCAATTTGCCGGGTTTTCTGGTATGCTGGCAGTAGATGTTGTCCCAGCCTCCGCGCTCGCGGATGTCCGGTTTCGTGTACAGTTCCTGTACTCCCCCAGAATGAAGTCCAGCGTACAAATCAGCCGTGGCATTGAGTCCTTATTTGGGACTCGCGATGAGAATATCCGTCTGATTGAATCCGGCCTCAACGTCCGCACGCGGCTGCTCAATGACGCGCTCGAGATCGAAGGCGATGAGGGCGCCGTAGCCCGCGCCACCGGTATACTGGACGACTATGTGGCGCTGATGCGCGATGGCCACGTCTTCAACAACGGCGATCTCAACAGCTTCCTGCGCGTGGTTACCGCGGATCCCGACGCCACGCTCCGCGGCCTGGTCGAAAGCGGTAAGCAGCGTAGCTTTGGCAAGAAAATCATCACGCCGAAGACGATGAACCAGCGCCGCTACTTCGATGCGATCGAGCGTCACGACCTGGTCTTCGGTATCGGTCCCGCCGGCACGGGCAAGACGTACCTCGCAGTAGCCATGGCCGTCTCCGCGCTACTCTCAAAGCGCGTCAGCCGTATCGTCCTGACGCGGCCCGCGGTTGAAGCCGGCGAGCGGCTGGGTTTCTTGCCGGGGACGTTGCAGGAAAAAGTGGATCCCTTCCTGCGCCCGCTTTATGACGCTCTTTACGACATGATCGAGGCCGAAAAAGTCGAGAAGCTATTGGAGCGCAACACCATCGAAATCGCGCCTTTGGCTTTCATGCGGGGCCGCACGCTCAACGACAGCTTCATCATCATGGACGAGGCCCAAAACACCTCGCCCGAGCAGATGAAGATGATTCTGACGCGTCAGGGTTTCAACTCCAAGATGGTGGTTACCGGCGACGTGACGCAAATCGACCTACTGCCAGGCATGCGCAGCGGCTTGGTCGAAGTGGTGGAAGTCCTGCGCAACGTCGAAGGCATCAGTTTCGTACAATTCGACGATCGCGACGTGGTGCGCCATAATCTGGTGCAAAAAATTGTCAAAGCCTACGAGCGCTACAACGAGATCCTCGGCATTAACCGCCAGTTGTCGCTCAAACTATCGGACACGGCTCCCGTCGATGCTGCCGCCGAGCCAGTTACCGTTCCTGAAACAGCGGCCTGAGGCCGCTCCCCATGTCACCCCAAGACATTCCGTTGCTATTTCGTACCTCCCGCAGGGTTCGCAGGGAGGAACTGCGCCAGTTCTTGGGAGAGCTCACGCGACGTATAGCGGGCGGGCGGACGATCGCGTGCCTGATCGCGGAGGACGCCGAGATCCGGCGCCTCAACCAACACTTTCGCGGCCAGAACCACGCCACCGATGTGCTATCTTTCCCCGCGGCGGAGCGCAATGGAATCGCGGGCGACATCGCCATTTCGATCGATCGCGCTCGCGTCCAGGCCGCCGAACGCGGCCATTCGCTCGCCGACGAGTTGCGTATCCTGATGCTCCACGGCGCGCTACACCTGGCCGGCATGGATCATGAAAACGACTCCGGCGAAATGGCTCAAGCCGAGGCCCGCTGGCGTAAACGCCTGGGATTGCCGGACGGCCTCATCGAGCGGGCGCACGGCTCTATTAAGGCAACTCGATGACGTTGCTCTTCCTCATCCTCGCCGCAATCGTCGCGATCGTCGTGACTCTGGCCACTACCATCCAGGTGCTGTACCTGGAATCGCTGCGCATCCGGGCGCGCGAGCTGCCCTCGCTGGAATTTTTCAAAGCCACGCTCGAAACCAAAATCGGTCTTGAAACCGAACTGGGCGCACTTACGTTTTCCTTGGTCAAGCATCTGGGGCTGGCCGTGCTGGGCTGCCTCATCTTGGCCTTCACTGCGCAGAACGCCGGCGATTGGGAAGCTTTCATCGTCGCTCTCCTCCTGGTCTCGTTCTATGTAATTCTGGGCACCTACGTCATCCCGCAGATTATTTATCGCAAGAGCACCGGACAGGGGCTGTTGCCTCTGGTCCCACTATTCCGCTTGCTGGCGTTGTTGATGCGGCCGCTCACCTGGGCGCTCAACTTCCTGCAGTCGGTATTCGATCTTGGCGATCATCCGCAGGCCGACGAAGCCCCCACGCCCGAGGAGCACATCGATGCGCTGATCGCCGCCGGCGAAGAGGAAGGCATTATCGAAAAAGGCGATCGCGAATTGATCCAATCGGTGGTGGCCTTCGGGGATACCACGGTGCGCGAAGTCATGACCCCGCGCCCCCGCATCGTTGCCATACGGCAGGATGCCTCGCTCGACGCACTGCGCGAGGTGGTGATCCATGAGCAGTATTCGCGTATTCCGGTCTACGAGGAAAACATCGATCAGATCACCGGCTTCGTCCACGTGCGCGATATGTTTGAGCTCGACGACGAAGATCGCGCCAAGCGCAAAGTCCGCGATATCGTGCGCCCGATTCGCGCCGTTCCCGAGACCAAACCGGTAAACGATCTGCTGCGCGAGATGCAGGAAGAGGGTGCGCACATGGCCGTGGTGGTGGATGAATACGGCTCCACCGCGGGCATCGTCACCATGGAGGATATGGTCGAAGAAATTGTCGGCGAAATCCACGACGAGCACGAGCCGGAACGCGATTTCAGCGCCCAGCCGGATGGCAGCTACGTGGTTTCCGGCAGCTTCGACATTGGCCGGCTCGAAGACTTGCTGAATTTTCATCCCCACGAAGGCACCGAATCGACCACCGTCGGCGGCCTGGTTACCGAGTGGCTGGGACACGTGCCGGAAGCCGGTGAGACCACCGAACGCGACGGTATTTCGATCCAGGTTCTGTCCGCAAATCAGGTGCGCGTCGATCAAGTCCGCGTCTCGAAAGTTCTCTCTTCGCAATGAAAAAACACAAACACCGGACGGGATTTGTCACCATCCTGGGACGCCCTAACGCCGGCAAATCGACGCTGCTAAACGCGCTGCTAGGAACCAAGCTGGCGATTGTAGCGGCTAAGCCACAGACCACCCGCACGTCGATTCAAGGTGTACTGACGCTGCCCGAGGCCCAAATCGTGTTCGTGGACACCCCCGGCATCCACAAATCCAACACGCTGCTGAACAAGCGTATGATGGATTCCGTCCGCGCCGCTGCCGGCGCCCCCGATGTGGTCTTGTTCGTGATCGATGCCCTGGCGCCCGTTGGCGACGAAGATCGGCAAGCGGTGGATCTGGCGAAGAAAGTCGAGGCGCCCGTCATTGCAGTGTTAAACAAAGTCGACTGGCTGGAGGAAAAGCCCAAGCTCCTGGACCTGATCGAAAAATATCGCGCGCTGCATGATTTCGCCGCCTACATCCCCATCTCGGCAAAAACCGGCGATGGCCTGGATGTGCTGCAAGAGGAGATCATTGAGCGCCTTCCCTCGGGCGCCGCGCAGTATCCGAACGACTATCTGACGGATCAGCCGCAACGATTCCTCGCCTCTGAAGTGCTTCGCGAAAAAGTCCTGCATCACACCCAGCAGGAGGTACCGCATGCCGTGGCGGTGGTGATCGACTCCTGGGAGGATACACCCAAACTTCTCCGCATCGCCGCCACCATCTACGTTGAGAAGACCGGGCAGAAGGCCATCCTGATCGGCGCTGGCGGCGCGGCGCTAAAGAAGATCGGCACACTCGCGCGCAAAGAACTCGAGCATCTGTTTAATCGTAAAGTGTTCTTGCAGACCTTCGTGAAGGTCCGCTCCGGCTGGCGGCAGGACCCCGCGTTTTTATCGGCCGTCGACTGGCGCTGAGGGCGCATCGCTTTGCCGCTGACTCGGTTGTAGAATTGGAGAGGTAACTTATGCGCGTGATCTCCCTCATTCTGATACTGGTCTTGATCGTCCCCATGCTAGTGATGGCACAAGGAACGCCCGCCGACGATCGCATTTACGATGCTGTCCGCCGCAAACTGGCGGATGATGCCGACGTCAAGGGAGCCGGTTTGGAAGTTACCGTCAAGAATGGCGCCGTCACCCTGCAAGGCCGCGTTCACGACGAATCTGGGCGCGAAAAAGCCGCCCGCCTGGCAAAGAAAGTCAAGGGCGTCACCAGCGTGGATAACAAGCTCAAGCTGTTCAGCGATAATTAATGCCGGAAATGCCGCACTCCGGTAAACACCATCGCCAGCCCTAGACGGTCCGCCGCCGCGATCACCTCTTCGTCACGCACCGAGCCGCCGGGCTGAATCACTGCCGTGATGCCATGCCGGGCCGCTTCTTCGACGCCATCTGCAAACGGAAAAAAAGCATCGGAGGCCACCACCGATCCGGCCAACGGCAGCACCGCCTTGATCGCGCCGAACTTCACCGAATCGACGCGGCTCATCTGTCCCGCGCCAGCGCTGATCGCCTGTCCCGCGCCTTCCACCACCCGCGCGTATACGATCGCGTTGCTCTTCACGTGCTTGGCGACCTTCCAGCCAAATTCGAGGGCGGCCCACTCGGCGTCGGTCGGCGCGCGCCGGGTCTTCACCTGCGTTTCGGGCCGCGACAGGCGATGCACGTCCGGAGTCTGCGCCAGGAACCCGCCGCTAATGGACTTTACCACCAATTCCGCAGATACGGCCGCAACTTTCAACAGCCGCAGATTCCTTCTTTCCTTCAGAATTCGCAGCGCATCTGCGGCATAATCCGGCGCGGCAATGGCTTCTATGAAAGTCTTGGCGACTTCCGAGGCCGTCTCGCCGTCGAGAATCCGATTGAACGCCAGGACGCCGCCGTAGGCCGAGATGGGATCCGCCTGAAACGCACGGAGATAGCTTTCCGCGAGCGTTGCTCCCTCGGCGCAGCCGCACGGATTGGTGTGCTTAATGATGGCCGAGGCCGGTACATCAAACTCTGCGATCAACTGCCAGGCGGCATCCAGATCCACCAGATTGTTGTAGGAGAGTTCCTTTCCCTGCAATTGTTCGGCTCCCGCAATTCCTGTGGCAGAGGAGGCGTACAACGCAGCTGCCTGGTGCGGGTTCTCTCCGTAACGCAGCGCCAGCCGGCGCGGCGCGCGAATGTCCAGAACCGCGGGCAGCGTTTCGCCGGTCGGCGGAATCTCCGCCAGCCGTGCGCTTACCGAGCGATCGTAGGCCGCCGTCGTAGCGAAGGCTTTTTTCGCCAGCCGCCAATGAGTTTCGTCGCTCAGGATACCGTCGTGCCCCTGCAACTCCTCGATAATCGCTGCGTAGTCGGACGCCGCCGTCACCACCGCAACATCCTGCCAGTTCTTGGCGGCAGCGCGAATCATGGTGGGTCCGCCAATGTCTATATTCTCGATCAGTTCCTCTAGCGTGGCGTCTTTCCTGGCTGCTATTTTCTCGAACTCATAGAGGTTCACGCAAACTAAATCGATCGGCGGAATCCCATGCTCGGCAATGGCCCGCATATGTTCGGGCCTCGAACGCATCGCCAGAATTCCACCTGCTATTCGCGGATGGATAGTTTTTACGCGTCCGTCCAGCATCTCGGGAAACTCAGTGACCTCGGCTACTTCGCGCAACGGCGCGATCCCGGCCTCTTTGAGCACCCGAAAGGTTCCGCCGGTTGAAATCACTTCGATTCCCAGCTTCGAAAGTGCGCGGGCGAAGTCGACTACCCCGGTCTTGTCGGTGACGCTGATCAAAGCGCGCTGAATTCGTGACATGAACTACCCATTCTGACATGTAGGTATGGCATGCTGGACTTCATGCGTCTGGTTACGTTTCAAGCGCCTGGCAAGGACCAAGGAGGCCCACCGCAGGCGGGAATCGTCTCCGGCAGTCAGGTGATCGGCTTGGGCAGGGACATGCTGTCGGTGATCGCAGACGGAATTCTCCCGCCTGCGACCGGCCCAGCTTACGAACTGGCCGCGGTCCGATTGCTCGCGCCGATCCCGCGGCCGCCAAAGTTCATCTGCGTGGGGCTGAACTACCGCGATCACGCCCGCGAGTCCGGCCTTGAGGTTCCCACAGTTCCCACCATCTTCAGCAAATTCTCAAATGTCGTGATCGGCCCCGGCGCTCCTATCGTCCTTCCGAAAAATTCCCAGCGTCCCGATTATGAGGCCGAATTTGCCTTCGTGATTGGACCCGGCGGCCGTCATATTCCGGCGGCTCGCGCTCTCGATCATGTCTTCGGCTACACCATTGTCAACGACGTCAGCGCGCGCGATCACCAGATGGCCACTTCTCAGTGGCTCATGGGCAAGAGCTTCGATACCTTTGCGCCCATGGGTCCCTGGATCGTTACGCGAGACGAGATCGCCGATCCGCACGCTCTCGATCTGACGCTCGAAATCGGTGGCGAGGTTCTACAGAACTCGAATACCCGGCAATTGGTATTTGGAATACCCGCATTGATTGAATATATTTCTGCCGCCGTCACGCTCGAACCAGGCGATATTGTCGCCACTGGAACCCCGGCGGGCGTGGGCTTCGCGCGCAAACCGCCGCGCTATCTGCGGTCCGGCGACGAGGTGGTTATCCGTATCCAAGGAATTGGAGAACTGCGAAATCCGGTGATCAGCGAGTCCGCAGCCAGCTAGCGCCGGTAGTAAACTACACCACATGGCATTCGTACGTGCAGTGGCGCTCGGCGCCGCCAGCATCGTGGCAGCGGTTTTAGCGTATGGTCAAAGCGCTGACACCCTGCTGGTCAACGGAAAAATTCTCACCGCAGACGCGGCATTTTCCATTCGCGAAGCGGTCGCAGTCCGCGATGGGAAGATTTCGGCGACCGGAACCACGGCCGAGATGCGCCGGCTCGCCGGTGCCAAAACCCGCGTGATCGATCTGCAAGGCCGCACCGTCATTCCCGGTTTGATCGATTCCCATATGCACGCCATTCGCGCGGCGCTCAGCTTCGCGACCGAAGTGAACTGGATCGGCGCGTCCTCGCTCAGCGAAGCGCTCAACCGCATCCGCGACGCGGCGCACAACATGAAACCGGGCTCCTGGCTGATCGTGGCGGGCGGTTGGAACGTCCAGCAGTTCAAGGAAAATCGCCGGCCGACACAAGCCGAATTGGTGGAAGCCGCGCCCAATAATCCGGTTTACGTTCAACTTGGCTATGGCTGGGCCGTGCTGTCTCCGCTGGCTTTCAAGGCTCTGAATATCACCAGCGACGCCGACCTCCCAGCGCACGGAAAATTGGAACGCGACGCGGGGGGCCACCTTACGGGGGCAGTCAGCGGCGGACAGGACGCCATCATCGCTCTATTCGACCGGCTCCCTTTGCCCAATTTCGAGCAGCAGGTGGAAGGCACGAAGAAGTTTTTCCGCGAGCTCAACCGTCTGGGCTTGACCGGGGTTGGCGATCCCGGCGGAAACAACATCACTCCGGAAAGTTATGAGGCTATCTTCAAAGTGTGGCGCGACGGCCAGCTCACCATACGGGTGGCCTACAGTTTGTGCGGCCTGACGCCGGGTAAGGAGTTCGAAGAATACCAAAGTCTCCTGCAGTTGTTGCCGATGGGCTTCGGCGACGATATGCTGCGCTTCAACGGCTTGGGCGAGCGCGTAACCTGGGCCATGAACAACAACAACAAGCCGACTGACGAGGAAAAGGAAAAGTATTACAAAATCGTCAAGTGGGCTGCCCAGCACGGCATGTCCGTGACCATGCATTGGGCCAATGATGCGTCGGCGGGCCAGCTCCTGGGCATTTTCGAGCGCGTGAATCAGGAAGTTCCGATCTCGAAGTTGCGCTGGTCCATCGCGCACTTGAACGATGCGTCTCCGGCCACCCTGCGCCGCATGAAAGCCTTGGGCGTCGGCTGGACCGTGCAGGACGCAATGTACTTTGGCGGCGAACAATTCCGCGAGCAAAGAGATGCGGACGCCGCGCGGCGCGCGCCTCCGGTGGTCACTGCCAAGGAAATCGGAGTGACAATGGGCGCGGGCACCGACGCTCATCGCGTGGCTTCGTACAATCCGTTCACTGCTCTCCAATGGTTTCTGGACGGCAAGACCGTCGGAGGCAAAGCGCTGCGCGGCCCGGAGGAGACGCCCAGCCGTGCCGAAGCGCTGCGCCTCTACACGCAAGGCAGCGCGTGGTTCTCGCATGACGAAAACAAGCGCGGCTCGCTCGAGGCGGGCAAGCTTGCCGATCTCGCGGTTCTTTCAAAGGACTATATGACCGCGCCCGTCGATCAGATCGGCGGCATCGAATCGCTGCTGACCATGGTCGGCGGCAAGATAGTATACGCGGCCGGGCCGTTCCAGAAATTGGAAGAGGTTCACTAACCATGGCACACTCACGGCGCAGTTTTTTGAGCGCGGGTGCGGGAGTCGCCGCCGGTTTCGCGGCCCGCCCCGCCACTGCGCAGGCACCGCTTGACCGCCTGCAAAAAGCCCGCCGCATTCTGCTCAAAGGCGGCATGGTACTCTCACTCGATTCCAAGGTCGGCGACTTTGAGAAGGCCGATGTCCTGATCGAAGGCCAGAAGATTGCGGCCATCGCGCCGAACGTGCCGGCAACATCGGCAGTGGTGGTGGATGCCACCGGAATGATCGTGATGCCCGGCTTCGTCGATACCCATCACCATCAGTACGAAACTCTGATGCGCAGCATCCTCTCGGACGGCAATCTGGGGGTCTACGGCGACGCGCCCAAGAACTACGTCTCCGTGATCCAGGGCATCCTCACGCCGGCATATCTACCTGATGACGCCTACATTTCTGAGTTGATCGCGTCGCTCAGCCAGCTTAGCGCCGGGGTCACTACCACGGTCGATCTCTCCCAGGTTTCGCACACCCCCGAGCATTCAGACGCCTGTATCGCCGGGCTCAAGGAATCCGGACGCCGCGCGGTATACGCGTACTCGACCGGCGTCAAAGGCACGCAATTTCCCCAAGACATCGCGCGCATCAAGACCCGGTACTTTTCCTCCAATGACCAATTGGTGACTCTGGCGCTCAACACCGGAACCAACGCGGACCACTGGAAGCTGGCGCGCTCGCTGGGCGTGCCCATCACATCGCACATCGTCGGCGATCGTTTCGGCGACCTTGAACACATGGGCAAGGCCGGACTAATGGGTCCGGATAATGAATACGTGCACTGCACGCAACTGAGTGAAGACGTGTGGAAGATGATTCGCGACACCGGCGGGAAAGTCTCCATCGCCCCCGCTATCGAGATGCAGATGCGTCACGGCATGCCGCCGTTCCAAACCGCGCTCGACCATGGCATCCGTCCCAGCCTCAGTGTGGACGTGGAATGCAACATGACCGCCGACATGTTCTCCATCATGCGCGCCGCCTTCACGCTGCAGCGCGCCTTGGTGAACCAGCGCGCGGTAGCGGGCGAGAAGGATGTCCCCCGCATGCTCACCTGCCGCGACACCATTGAGCTGGCCACCGTTGAAGGCGCTAAAGTGGCGCATCTGGATCACAAAATCGGCACACTCACCCCCGGCAAGGACGCCGATATCATCCTGCTCGCCACCGATCGCATTAACGTATTCCCGATGAACAACGTCCCCGGAACTGTAGTGACCATGATGGACACCAGCAACGTGGAGCACGTGTTTGTCGCCGGTAAAGTCCGCAAATGGCAGGGGAAGCTGGTAGATGTCGATCTCCCGCGCCTGCGCCGCCACATCGAGAGCGCTCGCGATGCTCTGCTCAGGCGCGCCAACTATTCGCGCGATCTGTTCGGCTCGTGCTGCGCAACCTCCTGACGCGATTAAATAAAACCCGCCGCGTTCCGGTCTATTTTTGGTGCGCCGGCGTCTGATAAACTGGATAAAGTTGGGAGGTCGTCTAACGGTAAGACTGCGGCCTCTGGAGCCGCGTATCGGGGTTCGAATCCCTGCCTCCCAGCCACTTCCGCACAGAAACCTAT
>Ga0105240_10002697_pt1 | contig 28222 bp, 23 predicted proteins | sample KBSC54metaG_FD_80426 | JGI IMG/M metagenome (GOLD analysis project Ga0105240, IMG submission 80426) | Corn rhizosphere microbial communities from Kellogg Biological Station, Michigan, USA - KBS C5-4 metaG | ecosystem: Host-associated > Plants > Roots > Rhizosphere > Soil | place: Michigan, USA... | reverse complement strand
TCATCGACGCGCCGAAAGCCAAGCCCTTCGTACAGACTTGTAAGTTGTGGGCGAAGATCACAGTCCAACCTCAGCACAGCGACACCAGCCTGGGCGGCATGCTCTTCCGCCCAAGCGATAAGCCGGCCAGCCCACCCGGTATCCTGGCTCGAAGGTCGTCGGGCGATCCGGTGGAGATATAATGCGGAACCCCGAGGCTGATCCGGCCAGTGCACGGCGTCCTCATCACCTATGACCATGCAGGCGACTGGCTGGGCGTCACACAAACCAATGATTAGCTCACCCGCTGATGCTAGGTCACTAGCCCAAGTTTCCTGAAACTGATCCGGCTTCCAAAGTGGCGCGCCGATGTCATCCAGCCACTGCGCCGCTTCTCGCCAAATCTCAGTTGCAGCGGCGGCTTCATCGACTCTTGCACGTCTGATCTCGTAGCGCATGTGCTCCAATATCCAACGTTGGCGTTCCTCCCTGTAGTTCTGCTTTGGGTCGACTCCGGCTGTTGCTTGCATACCCGACAACGGACTTTCCCAACGACAGCTTGGAGCAACAGCGGACATTGCTGTCGGGCTCGGAAGCCGGGCCGCCCCACCTCGCTGATCGCACCAGACCCATGGCAGATGCTTGACGCACCCGTCCCGGTGGGTGAGCAGGAAGGGGGTCAAGGTCATGTCTTCCGGAAGCGAATAACGACTCTGAACCCGCCGGAACGCAGCGAGCCGCAAGACCCGTTGTCAGGTCGTCTGCAAGGCGAGCTGGCGGCTACCGGGACTTCTGCGCCCACTGCCGGGCCAGATGGTGCAGGACCGGCTCGCTGCGGCCGAAAATGACGTCGGGGACGCCGGCCTCCAGACCTTTCTGACAGGACTCGGCCTGCGGAAAGTCCTCGGCGTCGAGGATGGCGGCCGTCCCCGAGAGCGCCGCTTCGCAAGCTGCCCGGTCGGCGTCGGTGAGGATCGGCCTGATCGACCCGGACTCCATGTAGACGGCGCAGTCTCCGGGCCCGTCGCCCGGATAGACCCGCAACATCAGCGTCACGCCCGGGGCCTCGATCAGAATACAGCTCGGAAACAGGAAATAGACCGCCGTGGCCTGGAAATCGAACGGCCAGGCCGGCGCCTTTTCGCTCAGGTCGAGCTGGCGAAACGGGAACACCCACAGGGCATGCGGCCCGAACACTTCGTAGATCGAGTTGTTGGTGGCGATCCTGTCCACGGTCTTCCGATGCAGGACCTTGAAATGATAGCCCTCGAAATTGACGCTCACCGCCAACTTCCAGTTCGTCTTCAGATCGAAGCGTCGAGTCGCGTAATAGCTGCGCGTGGCGAACTCATGATCGACCAGGGGACCCTCCACCTCGCGGAGATGGTCATCGACATCGACACCCGGGGAGAGCCCGACGGAGATCAGGCCGGCGCGCTCGCTGACCGGCAACGGGCGCAACCCGCGCGACTTGAGGTCGACGCCGTCGAACATCGACCGGTCCGGCACGCCGATCAGCCGGCCGTCCAGGTCGTAGCTCCAGGCGTGATAGGGGCAGACGAACTTGCGCGCGGCGCCGCAGCCCTGCGCCACGGCCGCGCCGCGGTGGAGGCAGCCGTTGATGAAGGCGTGCAGGCGGCCATCCTGGGCCCGGGTGACCAGCACCGGCACGCCCATCACGTCCCGGGTGATGTAGGTTCCCGGTGAGGCCACCTCGCCGGCCCAGCCGATGACGTGGGCCACCCGCCGGAACATCGCCTTGTCGGCATCGAGCCGCTCCCGGCTGACATACTCTTCGCGCGCGACGCTGAAGACCTCCGCGCCGGTCTGCGGGGTCTTCGCCTCGACCTGCCTGCGCAAGCGTTCGGCCAGTTCAACGCCCAGGGTTGGCTTCACTGAACCACCCCCGGACCGGCCACCCGCGCGACGGCCGCGTCGCGGACGCCGGCGTCCTGGAAGGCGCGGGCCCGGGCGTTGGAGCGCGCGTCGAGCTCCCGGAGGGTCAGCCGGTCGTCGCCGTACGCGATGGCGACCGCGTCCTGCGGCTTGCGCGCCGCCTGGCAGGCCAGCGCCCGGCTCAATGGCAGAATTGGCATGCATCTCCCCCGCGCCGCCGGCGCATCGCTCACTGCGCCCTTCTTTGAAGCGTTGTGATGCGAATGTGGAGAGCATTGCCAGGTCAATGTCTTCGGCCGACGGTGGCGAGCAATCCGGCGCGAAAGATGACCGCTTGCACCCTCCATTGATCGGACGGGCGGGATTTTGGACTCGACTCTGCGCCGCCGCGCCCCCTCAGATCGAGCAAGAACAACGATGCGGAGGAGTCGCGGGCATGACCCAGCTGCAGGTCTCTTCACGGCCGGAGCTGCGGGCGGCCGACGACGCGGTGATCGATGACGCGATCACCTTTGCCGATCCCATGGTCCTGCGCGGCCTGCTCTACCAGCTCACCGGAGATCCGGAGGTGGCGCAGACCGGCGTCAGGAAGGTGCAGGCCGGCTACGTCGAGGCGGTTGCGCCCGCGACCGAAGCCGATGTCGCGCTGCTGCGGCGCAAGGGCGCCGACTTCCTGAAGGCCTACCGCGACAGCGGGGCGGGCGTCATCGGGATCGGCCCGCGCGAACGCCTTCCCGTCAGCCTCGGCCTGATGCTGGACCGGACCCTGGCGGGTGAGGACCTCGAGCATCACATCGAGGAACTGGCAGTGGATCCCGCGGCCCGGTCGCTGCGCTGGCGCGAGACTCCGGATCCGGCTCGGCTGAAGGACTTCACCGTCACGGTCATCGGCGCCGGCCTGGGCGGGCTCAACGCCGCCCTGCAGCTGCGCCAGGCCGGGTTCCCGGTCACCGTGATCGAGAAGAACGCCGGCGTCGGCGGCACCTGGTGGGAGAACCGCTATCCTGGCGCCCGCGTCGACACGCCCAGCCGCTCCTACACCCACGTGTTCGGCGTCGACTTCCCCTATCCGAACGCCTTCTGCGAATGGCGGGAGAACCTGAAGTACTTCAACTGGGTCGCCGACCAGTTCGACCTGCGCCGCCACATCCGGTTCGAGACCGAGGTGCGGGCGCTGACCTGGGACGAGGCGGCGGACGAGTGGCGGATCGAGGTCGTGGGCCCCGACGGCGCGCAGACGCTCCGCTCGCGGGCGGTGATAACCGCGGTCGGCTTCCTCAACCGCCCGAGTGTTCCCGAGATCGCCGGCCGCGAAGATTTCGCCGGCGCATCGTGGCACACGGCGCGCTGGCCGGAAGGCGTCGACCTGAAGGGCAAGCGGGTGGCGGTGATCGGCACCGGCTGCAGCGGCTACCAGCTGGTTCCGGAACTCGCCCTGGAGGCGGCCCAGGTGACGGTGTTCCAGCGGACGCCGCAATGGCTGTTCCCCGTGCCCGGCTACCGCTCGCCGTTCCCGCCCCAGGTCAACTGGCTCGACCGCAACCTGCCCTTCCACACCAACTTCATGCGCGCCCGCACCTGCACCCTCGACGGTCTCGCCGAGGTCGCGCAGATCGATCCGGATTTCAGCGATCCCCACGCCTGCAGCGCACGCAACAAGCTGGCGCGCGATACCAGCCTCGGGTTCCTGAAGCGCAAGCTCGGCGATCCGGCCCTCGTCTCGGCGATGACCCCGCCCCATCCGGTCTGGTCGGCCCGCGCCGTCATCGTGGACCCGGAGTATTCGATCCTGGACGCGCTGCTCCGCGACAACGTCACCCTGGTCACGGAGGGCATCGAGCGCATCGAGGCGGGGGGCGTCGTGGCCAAGGACGGGGCGCTCCACGAGGCCGACGTGATCGTCTACGCCACCGGCTTCCACGCCACCGAGTACCTCTATCCGATGACCATCGTCGGCCGCGGCGGCCGAACCCTCGAGCAGCTGTGGGCCCAGGATGGGGCCCGCGCCTACCTGGGTTGCATGATGCCGGGTCTGCCGAACCTCTGGTCCGTGTACGGACCGAACACCAACGGCGCCCTGAACGCGGCCTCGTTCCACGAGAAGGTCGCCCTCTACGCGCTGCAGTGCCTGGAGACGCTGGTCCTGGAGGGCGGGCGCACGATGGAGGTCCGGCCGGACGCCTACTGGCGCTACAACCACCTCGTGGACCAGCGCAACCTCGGCAAGGCCTGGAGCGACCCGCGCGCCCGCAACTACTACTGGACCGCGCACGGCCGCTCGGCGGTGATGAACCCGTTCTACGCCGCCGAGATGTCCGGCTTCCTTCGCAAGCCCGACCTAGCCGACCTGGAGATCACCTGAACGGCCGGCAGCGGGCCGGCGCCCGCCGCCCGCTCCGCGACGGCTTCCGGACTTCGCCGGCGGCCCGGGTGGCGCGAATAGGTTCGCCGAATGCCGTTCAAGCGGCGCGCCGCGTTGCTATATGCGCTGCATGCCAGTCCTGTCCGTGCTCGACCTCGCCCCGGTTCCCGTCGGCTCCAGCCCAGCGGAGGCGCTCAGGAACAGCCGGCGCCTCGCCCGTCACGTGGAGGCGCTGGGCTACCGCCGCTTCTGGATGGCCGAACACCACAACATGACCGGCATCGCCAGCGCGGCCACGGCCGTGGCGCTGGCCTATGTCGCCGAGGTCACCTCGACCATCCGCCTCGGCGCCGGCGGGGTGATGCTGCCGAACCACGCGCCACTGACCATCGCCGAGCAGTTCGGCACCCTGGCCAGCCTCTACCCCGGGCGCATCGACCTGGGCGTGGGCCGCGCGCCCGGCACGGACATGGCCACCGCCCGCGCCCTGCGGCGGACCCTGATCGGCGACGAGAGCCGCTTCCCGCAGGACGTGGCCGAGCTGATGGCCTATTTCGCGCCCGCCGAGCCCGGCCAGCGCGTCCAGGCCGTGCCGGGGGCGGGGCTGAACGTGCCGGTGTGGATCCTGGGCTCCTCGACCTTCGGCGCGGAGCTGGCGGCCATCTTCGGCCTGCCGTTCGCCTTCGCCTCGCACTTCGCCCCGGCCATGATGGACCAGGCGCTGGCGATCTACCGGTCGTCCTTCCGTCCGTCCGAGCATCTGGACAAGCCCTACGCCATGCTGGGGCTCAGCGTCCTGGCCGCCCCTACCGACGAGGAAGCGCAATTCCTGGCCACGTCGCAGCAGCAGTCGATCATCAACCTGCGCACCGGCCACCCCGGCCGCCTCCCCCCGCCGCAGGCCGGCTATCTCGACCGCCTGCCGCCGGAGCACCGGGCGCTGGTGGACAACTTCCAGTCCACCGCCGTCGTCGGCGGGCCCGAGACGGTGCGCGCCGGCGTCGGGGCCTTTGCCGCCCGCACCCAGGCGGACGAGTTCATGGTCACCTGCAGCACGTTCGATCCCGACGCGCGCCTGCGCTCGTTCGAGATCCTGGCGGAGGTCGCCTTGTCCCGGTAGCGCCAGGAGCGGGCGCGGATCGGACCAAGTGTCCGGGCGCTCGCCCAGATGCATCAATTTCCCTTGATGCATCCAGACGTTTTGATGCATATTGGCGATCGGACGCCGTTCTCGCTCCAGCAACGGTGATGGACGACAGGCCATGGCCTCGGATCGAAGGATGTTCGTCAGGAACGTGGGCGTCGTCGCCTTGTCAGTGCAGTTGCTGCCCTTGATCGCCTGTTCTGCAGCGAATTCGCCGGCCGGCGGCCAAGAACACGCCGGCAGCCTGGTCATTCATTCGAGCCCCGGCCTGTTGTCTCACGCACATGATCTCCTGGTTCCTTGGACGGTCCTGAGAAGGCCGCCACCCGGAGGCATAGAGCTCACGACAACGACAGCGCTGTTTCACGCGCATACGATAGCGTTGACCGACAGACAGCTGAGAGCCGTGAGCCAGGGAGGAACGGTTACTGCGAGGCGCAGCAGCCACCTGTTCGTGATCGCGTTGGCGAATGGACAGGGCCACAGCCGGTAGGCGCCGGGAAATCGAGACGGACGCTCACCCCGCTCAAGAGCGGCCCTGGCAGCCGCGCAGGTCTCATTCGAGTCCCTGAAGCAGGTCGTCCAGCGCCTCGCCCACCTCCGTCCTCCGCTGCGCCGGATGATCAGAATTGGCGATCATCAGCGCCGTCTCCATGATGCTGCCCAGTAGCAGGTGCGCCAGCGGCTCGACCGGGCGGCGCCGGATCAGTTTCGCGTCCATGGCGGTCTGCAGAACCGAGACCAGGGCGCCCAGGCTGTAGCCTTCCTCCAGTTCGCGCCAGCGCCGCCAGCCCAGCACCGCAGGCCCGTCGATCAGAGTGATCTGCTGAACCTCGGGGCGGGTTGCGGCGTCAAGGTAGTGCTGGATGCCGGCACGGAAACGGGCCCAGGGGTCCGGCGCCGTGGGCGCATGCTGGCGAGCAGCGCCTTCCGCGATCAGGTCGCGCTCCACGGCGTCGAACACCGCCAGGAACAGAGCTTCCTTGCCGGCAAAATGGTGCGCCAGCGCGCCTCGCGTCACGCCGGCGCGGGCGGTGACATCGCGGACGCTGACGGCATGGTAACCGCGCTTCGCGAACAGGGCCCGCGCAGCGGTGAGCAGGGCCTGATACGTGGCCTCGGCCTTGCGGGCCCTGGGGCTGGCCGGGTCGATCGTCCAGCGCCGTTGCGGGTTGACTTCATCCATGCGGCGGCAGATTAATACACGTGTCAACGTCACGCGAATTCATTGGGAGGACCGGCGCCATGGACCAACGGGTCAGCATGATCATGACCGGAGCGCAAGACATCGCCAGGCTGCGCGCCTTCTACGAGGAGGGCCTGGGCTGGAAGCCCTGGGGTCCCGCGGGCGGCGGTTCGGCGATGTACAAGGTTGGCCACTCTGTCGTCGTGTTCCTGCCCGGCGCCTATCTGGCGCAGGAACGGGGCGAGGCGCTCAGCCAGGGCAGCAAGACGTCCCTGGCCGTGTTCGTGGAGTCGAAGGCCAAGGTCGATGAGATCTACCGGAACGCCCTGGCGGCCGGCGCCACGGAGACCAGCGGCGTGCGCGACCGCGACGGCGGCCTCTACACCGGCTACTTCGCCGATCCGGAGGGCAACAGCTGGGAGGTGGTCTGGAGCCCGCACATGCCGCTGGACGCCGAAGGCGCCCTGACGCTTCCGGGCCAGGCGACCTAGCCGGCAGGCGGGTGGTGCGCGCGGGGCCGGACCCCGCAGGTGTGACGTTGGCATGGGCGTCGAGTGCTGCAATATCCGGGGCATGCAGACGCAAAGCCTGAGGACGAAGCACCGGGAAGAGACCAGGGCCGCCCTCATCGCCGCCGCCCGCAAGCTGTTCGCCGAACGCGGCTACCACAACGTCGGGATCCGCGAGTTCGCGGCCGAAGCCGGCGTGACCCGCGGCGCGCTCTATCACCACTTCGGCGACAAGGAATCGCTTTTCCTGGCGGTGTACGACGCAGTTCAGCGCGACGTGATGAACGAGGCGGCCCGCCGTCACCGCGAGCCCACCAGGCCCGACCACTGGACCCAACTCCGGCGCGACCTGCAGATCGCGCTGGACGACATGCGCCGGCCGGACGTGCAGCAGATCAGGCTCATCGACGCCCCGTCGGTGCTCGGCTGGGTGCGGTGGCGCGAACTGGACGCGAAGTACGGCCTGGGGGCCATCACCAAGGCGGTCGGGAAGGCGATCGACGCCGGCCTGATCCCGCCTCAGCCGGTCCAGCCCTTGGCGCTGATGATCTCGGCGAGCTTCAACGAGGCGGCCCTGTTCATCGCCCATTCCGATCAGCCGGACGTCGCGCGCAGGGAAGCCGGCGCGGCCCTGGACGCACTGCTGACCGGCCTTCAGAACCGTCCCTGATACCCGGCCGGCGTTCGCCGGCCGCCCGATCACCTTTTCACAAACCCGCCAAGCGGCCGACGAGCCGATTGACTCAATGCCATTGGCATTGTTAGTGCCGATGACATTCCTGCTGGGGATCCCGCCGTGAGCGTTCACTTCATTCAGCCGGTGGCGGACCTGTTGCAGCCGGCGAAGTTCGAGCCGGTCAGGATCGTGCCGCTGATGCCGAACTTCGCGGCCCGCATCGACGGCGTCGACCTGTCGTCGGAGCTGCCCGAGGCGGTGAAGGCCAAACTGCGCACGGCCTGGCTCCGCTTCGGCGTGATCTTCTTCCGCGGGCAGAAGCCGCTGTCGCCAGATCGACAGATCGAGGTCGCCCGCATCTTCGGCCGGCCGGATGCCGGCAGCCACCTGGTGGAGAAGGCGCAAGCCGGCGTCGACCTGATCACCATCGACGAGCGCCGCCCGCCACAGACCAACCTCTGGCACAGCGACCTGACCTTCGAGGCCGCGCCGTCGATGGGCACCCTGATCCAGATCCAGGTCTGCCCGGAAACCGGCGGCAACACCGGCTGGTCGTGTACGCGCAAGGCCTACGAATGCCTGTCGGAACCGATGAAGGTCTACCTGGAGGGCCTGAACGCGGTCCACTACTGGGACACCCGGGGTCACAAGGAGGGCTCCTACCTGCAGGACTTCGACGAGCAGACCTACTTCGACAAGGTCCGCCGCAATCCGCCCGCCGAACATCCGGTGATCCTGTCGCACCCCCTCAGCGGCGCGAAATCCATCTACGTCAACGAGACATATACCAGGTACATAAAAGGGCTGCACAAGTATGAGAACAACGCCATCCTGCAGTTCCTCTACAGCTGGATCCGGATGCCGGAGTTCTACGTCTGCCATCACTGGCAGGAGAACGATGTGGCTGTGTGGGACAACCTCTCCATGCAGCACTATGCGCTCGCTGATTATACCGCCCGACGCGTCAATCAGCGCGTAACCTTTTCGGCAAGGCCGGAAGACTTCGCAACAGCCTAGCGTGATCGGCGCCGCAAGCCGAGCCCGGGTTCCGGCTCGGGCGCGCCACGTTCCGCGCCAAGCAGAAGCCAAGAGGGAGACCTATCGTGACCACGGAAACGCCGCTTACCGGGCTCGCTCGGCGCGAGCGCAAAGGCAGCGAAAAGCGCCAGATCGGGATCATGAACATCCAGCGCATGCTGCCGGGCACGGCCAACGGCATGCACGGGGGCGACGTTCCGCCCGGCGCGTTCTCGGGCGACACGTCGCTGATGGCGATGGAGGATTCCTATTGCGACATGTGGGACCGCAACGACGTCATCCCGCCGCGCCTGCGCAGCATTCTCAACGTTAGCCTGATGATCGGCGTCGGCAACGTCGGCAACCAGTTCGAGCTGCAGTTCCACGCGCCCGGCGCGATCTACAACGGCGTCACCGTCGCCGAGCTTGAGGCGATCATCGTGCATGCGAGGGCCTACGTGGGTTCGCCCTGCGCGGCCTGGGCGATGCAGTCGATCGTGGCCGCCCTCAACAAGCACGAGCTGATCAAGGAACCGCTGCCGCCGGCCGACGTGGCGCGGAAGGAGAAGACCGGCAGCGAGAAGCGGGCCATCGGGCGTGAGGTCCTGCGCGAGATGGAGCCCGATTCACCTCTGCTCACGCTCAGCGACACCGAGATGCCGGCGGACGTGTTTGCGCCGGAACTCGACTACATGATCCTGGAGAACGTCTACTTCGACCTGTGGGCGCGCACGCATGTCCTCGATCGCCGCACCCGCAGCGTCGTCACCCTCGGCCTGCTGATGGGGCTGGGGAACCAGGGGGCGCTGGCGGCGCATGTGCCCGTCGCCCTGCGCAACGGACTGACCGTGCCGGAGCTGGAAGAGTTTGTGTACCAGGCGGCCACCTACCTGGGATACGTGTCCGGCGCCTCGATCCGTTCGACCATCACCCGGGCTCTGAAGGCCGCGGCGCACAGTTAGTTGACGTGCTGCAAGCGCCTTGAGCGGCGCCGAGAGCAGCAGCATCTCCCTCGACGCTGCGGAGGGGTGTCGGGATATCCCCGGCGACGGGGTCTGCCGCCTGGCGCACGGAAAACCCGTGCCGCAGCGTCAAGGTCGGCCTTGGCCGACGCGCCGGAATGACGTGCCCCCCGAGCGCAACCAACCGTCGCGGCGGACGATTGTGGCCCGCCGCGGCCGCGACCGCCGCCGCCACGAGGATCAGACCCGCGGCGCCCGCCACGAGAATCCAGGCGGTCTGTACAAGGGTGAGCAGCGTCATCAACCGCGCCTCGCCTCATCGATCGGCGGTCCCGGCTCCAGCCGGCCCGCGGTGGGCGGGAGGGTCATTTGCTTCCTCGATCCAGGTTGAAGTCGAGATCAATCGGGTCGGTCGCGCCGCTCCTGGCCGGACGCGCAGGTCGGGGGCGCATCGAGCTCGGATGAGGCAACGCAGTCACGTTAGCCAGGTCGCTCGCGACGCGAAATTCGGGTCCCTCCCCTAAGTGGTACTACCGATATGACTTCGCGGCCGCGGTCCTGCGCCAATGCCCGCTCCTGACCCGCACAGTGGCCGCACCGGGTGTGACGCGCCCCAATCTGGGCTACGCGCCAATACGTAAGTAATGACACGTAACTATTTGTTAAGGAATGCTTTTCCGCTTCCGGCGAAGCTCGGCGTCATCGGCGGACAGGCAACCGCCGCCATTGGGGGCGAGAGATGTTCAAGGTCCTGTTGTGCGTTGGCTCGAAGCACAATCCCTGGCTGGTTGTGGTTGCCGCGCTGGTTTGCGTGGCCGCGACGTGCGCCACCTTCTTCCTGTATTCCAGGGTCACCAACCACCGGCGGTCGCGCCGCTGGGGCTGGCTCTGCATGACAGGACTGGTCGCCGGATCCGGCATCTGGACCACGCACTTTGTTGCGATGCTGGCGTTCAGCGACGGCCTGCCCACAGGCTATGACGGGTGGCTCACCTTCGGTGCGCTGGGCGTCGCGGTGGCAAGCACGACGGCTGGCTTCGCGGTCGGGTCGACGGGCCTGACGGCTCGCGGCAGGATGGTCGCGTCGGTGAGCGGCGGGGGGATCGTGGGCGTCGGCATCACGCTGATGCACTACCTGGGCATGAGCGGCTATCGGACCGAAGGAGTCATCTCCTGGGACTGGGGCTACGTGGCCTCGTCCGTCGCTATCGGCGTCACCCTCGCCGCCGCGGCGCTGCTGGTCGCCCGCCCGGGCGGGCCGTTGGGCCGAATGCTCCTGGGCAGCGGTCTTCTGGCCGGCGCCATCGTCGGCATGCACTTCACCGGCATGACGGCGGTGACGATCTTTCCGGACGCCCGCGTCGCCGTGCCGGAAATGGTGCTTTCGAAGCCCGCCATGGTGGCGACCACGGTCGCCATCACCGCCCTGATCATGATCACGGCGGTCGGGGGCGTGATGTTCGACAACGCGGCCCGCAACCGCCACGCCAAGCGGCTGCGGCAGGCGTTGGAGGCGATGCCGGCGGCCCTGGCCTTCTTCGACGCCAACGACCGGCTGCTGGTGTGGAACGCGAACTACGGGGCGCTGTTTCCCGAGATGGGCGGCGGCCTGCACGCCGGCCTGAGCCTCACCGGCTTGGTCCGGCTCAGGATGCCGCACGCCGATCCGGCCGCCGCGATCCTGGCGGCCCGCACCAAGCCCGGATCGATCGAGCAGCAACTCCCCGACGGGCGCTGGCTGCGCTACGAATCACGGCCCACCGACGACGGCGGCATCATCGTCGTGGGGACCGACATCACAGAGCTGAAGCGGCAGGCCACGGATCTCGCCCAGGCGCGAGACCAGGCGGAGGCCGCCAGCCGGGCGAAAAGCGCGTTCCTCGCCAACATCAGCCACGAAATCCGCACGCCGCTGAACGGCGTGACAGGCCTGCTGGGCGTGTTGCTTCGCACGCCCCTGAATGATCCGCAGAGGGACATGGTGACCAGCGCCGTCCATTCGGCCGACACCGTCAACAGCCTGCTCGGCGACGTGCTGGACCTGGCGCGGATCGAGGCCGGGCAGGCCCGGCTCGAGACCGTCCAGTTCCGCCTGGAAGACGAGCTCCGTGCGCTTTCGAGCCTTCATGCGATACGGGCTGCGCAGAAGGGCGTCGCCCTCCGCCTCGTACTCGACGGGGTGAATGTCGAAGTCGAAGCCGACCAGCTGCGGCTGCGGCAGGTGTTGAACAACCTGCTCGCCAATGCCGTGAAGTTCACGGAAGCTGGCGAGGTGACGTTGACGGCCCGCGCGGCCGGCGAAGACCGCTTTCACATCGAGGTCCGCGACACCGGCATCGGTTTCGAACCGGCCGAAAAGGAACGGCTGTTCCAGCGTTTCGCGCAGGGGGACAGTTCGGTCACGCGTCGGTTCGGCGGCGCCGGCCTCGGGCTGGCCATCGCACGCGAATGTGCTGAGCTGATGGGCGGCCGGATCGATGCGGAGTCCCAGCCCGGCCAGGGCGCAGCCTTCACGTTCGACGTGCCCTTGCGCATCGTCGCGGCGCCGGACCAGGAGGCCGGTCCGGCGGCGGCGGAGCGGGTCGCGGACAACGAGACCCGCGACCAAGTCCTGATCGTCGATGACAACCCGACCAACCGCAAGGTCCTGGAGATCATCCTCGATCAGATCGGGATGCCCTGGAAGTCGGTGGAGGATGGCCGGCAGGCCGTGGAGGCGGCCCGCCATCGCGAGTTCGCCGCGATCCTCATGGACATCCAGATGCCCGTCATGGACGGGATCACGGCCACGCGCGAAATCCGTCGCCTCGAGCGGCAAGGGGGCCGGGCCGCCACGCCGGTCATCATGGTGTCGGCCAACTGCCAGCCCGAACATGTCGAAGCCGGGCGCGTCGCCGGCGCTCAGGGCCATCTGTCCAAGCCGATCAACGTCGGCCGCCTCGTCGAGGCGCTCAACAGCGTTCTTGTCGGACACGCCGCTGCAGCGTGAACGGCGAGGCGGGCCGGACCGGGCTCACGCCCTCCGTTGCGCGTAGCAGATCAGTCCCTTCAAGGGATCTCGGCCGGGGAGGCCTGGCCGGTCGCTCAGCCAAGCCACTCCAGCCGCGAGGAGCCGAGGGGAAAGGGGCCGCGCTCCCAGAACGGCGGCGTCTTCGAGTACTGCACCAGCGGGGCGGCCTGACGAAGGGCGCCATATACCGTGTCGCGGACCACGAGGTCCTGCTCGCGCGGCGCGGGGCAAAGCACAGTCTGCGGGCCGGGCGACGGCCACTGATCACGCGGAAGGCGGCCGATCTCCTGCAGCCACATCGACGTGCGACCCAGCGAAACCTCGATGTGGTAGCTGCCGCCCTCCGTGGCGCGGCGGACGAGGGCCGAGACGATGCCGGCGACCGCCAGATAGCCGGTCGTGTAGTCGATCGGCAGACCAGCGGCCTGGAGCAAGGGTTCCTCCGGCGAGCCCTCCTCCACCGCCAGGCCGGTGACCGTCTGCGCCAGGACGTCGAAGGCGCCGCGCCTCATCCAGGGTCCGCCGGCGCCGAAGGCGCTGATGGACAGATAGACGATACCGGGACGGCGCTCAGCCAGCGCCTCCGGCGACAGGCCGAACTTGGCCAGCGCCCCCGGCCGGAACCCCTGCACGAACACGTCGGCCGTCGCCACCAGCTCGAGCAGGCGATCGAGGTCGCCGGGTCGGCCAAGGTCTACGAAGGCTGAACGCTTGCCGGGGCTGGTGTCCATGATGTTCAGCGGCGAATCGGGGTTCAACGGCTCGGTGGCCCGCAGTACGTCGGCGCCCTGCTCGGCGAGGATCCGCGCAGCCACGGGTCCGGCGAGATAGCGGGCGAGGTCGAGCACCCTGAGACCCGAGAGAGGCCGCATCGCGGGCGCGAACGGCATGGGCGGGCCATCGCCGATCCTGGTCACCTGCACCGGCGGCAGGCGGGACAGAAACTGGCCCTGGGGGTGGTCGAGCCATTCCTGGCGGCTCCGCGCCACGGCCCCCGACAGCTTGAGCTCGGCAAGGGTCTCCTCGAGCTCGAAGCCGTTCCATCTGGCTGCCGCGGCGCTGAGATCCTCGGTGGTGTTCTGGCACTGCAGCAGCGCAAGCAGGGCGGCGAGCTGGTCGGCCGGATGCGCCGCCCTGAGCAGGAAGCAGACGCGGCCGTCCTTGGTGCGGAAGAAGCTCTGTTCGCGGCCCGCCGCCGCCCGCGAGAGCGCATGCCCGTTCTGACTCTGGTGGGCCAGGCTGTTGAGCCCGGGGACGACACAGCGGCGCAGATCGACCGTCAGGTCCTGACCCTCGCCGCCCCGCATGCGCCAGATCCTTGCGACGCCGACGGCCTCCGCGGCGACGGCGGCGGCGGCGGCCGCGCCGGGGCGGTGGCGCCCTACGGCGATCGGATCGTCATCGACGAATGCGACCGCGCCGCCAACGTCGTCACGACTGAGGCCAAGCAAACTCAGAAGATCGTCCAGAGCCCGGTTGGCGACTGGGCTTCCGATCTCTGCCGCACTCATCATGCCTCCTGCCCTGGTTGGCGATCGTTCTTCGTCGGTCCGGGACCGATCCCATTGTTCGTTGCCCGCCGCGACGAGTCCAGCTGTGCCGAAAACGGAACAATGTCCGCATAAGCGCCGCCGGCATTTAGCCGTGGCGTCGCGCGCGCCATGCAAATATATCAAGTCTGCAATCTACCAAACGGGCGAAGGAACTGCCGTGGCGCGACCACTCGCTGACCCTGACCTGCCGGACCCTCTCGATATCGCCGTGGGCGCGCGCATCCGCGCCCGCCGCCGCTGGCTGGAGTTCAGCCAGACCCAATTGGCCGACGCCCTGGGGATCACCTTCCAGCAGGTGCAGAAATACGAGAATGCCGCCAATCGGGTCTCGGCATCCATGCTGGTGAAGATCGCCGCCAAACTCGAGACCACGGTCGCCGCGTTGGTCGGCGAAAGCACAACATCGCCTCCCGAGAGGATCGTCTTCACCGAGCTTGGGGCTCATGGGGCGTCCGAGATGTTGGCGGCTTACGCGGAGATTTCAGACAGTGAAGCCCGGCGTGCGCTTGTGACTCTTGTCCAAAGCCTGGCGGGTGGCTCGCGCTCCAGCGCGCGGGAAGGCCGCGGGCTGCAATCGGCCGGACCGCCTCCCGCACGCAGGTCACGCCCCTCCGCCAAGAGCACTGGGACGCCTGCGAGCTAGGGTTGCAAGGCGCCCCCTCGCTCAGCCCGGCCCCGCCGCCGCGCCGACCGCTTATTGTCCTGATCCCTTCGCGGTCAGGCATGGATATCGACCAGCTCCGAGCCCTTGCCGCGGCCGCGCAGAATCGTCTTTACCGCTTCTAAGTTCGTCAAGCGCAACATCTGCGCGAAATTTGTCACGGCGAGCTCAAACGATGACGATGCGGACAGTCCCGACGAGGGGCCGGATCTCGCACAAGATCCTGGCTATCCTGGCCCACTCCGCCCTTCTCTGCGCGGCGCTGACGGGACTGGCTGCGAGTAGCATCCACGCTCTCTCGCAAGAGGAACAGCGCCTGATCAAGGTGCACGTCGCCGGACTTCGGCTCGCGGCGGCCGGTCAAGAGCACCTGACGCGCATTCATCAGTTGGCCTTCCAGATGGTCAACGAAGATGAAGCGACCGTCATCTCGACGCTCGCCGACAGGTTCCAGAGCGAGGCCCGCGAACTTGCCGCGAACCTGGCCGGCCTCAGGCCCTTGGTTGAGCCGGAGGACCAACCGGTCCTTGCGACCGCGACTGTGGCCGCGAACGAGTACGTGGCGCTGGCGCCGCGCATTCGCGCTGCCGCCGCTGCGCACGACCGGGCGACGGCGATCCAGTTGATGCGCTCGACCGCAACGCCGACCTTCGACCGGGGAGACGGGGCTTTCGACGCCTTGGTCGACGGACTCACCCGGGACGTCGAGCGCGAAGCCACCGCCGCCGAGAAAGCCGCATGGCAAAGCATCTGGTTGATGATCGGCTCGGCCGTTATCGGCCTGCTGGCGATCGGGGCGTTCACGCTGGTCGCTGTGCAGCGGTGGATCGCCAAGCCGCTGGGCCTGATCGCCGACGGCATGCAGCGGCTGATGGACGGCGACATGACAGCCACCGTCCCGGAGACCACACGCGCTGACGAGGTGGGCGACCTCACCCGCGTCTACCGCACGCTCCATAAATTCTCGATCGACTATCTCGACGCGGAGGCGGCGGCGGCGGAACAGCGTCGCCTGGCCGACGAGGAGCGCGAGCGCAGCGAGGAGGCCCGGGCCTTGGCCGCCAGGGAGCAGGCCGAGGCCGTGGAGGCCCTGGGCGCCGGGCTGGCCCGCATGGCCGAAGGCGACCTGGTCTTCCGCATCGGTGGCGTGTTCCCGAGCGGCTACGCCAAGCTGCGCGACGACTTCAATGCCGCCATCGGCCAGCTGCAGGAGGCCATGACGGTGATGAAGACCTGCATCCTCGGCATTCGCGCCAGCGCCGACGAGATATCCCAGTCCGCCGAGGACCTGTCGCGCCGCACCGAGCAGCAGGCCGCCAGCCTGGAGGAAACCGCAGCGGCGCTCGACCAGATCACCAACACCGTCCGCCGCACGGCGGAAAGCTCGGCCGAAGCCAGCAACGTCGTCCTGTCGGCGACCACCGACGCCGAGCGCAGCAGCATCGTCGTACGCGACGCCGTCAACGCCATGGGCGAGATCGAGCAGTCGGCCCAGCAGATTTCGCAGATCATCGGGGTGATCGACGAGATCGCCTTCCAGACCAACCTGCTGGCGCTGAACGCCGGCGTCGAGGCTGCGCGGGCCGGGGATGCAGGCCGCGGCTTCGCCGTCGTCGCCAGCGAGGTGCGCGCCCTGGCGCAGCGATCGGCGGTGGCGGCCAAGGAGATCAAGTCGCTGATCTCCACCTCCGGTCGTCAGGTCGCGTCGGGCGTCCAACTGGTCGGTCAGACCGGCCAGGCGCTCGAGCGGATTCTGATCGACATCGGCGAGGTCAACACCCTGGTCGCGCAGATCGCGGCCTCCGCGGCCGAGCAGGCCGAGAGCCTGAATGAAGTGAACGGCGCCGTCGACCAGATGGACCACGGCACCCAGCAGAATGCCTCCATGGCCGAGGAGAACACCGCCGCCAGCTTCGCCCTGGCCTCTGAGGCGCAGCAGCTGGCCGACCTGATCGACCGGTTCGAGATCGGCGCGGTGGCCCAGCCGCACGCGAGGCGCCGGCGGGCGCCGCCGTCGGCGCCACCGTCCACGCCGCCCCGCCCGGCGCGCCTCAGGCGCCGCGGCGCGAGCGCCGCGCCAGCGCTGCAAGCCGAGCCCGCAGAGGGCGACTGGGAGGAGTTCTGAGCATGCCGACCTTCGACCCGGTGGTCCTGAGCCTGGCGCCCGTGCTCGACATCAACGCCGCTGCGCCACTGGCGGCCGAACTGCTGGCGCTGCGTGGCCTGCCCGTGACGCTGGACGCCTCGTCCACCGAGCGACTTGGCGGGCTGTGCCTGCAGGTGCTCCTCGCCGCCCGCAGCGCCTGGGCGCTCGACGGCGCTCCATTCGAGATCGCGGGACGCAGCGACGCCTTCGACGAGGCGCTGGAGTTGTTCGGCGCACCGCACCTGGGAGTCCCCGCCGCCCCCGCGCTGGAGGCCGCGTCATGATCGGCAAGACGGTGCTCACGGTGGACGATTCACAGACCGTGCGCGACATGCTGCTCGCCGCCCTCACCGACATGGGCCATCAGGTGATCCAGGCCAAGGATGGCCTGCAGGGCCTGGAGCAGCTGCGAGGGCAGTCGCCGGACGTGATCATCACCGATATCAACATGCCGCGGCTGGACGGGTTCGGCTTCATCGAGGAGGTGCGGCGCGACCCGCGCCATCGCGCCACGCCGATCCTGATCCTGACCACCGAAAGCCAGCAATCGCGCAAGGACCGCGCCCGTCGCGCCGGCGCCACGGGATGGATCGTCAAGCCGTTCGATCCGGCCAAGCTGGCGGAGGCGATCCGCCGGGTGACGGCCTGACGTGGCTGCTGGCCAGCTCTCTGAAGAAACCCTCGCGCCGATCCGCGAGACCTTCTTCCAGGAATGCGGCGACCTGCTCGCGGAACTCGAGGCCGGGCTGCTGACGCTGCAGAACGGCGCGCGCGACCCTGAAATCATCGACACCGTGTTTCGCGCCGCCCATTCGATCAAAGGCGGCGCCGGAGCGTTCGGCTTCGCCGTGCTGGTCCGGATCGCCCACGCGTTCGAGGCCGCCTTGGACGCGGTGCGCGACAAGCGGGTGACGCTCGACGCCGAGCTGCTCCGCCTGCTGTTCGCCGGGGCGGACGCCCTGGCCGATGTCGTCCGCGCCACGCGGGAGGGCCGCGGCGACGCCGCAGCCGAGCAGATCGACTCCGTCACCGCGGCTCTGGCGGCTCTGGCGCCTGACGCGGCGGTTGCCGCGGTGGACGAGGATGGCTTCCTCGATTTCGAGTTCACGCCCAAGCCGGTATCGGTGGAGACGCCCGCTGTGCGACGCTGGCTGATCAGCCTGCGGCCTCATGCGACCTTCTACGCCCGGGCCGGAGAGCCGCTGCTGCTGCTGCGCGACCTGGCGAGGCTGGGCGAAATCTCCACGACACTGGATTGCGAGCTGTTGCCGGCCCTCGAGGACCTGGAGCCGGAAGCCGCCTACCTGGCCTGGTCGGTGGTGCTGGCGACGACGGCCGACGAGGCGGAAATTCGCGACCTGTTCGCGTTCGTAGAAGGCGACTGCGATGTGGACGTGGCTCGGCTCCCGTCCGACGCCGAAGCTGCAGGGATTCCGCAGGTCGCGCCGCCGCCCGACGGCGCGACGCCCGACGAGGCCCGGCTCGCCGCGAAACCAGAGCTCGCGCCGACGATCCGGGTCGATCTCGAGCGCGTCGACAGGCTCGTCAACCTCGTCGGCGAGTTGGTGATCAACCAGGCGATGCTGGCGCAGCGCCTGGCCGATGCCGGGGTAGCCGAAACGGCGGGCCTGCAGCCGCCGTTGGACGATCTCGAGCACCTGACGCGCGAAATCCAGGACGGTGTCATGGCCATCCGGGCCCAGCCGGTGAAGGCGGTCTTTCAGCGCCTGACGCGGGTGGCGCGGGAAGCGGAGGCGGCCACCGGCAAGCTGGTGAAGCTGGTGATCGTCGGTGAGGAAACCGAAGTCGACCGGACCGTCATCGAGCGCCTTACCGACCCGCTGACCCATATGGTCCGCAACGCGATCGACCACGGTCTCGAGACGCCGGCCGAACGCCGGGCGCTGGGCAAGCCGGAGGCGGGTGTGGTGCGGATCTCCGCCGAGCACCGGGGCGGGCGCATCGTGATCACGGTGGCCGACGACGGGCGCGGACTCGACCGGAGCGCGGTGATGCGGACGGCCACGCGCCGCGGCCTCATCGCCCCGGACGCCGAACTCGCGGACGAGGAAATCGACAACCTGATCTTCGCACCCGGCTTCTCCACTGCGGACGAGGCCTCGACCCTGTCTGGGCGGGGGGTGGGCATGGACGTGGTCCAGCGGGGCGTCCAGGACCTCGGCGGACGCATCCTGGTCGCTTCGCGGCCGGGCGATGGCTGCAGTTTCACTCTCACCTTGCCTCTGACGCTGGCGGTCCTCGACGGAATGGTGATCAGCATCGCCGGCTACAGCCTGGTGGCGCCCCTGACCAGCCTGATTGAGAGCACACAGCCGAGGGAGGCGGACGTCCGCCGCCTGGGCCCGAACGGCTGGCTGCTGCGGTTCCGCGGCGAGCACATGCCGCTGATCGACCTTGGCTTCGCACTCGGTTACCGGCCGCAACCGATGGAGCCCAGCCGCGGGATCGCCCTCATCGTCCACGACGACCTTGGCGGCCGCGCCGCCCTGCTGGTGGACGAGATCCTCGGCCAGCGCCAGGTCGTGATCAAGAGCCTGGAGGCGAACTATCAAGCCGTGCCGGGCGTCTCGGCCGCGACCATCCTGGGCGATGGACGCGTGGCCCTGATCGTCGACGTTGGCGCCATCGCCACCGCCTATCGCCCGGCGCCCGACGCCGTGCTCCGCACCGCCGCAGGTTAGACATGGACGACGCTGAAATCCCCCTCCGCGAATTGATCGCCTTCCAGGTGGGGGCGCAGGAGTTTTGCATCGAAATCATGGCCGTACGGGAGTTGCGCGGCTGGACCCCCGCCACGCCCCTGCCCCACGCCCCGCCCTACGTCTGCGGTGTCATCAACCTGCGGGGGATCGTGCTTCCGGTGATCGACACTGGCCGCCGTCTCGGGCTGGGCGCGTGCGAGCCTGGGCCGCGACACGTGATCATCGTGGCGAATGTCGAGCAGCGCCTGGTGGGACTGCTGGTGGACGGGGTCTCCGACATCCTGAAGGTCGCCGATGAGGATCTGCAGCCAACGCCGGCCGCGGCCGGCGAAGCGCTGCGGGCGTTCGTGACGGCGTTGCTGGACGTCGAAGGCCGCATGATCGGCCTCCTGGACCTCGGCCGCCTGTTGTTCACTGCCCAGGCGGAGGCGGCGTGAACGCAGGAGGCCCGCACGCCGGCAGCGCGACGGATCCGGTCTTTCAGGGCCGGGAGTTCCCGTTCACACGCCACGATTTCCGCAGGATCGCCGGCATGCTGCGCGCCGACGCCGGCATCGTCCTGTCGGAAACCAAGGCGCCCCTGGTCTATGCGAGGTTGGTGAGGCGTCTGCGCGCCCTCGGGCTCGAGAGCTTCGCCCGCTACTGCGCGCTGGTGGAAACGGAAACTGGGGGGGACGAGCGCCAGACGATGATGAGCGCGCTCACGACCAATGTGACCGCCTTCTTCCGGGAGCCGCATCACTTCGCCCATCTCAAGACGCGAGTGCTTCCGCGGGCGATCGAGGCGGCGCGGCGCGGGGGGCGCCTCAGAATCTGGTCGGCCGGCTGCGCGACCGGCGAGGAGGCCTATTCCATCGCCCTCTCGATCCTGGAGGTGATGCCCGACGCCTCGCGTTTCGATGTGCGGGTTCTGGCCACCGACATCAACGCCGCGGTCCTGGCGGTCGCCGAGGCGGGCGAATACGACGAGGCGGCCCTCGCCCCCGTCGCCCGTCGCCTTCGCGCCGACTGGTTCACCGCCACTCGCGCTGGACCCGGCCGTGGGCGTTTCCGCGTCGGAGACGAGTTGCGCCGCCTTGTCGCCTTCCGCCCCCTGAATCTGCTGTCGTCCTGGCCAATGACGGCGGCCTACCACGCCGTGTTCTGCCGCAATGTGCTGATCTACTTCGACGAAGCGGATCAGGCAGGCGTCCAGCAACGGATCAAATCCCTGCTGGCCCCCGGCGGGCGCCTCTACCTCGGCGCTGCCGAGCGGGTCAGGGTCCCCGATGGCCTGGCCGCCGATGGGGTCACGGTCCACCGGTTGCAGGACGACGACACCCGAGCCGACCTCGTGGAGACCTGCTGATGCCCAAGGCTTCCCAGTTGCGCATCCTCATCGTCGACGACCAGCGCTCGATGCGCGCGCTGATCCGCTCCAGCCTGGCCCAACTGGGCTGCACCCAGTGCCTAGAGGCGGAAGACGGCGAGGACGCCTTGCGGCAGCTCAGCACATTCGCGCCAGACCTGGTGATCTCCGACCTGAATATGCCCAAGGTGGACGGCCTGGACCTGCTGAGGGCGGTGCGAGCGTCGCCCAACCGGGCGGACCTCGCCTTCATCATGCTCACCAGCCGCGGCGAGGCCTGGATCGTGCAGGAGGCGATCAAGCTCGGCATCAACAACTACCTGGTCAAGCCGTTCAACCTCGACAGCCTGAAGCGCAAGGTCGAGGCGGTGGTCGGACGGCTGACGTGAACCGCCCCCTCCCCGAGCCGGCCGGCCCAGAGCGCCGCATCCACATCGTCCAAGGCGAGTGCCGGGTCAGCACCGACGCCAACGTCGTGCTGGCCACGACGCTCGGCTCGTGCGTCGCGGCGTGCATCCGTGACCCTGTGGCGCGGGTGGGCGGCATGAACCACTTCCTGCTGCCGGAGAGCCCGGACGGCGAAGGTCTGGTGTCGCTCCGGTACGGCGCCTTTGCCATGGAGCTGCTGATCAACGGCCTGCTCGGCAAGGGCGCGCGGCGCGAGCGAATGGAGGCCAAGCTGTTCGGGGGCGGACGCCTGTCGGACGGACTGGCCGACATCGGCGGCAAGAACAGCGCCTTCGCCCGCTCGTTCCTGGAACGCGAGGGTATCCGGGTCATCGGCGGCAGCCTGGGCGGCGCCCGCGCCCGCAGAGTCCAGTTCTGGCCGGTGTCCGGCCGCGCGCGCCAACTGGTGCTCGACCGGGCCGACAACCTGCTATTCCATCCGAGGCCCGCGCCGACCTCGAGCCGCGACGGAGCGGTCGAGCTGTTCTGACACGCCGCCATCGCCTTTCCAGCGCCACGGCGAACGCCCCGGTTCAGCGTCGAGCTATCCAAATACTAGTTTTATGTGCAGAATTGGGGCGCGTCTCATGGCAGTTGCGGCCGTGTGGTCGGACATCGTCAGGCGACTCGTCGCACTGTTGCTCATAACGCGCCGCGAGGCGTAACCATGTCGCGGCTTCTGGTCCGCGCTGGATGAAGATCAAGGGGGTTCAGGTGGCGACTCGCCGGCTCGGACCGCCCGCCGGACTGGAGTGCCCATACGTGGCTGAGATCCCGGATCCAAAGCGCAAGCCCCGTACGGCGCGCCGTGGGGTGAAGGCCCGGGGCAGGCCGATCGGAACTTCGAAGACGACAGGTGTTGCAGGCGGTCGCGCGCTGCGCTCGCGGCGCCTGGTGAAGACGTCGGAACTGATTGCGCGCGACATCATCCTCGATATCTCCGAGCGCGACCTGAAGGCGGGCGACCTTCTCGCGTCCGAAGCCGCCATGATGCAGGACTACGAAGTGGGCCGCAGTTCGCTGCGCGAAGCGCTCCGGCTCCTCGAGGTTCAGGGTCTGATCCAGATCCGCGCAGGACCCAATGGCGGCCCCGTGGTGGGCGCGGCGACGGCCGAGAACCTCGCCCGCATGCTGACCCTCTTCTTCGGCCTCGCGGGGGCCACCTATGAGGACCTGACCAAGGTCATGCTGCTGATCGACCCCGTCGTGGCGGAGGTGGCCGCGTCGACCCCGCACAGCCCGGAGGATATCGCCCTGCTCGAGTCGTCCCTCGAGAAGGCCTGCGGACCGCCCCGACCGAAGCAGCTTCGCACCGAGGCGCTGATGGACTTTCACCAGGTCATCGGGGCGCTGGGTCAGAACTCGATCTGGTCGCTGCTGGCCGGGGCGATCAACCTGATCTTCGCCGATCACGTCATCGCCGCGGTGGACAGCCGGGCGTTCCACGCCACCGCCATCGAGGATCACAACCAGATCGCGGACGCCATCCTGGCGGGGGACGTCACGCTGACCAAGGCGCGGATGAAGGGGCACACCGAACGGATGATCGAGTTCTACCGCAGCCAGAATCCTTCGGTGTTCAATCGGCTGATCGAATGGCGCTGAGCGGCGCGATCAGGCGAAATCCTGCGTCCGGTCGCGGTTCAGGTCCCGCTCGAGGTGACGGCCGCTGAGGAAATAGAACAAGGCCGCTGCGCCCTCCAGGACGAAGGCGGCGAGGAGGGCGAAGCGGATGGAGTCGGGGCCCAGTCGCCACCCCGAGCGCAGGTAGTCGCTGAGCACCCCGACCAGGAACGGTCCCAGGGCGAGGCCGAAGATGTTGACCGCCGCCAGGGTGATCGCCGCCGTCGTGGCGCGCATGTGCGGCGAGGCCAGCGACTGCCCCACCGCGATGGTGGGGCCCACCCACACCAGCAGGAGGAACGAGGGCAGAGCCGCCGCGATCAGCGAGGCGCGTGCGTCGCCGACCATGAACTGGAGCGCCGCGGCCGGAATGGCGAGGGCCGAAGCCAGGCCCAGGACCCAGACGTACCAGCGCGCGTCCCTGCGGCCGAAGCGGTCGGCGAAGTGGCCGCCCACATAGGTTCCGAGCGCGCCGGCCCCGGCGAGAAGGCCCAGGTAGAGGCCCAGCTTGCCCGTGGCGATATGGTAGACGCGGCCGTAGAACGGCGGCGTCCAGGCATTGTAGGCGTAGCTCACGAAGCAATGCAGGATGTTGGCGACCAGGAGGTAGCGGAACGCCTTGAGCTTCCAGAGCACCCGGACCACCGCCCAGGTGTTCGCCCCGACCGCGCTGTCGACCGCGCCTCGATCGGCCTCTGACGCGCCCTTCTTCGGCTCCCTGACGGTGAACAGAACGATCGGCGAGACCAGGAAGCCGGCTGCGGCGACCACCACGAAGGCCATCCGCCAGCCAACCGCATCGTTGAGCCAGCCGCCGATGAACAGGCCCAGCATGCTGCCGATCGGGGGGCCGATCCCGAAGATGGCCAGGGCGGTCGCGCGGCGATCACGCGCGAAATAGTCCGACAGGATCGAGGCCGCCGAGGGATAGCCGCCGGCTTCCCCGACGCCGACGCCGACCCGCGCCAGCGCCAGCCCCAGGAAGCCCCGGGCCAGGCCGCAGACCCCGGTCATGACGCTCCATAGGCCGATCGCCAGGCCGACGATGACCTTGCGATTGCTGCGGTCGGCCAGCCGCGCCAGCGGAATGGCCAGGGTCGCGTAGAACAGGGCGAAGGCCAGGCCGGTCAGGGTCCCGAGCTGGGTGTCGGACAGGCCGAGCTCCCTGCGGATTGGCTCCTGGAGCAGGGACAGGAAGTTCCGGTCGATGACGCTGAAGCTGTAGACGACGGTCAGCACCGCCAGCACGTACCAGGCATACCAAGGCGACCGCGCCTTGGCTGGGGTGAGGGATTCCGATGCGACACTCACGTCCAACGGAATCGTCCGAAGCTCCGGGTCCATCGGTTCACCTCCCTGGCGCCGTCGCGAGCCTGGCGTCGCCGTCGAGGGACCGCACACCAGGGAAGACACCCCTGCCGGCGTTGGAAGGACGGCTTCCGAGGGTCCAGAGCCAGTTAGTCACCTTCGCAGGACGGTTTCCACCCAGGCGAAGACGCGGCGTCAGAACTTGGTGGTGAACTGAACCTCGACGCGCCTGGTCTCGCCCAGAACGGCGTTGACCTCGCCGATCCCGCCGGGTTTGTCGCCCGCAGCGCCGGCGTAATAGACGTTGGTCAGGTTGCGCCCGATCAGCCTCACCTCCCACGGTCCGTTCGACGGGGACAGGGCGATGCTGGCGTCGAGCAGGGTGTAGGCCGGCTGCCGCGCGCCAGGATTGAGCGCGATCTCGGCGTTGTAGCTGGACTTGGAGTGTACATCGCCGGTGATCTCCAGCGACAGGGCGTCGGAAATCGGGTGGTCGAAGACGAAGCCGGCGTCAAACGTCCACTTCGGCGCGCGCGACAGCGGCCGGCCCGTCAGGTTCTGGACGGATGCACCCGCCCCTCCTCCCGCCAGCACGGTGGGGACACACCCCTGCGCCTTGGTCTGGCCCGTGTAGCATTGGCCATCGGGAAAGCTGCCGTAATAGGCATGATCGCCGCTCAGATCGCCGTGCAGGGAAAGGTCGCCGTTGACGCGGTAGCGCGCCTGCAGTTCGAAGCCTTCGGTGATGGCGGAGCCGGCGTTCTTGGTGATGACGCTGTTGGAGGGCACGTCGTAGGCGGTGAGCTGCAGGTTGTCGTATTCGTAGTGGAAGATGGTCAGGTCGGCGTTCAACGCGCCGCCGAACAGCGAGACCTTGGCGCCGATTTCACCGCCCTTGGCATCGACCGGCTTGAGCAGGAGCTGATCGATCGTCCGGGACGGGATCAGATTGCCCGGGTTGGAAATCGTGCCGGCCAGGTAACCCGTCTTGTAGGCCCCGTAGAACATCACTCGAGGCGTGGCGTGCCAGCTGAGCGTGACCTCGGGCGAGACATTGTTCTGCGCCAGGTGACCGATCAGATGGACGCCGGCCGCCTTGTAAGCCGACAATTGAAGCTGGTGGACATAGTCGTTGAAGATGTCGGACGACTCGATCTCGTGCGTGTAGCGGGCGCCGCCCGCCAATTCGAGACTGGGGATGATCTTCCAGGTCAGCTGACCGTAGATCGACTCGGTGGTGGTCTGATTCAGCTCGACCAGACTGTCGGCGTCCGTGCGGCCATTGTCGGCGAATCCGGGATGCGGATTGGGCCCGTAGGCGTTGCACCGGCAGGCTATGTAGTATTTCCGGTTGGTATGCTCGAAGAGAGCGCCACCGGTGAAATTGATTGGCGAGTCGAATGACGTCGCGACGCGAAGTTCCTGCGCCACCACGTTGTTGACGTCTTCGCTGACGACATGGAATGAGGCGAACAAGTCGGTTTCGGAGGTGCCGGCCGTCCAGAACTCATTGTGATAGAAACCGGTCACGGACGTCAGGGTGACGTTCGGCAGATGGTAGGTCATCGTCAGGGTGGGAAGCGCGGTCACGCCATGCGAGCCGTCATGGCCGCCCGCCTTCTGGTATAGTGGGAAGTTCGCCGCGACCGCCTGAGGAATCGTGCCCATCGACGACTGGCCGTTCAGCCGGCAGTCACCATAGGGATCGGGCAGGCGCGTCGAGACGGCCGTCGGCGTAAGTTGGGTCAGAACGAGCTCGGTGGGCCGCGTCGCGCCATTCGGACACGACATCACCTCCTGCAGGCTGGCCATGCTGCTGCCGCTGAAGTTCGATCCGAACAGCTTGAAGTTGGCCTCGAACGCGTCGGTCTGCCGGAACACCAGCGTGAGTCTTCCGCCCAGCTTCCGCTCCCCGCCCAGCGTCCCGCCGACCGTTGGAATGGCGTAGGCGCTCTCGGCGGCGGCAGGCGACGGGATGGGTTGCGCGTTGTTCCTTATGTAGCCGTCACTGCGGCTGGCGAAGACGGCGATGCGCGCGCCCAGGGTGTCGGTGATCGGGCCGCCCATTGCGCCCTCGAAGATGGCCGCGTGGGTCTCGAACTCGTATCCAGCCCGCGCGTAGCCTTCGAACGTGCGACCCGGATTTCGACTGGCGATCGACACGACGCCGCCCGGACTGTTCTTGCCGAAATACAGCGCCTGCGGGCCCTTGAACACATCGATGCTCTGGATGTCGAACAGGCCGTCGTTGAGGATGCGGCCCCGACTGGTCTGCATGCCGTCGATTTCAATCGAGATGGACTGCTCGATGCCCGCATCGGTGCTGGACGAACTCACCCCACGCAAAGACAGCGAAGCGCCGGAGCCGCTGGGGGACTTGTCGAAACTGAGGGTCGGCACGAGGGTGTTCAGCTGGCCGAGGCTCACCGTGCCTCCATGCTCCAGGGCAGCCGCCGGGATCGCCGTGGCGGACACCGGCACGTCGAGGAGCCGTTCCGCCCGCCGCCGTGCGGTGACCGTGACCTCCGACATGGCCGGCGCGTCGGCGGTCGACGCCTCAGGGGTGTCTGAACGCGCCGGCGTCGAGGCCATCAACGCCGACGCACCGACGAGTAATGTCAGGACGGCGGATGAATTCAGCCAACCCGTCACCAGCCGTTTGCGCATGATAGATGCCCCCCTTTGTTACGCCTTGAAGCTGCGCTTTGTCGTTTCGATGCGACCAACCAGCCGTCTCGCCAGTCCGCCCCGCATCGCGCGCCCCCTTTGAGCGCGCCACTCTCCGGAGTCAATGCACCACGGTGCAAAATCCAATAAAATGCCGTGTATTTCGATGCTTACATCTAACTATGTCTATGTTTGCATTGAACATCATTGATAGTCCGGCCGGTCGGCCGGACAGGCCTGCTGGCGCGAGCGACGCTCAGCCTCACGACGCCGGCGGCGCTTCGCGGCGCCTGGCCTGGCAACGGGGGGCGGCTAGCGGCCAGCTCAGCCGCAGCCGATTGACAGCATAGTAATATTGCCTGTTAGTGCAAAAAAAGTCACTCGGCATCCGTGCATTTCGTGCGGACCGAGAAGAGGCGCCGCCGCCGTCGGCGCGGGCAGGTAGGGATGGCTGAGGTCGTGTTCGCCGACGGACCAACCCGCCGCCAGTTTTCAGTTCAAGCGTTGGCGCTTGCGGGCTGCGCCCGGGGCCGTCACCCCGCGACGCTGATCGCGCCCGCGCCCCTGGAGGACCTGACGCTCGCGGCGGGCGGATTGCAGCGGCCCGAAGGCGTGGCCGCACTGCGCGATGGAAGGCTTGTGCTGTCCTCGTCGGAGGCGGCTTGTACGATCCTGAACACCGACAGCAGCCGGCGCTCCGTCGGGCGCGCGCCGGCCGCCAATGGCCTGGCGATCGATCGTCGCGGCGGCGCAATCATTGCCAACTACGGTTTGGTGACAGGCGTTCCAGGAACGCTTCAGCGCGTCGATCTGCAAACCGGCGACGGCGCAACCCTGGCCGAGGCAATCAACGGGCGGCCGTTGGTGGCGTCCAACATGCCGGCGCTCGGGCCGGACAACGAGATCTATTGCACCCATAGCCATTGGCGCGACCCGTTCAATATCGGCAATGTCGAGGCTCAGGGCTTCGTCTACAAAGTCGCCGCGAATGGCTCGGCCTCACTG
>Ga0105240_10002693_pt1 | contig 28274 bp, 23 predicted proteins | sample KBSC54metaG_FD_80426 | JGI IMG/M metagenome (GOLD analysis project Ga0105240, IMG submission 80426) | Corn rhizosphere microbial communities from Kellogg Biological Station, Michigan, USA - KBS C5-4 metaG | ecosystem: Host-associated > Plants > Roots > Rhizosphere > Soil | place: Michigan, USA... | reverse complement strand
TGCGACTGCGTCGCATCGGTTCGGTGTACTTAGCGACGGAGCACATAGTTAACGAAGCTGGCGGAAGTGCTAATCAAACATATCGCATGGATAAATGCGGGATCGACGATCCTCTAACGCACGTGTAGTAGCGGTTGCATTTGTCACGAAAAAAGTATTCCATTGGGCACGAGTCTGATGACCTGAACGAAGGGCTCCAGAATAATAAGCGAGAAATGGATGCTAGAATCGCCCCGCCTAGTCGCGTACTACGCTCATTCAACCCAGACAACCGACAGGAGCGATTGGCAACCGCTTCCGGATCATCTGCTCGGCGTGGGGAAGTTGGCAGCTCATAATGCCTATGCCTTTGGTGGACACCGAATCGCTGAGGTTGGCGGGTTGCTTCACGACCTGGGTAAATACACCCGCGAGTTCCAATTACGGCTCCAAGGTAAGTTTCCCCGCATGGACCATGCTACGTGGGGTGCGCGCATCGCGCTGCAACGGTACGATCCTTTAATCGGTCAGCTGCTGGCATACGGCATCGCTGGCCATCACGCGGGGCTGGCCAACGGGCAAGAAGGTTGCTCTCGGACATCGCTGCGGGAGAGATTGTCCCGCATACCGCATGAGCTGGCGCCCGAGTGGGAGCAGGAACTCGAGTTACCCAAGGCGTCTAAGCTGAGCTTGCCGGCCGGATTTGAGGTACTCAAGGATCGCGGCGCGTTCCAATTGACTATGTTGGCCCGCATGCTGTTCTCCTGTCTGGTCGATGCAGATTTTGTCGACACCGATAATTTCTATCGCGGGATTGAGGGTCGCCCGCCGCGGGTTGCAGCGGAGACTCCAAAATTAGAACACCTGCGTGCGCGGCTCGATGTCTCGCTGACAGCGTTCCGTGAAAACTCGGACGTCAATCGCTTGCGCGCTCGTGTACTGCACTTCGTGCGCAATGGCGCAACGCTGCCTCCAGGCCTCTTCTCGTTGACAGTGCCTACTGGGGGCGGCAAGACGCTGGCATCGCTCGCCTTTGCGCTCGACCACGCCATTGCTCATGGTCTGCGCAGAGTGATTTATGTCATTCCTTTCACCAGCATTGTCGAGCAGAACGCGCAAGTATTTCGTGAAGCGTTGGGCGATTTGGGTGACGCCTCCGTGTTGGAGCACCACAGTGCTTTCTTCGACGATCCCGAAGCAGCGCTGGAGTCCAAAGAAAAACGCCGATTGGCAATGGAGAATCGGGACGCTCCCATTATCGTTACCACTGCCGTGCAGTTTCTCGAAAGCCTGTTTGCTGATCGTCCTTCGCATTGTCGCAAGTTACACAATATCGCCGGAAGTGTGGTTATCCTCGACGAGGCGCAGACGCTGCCTTTGAAACTGCTGCGGCCGTGTGTGACTGCGCTCGACGAGTTGTCGCTTAACTATCGAGCCAGTGTGGTGCTGTGTACTGCCACTCCGCCGGCGTTGAAAATCGACGAAGGATTTGAGGGCGGCTTACGAGCCGTGCGCGAACTGGCTCCTAATCCGCCGGAACTCTACCGTCAGTTGCGGCGTGTGAATGTGCGTTATATCGGCACGGTTGACGATGGCGTGTTGGCTGACCATTTGCGTGGGCGCGACCAGGTACTTTGCATTGTTAACAACCGTCGCCACGCACGGGCTTTGTTCGAAGCCATCGCTGATGAGCCTGGGGCGTGCCACTTAACGACCCTGATGTGTGCAAAGCACCGCAGTGAAGTGTTGGCTGCGATAAAACAGAGGCTGAGAGATAATCTTCCATGCCGGTTGGTCTCGACGTCATTGATCGAGGCCGGTGTGGACATCGACCTGCCCACCGTACTACGCGCGGAGGCGGGACTGGACTCGATCGCGCAGGCGGCCGGCCGCTGCAACCGCGAAGGACGCCGGCCGCATCAGACAAGCGAAGTGTTGATATTCGCGACCGACAACCCGGCTTGGGCGCCCCCTCCGGAATTGAAGCAGTTCGCTCAGGTATTCCGCCGCGTCCAGCGTTTCCACGGCGATGACCTGCTCAGTTTGGAGGCCGTACGCGCTTATTTCCGCGAATTGTACTGGCAGAAGGGCCCCTTGGAGCTGGACGCGCACGACCTGATGGGTCTGCTCAAACGTAGCAGGCATGACAGTCTGCCGTTCGAGACCTTAGCGGAGAAGTTCAAGATGATCGAGACAGCAATGCGCCCGGTGATCGTGCCGTACGACGGAGAGGCATGTGACGCGCTAAACGCGTTGGAATTTGCCGACACCTGCGGAGGCATCGCGCGGCGCTTGCAGCCCTATCTGGTGCAAGTGCCTCACGCAGCATATGACGCACTCTACGGAGCTCACGCAATCCAGCCCGTGGCGGAGCAACGGTATGGCGTGCAATTCATGCGATTAATTAATCCAGAACTGTACAGCGCGAAGTTTGGGTTGCGATGGGACAACCCTGTCTTTCTCCGAGCGGAGAGTCTGGTCATCTAAACTTGAGATATCAGAGTGCAGCTCCTCGGTCGCATCCGGGGGTTTTGTAGCGGACGGGAGAGCATCATGGCCTATGGAATCAAGCTTAAAATCTGGGGCGAGCGAGCCTGTTTCACACGACCAGAGATGAAAGTCGAGAGAGTTAGCTATGACGTCATCACGCCGTCTGCTGCGCGCGGCATCCTGGAGGCGATTCACTGGAAGCCTGCTATCCGCTGGGTGGTGGATAGCATTCAGGTGCTCAAGCCGATACGTTTCGAGTCGATTCGACGTAATGAGGTCGGCAGCAAGTTGTCTGCCGCCCGTGTTGGTCAGGCGATCAAGTCGGGGCGGCCTGATGAGCTTGTCAGCTGTATTGAGGATGATCGCCAGCAGCGCGCGGCGACCATTCTGCGCGACGTCGCTTACGTTATTGGCGCCCATTTCGAGTTGACCGCTAAGGCCGGTTCTGACGACTCGGTGGGTAAACACCTTGATATCTTCAATCGTCGCGCGCGTAAGGGACAATGCTTCCATACCCCCTGCCTCGGCACACGCGAGTTTCCGGCGAGTTTCCAGTTGCTAGAGGAGGACAGTGTGCCTCAGGCGAACGAGTCTCTGAGTGGCGAACGCGATTTGGGTTGGATGTTGCATGACATTGATTTTGCTAGCGGGATGACCCCACGCTTCTTCCACGCCTACATGCAAGATGGCTTGATCACAGTGCCGCTGCTCGCGGTCGGGGAACTCAAGGGATGATCTTGTCCGCCCTCAACAGCTACTACGAGCGCTTGCTCTCCAGTAAGGTTGAAGAAATCTCACCGTTTGGATACAGCCGCGAAAAGATCAGTTACGCGATCTTGCTGGCTGCGGACGGAACGTTGGTGGACGTTGACGACATACGGGACAACTCAGGCAAGAAGCCGGTGCCGCGCAGCATCAACGTACCACAACCGGAAAAGCGAACGGTAGGGATCAAACCCAACTTCTTATGGGATAAGACAAGTTACGTACTGGGTGTGAGTGCTACTAGTAAGCGAGCCGAACAGGAGCATATTGCGTTCAAAGCGATGCATCGCGTAGCTCTCTCTGACAATGCCGACGTGGGTTTGCGGGCAATGCTGACCTTTCTCGATACTTGGGTTCCCCGGCGTTTCCAGGAAGACGCAAAGTTCAGCAAACACGGTGAGCAATTCCTGGACAGCAACGTCGTCTTCCGCTTGGATATAGAGCAGCGGTATTTGCACGAACGGCCGGCTGCAAGAGCAGCGCGGGCCCAATTATTGGGTGAAGATGACGACGTACGCAGCGGTATTTGCCTAGTGACCGGAGCATACGGACCCCTGGCGCGGCTGCACCCCTCTATTAAGGGCGTTAACGATGCACAGAGCGCGGGCGCCTCAATCGTTTCATTCAACCTGGAGTCTTTTACCTCCTACGGGAAGAGTCAGGGGGACAATGCTCCGATCAGTGAGCAGGCTGCTTTCGCGTATACGACCGCGCTCAACTACCTCTTACGCCGTGATCCACGCAACCGAGAGCGGTTGCAAATTGGTGATGCCAGCGTCGTGTTCTGGGTGCAAGCTGACGAGGAGACTCAGGCAGAGGCGGCAGAGGATTTGCTGGCCCTATTCTTCGACCCGAAAGACAACGATCCACGAGAAACTGAGGCGTTGCGCCGTGCACTTGAACAGGTCAGCAAGGGCCGCCCACTGCGTGAGCTGAACCCGCTACTGGAAGATCGTACGCGTATTTTCGTTCTCGGTCTGGCGCCCAATGCGTCGCGTCTGTCGGTCCGATACTGGGAAACCGAGACATTGGCAGGCTTCGCGCGGCATCTAGCCGATCACTTCAATGACCTACAGCTGGAGCCTTCACCATGGCGAACACCGCCTACGGTTCGGCGATTGGTTCTGGCGACGGCGCCATCGCGAGACGGAAAGGCAAAGAGCGAGGATGTGCTGCCGCAATTGGCTGGTGAACTCACTCGCGCCATCCTCACCGGCACTCCGTACCCGCGTAGTTTGCTGAACAATGTAATCATGCGTCTACGTGCTGACGGTAAGGTCACCGGCACGCGCGTAGCCCTATGCAAGGGAGTTCTGGCGCGAGAACAACGGCTGAGCAACAGAAGAAATCAGACAGAGGTGCCGCCCGTGAGCCTTGATTCATCCAATACCGATCCCGGCTATTTACTAGGTCGACTGTTTTCTACCTTGGAAAATACTCAGCGTGCTGCGTTGGGTAAGATCAATGCCCCTATCTCCGATCGCTATTACGGTGCTGCTTCGGCCACGCCAGCCAGCGTGTTTCCGATGTTGACACGCAATGTCCGGCATCACTTGAGTCGGCTCCGCAAGGATAAGCCCGGTTTGGCAGCACATTTGCAAAACGAAATCGGTGCGATCGTTGCTCTTCTCGGTCCCACATTTCCGAAAAGCTTGCGGATAGAAGCCCAGGGGCGCTTTGCCATTGGCTACTACCACCAGACACAGGCTCGCTTCGCGCGTAGCGAAGATCAGGATACAACCGATACCAATTCTCCTGGAGAAAATGTATGACCGTCATCCGTCATCGTTACGAGTTTGTTTATTTGTTCGATGTCACGAACGGCAACCCCAACGGTGACCCCGATGCCGGCAACCTGCCTCGACTGGACCCTGAAACCAATCAAGGGTTGGTCACCGATGTGGCACTCAAGCGCAAGATCCGTAACTTTGTTGCGCTGGAAAAGGAAAACGCCCCGGGTTATGCCATTTATATGCAGGAGAGAGCAATCCTGAACAACCAGCATCAGAAGGCGTGGCAGGCGCTCGGGATTGAGCCCGATGTGAAAGACGGATTCAAGAAACTACCCAAGGACGAAGCCAAGGCACGCGAGATTACTGCCTGGATGTGCAGCAATTTCTTCGATGTACGTACTTTCGGTGCGGTGATGACCACCGGAATTAATGCCGGGCAGGTTCGGGGTCCAGTGCAAATAGCCTTCGCCTCTTCCATCGAACCCGTGCTACCACTTGAAATCTCGATTACTCGGATGGCAGTGACGACCGAGAAGGAAGCGGAGGCTCAGAGCGGCGACAATCGCACCATGGGACGCAAGCATATCGTGCCTTACGGATTATACCGCGTGCACGGATTCGTCTCTGCAAAGCTGGCTGAGCGTACCGGTTTCTCTGAAGAGGATCTGGCCCTGCTATGGCGCGCCCTGACCAGCCTGTTCGAACACGATCGTTCAGCCGCCCGCGGCGAGATGACCGCACGCAAGCTATTCGTGTTCGAGCACGAGCACCCGATGGGGAATGCCCCGGCGCACGTGTTGTTCGACAAGGTAAAGGTCCGGCGCGCCAACGGACAGATCGAAGCGTCACCGCGTAACTTTGGCGATTACGTCATCAATGTAGAACGCGACACGTTGCCTGCCGGCGTCCGCATGACGGAAGTATTCTAAGGCGCAAGCGGACAGGGTGAACGTTATCGCGTTGCACCGTGCGGGCGCGTGGGTTGAAACATGTACTTGGTGAGGAGAATTCCGCCGAACTCGTGTCGCGCCCCACGCAGGCGTGGGGATTGAAACAGCGAGTGGCGCGCGAATTTTTCCGCGACCTGGCCGTGGCCGTGTCGCGCCCTGCGGGGGCTTATGGATTAAAACATGAAACAGGATGAATGTCGCAATGTTGCGCTCTGCACAGACGTGTGGATGGAAACTCAATGAACGTTGTGGAGGCAGCTCCGCTGACATGTCACGTCTCATGCGGGGCACGGGGGTTGAAACCTCCCTTTCGCGCTCTTGGCATAGGGCAATTGCGTAGCGCCCGCACGGGCGCGTGGATTGAGCGGAGGTGAAAGGTGGATGACGCGGACCTTATCCCTATTTCAGCCCTCCAGCATTTCCTTTACTGTCCACGTCAATGTGCACTGATTCATCTCGAGCAACAATGGGCCGAGAGTCGTCATACCGCTGAGGGTCGGTTGCTACACGGGCGCACTGATCAGCCACAGGCTGAGCGCCGGAAAGGGGTGCGTACGGTCACTGCGATGCCGCTGCTCCATCTGGAGTTGGGCATCACAGGCGTTGCTGATGTGGTCGAGTTCCACCAAGTCGAGGGGGGTGAGCAAGCCTTTCCCGTCGAATACAAACGCGGCCGTCCCAAGGCGCATCGCGCCGATGAGGTGCAGCTATGCGCCCAAGCTTTGTGCCTGGAGGTCATGCTGGACCAACCGGTTGCATCAGGGGCCCTGTTCTACGGCAAGACACGGCGACGCAAGGATGTGGTCTTTGATGATGCGTTGCGCGTACTCACATGTCGAGCCGTCGCTGATACCCGCGCCATGATACTCGTTAGCGCCACGCCAACCGCAGTCTACGACCCGCGGCGCTGCGACGCCTGTTCTCTCATCGATCTCTGTCAGCCTCGTTGGCTGGCTCGGGGGCAAGGCGTTGAGTCCTGGTTGAGCAAGCAACTGGAGGATTGAATGAGGCGTCAGCTCAACACTCTTTACGCCACGACCGATGGTGCTTGGCTGCACAAGGATGGCGCCAATGTTGTGATGGAAGTCGAAAAGGAAGTCCGCGCGCGACTACCCGTGCACATGCTGGAAAGCCTGGTATGCATTGGTCGCATTGCGGTGTCGCCGCAGTTGTTGGGCTTCTGCGCTGACCAGGGAATCACGATCAGCTATCTCACCTCGCAGGGACGTTTTCTCGCGCGGGTAGAAGGTCCGGTATCCGGAAACGTTCTCCTCCGGCGCGAGCAGTATCGCAGTAGCGACGACCCTGCGCGCTGCGCGGCGATTGTGCGCCACTCGCTTGCCGGCAAGATTCATAACCAGCGTGCTGTTCTGGCGCGTGGTTGGCGTGACTACGAAGACAAGCTTACCGATGTGCCAGCCTTTCAGCACGCCCTAAGGCGGCTCAAGTACATCGCACGGCGGGTCCTTCTGGAGAGCGACATAAACCTGCTGCGCGGCTTGGAGGGCGAGGCTGCGCAGATGTATTTCGGTGTATTCGATCAACTCATCCGTGTCGAATCACCGTTGTTGCGCTTCACAGGTCGCAACCGCCGCCCGCCGCGAGACGCCTTCAACGCGCTGCTATCTTTTCTCTATACTCTATTGACACACGATTGTCGTTCAGCCCTGGAAACCGTTGGCCTGGATCCGGCGGTAGGCTTCCTGCATCGAGATCGCCCTGGACGGCCGAGTCTGGCGCTGGATTTGGCGGAGGAGTTTCGTCCACTCTTGGGAGAACGTTTGGCATTGTCCCTAGTAAATCGCAAACAAATAAGTGAGAAGGATTTCAAGACATTTGATAACGGTGCCGTGTTACTTGGCGATGAAGCGCGCAAGACCGTGCTAGTCGCATATCAAGAGCGTAAGCGCGAAGACTTGCAGCACACCTTTCTTGGCGAAAAGATAGACATCGGCTTGGCACCTTACGTTCAGGCGCAGCTGCTGGCTCGCCACCTGCGTGGCGATTTGGATGCATATCCTCCCTTTCTATGGAAGTGAGTCCGTCACCATGATGGTTCTGGTGAGTTATGACGTGGGGACCAGCAGCGTTGGCGGACCAAGGAGACTTCGGCGTATCGCAAAAGTGTGTCTGAACTATGGTCAGCGCGTGCAGTTCTCGGTCTTCGAGTTGGAAGTCGATCCGGCGAGCTGGGTTGAGATAAAACAACAATTACGCGATCTGATCGATCCGGGTGTTGACAGCCTGAGATTCTACTTTCTGGGATCGAAATGGCAAGATAAGGTCGAACATATCGGTGCCAAGCCAGTCTTGGACCTCCATGGCCCATTGGTACTATGAATTGCAGCGAACCCCAAGCGACTTGCAGTTTTCAGGAAGGATCGCATGTCGCTAACAGGTTGATTTAGAAAACTTCCTTCCGTTCTATTCGAGTCACCTGCTCTAAAGCACCCAAACCTCGGCCCGGTTCGCGAATCTAGCGGAAGTTGTCCAGTTTGTTCAAGAGATTACAATCGGGCAGTCGCGCCCCGTGCGGGCGCGTGGATTGAAACGTGATGAAAGACGGTTACGATGGTGCGGAGACACAAGTCGCGCCCCGTGCGGGCGCGTGGATTGAAACCTCGATGAGTTTACCGAGTCGCCGCTCAATCTCGTCGCGCCCCGTGCGGGCGCGTGGATTGAAACGATCGGGATCGGCCCAGGATGGTCTCTCGATGCGGTCGCGCCCCGTGCGGGCGCGTGGATTGAAACATATATCGTCGTGCGATCAAACGAGCTTGCGCCAGTCGCGCCCCGTGCGGGCGCGTGGATTGAAACCGTCGATGCTACATATGACCTAGGGCAGGTAGGGAGTCGCGCCCCGTGCGGGCGCGTGGATTGAAACTGCTCATCCGTCATGTTTCAACTCCCATAGCCTGGTCGCGCCCCGTGCGGGCGCGTGGATTGAAACACCCGGTGGTGCGCCAACTATTGCGGGTTATCCGGTCGCGCCCCGTGCGGGCGCGTGGATTGAAACCCCACGCTGCCGCGCAACTTGAGCGCATCTAGCGCGAGTCGCGCCCCGTGCGGGCGCGTGGATTGAAACCCTGTGCCGCCGTTGTTGGCAGAGGAGCATGCATGCCGCGCCCGTGCGGGCGCGTGGATTGAGACGAGGACGTCGCCTCGTCCGCGTCGCATCGACCCTAAAAGAGAGAAGGCTGAGCACTTTCAGACTCTCGACGAAAGGGGGTTAAATACGAGCAGAAATAATAGAAACAGCGAAAAGGGTGGGGGTCGGCAGAGTGCTCAGGATTCGGAAATTCCGAAGCCGGATTCCGATCCGTTTAACTATTTTGCAACGAGATTGTTCAAGCCGATCTTGTTGTCCTATCGAATATCGCGATTTTGGAGGACCGCGGTTATTTTTCGGACCGTCTATGATCGTTCGGATTCCTGGCGTCATCGCCTTTATGGGGTAGTTCTCAGCCGCCGCGACGTCCTGTGGACCCGACTGCCAACCCCTAGCTCGCTGGCAGCTTGCGGTCATCCAGCCCCCGGTTCTCCCTTACTCATAATTCGGTCGAAATAATTCGCTGATGCGATAAGCATTTCGAGAGCCTCAGAGCCCTCTGGCACCTTGTCACAACGACTTTTGAATCAGCGGTTTGCATATTGTTTCGCTACCGATTAACTCAATCGTGCAGCTGGAGTACGAGAAGGGTGTGCCGCGAAACCCGTTCATCAACGCAGGAGCGCTGGTCGTCACGGATGCGATTCTTGCGGGCCACGAACCGAAGGAGGTCATTGGTGAAATCCTCCGGTTCACGAGATTTCTCGCCGAAGATGACACGATCCTCACGGATCCACAGGTTGCGCGCGTCGAGCGAGAAACTGGATTTCGTAATACCGCGTTGGCCAATTATGTCAAGGCGTTCGGCAACCTCAGCCACCCGGTAGAACATGTTTTAGGTGTGTACTTCCATCAGTGTCAATTGCGATGAGCTATCAACAACTCGCGCGTGCCGGGCTCTTTCTCGCAAACGCGGGGCGTATGCCTTCAACAGGTCATAACGTCGTCTCGAGCGTGCGCACACGCCGGATCAATGCCGTGATGATGACTTGCGGCTTATATGACGGATCGGGCGATCTCGCATGTCAGGGGTTGTGTCAGCCGCGCCACCGTCAAGCGTGCACGGTCTCGAGCTGCGAGACGGTACGCAGCCTGCGCGGCGGAAGCTTGCGCAGGCTGTGTAACGAATGGACTTCACTAGGCCGCCCGAAACGCGGTCACGGCCAGCATAGCTGCCGCCACTACGGTTTCTTTTGAGAGAGAATTCTCCAGATCGGCACATACCGCCCAAATCCAGTGCGCGGACTGGTACGGCCGGTATTCTCAAAGAGACCCGATGCGAGTGCTGGCCGGATCAGTGTCTCGTTGACATCCCAATCCTTCACAAAGAACTCGTCTTTACCCAACCGCTGCGTAAACTGCGGCAGGTTGATTGATAAACACTCGATTAACTCGCCGTCCTCCTCATCGAGCAACTCCACGGCGAGACTCTCATTATCATATACGCCACGCACGGCTATGGCCTTACCGAAAGGCGTGTCACAGCGACCCAACTCATTTGACCTGTCGTCCGATACTTCATTCATACAGCTAACTCCCGAGCTTTACTGAGTGACTTCACGTAGATACCGGCAATGCCATCCGTCCCCAAGGGACCTATCTTTCGTGAACACGATTCAAGCTTTACTGGCATTGTCCTGGTACGTGTAGCCAAAGACCTCTGCACTGCCCGCGAGCAGCGACTCTCCTGCCTGTCGGCGGGTCCTGTCCAAGGCATCGATCGGATGAGCGCTCACGGGGAACCACCGAGGGTCTGAACCCGGCCCAATTCCCGGTCACACGGCGGACCCGCTCGTGGCGCTAATCCGCTAGAGGACCTCATAATCCCTGGACAGACCTGCGGTGTTGGACTCGGCACTCATGCGCGCCGCGATTGGAATCGATGCCGCGCGGCCATACAGATGGCGACTGTCAGAAAGCTCGGCCCTCTCACGAATGATCTGCTACAACAGGCGATCGCAGAGTTGCGATGAAGACTGAGCAGAATGGCGGCTTGTCCGTCTACCGGCTATCATTTACTGGTATGCGCCAAATCACGGCGCTCTCTGGAGATCAGTTTTCGTCCATGGCAATCCGGATGAAGGATATCGCAGCAGAGTTGGGCGTCTCTGTCATGACCGTCTCGAAGGTCCTTCGGAAGGAGGGGCGGATCAGCGCAACGACCCGCGAACGGATCCTCAAGCGCGTTCAGGAACTGGGGTATCAACCCAATCTCAACGCTCGCAGCCTGGTCAGCGGACGGAGTCTTCTCATCGGACTGGTCGTTCCCGATCTGATGCACCCGTTCTTTGCGGCCCTGGCCAAGTCGATATCTCGTAGGCTCCGGAGCAAAGGCTATGGAATCGCGATCTCCTCTTCCGAGGAAGATGCCGCGATTGAGTGTCAGGAGATCTCAGCCTACTTAGCACGGGGTGTAGACGCACTCATCATCTCATCCAGTCAGCTTTCGGGAAACGCCAAGATCTTTAAACACATTGCGGACCAGGGCGTGCCCTACGTCCTCGCGGACCGCATGATTCCCGGCGTGAAAGGCCATTTCATCGGCTCGGACGACCAGGCCATAGGAGTGCTGGCGACTGAACATCTCATCGCGCGGGGGTACCGGCGCATCGCTCACATTCAGAGGCCTAACATCAGTACGGGAGCGAATCGACTCAGGGGTTACCAGGCAACCTTGAAACGCCACCGTCTCGCGTCGTCTGCTGAGCTCATCACGGACGTCGAATCCGCAGATGAGCGAGGCGAGCAGTGTGGGTACGAAGCGATGCGGCGGCTCCTATCACTCAAACGCCGCCCTGACGCGGTTTTCTGCTACAACGACATCATCGGATATGGCGCTCTGAAAGCGATTCACGACGCCGGTTTGGGTGTTCCATCAGATGTGGGCGTAATCGGGGTTTCGAATCTGGCTTCGTTCTCTTTCTGGGATGCCGCACCCATTGCCCTAACCACCATCGACCAAGGGGTTCCGAAGCTCGCTGAATTGACTTCCGATCTGGTCCTGGAGCTCATTGAGCAAGGGCCCCGAACCCGCCCCGAGCGTGTGCTGCTCCCGCCCACGCTCATCGTCCGCGCCTCGACTTAACCCTACGGCTTTCCCATCGATCGTGTGCACCCGTTGACGATTTACACTGCTAGGGTTAACGTTAACCCCTCGATAACTCTCGGTTGTCTTTTAACCCCAAGAATGCTGGCGCCAGCTGCCGCAAGACCTTCCATATTAGTTGTGGGCAGTGTCAATTCTGACCTCGTCCTACGCACGTCGCGCCTGCCTCTCGCCGGGGAAAGCCTGATCGTTAAGGATAATTTCCGAGTCGCTGGCGGGAAGGGCGCTAACCAAGCTGTCGCCGCCGCTCGACTGGGTGCGAGAGCCACGTTCGTCGGGAGAACTGGAGACGACCCGGAGGGAGAGACGCTTAGGGCCTCCCTGCATGCCGAGGGTGTCTGCACAGACTTCCTTTGCTCGTGCTCGGTCCAAACCGGCCTAGCCGTGATCACAATCGACGATCAGGGTGGGAATTCGATCGTCGTCATCCCGGGTGCTAATAACGAGGTCACGGAGGAGGACGTGCGTGCCGCTTTATGCGCGGACTCTTATGACGCATTGATGCTGCAGTTCGAAATTCCAACCGAGACAGTGATCGCCACATGCCGCCTGGCGGAAGCGCGAGGCATACCGGTGGTGCTGGATGCCGGGCCCGCTCAGCCCTTTCCGCTCGAGCAGTTGCAAAGGATCAACATTTTAACCCCGAACGAGACTGAGACATTGCTTCTCACGGGAATTAAGCCGGAGAGCAGACAGGACGCGCAGGCAGCAGCCGAGATCCTGTTGCAACGCTCCCGCGCAGACGCCGTCGTCATCAAGTTAGGTGGACGGGGAGCACTACTTTGCCGGAGTGAAGGCATTTGTGAGCACTTTCCGGCTTACTCGGTTGATTCTGTCGATAGCACCGCTGCCGGTGATGCGTTTACTGCCGCCATGACGATCGGTTACGTACAGACCGGGGATCTTCGTAGAGCGGTGATGTTGGGTAACGCGGCTGGCGCTCTCGCCACGATGAGCTTGGGTGCGCAACCGTCGCTTCCCACTGCGCAGATGCTGGAAGAATTCTGTACAAGGCAGGGGACGCATGTCGATTAAGATCGCTCCGTCCCTGATGTGCGCAGACCTGCTCGAGCTCCGGCGTGATATCGCAGAGCTTGAGCGCGCAGAAGTGGATATGTTCCACATCGATGTCATGGACGGCCACTTCGTCCCCAACTTAGCCCTGAGCTTTGAACTCGCCGAGAAGATTGGCGGATGCACGAACATTCCGCTCGATCTTCATCTGATGGTCGACAGTCCTGAAAGCTTCATAGAGCCCATTCGGCGCGTCCGGCCAGGTTACGTGTCGTTTCACATAGAGTCGACAACGAACCCAATCCGCCTGACGCGTACTCTCAAAGCGTTGGGCATCCAGGTCGGTGTCGCGCTCAATCCATCGACGTCCGCCGAGACACTGACTTACCTCATTGAGGAAATTGATTACGCCCTGCTGATGACCGTCGAGCCGGGTTTCGCAGGCCAGAAATTTATTCCTCAAGTCCTCAGAAAGATAAAAACGGTTCGGAAGATGTTCAATGCTGTCGGCCCGGGCAAGGCCATCGAGGTCGATGGCAACCTCAATGCCGAATGGGCCCGACAGTGTGTTGCCCACGGCGCCTCGATCTTGGTGGCAGGGAGCTCAAGCCTGTTTCGTGAGGGAGCGGATTTATACGAAACGTATCGCAGCTTTCGCGCTCGCCTGAATCGCTCCGAAAGAGACTAGGCCCTATGACCCTCGACCAAACTGTTTATATTGTTGCTAACGGGGACCTCCGTCAGTCCGCAAATCGCGTTTGTTGGCCTGCGCAGAAGCGGTTGGAGGATGCTTTCGGTACTGTCTTGCGGACGGAAGGTTGGCAGGTCAAGCGAGCACATGCCTACGATCCGGTCAAGGGACATGGCTTTATCGACGGCCAAAAACACGGCATCGAGGTATTCCGCTCGGTACCGCCTGATGCCCCTCTGGTGGTTATAGAGGCCGTGTGGCAGTACAGCCAGCATCTTCTGCCGGGTCTGCTCGCTCACCGCGGTCCCATCCTGACGGTTGCGAATTGGAGCGGAGAGTGGCCGGGCCTCGTAGGTCTCCTGAATCTGAACGCCAGCCTTACCAAGGCGAAAGTTCGTTACAGCACGTTGTGGAGCGTGGATTTCACCGATGAATACTTCCTGAGCGGCCTACGTAGCTGGCTCGGGGGTGAATCCGTTCGCCACGACGACAGTCACGTCGTTCCATTTGCCGCTCTCGAGCCGCCCTCGCGCGCAAACACCCTTGGAACTGAACTCGCTCGAGACTTGCGCACCGGTAAGGCGATCCTGGGCGTCTTCGATGAGGGGTGTATGGGCATGTATAACGCCATCATTCCCGATGAGCTGCTTTTTGAAAGCGGTATCTTCAAGGAGCGCCTCAGCCAGTCTGCTCTCTACGCCGAGATGCTGACCGTATCAAACAAAGAAGCGACCGACATCCGTCACTGGCTGGAACGCAAGGGCATGCGCTTTGAGATCGGCTCGGATGGGGAGAAGGAGCTTACGGACGACCAGGTGCTCTCTCAGTGCAAGATGTACATTGCGGCGCTTCGAATGGCGGACGACTTCGGCTGCGATGCCATCGGTATCCAGTACCAACAAGGTCTGAAGGATCTCTGCCCCGCTTCCGACTTGGTCGAAGGCCTCCTGAACAACGTAGACCGGCCACCTGTGTCGGCGCGCGACAGCGGACGGCTACTGTATGAAGGCTGCGCGCTGCCGCACTTCAATGAAGCAGACGAGTGCGCGGGCCTCGATGCGCTGGTCACGAACCGGGTTTGGACAGCGCTTAGTCTGGAGCCGGAAACGACTCTGCACGACGTGCGTTACGGCGAGGTCTATCCGCTCAACGGGCAGCAGCAATTTGTTTGGCTCCTCGAGATTTCCGGAGCGGTGCCTCCGGCTCACCTGCAAGAGGGTTACCGGGGTGCTCTAAGCATGCGCCAGCGTCCAGAAATCTTCCGTCTTGGGGGCGGCACCATCCGTGGCGTCAGCAAGCCAGGCGAGATTGTCTGGAGCCGCGTTTTCATTGAAAACGACCGCTTGTGCGTAGACCTCGGCCGCGGCGCATCCGTCGGGCTTCCGCAGGAAGAGTGCGAGCGTCGATGGCGGCTCACCAACCCAGAGTGGCCGATCATGAACGCGGTCTTACACGGTGTGACACAAGTGCAGATGATGGGCCATCACAAAGCCAATCACATCCAGGTTGCTTACGCCCCTGATGCCGAGTCTGCCAATCTGGCCCTTGCCGCGAAGGCGACAATGTTCCAGGAGCTCGGGCTAACAGTGAACATCTGCGGCGATCAACACGGGCTTAGAGTTCGAGACTGTTAGCACGAGGAGAGTACACGTGATATCACGCATTGCTGCCAGCAGAGCGGTCACTTCGAAGTAGAAATGGAACAGGACGGAGGCAACACCTTGAAGTACTGTTTGGACAGGGCCGACGCGCGTACCTACGCTGCACTACTAGCCTGTGCATGCCTTTCGCTGGCGCTAGCCGCGTGCGATGGCAAAGTCGCCTCTTCGGAGGCTGCACATCCTACAGTCCACAGGGTTGCGACCGGTCAAACGATACGGCTCGCCTTTGTCCCGAACGCACCCACGGCGTTCTGGGAAATGGCCGAGCACGGCTTGAGGAAGTTCGAGAAAGAAACGGGCATACACGTGGAGTTGAAATATCCTCCCACGGGCAGCGTCGAAGAACAAGACCGTATCCTAGAAGATCTTGCGAACCAAAACTACAGCGGCCTTGCGCTCAGTGTGATTGCGCCACAGGATCAGATCCGCGAGATCAACCGGGCAGCCGATCGCATGAATGTGGTGACGACGGATTCGGATGCCCCTGAGTCTGCGCGCACCGCCTTCGTGGGTCCCAAGCAGTCTGATGCAGGCGCGGCCGCTGGGCGCGAGATTGCAAAGCTCCTACCGGACGGAGGTCAGATCGCGGTCTTCTGTGGCGATCTAACCGCGCAGAACGCGGTGGAACGGATGGCCGGAATCAAATCCGCTCTTGTTGGAAAGAAAATCGACATTGTCGCCATGAAAGAGGATGGCAAGGATCGCACGCGTGCTCGTGCGCAAGTGGAGGACGTGATTAATGCATATCCCCACATTGCGCTGCTGGTGGGGCTGTGGTCTTACAACGGCCCGGCAATCCGCGATGCGCTGATTGGCAGTGGGCGATCGGGCAAGATCCATGCCGTCACGTTCGACGAGGAGCAGGGGACCTTAGACGGCATCGAGTCTGGTGTAATTGATGCAACCATCGTGCTGACACCCTTCGACTACGGATACCGCTCAGCGAAGTTGCTCTACGATCTGGCGCGGCAGGGCGAGTCGGCGCGGCCACCCATGGGTGTTATTGATACCGGCTATCGCGTGATTCACAGCACCGACTTGTCGGTATTCCGAGAGCAGATGGCTGAGCAAGCGAAATGGTGAACGAATCGAGCGTGGGAGGCTCCACTGGGGTCCTGCGGAGAAGATCTTCAAGTTTGATTCGAAGTTGCTTGTTGTACGGAGTGGGCGTGGTTGCGGCCGGCATTGGCACCACGGTCGCTGTCGCTGTCGCCGCTCAGGAACCCACTCGCAGCTTAAGCGAGATACCGGATGGCACTTTGCAGACGCCCTACCGCGTCGAGCGCGTCGCCAGCGATTTACGGGTCCCCTGGGATCTCACATTTCTTCGGGATGGACGCATCCTATTCACCGAGCGCGAGGGCCGTGTACGTATCATCGAGCACGGTGATCTGGTGGGCGAACCTGCACTGTCGATTAAGGTTGCACAAGGCAACAAGATGGGCATGCTCGGGCTGGCGCAGGATCCCCATTTCGAGCGCAACCATTTCATTTACATCGCCTATGACTATGAGGTCACGGTTCCCCCAGAAGACCCCGATCCACCATACCGTCTACGGGTCGTCCGGTACCGGCTGCAAGGCAACACCCTGGTCGAGCCTCAGACATTGATCGAAGACATTCCGGCGGCGACCAACCATACCGGATCTCGTCTGGTGTTCGGCCCCCGAGACGGCAAACTTTACGTCACCACGGGCGATGCGGATCGCCCTCCGAATGCGCAGCGGCTTGATCGGTTGAACGGCAAGATTCTGCGCTTGAATTCGGATGGCTCTATCCCCTCAGACAATCCTTTTGTGAAGACCGAGGGAGCGCGTGCGGAGATTTGGAGCTACGGTCATCGAAATCCACAAGGGCTGGTTTTCGAGCCTCATACCGGCCTTCTCCTGGACACCGAGCACGGGCCGTTTGGCGGCGATGAGATTAACTGGATCGAAAAAGGCCATAATTATGGCTGGCCTGTCATTGATCACGCGCGCACCCAGTCCGGTATGGAGGCGCCGATATTTGAGTTTTCTCCCTCGGTAGCACCCGGCGAGGCGCTCTTTTATCGGGGGAATGCCTTTCCGGAACTAAAGAACCAACTCCTTGTAGCTTGTCTGCGCGGAGAGGGTGTGTTGCGTATCGGGCAGACTCATGGACAGCTCGGCACCGTGCAGCGCCTGTTTCGCCAGCAGTTCGGACGCATCCGCTCGCTGACTGAGAGTCCTGAAGGATATCTCTACCTCACGACTTCGCAGTTTGATCCCGTCGAAGGAAAACCGCGGCCTACTTACGACCTCATCTTGCGCATCGTGCCCGCTAACGTCGCGCCGTCGCACTATGCTGTGTTTACTCCCGCTGCCACTCCGCCAGATACTGCGGTCGCCGAGGAGAAACAGTCGATACTCGATATGTTAGGTTCGAAAGAGCGTTGTGGTGCTTGTCATGCATCGCCCAAGGCTAGGGACAATGCTAGCACGACGCTTACCATTATCGACCGGAACTGCGCTGCGTGCCACGGCGTCGCCCTCTTGGGGGGAAGCACGGCACCGAGGCTGATCGATACCCATTGGAAATATGCGACCGATGATGCATCGCTGAAAAGGATTATCTCCACCGGAATCAGCGAGCGCGGTATGCCGGGGAACTCCCGACTGAAACCCGAGGAAATGACTACGCTCGTCCACTATCTGCGGACGCTCAATTCTCAAACATCGTCCAAATAAGGCGCGCACGTGCCTACGCAGTCACCAGTACTTGAAATGCGCGGGATCACCAAGCGATTTCCCGGCGTGGTGGCGCTAGATCGCGTTTCTCTGGGTCTTGGGCGAGGCGAGATTCTTGCGCTCATGGGCGAGAACGGTGCCGGTAAATCGACACTGTTGAAGATTCTCGCGGGCGTTTATGCACCGGACGAAGGTGAGGTCCTGCTCCAGGGCAAACCGGTTAGGGTCCACAGTGTTGCGTCGGCGAAAGCCCTCGGTGTTGGCGTCATCTATCAGGAGCTCATGCTGGCAGCCAACCTCGACGTTGCGGCCAATATCTTCCTGGGAAATGAGCCCCGAGCGGGGATCCTAGGCGCTCTCAACCGAAAACGCATGTGGTGCGAGGCTGAGAAGCTGCTGAAGAAAGTCGGGTTGAACGTATCGCCCGATACGCCAACCCGCCAGCTGACCACCGGCCAGATGCAGATGGTCGAGATCTGCAAGGCGCTCAACCAAAACGCTCGCATCCTGGTGCTGGACGAACCCACGGCCTCATTATCGTTTCAGGAAACCGAACGGCTGTTAGCCCTGATCGCCGAGTTGCGGGCTTCTGGAATCAGCATGCTGTATGTCTCTCATCGCATGGAAGAGGTCTTTAGAATCGCCGACCGAATCACGGTTTTGCGAGACGGTTGCCACGTCGGTGACCTTGCCGTCGGGGACGCCACACCTGCCAAGGTTGTCTCCATGATGGTGGGGCGCGATCTCACGTCATGCTTCCCGCATCGACGCTCGCAGCCTGGCGAGCGCGTGCTCTCGGTGGACAATGTCGTTGTGCCGGGAAGCCCTGCGGGCGTCTCGTTCGATGCACATCGCGGTGAAATCCTGGGTTTCGCCGGTCTGGTCGGCTCCGGGCGAACAGAGTTGATGCAGGTTGTTGCAGGACTAACACGTGCATTATCGGGCAAGATGCTCTTTGAATCCCAAGCCTACGCACCGCGGCACATGGCAGATGCGATCCGTCGCGGGGTCTATCTGGTTCCCGAGGATCGCAAGCTGCAGGGGCTCGTGCTGCCGATGAGTATTGCCGAGAACATCTCCCTTCCGGATCTGAAGAACTACCGTCCCCGCTGGCGATTTGACTTCAAACGGCAGCAGCGCACGGCAGAAAGTGCTGTCGCTCAGTTGCAGATTCGGCCCGGGACGATCGATCGAAGGACCGCCGAACTCTCAGGCGGCAATCAGCAGAAGGTCGTACTGGCGAAATGGCTCGCCATGACTCCCAACCTACTCATTCTCGATGAGCCGACGCGGGGCATCGATGTGGGTGCCAAAGCCGAGCTGTACTCGCGTATTGTTGAGCTAGCGGAGGGTGGCCTCACCATTCTGCTCGTGAGCTCGGATCTGGAGGAAATCCTTGGACTCAGCGACCGCATCGCGGTCATGCGAAACCGCCGCATGGTAGCCCTCATTCCTCGTGAGGAAATGACTCGGGAACGAGTTGGATTTCTAATGACTTCCGAAGGGAGAGCCGCGTGAGACGGGAACTCGGCATGGCGGTTGCCCTGATCTGCGGCTGCGTGGTGCTCGGGGCATTTAATCCTGACTTCTGGGCGAGCGCGAACCTTCTGAATACCGTCCGGCACATCTCCATGCTGGGCATTTACGCCGTCGGGCTTGGCTTCGTGATCATCACCGGCGGTATCGACCTGTCGGTCGGATCGGTGATCGGTCTTACAGGCGTGACGGTGGCAAGTCTGTTGGCCGCTGGAATGAGCACTTGGGCGGCCGTGGCGCTTGCGATGACGATCAGCATCGTGGTTGGCTTATGCCAAGGTCTCCTGATAACCCGCCTCAAGCTGCAGCCCTTCATTGTCACGCTCGGCGTGATGTTGCTCTTGCGTGGCATCTCCCAGACACTCTGTAATGGCGGCACGATCAGCCTCGGAAACGCCTCATTTCGTGATCTCGCCGATGGCGGCTATCCGGTGTTGATTTTCGCGGTCGTTGCTCTTGCGGCCGCCTACGTGTTGCATGCCACCGTCTTCGGTAGGTACGTGTACGCCATAGGGGGAAACCGGGAGGCGGCCCTGTATTCCGGCGTGCCGGTCAAGCGCGTCGAGCTGGCGACGTATGTCATCTCTGCGGGACTGGCAGGTCTTGCAGGTCTTGTCTACGCCGCCTACATCGGCCAGATGTCGCACACGGTGGGCACCGCCTACGAGCTGATTGGCATTGCAGCTGCCGTACTCGGGGGATGCTCACTCCGAGGTGGTGAGGGGACTATCTTTGGCGTGGTAATCGGCTCGGCACTTATGAAGGTCATCGAGAACTCGATCAACATGTTCAAGATCAGCTACCACGATGCTTCCGGGTTGGTACACGAGTGGCGCTTGAACACCAACTGGCAGTACATCGTGATTGGAGCCGTTATCCTGCTGGCCGTCATTCTCGATCAAGGCGGCTACTTGCTGCGCGAACGATGGCGCACAGCAACTCCTCGATTGAGGGACGCGAACGTCGATGGCGGCGTACCAAGCCAGAGTGGCCGACCATGAACGCCCGCCCGCACGGGTCACAGATGATGGGCCGCGACAAATCCAATCACAGCCGCGTTGCATACTCACCTGACGCAGAATCTGCCAATCTGGCTCTAGCCGCGAAGGCGACAACCTTTCAGCGGCTCGGGCTAGCAGTGAACATCTGCGGCGCTCAACACGGGCTGAGATTTCGAGACTGATTTAGTACTAGGAGACTACACGTGACGATGATCAGGTTGGCGTTATCGCTATTCGCAGTGTCGCTCTGTATTCCAGCCGTAGCTCAGGTCCAGGATATCTATCGAATCAATGAGGGTCAGTTTGGCACTCATGCGGCTTATCAGGGGGTAAACCTGGAGCCCGGCAAGGAGTTGGTGCTGGGAGACTTCTCCGGCCCAGGCAAAATCACCTACTTCTATTACACCGACAGCGGTAACCAAGACGGGATAGTGTATCAAGGCTTGGTGCTGAGTGTCTTTTGGGACGATGCGACGGAGCCGAGTATTCGAGTGCCGCTTTGGAATTTCTTCGGCGCCTTCGGGCATAAGGCGGTGGATTACCAGACGCCGCTCATGCAAATCAACTCCTTCAGCTTCATGTGCTACTTGCCAATGCCGTTTTCGAAGCGCGCACGCTTCGTGTTGTCCAATGACGGGGATCAAACATACTCGCGCGCTGTCGCGTGGGGGATAGACTATGAGAAAAATTCGGCATTCGAACACGAGACCAGCCGGTTGCACGTGGCCTGGAGTCGGTCCAATCCCGTCAAGGGCGATGGACACACGCTGCTCGACGTGACTGGACGCGGCCAGTACATCGGCAATTTCCTGCAAGCGAACACGGTTTCCGACGGATGGTGGGGGGAAGGCATGGCTATTTTTAATGTCGATGGAACGACCCAGGTCCATGCACCAGGTACCGAGGACGAGTACGGTGCAACGTGGGACTTCAGAAACACGTTCTCCACGCCTTACACGGGTTATATTCAAATGGACGACCACAAAAATCGCATGTACCGCTGGTATCTCCCCAATCCGGTACGCTTCCGAAAATCCTTACGGGTACTCATTCAGAGTTTAAACGTACCCGGGGAGTTCAAAACCATGCAACCTCGCTCTGACAAGAACTACTTAAAAGGGAAGGAGGGGCTCCCGAATGGTGGCGCTGACTTCACCAGCGTTGCGTTCTGGTATCAGGACGGAGCTCATGCGGCTCCCCCGATCCTGCCGTACCCGGAACGGATTGCAGAGACCAGAAGCGCTACCTCGAAGGAGAAACAGAACACGACAGAAGCAGCGCCTTGAATTACTGTTTGGACAAGGACAACGGGCGTAGTTTCAGTGATGTGGCGAAGGCTGGATTTGTTCCGCTTCTCTGCGTAGGTGCCTTTGCAAGCGTCGCCGCAACTGCTCATGCGGAGGCTCCCTCGGGCACCTCACGCTATTTCTATGCAGTGAACCAGTCCTTCGCAGACCGCGGCTCAATCTCTGTTTACGATATCGATCACGGCCACCGCCTCGTTAAGACCCTTCGCACCGTTCAGGGCGTCGCCGACGTGAAGGGCGTGGCCGCAAGTGCCGCCACGGGCAGACTGTACGTCGCATATAGGACGGCTTCAAATGAGGGAATGATCTACTGTCTAAATCTCTACGACGACCAGATTCTGTGGAACAAAGTCATACGGCCGGACGTCGATCGGTTGTCCATCAACCCGGACGGGCAGTTGTTATATGTTCCGACGTGGGAGGGCAAGACGTTTGACTACATCAATGTCCTGAACGCTGCCAGTGGCGATATCACCAGACAGGTGCGCTTCTCGAACGCATCGCATGATGCCCTGTTTCCCCTCTCAGGACCGCTCTTTCAGGAGACGAAGGCGCAGGATGGAAGTGGCCGTTACCTGTACTTGATCGACCCGAAGAGCTACGCGATCTCACGCGTCGGCCCCTATGCGGGGGTCCTTGGACCTTACGCGGTAAACGGGCGAAGCACGTACGTCGCGAATAATGTGACTGATCTTTGGGGGATGCAGATTGCCGACATCAAGACGGGCCGAATCATCACTGCCAACATTCCGGATCATCCGCCAGGCAAGGCAGGTCTGCCCCATGGGATCGCTTGGAGGCCCGACGAGCAGGAGGTATGGCAAAGCAGCGGTGGGGACGATCCACACGTGTATGTCTGGAACATGGAAAAGCCGATGACCCCCGCCCTGAAACTGCGGCTCACTCTGCGCGGTAGGCAGGCATCGCATTGGCTAACTTTCGACATCGAGGGCGACTATGCCTATGTCGCACCGGGTAAGAACAGCGAGCAAACGACCGAGATATTCGATGCGCGAACCCATGTTTTCGTCGGAGCGATCTCCTCGTCTGAGGACATGCTCGAGGTCGATTTCGCCAATGGCAAGGTCAGTCGGGTGGGCGATCAGTATGGGATTGGTCGCGTGCAAGGCCAAATGCCATAACCAACACCTCACTGCATTCGTTCTTGCGTGGCACGCCGGCGACTGGTATGACGAGAGAGACAAATACAGCTACCCGAGGTTTGATGCTTGGATGGAAGACGAAATCTGTGAATAGCCGGCACACCCGACGGACCTTCCTCTATTTGTCCGGGGTTTCATCACTCAGTGTGGCTGCATTCCCGAGGATATTGCTCGCGCAACCCACAGCGCGCCTGCCTCTAGTCCGCATCAAGGATCTGCAACCTCTGGTCGCGCAAACTAAGCGCCTCTTGGAGGCCACTGAGTACCTCGGAATGCCGCTAGGCAGCGAGGACAAGGAAGCATTGCAGTCAGCGTTCAGACTTAGTGATCCCGCGTTAGCCGGAGAGAGGATCCAGGGGGTTCTCGACCGATACTGTTTGATCGGTGTTCAGATCAACGCTGAGGAGCGGGTGAAGATCGCTTCGGGGGACGCCAAGCCAGACCTAGTGGAGGCCGGATGGCGACAGTTCTTAGTCAAGGTAAATAACGAGTCCGGAACGACGGCACAATTGCGAAGCGTGAGCCCGCACGCTCAATCCGTGTTTTCGCATCAGTCCCCAAAGCCACTAACAGCGGAGCAACTAGCGGAGTGGGCAAAGCAGCTGAAGATGAGCGTCGAGAAAGTTGAAAAATTCGTTCGGGATTATCGCCCCGAGAACGCGACCGCATCTGATATCGCGTACCATGACGAGAAGGAGTCACGGGCGGTTCCCTTTTCGGATCGCTGGCTCGATCTTCAGATGTTTGATTCGCAGCCACTGACCCAGTCTCTAACTGGCTTCCCTCTCGAATATCGCATCATCCAGCTCTATAGCCGTGACGCGGGCTCGCGTGAGGCAACGTTGGCGTTCAACGTCGGTCAGGGCACGCAGGATCTTGGCTTCCGAAACGAAGTGCCCGTTCTATTCAGGTGTCTGCCGGCTCGGTCGATACGGCTAAAGGTTCGCGAACAGCATGGAGCGGCGGTTATGGCCGCCTTCATTGTTCGGGACGCGCAACAGCGCATCTATCCCTCGCAAGCCAAACGGCTGGCGCCGGATTTCGCGTTCCATCCGCAGATTTATCGTGCGGACGGCGAGGTGCTGAAACTCCCGGCCGGTACTTACACGGTCGAGTTCTGGCGGGGGCCGGAATCGGTCGTTAAGACGCAATCACTTGTCGTGATGGACACAGACGTTGTTCAGGAAGCCGCGTTTGAAATAGAGCGATGGATAGATCCCTCCAAGTTTGGCTATTGGTCTGGTGATCACCACATCCACGCGGCCGGTTGCGCCCACTACGAACAGCCGACCGAGGGAGTTCTCGCGGCTGACATGATCCGTCATACGCTAGGGGAGGACCTGAAAGTCGGCGCAAACCTGACTTGGGGGCCCGCTTTCGACTACCAGAAGCAATTCTTTACGGGTCAAGACGACAAAGTCTCCAAGCCTCCTTATCTGTTGCACTACGATATCGAGGTGTCCGGCTTCGGATCCCACCAGTCCGGGCATCTTGTACTACTGCATCTGAAAGAAGAGATCTATCCCGGCGGCAATTCCGATAAGCACTGGCCAACTCTCTGCCTCAATACGCTGCGTTGGGCGAAGAAGCAGGGTGCCATCTGCGGCCCCGCGCATTCCGGTTGGGGCCTCGCCGTAGATACGGACGAGCTGCCCAATTACCTCATTCCGCCATTCGACGGCATTGGCGCGAACGAATACATCGTCGATGTCACGCACGAAGTGGCTGGCCCGGCTGGGGATCTCGTGCCGGCGGTCGATTTCATGTCCACAGTAGATACTCCTTACGTGTGGGAACTCAACATCTGGTATCACACGCTCAACGTTGGATATCGAACGCGGATTAGCGGGGAGACGGACTTCCCATGCATCTATGGCGAGCGGGTTGGCATGGGCCGCTCGTACGTCAAGCTTGATGGGAGATTGAACTATTCCGATTGGTGCCAAGGGATCCAACGCGGTAGCAATTACGTGAGCGATGGCAAGAGCCACTTGCTGGACTTCAAAGTGGACTCCGTATCACTCGGTCAGAAAGGTAGCGAGCGAAGGCGCGCGAACCCCGGCACTGTACACGTGCGCGCGCGAGCGGCTGCGTTCTTGGACGTGACCCCCAAGACAGAAATTCGAAATCGTTCGTACCAGGCAAAGCCCTATTGGGACATCGAGCGAGCACGCATTGGCGAGACTCGTAATGTTCCCGTCGAAGTTATCGTAAATGGCCACCCAGTCGCCCAACAGCTCATTGCCGCCGATGGGACGCTACACGATCTGGAGTTCGAGGTCCCCATTGAACGTAGCAGTTGGATTGCTTTGCGCATTCTGCCTTCATCCCACACCAATCCGATCTTCGTCCTCGTGGGTGATAAGCCAATTCGGGCGTCACGTAAAAGTGCGGACTGGTGTCTCAAGAGCGTCAACCAGTGCTGGTCTCAGAAGGAGCGTCTCATTAAAGCCGACGAGTTAAAGGACGCTAAGGATGCCTACGAGCATGCGCGGCAGGCGTATCGCCGACTGCTTTCCGAATGCGAAACGGAGTAAGTAGGGAACCATCGCCAGCGTCGAACCGGCAATAGTCGAGAGTGGTCAGTGTACTAGGACTGCTTTCGACCCAAGCAGTCATCACATCGACTCGAGACGAGAGTACGCGATCAACAAAGAGATCTCGTGCACGAAATGTGGGCGGTCGGCAAGACCCGCTATCGACGCGGAACTGTCAATGAAATTTCTCTCCGCGCGCAAGCATCTCAATAATCAGCTTTATTCGTTTGATCTTTGTCTCTGGTCGCTTCGCCGTCTGCAACCGGTAGCCAATCGCGTAGAGGTTGGTCCTGTTGAGCGTCAAGAAGAACTGCTTTGCCTTCGTATTACGAGCGAGTTCCTTGACGAACTCGGGTGGCACCGTTGAGTTAGAAGGGGAATCGTACGCAGTGGCCCAACGCCCGTCGGCCTTGGCCGCTTCTACTTCTTTGAGACCAGCAGGCGTCATCTGCCCCGCCCGGATAAGCCGATCCGCATGCGCAGTATTCCTCTTCGACCAGCCGCTTTTCGACCTTCGCGGGGTGAATTTCTGCACCCAGGATTTTTTGTCGAAAGGCAGCTTCTGCCCATCGATCCAACCGAAACACAGCGCTTGGTCAAGCGCCTCGGCATACGTGATCGACACGACACCCGAGTCCTTCTTGTAGATCCGCAAGAGCAGGCAGGTAGCTCGGGTGTGCTCCTTGGCGAGCCACGCGCGAAGCTCTTCCGAAGACCGGAAGCTTCGAGGTTGCAGCGTGGTACGGGAAGCAGACCCAGCCATGTGTCATCCGAGCCAGGGCAACGTGTACGTCGATTCATGGTGGTGCTCAGCTTCCCGAACGTCCATATGGGCTGAGCCGGCGATTACGGTGAGCGGCCCCGTGCGGCTGTCGGTCCCGATGCGGGTATCCGGTTCTCCGTTACCGTACTTCATCATGATCCCGCAGTGTATGAGTACAAAGCCACCCTGCTTGCCATCCAGAAGGTCCCGTGAACTGGTCAAGTAGGGTTCGCGAACCAACGGTCGGTTATGATCGCGCCACTGTATCAAATGGCATGGCACTTCGAAAACGTGGGGACTGCTTTTGGCCGTCTTTCGCCGAATTGCCGGGGGTAGACGAACTATCGAGAATCGGATACGGCAGATAGTCGAGGTACGACCCGACGCCCGCCAGTTGGCGCGCGCTCCGGCTGTGGCATCCTTGCATCGATGGTTACGTTTCGAACCCGCGGGCGACGGTACTTGCTCGGAGCGATCGCCATGGCGCTGGTCGTAAGCCTGGCCGCGGTGTTGCTGAGATCCAAGCTCGAACAGGAGATACGTGCGCGGATTGATTCCGCGATCGTGCACCATGGCATGGTTGCCCGAATCGGGCTGGTACACGTCGGCATCTGGCCGTTGCTGCGACTGGAGGGATTCGATCTCGACATGGGTCATGGAGCACGACTGCATGCCGACGAGATTGCAGCCACCTGGCCCGGCCGCCTGCGACTCGCAGTTCGCGCCGCCACTCTCGTGGGTCCAGCAGGAGTCACTGTCAGCGCGCCGACCACTGTCTGGGACATGGCGGGCATTCGCGGTGAGGATTTGCAGCTCACGCCTGTGAAGCCGCAGAGCAGCCTAACAATTCGCAGACTGGCGCATCCGGTGGGCAGCGCGTGGAACGTCGAGGCACGTGGGCTCGACGTCGGCCGTCTGCTCGACGTGCGGCGCGACGCTCACCCGCTACTCGATGGTGGTATCGCGGACGGCCAAGTGGATCTTCGGGCTGGCACCGATGCACTTCGTTTCCACGTGGACATGGGCGCGCGCGGCGCGCGCTTTAGAGCGCTGGCGGATAACGCCGCCGACGAACCGCAGCTCGGCGATCCGACGGACGTGACCCTACGATTCGATGGCGCCTGGCGGCGGGCCGAAGGCACGATCGAGATCCCCGAGGTCCACGCGACGTTGGCTGGCGCAGACTTGTCGGGCTCGATTGCGCTGCGAGACCTCGATACTGATCCGATGGTCGATCTCGCACTCGGCGCGCGGCATCTAGACTTCGCGCAACTGTTGGGCACATCCGGGCTCGCGGTGCCTGAAAGCTTGGGAATGGCGCCCGGTGGCGGCGGTGATCTTGGCTCGGCCACGATCGACGTGCGTGTACGCGGACGCCCTGCGGACCCTGCCTCGCTCTCGGTGAGCCAAAAAATCAACTTCAGGCCTCCACGCCAGATGCCGCCGGCGATCGCACGCCTGCGCGGCGATTTCGTCTTCAAGTCCGACGACGGATCCGGGCCGCACCGCTCCATCGATGTCTCCCCCGCATCTACCGACTTTATCGCCCTGCGCGACGTTCCGCCGCTGTTCGTGCGCACTCTGCTGCTTGCCGAAGACACCGGCTTCTACGGGCATCGCGGCATCGACCTTCGCGAACTACCCGTCGCGCTGCTCACCAACTGGTCGCGCGGCGGCCCCGCGCGCGGCGCGTCGACAATCACCCAGCAGCTGGCCAAGAACCTGTTCCTGTCGCGCGACAAGCAGCTCGGACGCAAGCTG
>Ga0105240_10002692_pt1 | contig 28281 bp, 25 predicted proteins | sample KBSC54metaG_FD_80426 | JGI IMG/M metagenome (GOLD analysis project Ga0105240, IMG submission 80426) | Corn rhizosphere microbial communities from Kellogg Biological Station, Michigan, USA - KBS C5-4 metaG | ecosystem: Host-associated > Plants > Roots > Rhizosphere > Soil | place: Michigan, USA... | reverse complement strand
GTGCCGGAGAAGGCGTTGGTGCGGATACCTGTCGGAGGCAGGAGGCATGGCGGGGAGGGCGTTGTGGGCAAAGGTGCTGGCGGGAAGGAGACGACCCTGCGCAATGGGGCTAGTCTCAACAGAGGAGCCAGTCTCAGACGGTGGACGATAGTAATTCTGGTGGTGGTATTTTTTCAATTGTTGTATGGCGCCCTGATGGCGGGTAATAAGGCGGCCACCGTCGCTCCTACCTGGCCTACCATCAATGGGGAGTGGGTGCCGGGCTCGCTTTTTACCCAGAGACCTCTTTTACAGGACCTGGTGGGTAATACCATCACCGTGCATTTTATACACAGGAGCATCGCCTATCTATTGCTGATACTGGTGGTGATATGGACGTTGATAGCCGTCCGGCTGTCCGGAGTGCCGGAATCTTTCCGCCGGCTGCGCTGGCTGCCCCTCCTCTTTATCGTCATACAGATAGTTTTGGGGATCACCAGTCTGCTGACGAGTCCGGGGATTATACCCAATCGCTGGGTGGCCTTCGACTGGCTGGCGCAACTGCATCAAATAACGGGTCTCGTTTTTTTATTGACTATAGTCGGGATGTTGTACCTTGTGAGGGCTGTAAGCCATTCTGAACCCGTATGATGCGTACGCTTAAATCTATCTATTATTTCTTTCCTGTACAACTATTGCTGCTGCATGTTAGGAAGTTCCAGGTCCTGCTGATATTCTGGCTGATATTGTTCAGCACGGTGAATGGTGGGTTTATGCGAAGCTATGGTGCGGCCGCTCTTTTTCTTTCGCCTGAGTATGTGGGCTCGGTCAGCGCCCTCAGCTGTGCCATCGTGGGGATGGCCACCGGCATCTTTATCATGGCCTGGAATATCACCACCTTTATTCTTTTCAGCAGACATTTCCGGTTCCTGGCTACCACCACCAAACCTTTTTTAAAGTATTGTATCAACAATGCGGGTCTGCCGCTGATCTTTCTCGTCTTCTATTTTATAAAAGTGGTGCAGTTCACCCATACAAAGGAGCTGTTGCCTGTGGGTCGTATCCTCGTGCTGACCCTGGGGTTCCTCCTTGGCTTTGCAGGTATCATCACCTTATCGCTGTTCTATTTCTTCCGCGCTGACAAGTCCATTATCCGGCGAATGACCCCGGTGATCAGCAACCCCAAGCTTTTTAAAACGCAGTTCCGCAAAGAAGAGGTAAAGCTCAACGAGACCAGACTGATGAAAGTGCGCTGGTATATGAACTCTCCGCTGACCATCCGGAAGACGCGGGATGTATCGCACTATAGCAAGGACTTTATCGAAAATATATTCAACCGGCATCATATCGCTGCGGTGCTGTCCATCTTTGTCGCGTTTATCTTTCTTATCGTCACGGGCTTCTTTATGGACAACCGCTATTTCCAACTGCCCGCGGCGGCCAGCATCCTTATATTTTTTGCCATCCTAATTTCCCTGTCGGGCGCTTTTACCTATTTCCTGCAGAGCTGGAGCGTGCCTTTTTTTGTGATCGTGTATCTCCTGCTGAATTTACTCTACCGGTATAATGTGATCGACCCTACCAATAAAGCGTATGGGCTGAACTATACACAGGAAGAGAACCGACCCTTGTACGACCGGGAGACCCTGTTACAGCTGTGCTCTGAAAAAAAGATCGCAGCTGACGAAGCGAATATGCTGTCCATACTGGAGAAGTGGAAGGCCCGGCAGCATGAAGAGAAGCCGGTGCTGTTCCTGGTCAATACAAGTGGCGGGGGCAATCGCAGCGCTGTCTGGACCATGAGCATGCTGCAACGCCTGGACAGTCTCTGCGGGGGGCAGCTGATGCGGAAGACCTTTCTTATTACCGGGGCATCGGGTGGTATGTTGGGAGCCGCGTATTTCCGTGAGCTGGCCCGTCTGCGTGAGTCGGGGGATACGAGCATCCATCTCCATGACAGACGCTATGTGGATGATATTTCCGGCGACCTGCTGAATACCCTCTTTTCCTCCTTTGTAGCAAGGGACCTCGCCTCTCCTGCCCAGAAATTCAGGGTGGGCAATTACGAATATATCAAGGACAGGGGCTATGCCTTTGAGCAACGGCTGAATGCCAATACACGAGGCGTGCTCGACCGGCAGCTAAAGGATATCGCCGTAGACGAATCGACGGCCAGGATGCCTATCATGCTGTTCAATCCCGTGATAACCCGTGACAGCCGGGCGTTGATCATCAGCTCGCAGCCTGTCAGCTTTTTAATGAAACCCCGATATGACAGTACGAGGATCCCCCGTATGGACCCGGATGCCGTGGATTTCGGAGCGCTGTTTGCCAAGCAGGAACCCCGGAACCTGCGTCTGTTGACGGCGCTGCGGATGAATGCCACCTTTCCCTATGTGCTGCCTAATGTATGGCTGCCTACTTCGCCTGTCATCGATGTGATGGATGCCGGGTTCCGGGATAATTTCGGGGAGATGAACGCCATCCGATTTCTCAACGCCTTCAGGGAATGGCTGAAGGAAAATACCAGCGGCGTGGTGCTGCTGCAGATACGGGATCGCAAGACGGGCGGCTGGGAGAATCCATATGAATCGGTGAATGTGACGGAGATCATTACCAAACCCCTGTTGCTATTACAGGACAACTGGTATAAGATGCAGGAGTATAACCAGGACGATCTGTTGAGCCTGGCACAAAATGGAATGGGTTTTTCGTTTCATAAGCTGGTCTTTCAATATGCACCCAAGTCGGAAGATGCGGGGGCTGCGCTGAATTTTCATCTCACTACCCAGGAAAAGCAGAGTATTATCAGCTCATTGGACAACATGGAGAATCACAAAGTGTATGTGCAATTCAGGGAGCTGGTGGGAAGGGCTTCGGCAACGGCGCGATGATATCGGTGGTGGTATCGATGATCTCTTTTTCTCTCCTATTCAGGAATCTATTGCGAAGGAGCTTCCACATGCCCGGATGAAGCATGGTGCGATTGCGTTTTAAAAGCAACCGTTCCTGTTCCTGTATGCGAGATAAGCTGCTGGTGAGATGTTCTTCCGAGGCGCCCGATTGAAGGGCGATCAGAAAATTTCGGGAGTCGAGCAGAATGGACGCACGCAAATCCCTTTCTTCAAAACTGTCCATTATCATGATGAGGTCTATTTTAACAAAATCGTTTGTGCAAAACATACGCCATGAGTATTTTTTGAGCTAACTCACAGAAAAAGAGTCAATTCAGAATGTATACAGAATTTAATAACTGGGAGCGTTTGGACAAAAAGTGGGGAAAAAATTTCCGTAAATGTGCGGGGCATGCCGACAGCAAAGATGATGGAACTCATTAGCTATGAATTCATAAAGGTTTGTTAACGGCGGGGCATGGCGATTGAATATATTTGGACAGTCTTTCATAGGATATTGGAAATTTAATAAAGGGCTGGATGTCTATCCGGGCCTTTTTTTTTGATAGAGCCTGTTGAGACGACGGAGGGTCAATATGTGGAAGTGACGCTACCAAATGACCCGTGAGGGTATGTCAAAGTCTGCCGGGATGTCTCATAGGGTCGGAATAGCGGATTTGTTTAAAAGGATTGTTACGCAGGGATTTGGAAATTGGGGGCTGTTAAAGAACCGTAAAAATGATCTGCCGGGAGCGGGAAACGGGGGGCTATGGCATGGGAGTGGAAAAAGGATGTTAGGAACAAAGGATGTTAATATGAAACATGAGGAGAGAAATATTATTCATTTCAGTTTTCGGTTGATGGAGTCCGTGGAAGTGGAACTGAAGGGGAACATCGAGCGTTCGGATGGGGTTTATCTGATCAGGGATATACGACCTGCGCATAAGGAAGCAGGTTCGCTTTTGCCGCCTGTGAAGTTGAAGAAGGTGAAGGGAGCGTGGGTGCATTCGGATTCACTGAAGACGTCGAACCTGAGCGCGGCAATCGGGAAGGCGTTGGACGAAAGGGAGGGAGATTCCACTAACGGATAGTCGATAATAGGGCGTGTGCAAAGATTCAGTGGGCTTGCATTAAAAATTTCGTTAAATTGTAGTTAATAAAACGATTGCCATATGGATAATGCAACCCTCTCTAGGATTGGAACCATTTTCTATGCCCTCGTTATTGGCTTCTTCGGCCTCAACCATTTTATGAATGGGACGGGTATGGCGAAAATGGTACCCAAGTTTCTCCCGGGTGGAGAGTTTTGGGTGTATATCACTGGCGCTTGCATGATAGCGGCGGCCATTGCTTTCCTTATCAACAAATGGTCCCGGTTGGCGGGATTGTTATTGTGCCTTTTCCTATTGCTTATCGTGTTGACGGTGCATTTGCCGGCCGTATTGGATGCTCCTGATGAGGGGGCGAGGAGGTTTCCGATGGTGAATCTTATTAAGGACACGGGGTTGGCGGCGGCGGCGCTTCTTGTGGCGAGTAGGGGGCGTTAGACCGTGGCGAGGGGGCCCCTGCGGGGCGGGCGTTGATGCCTGCGGCATCAACAAATGCAGACCTTCGGTCTGCACCTTTACACGGACGCTGTTTGATTGCCCGCGTAGCGGGCGCGACCGCTGTGCGGTCGCTAAAAAAAATTCCTCCCGCCTTTGAACGGGAGGAGGATGTTGCCTTTTACCCAGGATTAAAAATGAAAAATTTAATGGGTGCGCGTCTTATAGAAACAGATCGTTCATTAACTTATTCTCGGGGTTGATCGCATATTTTGAGAAATCTGTGATACCCTCGGACAATAAAACGTCCTCATCTATATAAAAATTGCCTGTGCTCTCAAAAGAAGGTTTTTGTAATATATAGAAGGCCGCATCAGCAACGATTTCAGGTGTCCGGCTCCTCTGAATAAGGAAGTCCCCTCCCAGTACATTCTTTACTGCCGCCGTGGCGATAATGGTCTTTGGCCAGAGGGCATTGGCCGCGATGCGGTATTGTTTTAATTCCTCCGACAGTCCCAGGATGATCATACTCATTCCGTATTTGCTGATGGTATAGGCCAGGTGAGGGCCAAACCAGCGGGGGTCCATATTCAGGGGTGGCGACATATTCAATATATGGGGGTTATGCGCCTCTTTCAGATGGGGTATGCAGGCCTGGCTCATCAGGAAGGTGCCCCGCACGTTGATCTGCTGCATGAGGTCCCAGCGCTTCAGCTCCGTATGCTCCGTATCGGCGATATTGATAGCGCTGGCGTTGTTTACCAGTATATCGATGCCGCCAAAGGTATTGACCGTCTGCTGGACGATGTCCTTTATGCTATCCTCAAATCGTATATCGCCCTGTATAGGCAGCACTTTGCCCCCTCCTGCGGCCTGGATCTCTTCTGCGGCGGTAAAAATGGTCCCTTCCAGCTTGGGGTTGGGTTCTGCCGTCTTGCCCGCGATGGCGATATTCGCACCCTCTTTGGCCAGCCGGATGGCGATGGCTTTACCGATGCCCCTGGTACCACCGGTGATAAGGACCGTCTTGTTGGAGAAGCTTGTCATAACCTTGTAATTCTTATTGCTTTAAGAACTACAAAATAGGCTAATTTATGCGCTATCCCAAATATTCGGGGGGCATACCAATATCGTATATCGTAGATCTACGATATGGTGCGTAAATACTGAACGCTGGAAATGTAGCATTTCTTCTCTTGTAACAACTGCCTTTCGATTGTATGTTTGTATTGTTAAGTATGATTGATACACGGTTCAGAAAATCCAACTATCCGAAGAAAAGCTAACTGAAAGAATGAAAATCCAACGAAAAACCAAGATCCAAGATTCCGAAAAACCAACTATCCAAAAATCCTGAAAATCCGAAAAAGAATTCAAATCCAGAAAAACCCTGAATCCTTGATCAATCAGAACTTATCCGTTTAAAAAATCCAAAATCCGAACAAGATCCAATCCTAAGAACAAGCCATGATTTAAAATTTGTACCTATTGATGGCCGCGAAAATGTTGGTAAGGTATCGTACAAAATTGTTGAAGCGTCCTGGAGAGATCCAGGACGCTTCTTTTTTGCTTTCGTTCTTGAGCCGTGCTTTATGTAGATCCTATCTTAATCTTTTTCCTGATGGGTTTGGGCCGGTGCGATTTAGTGCGCATCGGTGGGTATGGGTGCGTTCTTTTTAAACTTCTGCAGAAAGACGATCGGGATGCTGCACAATACAAAGACCCCGATGATCAGGTACATACTATCATAAGTGATGAGCATGGTCTGTTTGGTGATCAATCCTTCCATGGCCCTATTGGCGATCTGCTCTGCGTCGAGGGCGGATTTACCCTGGGCTATAAATCCCTTCACCATGGCCGCATGCCGTTGTACATAGCCCGGATCAAAGGGATTGACGTGCTCGAGGAGCAGGTTGCGTACTTTTCCCGACTTGATATGGATCAGGGTGGTCAAAAGGGCTATTCCAAAAGAGCCTCCCAGCTGACGCATCATATTGTTGAGACCCGCGCCCTGTCCTATCTCAGGGCCTTTGAGGTCTTGCAGAGCCAGCGTCGTCAATGGCACGAACAGTATAGCCATCCCAATACCTCTTATGACCAGGGGCCAGAAGAAGTCCGAAGTGCCTGATTCCAGCGTGGAATTGGAGAGCATGTAGGTGAATACGAAGAAGAGGAAGAAACCACCCGTGGCCATGAACTGGCCGGGTACACCTCTCTTCAACATCACCCCTACGAAAGGCATCAACATAATAGTGGCCACCCCGCTGGGGAAGAGAATGATCCCCGTCTGCTGGGCATTAAAGCCCAGGAGGTTCTGGCAGAATACGGGGAATACGAATACCGAGCCGTATAGGGCGAACCCGAGGACGAAGGAGGTGACGATGCCGATGGCAAAGCTCCTGTTCTTTAAGATCTTGAAGTTGACCACGGGGTGGTCGGTGCTCAGCTCCCGCCAGATGAAGGCGATAGCTGACAGGATGGTAGTCAGGGTAAGCACAGAGATATAGGGCGTTTGAAACCAATCTTCGGACTCGCCTTTTTCCAGCACCACCTGTAAGCTACCCACACCGGCGGCCAGGAGGGCGATACCCCACCAGTCGATGGGTTTGCCTTTGGCATAGCGGGGGGATTCTTTTACAAACACGGAGACGAAGAAGGCGGCGATGGCGCCCACGGGTATGTTCACATAAAATATATAAGGCCACTTGAAATGTTCAACGATATAACCACCGATGGTAGGGCCTACCGTGGGGCCTACCACGGCGCCGAGACCGAAGAGGGCTGTGGCCATACCCAGCTCTTCACGGGGCCAGGTCTCCATCAGGATGGCCTGTGCCGTAGACAGGAGGCCGCCACCGGCCAAACCCTGTAATATGCGGAATATTACCAGCTCGGAGAGGCTATGCGCCTGACCGCAAAGAAAGCTGGCGAATGTGAAGACGAGGATAGAGGTTATAAAATAGTTCTTTCTTCCAAACCTGTCGCCCAGCCATCCGGACATGGGCAGGATGATCACGTTGGCCACTGCATAGCCGGTGACGATCCAGCCCGCATCTTCCAGGGTGGCGCCCAGGTTGCCCATGATATCGGGCAGGGCTACGTTGACGATCGTGGTATCGATCAGCTCCAGCAGTGATGCCAATATCACTGTGATAGTAATGATCCACTTTCTAAATCCATGTTCAGCCATGACTCACAGTTTTTTAAATTCCAAACGAACCGGAGGTTCGTTGTCCGATGGGACAGACATTTATTTCGTATGAACTACGACTTTTACGCTCATCCCTGCGCGGAGGAGGTTGAGAGTAGCACTGTCAGTTTGTAAGGTGATCTTCACCGGCACGCGCTGTACGACCTTTACGAAGTTGCCGGTAGCGTTGTCGGGTGGCAGGAGCGAGAATTTGGCGCCTGTGGCTCCTGAGAAGGACTGGACGGTGCCTTGCAGGGTCTTGCCGGAATATGCATCGGGGACGATGTCCACTTTCTGGCCGATCTGCAGGTGCTCGAGCTGTGTCTCCTTAAAGTTGGCGGTGACATAGATGCCTTTGTCATTGACAATAGCAAATAGCGACTGACCGGCCTGAACCAATTGACCCAGCTGGATATTCTTTTTCGAGACGACGCCACTGGCGGGGGCCGTGATAACGGTATAGGACAGTTGCAGTTTTGCAAAGTCGATGTCTGCCTGGCGGCTGGCGATGTTGCTGGCTGCGGCTCCTACCTGGCTCCTGTTGGTGCTGACCTTCCGGGCCTGTACGGGCACCTGGGTCTGCGCAACGTTGAGGGCTGCGTCGGCGGCGTCCTTTTCGGCCTTGGCGTCGTCAAACTGCGCCTTGGTGATCGCGTGGTCGTTGTAGAGGTTCTGGTAGCGATTGAAATCTTCGTTCGCCTTCCACACGCGGACTTTGGCGGCCTCTACATTGGCCTGTGCCGTGGCGATGCCGGTCTGTGCTTCGGAGACCTGTGTCTCGGACACGTCTACATTCTGACGGGTGGCGGCGAGGGCGGCCTGTGCCTGTTGCAGGCGAACCTGGTAGTCCCGGTCGTCCAATATTACGAGGGTGTCGCCGGCGTGGACAACCTGGTTGTCCTGGAAGCGGATGTCCTTGACATAGCCGCCGACCCGGGCGACTACGGGGCTGATATCCGCATCGATCTGTGCGTTATCCGTCTCTTCATGGCTCTGGTAGTAGAAATACTCTTTTGCCGAAAAGATCAGTGCACCTACCAGCACCAGTGCCAGGATGATGGGGAAAATGAGTTTTTTGCGACCTTTTTTTGCAGTGTTATTTTGTTCCATATACTATGCTATAAATGCGTTGTGTGTTTAATATTTATTTAGAGCGCGATCTTTCCTGTGCTGTGTAACATATCGTACCAGGCGATGGTGGCGTCCGACTTGGCCAGCTCGAGGTTGACACGAGCCTGGTACAGCAGGGTCTGGGCGTCTATGCGATCGGTGGTGTTGACCAGGTTGTTCTTAAACTTCGACTCGGTGATACGTTCATTCTCTTCCGCCTGGGTTACGGCATCCTGGAGGACCTTGATCTTTTCGAGGGATTGTTTATAGAGGATGTAGTTCTTATTTACGTCCTTGTGGATCTCGTCCAGCTGCTGATCTTTTGCTGTGTTTAGTTCCTGGCGCTGTATGGCGGCTTCTTTTTCCTTGTTCTTATTCGTGTACAGGGTGCCGATGTCCCAGCTGGCGCCGATGCCGAGGGTAATGGGTGCGATCAGATTGTTATGCGTAGGGATCACCTGACCGGTGGGGTTGATATAATACAAACCGCCGGTGGCTGCTACGGTAGGAAGTCTTTTATCTCTGATCTGTTTGACGTTGATGTCGGACAGTTTGGTCTGATAAGAGATGTCCTGCAGCTCGCGTCTGTTGGTCTCGGCCTGTTGGAGGAGATCGGTAAAGACGGGGTTCTCGTTCAATTTGTATGTGGGGGCCGGGAGGATCAGCTGTGTGGAGTCGGGAAGACCGAGCAGCACGTTGAAATTGTAGTTAGCTATCCGCCGATTGTTCTCGAGCTCTATTTCCGTCAGCTGGAGCTGTGATTGTTGGAGCTGGTAGCGGAGTACGTCGTTCTTTGTGGCCAGGCCCTGACCTTCGTATTTGGTGATCTCTTCCAGCTTGCCTTGTACGTCCTGCATGTTCTGTGCGACGATGAGCTGGTTTTGGAGGATCTTATTGTAGTTGATATAGGACTCCACTACGATCCAGGTGATATCGTCCTTGTCTTTGTCGGCGTCCATGCGGCTCATCTGTACCATGAGGTCGGCCGACTGGCGGGCGTATTTGAACTGGTTGCCGGCGAAGATGGGTTCGGATACGGAAAGGGTGCCCATGTAGGCGGGGAAGTCGAAAGGCAGCTTGACCGGGTCCTTTGTCACACCGGGGATCTCTATCACCCGGGACAACATCAGGGCGTGAAGGTATTGAAAGCTAACTTTAGCGCTGGGCAGGCGTGCGTCCTTTGCCTGTTCCACGCGGGTGAGCGCCTCGTCTATCTTGTACTGGCTCCTTTTTAGTTGTTTGCTGTTCTGTATTCCCAGTTGCACGGCCTCATCCAGGCTTAGTGTTTTGGTCTGCATCTGCGCGGTTGTGGTAAAGGCAGTAAAGACCAGCAGGCCCAGGGCCACTGAGAAAGTCTTAATCGCGTTCATCAGTTTATTTTTTATTTATGTTCTTCAGCATTCCGAATGTCCAGGTGAGCCCTTAACAATTGTTTTAGGTGGGCTTTTAACCTGGGGGCAAGCTTCGAGCGGTAGGTCTCGTCGTTAGTGTCGTAGCCAAGGGCAAGGATCTGGCATCCATAGGGCTTTGCCTGGGTGTAGGAGGAGATGGTTCCCATCAGGGAGCCTACAGTCATCGGGATATCGACTGCCCGGAATAATTTCTTTTGTTGACCGTCCTGGATGATCCTGGTGATCTGTTCCAGGTTGCGAAGCTTGATCTCTATGATCCTGTCGCGGATCTCATCCGTGCGGATATTGATCGCCTCGCGGTACATGATATTATGGAAGCGGAGGTTGTTCAGGATCCTGTCTACATAGAAGTCTACCAGTCTGTCGATCTTGTCCCAGGGGCTCAGGCTCGCGTCCTTGTTCAGCTCCTCCAGGATACCGTGGGCATAGCCTGCACGGAATTCTATCAAGGCTTCCAGCAATTTCTCTTTGGAGCCGAAATAATAGGAGATCATTGCCAGGTTGACCCCGGCCTTGTGGGCGATGTCTCTTACGGAGGTGCCGTCAAATCCATTCTCGCCAAAGAGCTCTTCGGCCACTATGAGAATATGTTCTCTTTTATCTGTTTTTTCTGCCGCTGACATTTTTTCAAATTGACTTCACAAAGTTAAACAAACGTTTGAATTAAACAAACGTTTAATTGAGGATTTTTGAAATTTTGTCTTTTTGGGGTACAACATGGCAAAAAACCGACCCTATGGGACGGATTTGAGCTATTTCGCCGCCTGGGGTGAGGGGCGTGATGTGGTCGGAGTGTTATTGGAGGTCGAGGTGGGGTTTGTTTTGGAGGATGGCTTCTATTTCATCCAATATATCCTTTGTCAGATGCACGTCCAGGGCCTTCAGGTTCTCGAGGAGCTGCTCTTTTTTTGTAGCGCCTAAGATGGCTGTTGTCGTGGTCTCGGGGTTCCGGATGGTCCAGGCGATGGCCAGGGCGGGCAGGGAGACGTTTAATTTCTTTGCGAGGTCCGCCAGCTTTTTTGTTTTTTCGATCCTATCTTCTTGTAACCATCTTTTGACGAGCCATTCGTAGCCGGGCATGGAGAAACGGGAGTCCTTTGGTATCCCATTCAGGTACTTACCTGAGAGGAAGCCGGCTGCCAGGGGGCTCCAGATGGTGGTGCCCAGCCCTACGCTGCGGAAGACGGGCAGATAGTCCTGTTCCATCTTGAAACGCTCGAACATATTGTACTGTGGCTGTTCCATCACGGGTGCGATGAGGCAGTACTGCTGGGCCACTTTGTGCGCTTCCATGATCTCGGCGGCGCTCCACTGGCTGGTGCCCCAGTACAGGGCCTTGCCTTGCTGGATGATATTGTGCATGGTCCATACCACCTCTTCGATGGGGACATTGGGGTCGGGTCTGTGGCAGAAATAAAGATCGAGATAGTCGAGCTGCAGGCGTTTCAGGGCCTCGTTACAGGCTTCCACGAGGTGTTTGCGGCTCAGGCCTGTCTGGTTGGGTTTTGATTTTTCCTCTCTACCGAAATAGGCTTTTGACGAAACCACATAGGTGGTCCGGTCCCAGTTCTTCTTTTTCAGGACGCGGCCCATCATCAGCTCGCTCTCTCCATTGGCGTATGTTTCCGCATTGTCGAAGAAGTTGATGCCCTTGTCATAGGCAATACCCATCAGCTCATCGGCGGTGTTGTCCTCTACCTGTCCATGAAATGTAACCCAGCTCCCAAAGGACAATACGCTGAGCTGTAATCCTGATCTGCCTAGTCGACGGTATTCCATATCTTTTTTGTTGAATGTACGAAGGTGCAAAAGCCGGACCCGCGGATGCTTCTCTCATTATTTACTTAGCGGGCGTCATCGGCATGGCGTTCTCGGAGGTGAGGACGCTGCCTGTGAGGTGTTTGATCGTATACCAGCGGAAGTTCTGATCCGCCTCCATCCCCGTTCCGAAAAGGATCTTGTCCTTTGTATAGATCTGTACGGAGTCGTCGGTGTTAAACTTCTGGGTGTTCTGGTCCCACCAAAGATATTTGCAATGGAGGGTATCGCCTTTGATAATATTCTTTACCACTACGCTGTCCCGGAGAAATACCTTGTTCTGGTTCTGGTAATACTTTCCGTATTTGGCATCCATCTGACTTTCTATTCGGGTGGTGTCGTTATAGAAGTCCACGTGGAGGGTGCGGGGAAATTCCGAATAGGGTGTGTCGGCCTTTTGATAGCGGAGCATATAGGGCGAGGTGAGCTTGCCCTTGACCTTGCCGGACTCGCTGAGATAGGATTCGATCTGTTGTCCTTCTTCAGGCACCTGCGTTCTGGTGTTGCGGGCATTGGAAGGAAGGTCCTTTATCTTATTCTCGCAGGAATACAACAGGGCCAGTACGAACACGACTGCGCCCAGTCTATTGATTATTGCACTCGCTGATGACATATAGTCCTTTATAGATTAAATACGGGTCTGCAAAATATTGCTTTTTCAGGTGGCGGGAGATCAGGCCGGCGTCGCCCCCGCTTAAAAGCACGTTAAAGTTCGCATATTTCTCCTCATAGGCCTCTACCATGCCATCTATCTCTTTGGCCATCCCCAGGATGACGCCACTGAGGATATTGGTGCGGGTGTCGTATCCAGCGAGAGGGAAGTTCCAATCTGCCTTTATGAGGGGGAGCTTGGCGGTGTAGGCGTTGAGGGATTTAAACCTCATTTCCATACCGGGGGAGATGCCACCGCCGATGAATTCCTTGTACTTATTTATGTAATTATAGGTGATGGCGGAGCCGAGGCCGATGACCAGGTTGTTCCTGCCGGGGAAAAGATGGGTTGCCGCCACGACGAGGGCCAGTCTGTCTGCGCCGATGGTCTCGGGTTTACCGACGGGGGTGGTCACGGGCAAGCGGGAGGTGTGGCCGAGCTTGTGAAATTTTGTGTGTTGGGCCAGGAGGGACTCCATGGCGGGGTTATGCTGGATGACGGAAGAGAGAATGGACTTGTCGGGATGATGCTGATCGATGAGGGTCCGGATGGTGTCTTCGTTATCATTTTCCAGCACGTGTTCGCCTGTGAAGTCACCGTTGGTGAAGACGGCGCATTTCATACGGGTGTTCCCAAAATCAAAGCAGAGGGTGGTCGGCATATTGGGGCCTTTAATCTTCGAAATTGAACGAAGATAGGTTTTTGAAGTGACCATTCAATTTTACCTTTTCCTTGAGGGTTTCCATCTCGGCGATGATGGGCAGGACCCGGCTCAGGTGTCGTTTCAGGTATTCCTGCCGCTGGTCTTCCCGCATCAGACCCAGCAGCTCGTATTCCTCCTGGAGCGAAAGGCCGGCGTGATGGGCGATGTCGTATACGACCAGGTCTGTGTCGGGCTTTTTAAAGTCTTTTGTGATGTTCAGGAGGCGGTGTAGTTCCCGGATGGCGTTTACCACTTTCTTCATGAGTTCCCGTTTGCCGGGGCCTTCTGAATTTTCGGGATAATTGACGATGGCGCCGCTAAATAGTTTATCGGGAACGGCCTTTATCATTTCCAGGACCCGGAAAATGCGGAGGCCCTGGGTGCGGATGTCCATCTCGCCGTTGTCGTATACTTTTACGAGCTCGATGATCTTCACAAGGGTGCCCATTTCATTTAGCTTGTTGTCGATGACAGTGGGAATGCCGAAGGGTTTGCCCTCCGTATAGCATTCATTGACCAGCTGTTTATACCTGGGCTCGAAGATATGCAGGTTCACCGTTTCGCCGGGATAGACGACGATGCCCAGGGGGAATACAGGAATAAAATTCGTCATGCTGCAAAACTATGCCATTTCATGTTCTTTGGGAATGGAAACCTTCAATGTGCAACCTGCACCCTGGCGGGAAATTATTTGCAGGTCGCCATCAAAAAGCCTCACTCTATGGAGCATATTGTTCAGGCCCACTCCTTTCCCTTTTGACCTGGTGTCAAAACCCCGACCGTTGTCGGATATCCGCAGGGATATTTGCCTGTTGTCTTCTTTTAGTTCGATGTCCACCTTTGTTGCCGCGGCATGTTTGATGATATTGCTCAATTGTTCCTGGATGATGCGATAGAGGGTAAGCTGTTCCTTTTCGTTGATCTCCTTCCCTGCACCTTTCGGGTGTTTGAAATGTATGGAAAACGGCTTTGCGATCTTTATCCGATCGATGAGCTGATCCACCGCGGCTACCAGGCCGTCTTCTTTTAATTCCGGGGGGATCAGCGTCTGAGAGATATTCCGTATCTCATTGATACAGGTGTTGATCAGGTTGAAGCTTTGAAACAGCAGTCTTTCCTGTTCATCGGATCCTTCCATCACGAGTGAGAGATAAAGCTTGACGATACTGAGCACCTGGTTGATATTATCGTGCAGTTCCTGGCCAATCCCGGCCCTTTCTTTTTCCTGACCGTCGATGGTGGCCTGAGCCAGCATTCTTTGATGCATCAGCCGCTGCTGCATGAGCTTTTGTTCGGCGTTCTTTTTTTCCGTTCGATCTTTTACTTCCTTCAGGGCTCTTGTGATCTTGGGAAAAATGGTAAAGATCTTGTCCTTGGAAACATAGTCAGTGACACCCCGTTTGATCTGCTCTACGGCATTCTCTTCCCCAATGGCGCCCGATATGATTATGAATGGTACGCCGGGCAGGATCCTTTCCTTTATCAGAAAAGCCGTCTGCGCATCGAATGAAGGAAGGTTAAAATCGGCCAGGATTATTTCCGGCCGGAACAGCTCGAGGGCCTCTTTGAACTGCTCTCTTGTCTCCACCTGTCTGGATTCGTATTGGAATTGGTTTTTTCTCAATTCATAGTGGAGGATGTCCAAATCTTCAGGGTCGTGCTCGACGATCAGTACTTTTACCATGATCAGTACATTTAAGGTATTTTTTTGATCCTATCGGGAACCGGCAGACAGGATCAAGGGGGCATTTCCTACCCTAATCCGTGCTGATCTAACCCATTGATGCAATAAGTGAGCCCGGCGGTCTGTTTGGCTTTTACCATGGCGTAGTTGCCTTCGAGGTCGGCCGTCGAATAGTGGGCGGGATGATACAGGTGATATACGATGGCCCGGTGTTTCATGGATTGCAGCTTTATCCCTTTTGCGAGCAGGCGCCATTCGATGTCGACGTCCTCTCCGACTCCGGCGCTGACATAGTCCTCGTCGTACCCATTGATGGCTATCAGGTGCTTTTTTAAGATGCCCCAGTTGCAGCCCCATATGCCATTGTTCTTGCTGCTCTTGCGAAAGAAGGGGAGGTAGATGCCGTCCTCTTTTCTCTCCGAGCCATGGCGTACATGACTGTAGAAAGAAAGCAGGTTTTTATCGCCCGTGGCTATTAATTTTTTTGTGAGGCGCTGGCTTACCATTACTCTCCTGCCGAAGAATGCACTGTTGTCGTGGGCGCTGCGGGCATATTCTTTTAGCCATTGGGAGTGCGGGATGCAATCACCGTCCAGGAAGGTGAGGAATTCTCCTTCGGCGGCCCGGATGGCGGCGTTGAGGATCCTGTTCTTACGGAAGCCGTCATCTTTTTGGGAGACATGTTTTAGGGGGAAGGGCAGCTGGGGTGCGTTCTTTGTAATATATTCAACGGTGGCGGGTGCGTCGTCGTCTTCGGCGATGATGACCTCAAAGTCTGTGTAGGCTTGACGCCTGAGGCCTGCCAGGATGAGATCGAGAAAGGGTAAGTTCTTGTAAAAGGCAATGATGACCGAGATCTTCATGGGCGTAAAGATCGAAATTTCGGACGAAATGTGGCTTATATTTGTCCGGCATGACCAACAGCGCAGCGCTTCTTTTTAAGGATATACAGCAGGGCCATTACCGGAGCCTGGCGCGGGGCATTTCCTATATCGAGAATGGCGTGACGGACTTTTTCCAGGAGCTGAAGGAACAGCCGCCTTTCCCCGGGGCGGTGATCGGTGTGACGGGGCCTCCCGGCGCGGGGAAAAGCACCCTGGTAGATGCGTTGATCGGTGGGTTTGTGCAGGCCGGGAAAAAGATCGCTGTGTTGTGTGTAGACCCGTCTTTGTCCTTTCATTCGGGTGCGTTGCTGGGAGACAGGATACGGATGAGTGAATGGTACAATCATCCGGATGTGTTTATCCGGAGCCTTGGTTCGCGGGGATCGTTGGGAGGGCTGCATCCGGGTATCCTTTCCATAACGGAGCTTTTGAAGGCGGCGGGTTTTGACCATATACTGATCGAGACGGTGGGTGTGGGGCAGAATGAGATAGAGATCGCTGCGCTGGCGGATGTCACGCTGGTGGTGCTGGTGCCGGAGGCGGGGGATGAGATACAGACCATGAAGGCGGGGTTGATGGAGATCGCGGATGTGTTTGTCGTAAACAAGAGCGACCGGCCGGATGCTGATCTTTTTGTGCGGAACCTGCGGCTGATGTTGTCGCCGGCTATGCACCGGCCGGGATGGGAAACGGCAGTCGTCAAAACGGTGGCATCACAAAGACAGGGGCTGGATGAGCTGATGAAGGAGATCCAGCGATTTTTGGCGCATGGGAAGGAGGGGCGGCGTAATTACCGGCTGCTGGCGGAGAGAGCTTATTATCTGATACGGGAGCGGAGGATGAAGGATGTGAATATGTCGGAGCTGGAGGAAGCGATCATGCGGGCGAGCGAGAAGGGGGTGTTCAACCTGTATCAATTCGTGGCAGGATGGCGGGAATAGTGTAACGTTTTCGAACTGCGAGACCGCCTTTGTATCCATAAAATATTTATCCTCAAAATGTTATGCAACTGGCATGGAATTTCGCCGTGGATAGCATGTTTAAGACTTATTTCAAGCTGGCTTATAGGAATATAGTAAGGGATAAGGCCTATGCCATTATCAACATTTCGGGTTTAGCGATTGGCCTGGCGTCGAGCATCCTGATCCTGCTCTGGGTGCAAAATGAATTGAGCTATGATACATTCCATAAGAACGCCGGTGAGATCTATCGTATAGCCTGTGATCTTAGCGATTCTAAAACAGTGGGAGCGCCGGCGGGTATGCCTGGCGGGTTGAAGGCGGAAATGCCGGTGATCAAAAATACCGTTCGCATACGTCCTATCTTTCCTTCCATGCTGTTTGCGATAGGTGACAAGAAATTTGAGGAAAAAAGTGTGATCTACGCGGATGCGAGCTTTATGGATATATTTTCCTATCCGCTGGTGAAGGGCGACCGCGCCACTGCATTGAAACAAGTTGATGGTGTTCTGATAACCCAGGAGATGGCGACAAAATACTTTGGGAAGGAAGACCCTATCGGCAAGACGTTGCGAAAAGATAACCAGGAGAATCTGACCGTAACGGGCGTTTTAGCCAATATTCCCGCCAATTCGGACCTGCAATTCGACTTTGTCCTACCGATGGCCGCCCTGGCCAGAACATTTGACGATTTGAAAAATGAGGTATGGACCAACTTCAATTTTTACGACTATGTTCAACTAGATAAAAGTTTTGACCCTCATCATTTATCGGGGCTGGATAAGCAAATCAACGACATCTATCATAAGCGTGTTCCCGATGTGAAGGTCGTGTTCCAATTGCAGCCTTTAACCAGGATACATCTGGCGCCGGAGATGCTGGGGGATATGCCGGGGCATGGCAATGCCCAGTATGTAAGCATCTTTTTTATTATTGCGATCTTGATACTTGTAGTGGCCTGTATCAATTTTATGAACCTGGCTACCGCGCGTTCCGCCCGGAGGGCTAAAGAGATCGGCTTACGCAAAGTGACAGGGGCCGTACGGTGGCAGTTGATCCTGCAGTTCTTAAGCGAGTCTGTATTTATTTCTTTTCTATCCTTATTGCTGGCGCTGGCCCTTGTCAGCCTGATCCTGCCGGGGTTTAATGAACTGGCCAACAGAAGACTCAGCATCGATGTGTCGGATGTAAAGCTTTGGCTTAGCCTGGCGGGTATTGCCTTGCTGACCGGGCTGATCTCCGGGAGCTATCCTGCTTTGTATCTTTCCGGATTCAACCCGGTGAAAGTGCTCAAGGGGAATATACGATCGATGGGTGGCAATTTATTATTCCGTCATAGTTTGGTCGTGATCCAATTCATGGTCTCCATCGTACTGCTGGTGGGTACGGTGGTGATCTATCGTCAGCTTAAATTTATCAGGGAACGGAACCCTGGCTTTGAAAAAGCCAATCTCGTGTATGTGCCCTTAATTGGAGATCTTTCAAACAAACAGCAGGCTTTTCAACATGAGCTGAAACAAAACCCGCTGACGAGCGATGTTACCATTATTTCCGACCTGCCCACGAACCTGGGGGCCTGGACACTTGACGTTAGCTGGGATGGCAAAGATCCCCGGTCGCAGGAAGTTTTCCCGGTAATAGCGGTCGATGTGGATTTTGTCCATACATTCCGTATAAAGGTATTGGCAGGCCGAAGTCTTTCACCCGCCTTTAAAACGGATTCCAATAATTATATGGTCAATGAAAAAATGGTGAGCACCATGGGGTTAACGGCGAGCACAGCGATTGGTAAACCATTGACGCTTTGGGGTAACAAGGGCACTATTATCGGAGTAGTCAAAGACTTCAATTTTAAACCTGTACAGCAGGCTATAGAGCCATTGGTTATGCCTTTTAATAAGGTGGGTGGTTATGCGTTCGTGAGAACATTACCCGGCAAGACTAACGAGACCATACAGGCGCTTGCAAAAGTAAGCCAGGAATTGAACCCTGCCCATCCCTTCAAATTCGACTTCCTCGACCAGGACCTGTCTGATCTTTATAAAGGGGAGCAGCAGATGGGCAATATCTTTAACCTATTTGCTATCCTGGCGATCTTTATATCCTGCCTGGGCTTATATGGCCTATCAGCCTTTATGGCCGAACAGCGTACGAAGGAGATTGGTGTACGTAAAGTGTTGGGCGCATCCGTGCCGAGCCTTGTCTATTTATTATCCTCGGGGATCACCCGACTGATCCTGATCGCGATCGTTATAGCCATACCGTTGTCATGGTATGCGGTAAACAGCTGGCTGTCCGGATTTGCCTATCATATAACTGTCAGCTGGGTAGTGTTTTTTATGGCATCATTGGCGGCCTTGGGTATTGCCTGGTTAACTGTCAGCTATGAATCTATCAAGGCGGCCGTTGTCAATCCTGTGAAGAGCCTTCGTACGGAGTAGGCTTATATTTTCCGAAATACCAGGCTGATCCTTTTAAAGATATTTTTTATCCGGAGGGCCCGGTTGATGTTCGGGTCCTTTAGGACGCCCTCGAAGGGTTCCCCCCGTCTGAGGAAATGCTGCGTGAAGGTGCTGGATGTCATTCCCCATTTGGAGATGAACATATAATACCCCTTGTTCTTTTTTGTCATCCGGGTGGTGGATTTGTTCCCGAAGTGGTATACCCGGCTTTTGCTCACGCCTTTGAACAGCCGAATGCCCATCTGCCAGAGCTTCATTGAGAAGTCGGGATCGGAGTACCAACCCGGTGAGAATTCCACGCTATAGCCGCCGGCGAGGTCCCATATATCCCGGTGTACCACGTTGGGCGGCCAGGTAGAGCCCTGCCAGTCGGGCATGGGGAGGGAGGCGTATTCTTTTAGGAACCTGTCTTCGTCGAAGGATGCTGTGTCGGTGCCATACTCACCTTTGATGCTGCAATTGCTGACGGGGTAGTGTTCGATGGGTGTGGCTGAGAGGAAGAAGAGGTTGTGACCGATGCTTTTTATTTCTTCGTATAAGATGCCGTCCCAGTCCGGGCAGGCATACATATCGTCATTCATGTATACGATGTAATCGGTGGCCACCAGCTCGCGGGTGAGGTTGAGGGCGTAGCAGATGCCGATGTTCTTTTCGCTGTAGGTGTAGTCGATGTCCGGCTGTGCGTCTACCCATTCTTTTGTGCCGTCCCTGCCTTCGTTGATATGTACGATGACCTGGTGCGGGAGGGAGGAGTTCTTACGCAGGCTGTCGATACAAAGCTTGAGATAGGCAAGGTTGTTCCAGGTAGGAATGATGATAGAGAACACGGCGCCGGCAGCAGAAGGATGTTTTTTCTTTTCTGTACGGGATAATATATCGACCATTGGATAAAATTACCGATTATCCCCGGATGATGCGTCTTCAGCGCTCTGGCTTTTCCACCAGCGAAATCCGACGATGCCCAGGATAGCCAGGGGAGTGAAGGCCAGATAGATTATCCCTTTGTTAAGCGCTTTGGCGGGCCGCTCGCCCATCTGCTGGGCAGTGCGGGTGCATATGGAGCACTGGGCCGCCACGCGTGTGGTGACGGCAGTTATTATTAACAATGCTAATATGGCTATCAGCTTGCGCATACACAAAGTTACGAACTGAACCAATATCCTACTTCACTTCTTCCGCCTTCATGGCAGTCTGGCGACGTTTGCGCTCATTCTCGTCGAGAATGGTCTTGCGCAGACGTATCTTCTTTGGCGTGACCTCGATGCACTCGTCGTGCTGGATGTATTCCATGCACTCTTCCAGGGTCATCTGCTTTTTCGGGATGATACGTACGGAGTCATCGCTACCGCTGGCGCGCATGTTGGTCAGCTTCTTGCCTTCCGTAGCGTTTACGATGAGATCGCCTGGCTTGATGTGTTCGGCGATGATCTGACCGACGTATACGTCTTCGCCCGGATCGACAAAGAAAGTACCGCGATCCTGTAATTTATCGATGGAGTAGGCTGTGGTCTTTTCCTGATTTTTCGACAGCAATACGCCGTTGTTCCGGCCGGGGATGGGACCTTTCCAGGGTTTGTATTCCAGGAAGCGGTGGGCCATGACCGCCTCGCCGGCGGTGTTTGTCAGCATGCTGCTACGCAGACCGATGAGGCCCCGGGAGGGGATCTCGAATTCCAGGTGCTGCATATCGCCTTTGCTTTCCATTACGAGCATTTCACCTTTGCGTTGTGTCACCATGTCGATGACCTTACCGCTGTAGTCTCCGGGTACGTCGACTACGAGGATCTCATAAGGTTCGTGTTTCTTGCCGCCGATCTCTTTTACGAGTACCTGGGGCTGACCGACCGTCAGCTCAAAACCTTCCCGGCGCATGGTCTCGATGAGGATGCCCAGGTGAAGGATACCGCGTCCGTAAACGAGGAAGCTATCGGCGCTGTCCGTATCTTCTACGCGGAGGGCCAGGTTCTTTTCTGTCTCCTTTATCAGCCTGTCGCGCAGGTGACGGGAGGTGACGAATTTACCGTCCTTGCCGAAGAAGGGGGAGTTGTTGATGCTGAATAGCATGCTCATGGTGGGTTCGTCCACGCTGATGATCGGAAGCGCTTCGGGGTTCTCCGCGTCGGCGATGGTGTCACCGATGTTGAAGTCTTCCAGACCAACCACGGCACAGATGTCACCGGCGAAAACTTCGGTGGCCTTTTTCTTACCCATGCCCATGAACGTATATAATTCCTTGATCTTGCTACGCTTGATCGTACCATCGGCCTGCATGAGGGCGACGCTGCCATTTTCCTTTATGGAGCCTCTTGCTACCTTTCCTACGGCGATACGGCCGAGGAAGGAGGAGTAATCCAGGGAAGTGATCTGCATCTGCAGGGGTCCTTCGGCGACCTTGGGTGCGGGAACGTATTGCAGGATACCGTCCAGGAGGGGGGTGATGTCTGCACATTGTTCGTTCTTGCTATTGAACCAGCCATTCTTGCCGCTGCCATAGAAGGTGGGGAAGTCCAGCTGTTCTTCCGTAGCGTCCAGGTTGAAGAAGAGTTCGAATACGGCATCATGCACTTCATCGGGGCGGCAGTTGGGTTTGTCGACCTTATTGATGACCACGATGGGTTTCAGGTTCAGGTGAAGGGCTTTCTGGAGCACGAAGCGGGTCTGTGGCATGGGGCCTTCGAAGGCATCTACCAGCAGCAGTACGCCGTCGGCCATTTTCAGGACGCGTTCTACCTCACCACCGAAGTCGGAGTGACCCGGGGTGTCTATCACATTGATCTTTACTCCTTTGTATTCCACTGCAGCGTTCTTGCTGAAGATGGTGATACCTCTCTCACGTTCCAGATCGTTGTTGTCCATGATCAGCTCCCCTGTCTCCTGGTTTTCCCGGAATACGTGGGTAGCGTGTAAGATCTTGTCTACCAGGGTAGTCTTACCATGGTCAACGTGTGCGATGATGGCTATATTTCTGATTTGCATAATGTTATCTCCTTCGGACACCGGGGCATTGCCGCCGGTTTAAAGCCGCAAATGTACGCCAAAACCCCCGAACTTCCTAGCTTAAACGAAGGAATGGGGAGAAATAACATAAAAAACACATCTTATGACTGGGGTTGACCCTTATTTCTGAGGGGTACTGTCACCCTTTATTATGGTGATGGTCTTGCCGTCAATGGCAAAGCGCAGGCGGGATTGGCTTTCAATGGCCTCGAGCAGGGTCGACACCGGGGCGGTGCGGGGGACGATGCCGGAAAGATGGGTGGTGTCGTATTTCGCGTCCTTGTCGTCTATGATCACGGCGTCGTACCAGTTTGTTATGTCCTTTAATAACTGATAGATGGGTTTGTGGTCGAGGACGAAGAGATTGTTCTTCCAGTCCAGGACGGCTTGCTGGTCTGCGGCGCTGTCCAGCTGGAGACCTTTGAGCCGCCAGTAGCTGGCTGCCTGACCGGGCTTTAAGGGAACTTTATCGATGCGGCCTGCATCCATTTCGGCGCTGCCTGCCATGAGGGAGGTAAGGAAGCCGGCATCATCTGTATAGGCGTATATGTCAAATTTTGCTTCGTGGGTTTGTACCCTCGCCTCGTCGGGGAGCAGGACGATAAAGGGATTTTTTGGATCGGGGTGCACTTCGAAATAGGCTTCTCCTGTGAGCTCCACCTGCCGTTGGGAGTCGGTGAAGTTTGGGGGGTATGTCAGCGAGGAATTGGCGTTCAGCCACACCCGGGTGCTGTCCGGGAGGACCAGCGAGTAGTATTGCCCTTTGGCGGTGGTGAATTGATACCGGCCGGTGAGCGTGGCGCCTAATGTGGCGGGCCGGAGATCATTTTTTGAACGTGGGGGCCTGTGGAGCCAGAAATAGATGCATAGCGCTAATATAAATATGACAGACGCGGTAGTGGCCCAACGGAAGAGAAGGGTTCTTTGTCTGTCCCGTTTTTGGAGCTGGGCTTTTTCCTGCTGGACCGGGAGTGTATGGCGTGGATGCTTTTCATCCATGGGATGTCGTGGGGGATGGCCTTGTTTATAGAAAGATAAAAATAATTAGAGGAATAATATGCCGCCTATTTTATAATTTAAACGCAAAATCCCTCCATGCGTAAAAAATGGTTAAGATGGTTGCTGCTAATACCCGTCGTGCTGTTTATCCTCTATATCATTGGCCCCAGTCCTTCCACCCCAGTTTATAGTCCAGCAATGCCCGCTGTCCCTTCGGATGCCGTGGCGCTGGAGAATTATATCCGGGAGGGTGAGGCCAAGCACAAGCTGAAGCCGGACAACGAGGCGCGTATCGTATGGGCCAATGACAGTTCCAAGGCCAAGACGGAATATGCTATCGTATATCTCCATGGGTTCTCGGCGAGTCAGGGAGAGGGTGATCCTGTACACCGGTGGGCTGCCAAACGTTATGGCTGTAATCTTTATCTGTCCCGGATGGCGGAGCATGGGATCGATACCGTCGAGGCCATGGTAAATCTTACGGCCGACAATTATTGGGAAAGCGCCAAACAGGCCCTGGCCATCGGGGAGCAGCTGGGTAAGAAAGTGATCCTGATGGGGACGTCGACAGGCGGGAGCTTTGCGTTGCAGCTGGCGGCGGCGTATCCTGATAAGGTGGCTGCGTTGATCCTTATGTCGCCCAATATCGCCATCAATGATCCCAATGCCTGGATCGTCAATAACCACTGGGGTCTGCAGGTGGCGCATATGGTGACGGGTTCGCCGTATATCATCAGCAAGGAAGACTTTGGTCCTTTGTATCATCAATATTGGTATACAAAATACCGCTCGGAAGCCGTTGTGGCGCTGGAAGAATATTTAGAGACGGCCATGGTGCAGAAGACATTCGAGAAGGTGACGCAGCCTGTGGAGATGCTGTATTATTATAAGGACCCGGTGCACCAGGACAGTACGGTAAAGGTCTCGGCCGCCCTGGAGATGTTTGGTCAGCTGGGTACGCCGGACAGTCTCAAGTATAAGGAGGCTATTCCGAATGGGGGTACCCATGTGCTTAGTTCCGGCCTGCGGTGTCATGATATCGAAGGCGTGAAGGCGGGTGTGGATCATTTTATGGGGTCCGTGCTGCATCTGAAGCCAGTGCCGGGGTCGGCGTCGCCGGAGATGCTGGCGTTGGGGACGCATTGATCGTTGATTCATTTAAAAGATCGATCTTTGCCACCGGACGAGCCGCCTGTGGCGGCTTTTGGAACCAACAGAGCGGCAATGTCAAGAAAAATCATCTACTTAATAAACCCTATCTCCGGCACACGCGGAAAGACTTCTCTCCGGGAGACGATCACCCGGAGGACGAAGGAGCAGCATATCGATTTTGAGATACTACCTACCAATGCGGAGGGCAACTACGACCATTTACGAGAGCTTATTTCACACAAAGAAGTAACGGATATCGTCATCTGTGGAGGCGATGGTACGGTGAATGCGGTGGGGGCTGCGCTGCGGGGTTGTTCTGTGCGGGTGGGCATTATTCCTATGGGGTCGGGTAACGGGCTGGCATTTGCCGCGCGGATACCAAAGGATCCCAACCGGGCGCTGGATATTATTTTTTCAGGGAAGGCGTCGCTGATCGACGGGTTGATGATCAATGACAAGTTCTCGTGTATGTTGTGTGGTATCGGATTTGACGCGGAGGTGGCGCACACCTTTGCACAACAATCAACGAGGGGATTGAAGACTTATATAAGGGTTACATTCGGTCATTTCTTTCGTGGCAAATGCTGGCAATTCGGGATCGAGCCGGGGCCTGGTGTAGAGCCTTTTGTCACCGAAGCATTTTTTATCAGCATTGCCAATGCCAACCAGTTTGGCAATAACTTCACGATCGCGCCCAGGGCGAGGCTGGATGATGGGCTGCTGGATATCGTCATCGTAAAAAAGATGAATAAGTTCCGGACGTTGTGGGCTGTGTTGCGACAGGTGCTGGGGGGATATGCGATCAAGCGTAATCCCGGCAAGCCGGGGATGGGGAAGGTCCTTTATTTTCAGACACCGGCGTTGCGGATCGTCAACAGCGAGCTTGCGCCATTGCATATCGACGGTGATCCTACCAAGACGGCAGCGGTCTTTGATATCCGCATATTGCCGGGGATACTGGAGCTGATACAGCCGGGCTGAAATAAATCTTTTTTCTTACCGTTAGTAGGCTGCGGCATGGTATTCATGCCGACCATTAAACCTACTTGTATATGCAAAAGCTCCTGGCTATCCTATGCCTTTTCCCACTATTGACACATGCTACCAATTATTACATTTCATCTTCTACGGGCAGTGACTCCTGGTCAGGCAAGCGGACTGACTCTGCCTGGAAGACCCTGGCACCCCATCAGAGCGTGTACGTGGCGGGTGATACAGTCTTCTTAATGTCCGGGGATGTCTTCAATGAAACGCTTAATATCACGAAGAGCGGTACGATCGGCAGCCATATCGTCTGGTCCACGTATGGCGGTACGGCGAGGGCTGTGATCAACGGGTTCACCACACTGACGGGTGGGACAAGAATGGGCACCAGTGATATTTATGAATTTTATTGTCCTCCCCTGACGGCACAGACGAATATGCTCGTGATGGATGGGATCCCACAGCCGATGGGCCGCTGGCCCGATACAGGCTATCGTACATATACTCTTTGTGACACCAATTCCATCACGGATAATGGACTTTCCTCTTCTCCATACAACTGGACAGGCGCCACACTGGTGAACCATTCCGAGTTCTATATCATCGATACGGCTGTCATTGCCAGCCAGACGACCAATAAGATCACCACGGTGACTAATTTCAACGCGCACAATGTCAACCGGGGGAATGGCTATTTTGTCGAGAACGATGCACGGACGCTGCTGCTTACAGCCATTCCTGGCCGCTGGTTCAATAAGTACACGGTGGACAGCATGCAGGTATATCTGCCTGGCGGCTTAGGGTCGCATGTGCTGAAGGTGCCCACGCTGGATGTACTGTGCAACGCCTTTTTCAATACGAAGTACAACGACGTCTACAACATCGACTTTGAAGGGAGCAATCTAAGGAGTCTTCTTACGAATTTTAATACCGGTCATACGTTTACCAACTGTCTTTTCCGATATGGCGGGAACAATGGCTGGCAGGGTAATGAGAGTCCTTTTACCAAATTTGTGAATGATACGCTGGACTATTTTCAGAACAATGGCGCCTTAGTTACGGGTACTACGTCCAGGCATTGTCTTGTGCAGAATGTGCTGATAAATCACTCGGGGATGATCCCGGGTCTGGGGCAGGACGATAGAGATGGTAATAAATCCTACACCGGATGGGACCACCCGATGGACTCGAATGTGTTCCGGAATATGACCATCCTGAACAGCGGCTATGCGGGACTCTGTTTTGGCGGAGACAGCACCCAGATCATCAATGTGGTCGTCGACACCTTTTGTATCAACAAGATAGACGGAGGTGGGTTTTATACAGCCGACAACTCCTTTGTCACCTATGCGAACCAGCGTAATCTGATCAACTGTATGGCTTTGCATGGTCAGAAATCGGCATCGGGTGTAAAGTATGATTCGACGGATGCCGCCATGGGTTTTTATTGCGACAGTCATTCCCAGTCTGTGACGTTGACTGGTTGTACGGGCGCCTATAACAGTACGGCCGGGATATTCGTTCATGGTTCGAAGATCACCACGCGAAGTAATAATTTTTATGGCAATGGGTGGTGTCAGCGTTGTGTTATCGAGTTTTCGGGCATCCCCCTGACAGGCGTGTCAATGAAATATGATCAGCTGGCGAACAGCTCCCCTGGTCAGCTGTGTGACGCATTTGTCACGCCTTCTACCGACCTGAACAATTTCGGGTCAGTGGACAGCAATTATTATGCGAATACATCTACGGCCGCCTTTTATACCAAATCGCAAACGGATGCGGGTACGACGCGGACGCTGTCCAGCTGGCAGTCGAATACGGGTTATGACCTGCATAGTACATTCCAGAATATACAAGCCGCCTTTTATTATAATACCACGGGTGTGGCTACGGCTCCGGCTACTCATTTCAGAGATCTGACATTGACTTCTTATTCGGGTGTGATCCCGGTGGGTGCGTTCAGTTCGCTGATCGTCTATCTGGTGATACCGTAGGGTAGCCATGCGGGCGCGACAGATAATTTCATGCCAGGGGGTGTGTGGCGGCATGGGAATGGCAGTGTTCGACTAAAGTCGAATGATCATGAAACATAAAAATCGAGCTAACAGGAGCGCGGTTGCGCTCCTGTTATTGGCATGCGTCGGGATCCCAATCCTTATCCGGGCGCAAAATAAAAAGAAAGCTATATCAGATGATGAGGCGGAGATACGGGCGGTGGAGGAGCGGTTTATAGCGGCATTTAACGCGGGAGATATCGATGCGATGATGAAGAGCTATTTGCCGGACAAGGGTTTTGTCATCTTCGATGTGGTGCCGCGGAAGGAAACGCGTGGAGCGGATGTATATCGCAAGGATTGGGAGGAGTTCTTTTCCCATTTCAAGGGCAGGCCGACGATCAGCATCACCCAGCTTGGGATCACAGCGGATGACCGGGTCGGGTTCAGCCACAGTATACAGCGTATCAGAGGTGTCGACACGCAAGGTCATCCCGTTGACCGGACGGTGCGGGTCACTGACGGCTATCGTAAGGTCGGGGGTAAGTGGCTGATCGCGCTGGAGCATGTTTCGGTGCCAGTGGATCTAAGGACCGGCAAGGCGGAGACGGGGCCGAAGCCGTGAAGCGGCTGACGGAAATAATAAAGCCCCTTTATTTTATTAAAGGGGCTGCACTAGTCAGTTCCATAACCATTAAACCTTATCCTATTAATATTGAATATACCAATTTCCCCCTATATAACGCGTATATCGCCTTTTATTTGCTCCCGAATTGTCTTTTTGGCTTATGATTGGGTCCCTTCCTGCTCCCCGAGGCCGCGTCCTGTGGTCCAGTCCTTTGGGTCTTTGATCGTGCTGCCGGT
>Ga0105240_10002691_pt1 | contig 28287 bp, 33 predicted proteins | sample KBSC54metaG_FD_80426 | JGI IMG/M metagenome (GOLD analysis project Ga0105240, IMG submission 80426) | Corn rhizosphere microbial communities from Kellogg Biological Station, Michigan, USA - KBS C5-4 metaG | ecosystem: Host-associated > Plants > Roots > Rhizosphere > Soil | place: Michigan, USA... | reverse complement strand
GCAACTGCTGCAGCTGCGTGTGTTGCTGTTGGAAATACTAACACGGTTTCTGTTACCTTCAGCGTTATCTAAAACCAAAGCATTAACTATTTCAAACGCCCCCCTCACCGGGGGCGTTTTTTTATCAGTCCGGCTTAGTCTGGCGGGTCGGATGCTTCTTTTCTGCGTTCATGTTGTTGTAAAACTCTATATGCTATGATTCAACAGGACGGTTATGATGCTACTTAACTATAGGAATACACAATCTCTTCCCCGGCTGGGAAACCGCGGTTTTACCCTGCTGGAGGCGACGCTGGTGCTAGGGATTTTGGGCATTGTCGTGGCCGGTATTCTGATCGCCAGCGGCAATGCCATGGCCGGTCAAAAAAGAAAGCATCAGGCGGAACAGGTCATTACCACTCTTGGCAACATGCGGAATTATTTAAAAAGTATTGATTTGAGTACAATTCCAGGCGGAATTTTGCTGCCGCCCGATGTCATTAAATTGGGACTCTTGCCCAGCGATGCGGTGAATGGTGTGAATACCGGCCGTAATGCCTATGGCGGCAATCTTTTGCCCGGATTCAACGCGTCAAGCAATCAGGTTATTATAGGCCTTGAAGGAATACCATCGGATGCCTGTGTGGATTTACTTTACAACCATTTTGGCGGTTCATCGGATGTCACGCAAAGCGGCGGGTCCACCACAGGTTCCAACACCGCCAATGATATCGGGTTTTTGGGCTATAACCGAGATGGCACAGCGCAAGTGATAAAAAATGCCTCGTTCACCACGGTAACTACGAATTGCGCCACGGGTACCGGAAATTCTCTCTATTTATATTTCAGCCTATGATCTTTGCACTTTTCATTATTATGGTCTTTGCCGGTATTATGGCGTTCGGCATGTTCGGGTCGGTGCCTAATTCTGCCGTGCCCAAAGCCCAGATTTACGCGCAAAACATGGCCGTTTTCCACCAGGCAGCGATGCTGCAGGTGAATGTGGATGCGGCTCTTGCAACACCACCATGGCCATCATGTAGCGGCTCCTCTTCCTGTGATGCTTATCCCCTGAATAATAGACTGCTTGTAACGACATCATCTTCGTATCACATTGACATCAATGGCCAGCTTTATAAAAACTGGCCCGAATATTCCTTCGTAGTTCCCGAAACAGCGTCTACAGGTTGGCAGTCCTTTTTAATACGGGAGATAAATGGTAAAACCGGCGCAGCGCCACCGCCGGCGGACCCAACTGCTACGGAAAGCTATGTTTTAACAATTTTCCGCGGGTTTGGCAGCGACAGCTGCTTGGCCAATACCAGTCAGGCACAAAGCCTTGGCAATAACGGCGCGGATAGTTTCAGTTTAGGATTAGCCAAAACAGTGACAGAACGCGCGGGTCTAGGGATGTTGAATTGTTCGGGTAATGGAGCAAACGGGCTCTGCACATTCAACCGCTATGCGGCGGATGCCAACGGCAATGAAAAACCCCTGAAATTCCCCACCCAGCCTTTAGGGAATGTCAGAGATGGCAGTAATACGAAATACTTTTCCACGCCCGGAAAGACAGCAACCATCATAAACGGCTGCGCTGCCATGATGACGCGCGTTACCGCGCCTTAAATATGGATATTAAGCGCTTTTGAGCTGTTTTTTGAAGTCGCGCAATGGCACAGAAAGCTTGCTGGCAGGCGTCGACAAAACATAGGAATCCAAACCGCCGTTATGCTCAATCGTACGTAGGCCGTGGGACGTTATACGCAATTTCACGGCGCGTTTTAGTTTCTCCGACCATAGGCTGATAGCATGCAGATTCACGTCAAACCGGCGCTTGGTTTTATTGTTGGCATGACTGACATTATGGCCGGACATTGGTTTTTTGCCGGTTACTTCGCATTGGCGGGACATGGGGAAACTCCTGTTATTACGCTCTGAACCGCGGTTTCTGATGCAAAACGCTGGAAATGTCAAGAAAAATCTGTTATGTCCACTGGCTCAACTACCCGTAGCCAATGGGGCGGCGATATTCAAGAAGGAGAAAATTATGCTTCATCAACTTGTTGGCGGCCCGGGCGGGATAACCGTTTCCAGCCAGACGAAGCTCGACCACCTTCAAGAACCTAAGACACCTGATGCGGCAACATTGGGAGCCCTTGCAACAAGCATTGTTGCAAGGCTAATGAGAATTAATGCAGCGGAGAATCAACTTTCGGATGCCGAAGTATTGGCAGAAGCAAGCAACGCAAATGACGAATTGGGATTATTTCCATCACCTGTGCGCCGCCATTCCGCAACCGTTCGCAATATCGAATTTGCCGAACTGCCGCTTGAAATACAAGGCAGGTTAAGCCCAGACACCCTGGCCCTGGCGCAACCACGTATTGAGCAAGCACTTCAGCGGGGACTAAAGCACTTAAACGCTCTCTTTTCCCCGCCCACTTAATACTTTTAGCTGGGCCTTATGCCGATAAACATAAGCACTCCTGAAAAAATTTCTTGACGATATCCAGGATTCGTGATGCACTGAGAAGGTAATGAAATTCAACGCGTCAGGATCTTTCCCCAAAGTATCCGCCAATTCAGTGGCGCTGATCCATTTTGCACGGGTGCTAGTGATTTTTGCTCGCTAAAGCGAGCACATACCCCCCCGCGGGATCTTCCCGCACACACCTCAAAGTCCGAAATCTAAAAAACCAAACTAAAGGGATAACGATGTCCCAAGAGGAGAGCACGATGAACCGAAATTCGACAGCAAGGGCAGCCGTAGCGCGCAGGCGCGCACGAGATAGAGCAACAGTTAGTACACTCTCAGGCAACTCCAGAGTCTCAGAATGGGTTAGACAGGCCACAGGCTATCCGGATAAACAGCGCAGAGAAAGCAATGCCGAGTGGTCCGTGAAGGGAAACAAGGGAGAAAAAGGGCAGCTGACCCTAATGTAGTGGAACTTTTCAAAACCGCGGAATGATCGCCAAGTCGGGGATCATCCTGCGGTCCTTCCGAACAGTTGTTATGATAAATTAAACCTTGGTGTCTACTTTGGGGGTGTTGGCCTCACCCTTCGCCACTGCGACGCGCGCGGGGCGCGATAAGCGGTCTTGGATGGTATAACCGGCCTGAATTACGTTGGTGATCGTGCCGGGCGGTTTACCGGTATTTTCCATTTCCATGAAGACTTCGTGTACGTTGGCGTCGAACTGGCCGCCTTCGGGGTTGAACTGACGCACACCGAAACGCTCCAGCGCCTGTTGCAATTGCCGCGCCGTCATATCAATGCCTGCCATTACGGTTTCAATGCTGGGGTCTGCGCGCGCTTCAGGCGGTACGGCATTCAGTGCCATGGTGAAATTATCCGCCACGTTCAACATCTCACGCGCGAATTCGGAAACACCGTAACGGGTGGCTTCCTCACGCTCGCGCACGGCGCGGCGGCGCGTATTTTCGGCTTCGGCCAGTGCGCGCAGCGCACGGTCTTTTTGCACCGTTACCTCGGCCTGCAGCGCGGCGATTTGCTCGGCCGGACTGGCAAATTCGGTTTCTACTTCCCCCGCGTCATTGGCGGGCGGAATGGCATTTCCATCTTCGGGCAGTTCGTCTTCGGCATTGGCTTGCATAGCGAACATCTAACCACGCGCGCGCTAGAAATCAAGAAGCCAGCATTTTGAATTTCATCATTCACAAATAATCCGCGCGGACGGATCGGGTTATGGCGCTGGTGCGGCTAACGCCATAGAGTTATAGGGCTTAAGATTAAGCAAACCTTGTTTGGCTGCTGCAAGAGCGGCAACAATGACTTGCATGCGATCATTCGCGCCTACTTTATCAATAATATGTTCCACGTGGGCTTTCACTGTGCCCTCACCAATGGGTTCTTTTAGCTCTTTTGCAATAACTGCATTGGAAAGGCCTGCACAAAGCAAATGAATGACGTCGCCTTCCCTTGGGGTTAAATCTTGGACTGGTTCCCATGGGATTGGATTCAGGGATGCAGCCTCAATCAACCCAAGCCTGATGGCTTTGACACAGGCTTTCACACGGTCAGCTGCCATTAGCTTCCTAAGAATATGTTCCATATGGGTCTTCACCGTCCCCTCAGATACACTCAGCTTGGCGCCAATATCCCTATTGCTCAGGCCTTCACAGGAAAAGCTAAAGACTTCAACCTCTCTAGGCGTTAAAAGCTCGTCCAGCTTAAATAATCCAAGTTCCAGTGTTTTGGCATGGGCTTGCTTACGCGTCTCGACGCCTAGTTTTTTATAAATTATATGCAAATAGGTATCTAAATCGCCTTCCAGATCATAAGCCTTACCATATCGGTTCTCCTTAACCTTATATTCAATGGTTCCATTATCATAGCCCTGGCAAAGAAAAAGAAGAATGCGATATTCCACGCTAGCCAAAAGCTCGTCAGGCCTGAACAATTTAAGCTCCAATGCTTTAGAATAGGCTTGCTCGCGCGTATCGACGCAGAGTTTTTCGCAAATGTGCTGCAAATGACGGCGTATAGTGCCTGCAGTCACATCGAGTCTCTCTGCTATGGCTTCATCATCCAGGTGATGGCAAAGCAAAAGTAGGACTTTGTGTTGTCTGGGAGAGAAAAGGTCACGTGGTTGCTCCGGAACTAATGCAACATCAATTAATCCCAGCTTTATTGCGATAGAAGGCACTCCCGTACGATCACCCACCCCCAGTTTTTGACAAATCTTATACGACTGGGTCGCTACATTACGTTCTGTCATTACACGTCTGTCAACAGATAGTTTTTTTGCAATAACTGCATAGGTGAGGCCTTTGCAAAGCAGGGGCAGGATTTCGTGTTGTGTTGGAGATAAAAGATCGCGTTGTTGCTGTGGGACTGATACTGGATCAATTAATCCAAGTTCTATCGCTTTAGAACGAAGTTGTTTAGGACGCACCCCTAGTATTTCACAAATTCTATGCGAATAGCGCCTCACCGTGCTCTCTCCCCAAGACAGTCTTGATGCAATGGTTAGGTAAGTCAGGCCTTCGCAAAGCAGGGGGAGGATTTCGCGTTCTCTTAGAGATAAAAGGTCACGCGTTATTGACCCAGCGTCAATAATTAATCCACTATCTACGGTGATAGGATGAACTTGTTCAGGGTCATGAAGGTCTGAATTTTCATTAGTCCTCTCTGAATCACGTCCAGGATGCTCCTCGCCAGACGGTCTTTCTGCAACAACTGTATAAACCCGCTCTTGGCTAAGCAACCGGGACATTTCGGTTCCGTCTGATAAACTCGCAGTTCGTTTTCGAGGGGGATCGGCCAGCATTGTTCCTAGTTTCCCTAAAAATGTAATAAAATTATAAGTAAATGAATATTAACCTATAGTAGCAAATCCGGTTCTGGAAAGCAAGGAATCTATGCTTTGACCGCCAGGGTCAGGCCGTCCCCGACAGGCAGGATGATGCTGTGCCAGCGGGTATCGGTGGCCATAGCATCATTCACGCCGCGGATGGTATGGGTGATTTTATCTTGCGCGGCTGGATCAGCGACCTCGCCGCTCCACAGGGTATTATCAATCATCATCAGGCCGCCATGGCGCAGCAGGCGGTAAGCTTCGGTGATGTAATTCGGATAATTGCCCTTGTCCGCGTCAATGAAAACCGCATCGAAATGCGCATCTGAAAATTTCGCGGTGGTTTCCAGCGCTGGCGCCAGGTGTAAATGGATTTTTTTATCCAAGCCGGCCTTCGCCCAAAACTCCTGCGCGATCACCGTCCAGTCCGCGCTGACATCACAGCAATGGAGCTTCCCATCGTCCGGCAAAACGCTCGCCATCCATAGCGCGCTCATGCCCGTAAAAGTGCCTATTTCAAGCACGCGGCGTGTGTTAAAAGCACGCAGCAGCCAGGCCATCACCTGCCCCTGGTAAGGGTCAATCTGCATGCGCGATTGTTCGCCCAACGCGGCGGTACGGGCGCGTAGCTCCGCCATCACGGGAATTTCCGGCACACCGTGCGTCCTCATATAAGCCAGGATTTCAGGGGGGAAAAAGCTGCCGCGCATGGCCATAACTTGACACAACCAGGGCCGCGCGCCAAGGTCCGCCCAATGAAAGTTAAAGAGTGAAAGCCAACGCAAAACTTATTTCCGATACGCCGCCGGGCGCACTGGAAATCCTGACCGCCGCCCTGGCGGCGGACATGCGCGGCGTGAACGAAATTATTTTGCAAAATTTGCAAAGCGAAGTGGCGCTGATCCCCGAAGTCGCAAGTTATTTGATCGCAGCAGGCGGCAAACGTCTGCGGCCGTTATTGACCGTCGCATCGGCGCGTCTGTGCGGCGCGGTGGATGACACCTGCCATGGTCTGGCGGCGGCGGTGGAGTTTATCCATTCCGCCAGCCTGCTGCATGATGATGTTGTAGATGAAAGCCATCTGCGCCGCGGCCAGCCCAGTGCGAATGATATCTTTGGCAATCAGGCCAGTATTCTGGTGGGCGATTTTTTATTCGCGCGCGGTTTTGAATTAATGGTGGCGGCGGGCAGTTTGGAAGTGTTGAAAATTCTGGCACGCACCAGTGCGCTGATTACCGAAGGCGAAGTATTGCAATTATCCCTGGCGGGCAATATCGCGACGCGCGAAGCGGATTACCTGCGCGTGATTGAAGCTAAAACGGCATCGCTGTTTTCCGCCGCGACAGAAGTCGGCGCGATTTTGGGGAATGAAAGCCATCGCACGGCCATGTGTGATTTCGGCTATCATTTCGGCATGGCATTTCAATTGATCGACGATGTGCTGGATTATTCCGCCGATGCAGCCGCGCTGAATAAAAATCTGGGCGATGATTTCCGCGAAGGCAAACTCACCTGTCCGGTTATCTTGGCGATTAATACAGGCGATGCTGATGAAAAAGATTTTTGGCGCGAAGCCTTGGCTGCAGAACATCACACGCCAGACATGTTCACGCGCGCGCAAAGCCTGATGCGCAAACACCGCGTGTTCGATGCGGTACGCCAGCGCGCGGAAAATCATGCGGTGCAGGCGCGCCAGGCGATCCAACAGTTGCCGCCATGGCCGCTGCGCGAACAATTATTGGATGTGTTGGATTACTGCGTGAGCCGGACGGCCTAATGCGTTATGTTTTACTTTCCGTGCTGCTGTTATTGCCCTGGGTGGCGCATGCGAGCGAACCGCAACTGACGGGCCAATATCAAAGCTGGCAAACCTATCATTATCAGGAAAACGGTACGCCGGTCTGTTATGCCATGACGCGTGCTGAAAGCACCAAGGATGCCAAAGGACATCATTTGGAAATTAAATCTCGCGGTAAAGTATTGCTGCAGGTCACGCATCGCGCGAATGAAGGCGGCGGGCTGGTGGTATCCTATGTTGCGGGGCAAAGCATCAAACGCAAAACGCTGGTGTTATTGCAGATGGATAAATCGAAATTCCGCCTGCGCGGCGACGGCGATACCGCCTGGACGGAAAATGCCGCGATGGATGCGGATGTGGTGAAGGCGCTGCGCAGCGCCAAATGGCTAGCAGTGGTACATCAGGACCGTAAAGGCGTGCCGGTGACGGATGCTTTTGCGCTGAAGGGCGCAGGCAATGCGCTGACCGCGATCAGCAAGTGTAATTAGATTTTATACGCCGAACTGACGCGATAAGAACTGCGCGGCGGCAATAATGCCGGCATCATCAATGCTATGCGGCAAACCGGGCCGTGCCAAGGTTTGCACCGGCACATTATTCGCGCGCAGCACTTTTTCCGCCGCTGCCATTTCGGCAAAGGGCACAATCGGATCTTGCTCGCCGTGAATCAACATCACCGACGGGCGTGCCTTGATTTCCGTGTCCAGATGATCCGCGGCCATCAGCGCGCCGGAATAAGCGATGATAGCTGCAGGCGCATTCACGCGCCGCAAGCCAACTTGCAGCGACATCATGGTGCCTTGCGAAAATCCAATCAGCGCGAGCTGGCAATCTTGTAATGCATATTTTTTCAGCTGTTCATTCAGCCAGGCATCCAGAATTTTGCCGCTCGCAATGATTTCCGGCCAGGCCTGGGCGGGCCAATCCAATCCAGGCTGCCAGCCACCCAGGGAAAACCATTGATAACCGAAACCGCCTGCCTCGCACGGATGCGGCGCGTTGGGTGCGATGAACATTGCCTCTGGTAATATGGCAGCAAAATAAGGTGCCAGGCCGATCAGATCATCGCCATTACTGCCATAACCATGCAACAGAACAATGAGTTGTTTGGGCGTGCCCGATTTGGGCGCAAGTGTGGGGCCAGAAAGCATGGCGTGGGCGTAACACGCCACCACATTTTTTACCAGTAATTGCGAGATAAAACGGCCATAGTATTTTTTAATTCCGAATTTAATTCACCATAAGCTTTTAATGCCGCTGTTTCCAGGCGTGGTAATTTTTGCATTTGGTTTGATTGTGCTGATAAGATTATCTTGTCTGTCAGAGCGGCGAATTGACGCGCGCCAATTTGTAGGCCTGCGGAATGCAAACGCCGTGCGACCCGCAGGATTTCTGAAGAGTCACGACCGGAAATTGCTTTGTTTAAATTACTAAGCAGCTTTGGCGTTATTTCCTGATAATGCTGAATAATGGCACGAAATTCTAGGGGTGCCAGAGCCCGTAATTCATCTAGCATCTGATGGTCCAGCACGATCGCATATTTTTGATCAAAATAGGGCTTTGCGGTAATGAAATGAATATGTTGATAATGGATGAGAAGTAGGCAGAATAAATTAAACATTAACACCAGCGTAACCATCGTATGATTGATCACTCCGGCATCCAGGGTAAGGTAGGCCAGCAGACCCAAACAAAAAAACATTCCCGGCATTATAAACCCAATAATATGAAATGTAGGCAACCTCCTAGGCCGCGTGAATAAGCTCTTCATTTTTTAGCCCCTGAAAAAATACAAGAATGAAAAATCGAGCGTCAAAAAACAACCTAAGCTAGTTTTTTATCATAGCATGACAACCATTCAATCTCAACGAAAATTTTTTCAAATTTGCGCTAAATGCGCGGCAAATTGAAACGGTTTATTAAGGAAATCATTTTTCTGCTTGCGGCATAGATCGCAAAGGCATAGAAAAACTAAAATGAGTTTAAAATTCCGCCAGTTTGCCTTGGTTGCCATCCCGCTGCGCTCCGCGGTGGCACAGGTTTCTGTGGGACTATTGCTGCTCTCCGCACTGGTCTTAATGTTCGTAGCGCGCACCCATGCCGATGCTTTTTCAGGTTTGCGGATGTCGCTCTCACGTATGGCGGATCCTATTTTGATTGCCGCGCAAGAGCCGGTGCAAATGGCGGAAAGCTGGTTCGGCAATCTGCAAACCGTGGCGGTGATGCAGATGGAAAATAAAGCGTTGCGCGAAGAATTGGCCAATCTGCGCCAATGGCATTCTGAGGCCGTGCGTTTGGATGCGGAAAACCGTTCCCTGCGCGCGCTTTTGCAAATGAAACAGCCGCATGAAATTACGTCCACGGGCGGTGCGGTGCTGGCGGATAACGGCACGAGTTTTGGCCATAGTGTCATTGTTTCGGTGCCGGAGGATTTTAAACTGCGCCGCGGATTGGTGGCGATGACGGGCGACGGTATGGTGGGGCGCACGGTCGATGTCGCGCCCGGCACCGGTATGGCGCGCGTACTGTTGCTGGATGACCCGGTGTCGCGTGTGCCGGTGATGTTGGAAAATGCCAAGTCCCGCGCGATTTTGGCAGGCCAAAGCAATGGCACGTTGTTGCTAGAACATTTACCAAGTGAATCTGCACCCGTGGTAGGTGAACGCATTTTAACTGCGGGCGATGATGGTGTCTTGCCGTCGGGCCTGCCACTGGCGCGCATTACGCGCATCGACGGCGACCGCATTTGGGCCGCGCCGATCGCGCAATTAGACCGCCTGGACTGGCTGCGCCTGGTGGACTTCGGTACGATTAATACCCTGGCCAAGCCCAACTTTCAGGCTCCTTAAATGGGACTAATGCCCTACCGGCCCAAAAATACCGCTTGGTGGCAAGTGTTGGGCGGCGCTGGTTTTTGGTTGATGCCCATTGTTTCCATTACGGGCGCATTGTTGCTGAGTTTAATTTATATCCCTGGCCTGCCCGCGCTGACCATTCATTGGCCGGCTTTGGTGATGATTTATTGGGCCTGTTACCGCCCGCAATGGCAGCCGACCGGATTGGTATTTGTTGCAGCCCTGTTATGTGATTTATTATCAGGCACATCGCTCATCGGCCTTACCGCATTGATCGCCGTTTTGATTACGACGATTTTACGCAGCCAGAATAAATTATTTCTTGCCCTGCCATTTTGGGCGGACTGGATCATTATCAGCCTGTGCGTTTTCATCTGGCGCGGTATGGAAGCACTAGTGCAAGGCCTGCTGCTCAACACTTGGCCGGGTGCATCGGTCTGGTTTATGTCTGCTTTCGTTTCCGCGCTGGCATTTCCGTTGGTGGCGCTAGTTCTCTCGCCCTTGCGCCGCGCCGCCTTTAGGTTTTAGGACTGTTCGAAAGTAATAAAACTCTTGCTTTTAGTTAAATTAAACATTTATTAAATATTATAATGTCAGGGAGAAAAAACTATGGACAGCCTAATTTGGCCAGAAAACCGAAAATCAATCCAAGTTATAGAGAGACCCCCAACATCTCTCATAGAGGCGGTCCATGCAAGAAAACCAGCTGATGTGAAGGCGTTTTTAGATCGTGGCGAGGATAACTTGAAAAACGATCCTCGGTTTCTTATAGAAGCATGCCGATACGCTGCACCTGATGAAAAACAAGAAGCACGCGCAATCCAAATAGTGCGGTTATTACTGACCAGAGGGGCTAATGTTAACGCTGCAACCGCACTTGGGGAAACAGCGCTTCATCATGCATCTTATGCAGGCCTTGCAGGCCGTGTCGAAGTCTTACTTGAATTTGGGGCAGATAGAACGATGAAGATAAAATCAAGGGGAAAAGCTTTTTTACCGATTGATGTGGCATTAGCAAATCGCAGAACCTTTAGAGGTCCAAACATTAGATTTAATGATGTAATCGGGTTATTGGAACGCCCCGAGAGTTGGCAGCCTTTGCCAAGAGCAATTCCTCAGCCTTAATATTATTCTTTTGTTGCTGCTTTACATTCAGTCTCTATAAATCAGGCATGAACACCGCGCTGGAACGCGACCAGGATCGCCAACAACTCATCACACGCCGTTCCCTGATGCTTCTCGCGGGGCAAAGCGTGGCGGCTCTAGTCTTGCTCGGCCGCGCGGGCGAACTGCAGTTGGTCAAGGGCGCCGCGTATAATCTGCTGTCCGAAGAAAATCGCATTTCCATCCGCATCGTGCCGCCACCACGCGGGCAACTCTTGGACCGCAAGGGCAATCCGCTGGCAGTCAATCAGCAAAGTTACCGCGCGGTGATTTTGCGTGAAGAAGTTAAAGATTTGGAAGCGGTGTTGAACCGTTTCGCCGATGTCGTAGATTTGTCGCCCGAAGACCGAGCGCGCATTCAAAAAGAATTGCACCGCGGCAAAAATTTTATGCCGGTGGTTTTGAAAAGCAATCTGTCCTGGAATGAAATGTCGCGGCTGGAAATTCTGACGCCGGAATTGCCGGGCGTTTCGGTGGACAGCGCGGCACAGCGTTTTTATCCTCTGGGTGCGGCGGCGGCGCACGTGTTGGGTTATCTGGGCGTGCCGGATGAAAGCGAAATTGAAAATGATAATGAAGCCTTGATGGGCGTTTCCGGTTTTCAAATCGGTAAAACCGGTGCTGAGCAAACCTATGATAATATCCTGCGCGGCCAGGCGGGAGGGTTGCAGCTTGAAGTGAATGCCAAGGGCCGCGTGGTGCAGGAATTGAAACGCACGCCGCCCGTGCCGGGGAAAAATTTGCAGCTCACGCTGGACGCGGATTTGCAGCAGGCCATGTATCAACGCCTGTCGCAGGAACGCTCCGCCGCCGCGGTGGTGATGGATGTGCATAACGGCGCGATTTACGCGATGGGGTCTTCTCCCGCGTTCGATCCCAATATTTTCACGCAAACCATCCCGCAGGATTTGTGGCAGCAACTGAATGCCGATCCAACCAAACCAATGTTGAATAAGGTTTTCGGCGGCACCTATCCCCCTGGTTCTACGTTTAAAATGGCGACGGCATTGGCGGCATTGGAAGCTGGCGTGATCACGCCGGAAACCACGGTGTTTTGTTCGGGCTCCACCACGCTAGGCACACATATTTTTCACTGCTGGAAAAAAGGCGGCCATGGCACGGTGGCATTGACGCAAGCCATCGCGCAATCCTGCGATTGCTTTTTTTATGAAACGGCGCGACGTGCGGGCATTGAACGCGTCTCGCAAACCGCACATGCGTTGGGTCTGGGGCAGGTTTCCGGATTGGGTTTGTCGGGTGAGCGTCACGGCCTGATCCCCGACCGCGCGTGGAAACGCCGCGTGTTCAAACAGGATTGGACGGTGGCGGACAGTTATATTTGCGGCATCGGCCAGGGTTACGTCACGGCATCCATTCTGCAATTGGCGATCATGACGGCGCGCCTGTCCAACGGCGGCATGAATGTGAAACCGACGCTGTTGGTCGATGAAGCTGCACGTGCTTCTGCGCCGTCGCTGGGATTCAATCCCGCGAATTTGGCGGTGATCGCAGTGGGAATGAAGGCTGTGACCGCGCCCGGCGGCACGGCGGCGGCGGAACAGATCCCCGAAGTGCAATGGCACATGGCGGGCAAGACCGGCACGGCGCAGGTGCAGGCGATCACGCAGGCCCAGCGCGATGCGGGTTTCGATGTGTTTAAACTGCCGTGGGAACAGCGCCACCACGCACTATTCATCGCCTATGCGCCCGAAGACCGCCCGCAATATGCGCTGGCGACGATCATCCAGCATGGCGGCGCGGGCGGCAGCGTGGCAGGCCCGCTTGGCCGAGACATTCTGCGCAAGACGCAGGAATTGGACCCGGCGAATAAATTAGCCAAACTATAAATAAGGGCCTTCTTTCAAAACTATAGGTTCACGCAAGCAAAAAGTTGCTTTTACTAGCCCAGCAGCAGACATATCTTTGCTGATCATTGCAACTTCAGTCCGACTCCAGGATGACTGCGCGCTTATAGTGGCCATTGTCCATTTTGCCATTCGCCTTTTCAAACTTGCCGTAATTTTTCTATTGGCTTTATCCACCACTGCTTCCCAAGTTCCACCTTGGACTTGGATGATCTCATTTTGAAAAAGTTTAAGCTTCTGACCCTGAAAACCTGCGACCTCAACCCCAAGCCGCCTTAGATGACCAGCTTCAAAAGAGTTAACCATTGCATCATATGAAGAGCCAGAGCGCGTATAGATTGCACGGTGATAAAAATCTAAACCTTTTTGCAAAACACTAAGGATGCCGGTTGTGTTCATAACATCCGTTTGAAATTCAATAAGATTAAGATTATAAGCCACTAACTTATTATCTGCACGAGCACTCCATCGAAATAAGGCCGTAGCGCTTGATCACCCAAAGGAATCATCTTCCCATCATCCAAAGCCTCATAACCCCTAATGCGGTTTTCGAAAAAAGCCCCATTCCCCGCGATGGGTACGGTTGCTTGTAGAAAATATCCTGTACTGTTCATCTTCTTCCTCCATTGTGATTATAAATCTTCCGAGAGCCTAACTAATAAACTTTCCGAAAAGCAAGCTTTTTCTATTTATTTTCTCCACTCTCCCTTCTACCTTCTCCCTTCGATGTCCCGCACCTACCTGAAACATGAAATCCTGCTGCCGCAAAAGGTCACGCAACTGCCGTGGCTGTTGATCGCGCTGGTGATCCTCACTGGGGCGATCGGCGTGATGATGCAATTGTCGGCGGGCCAGGGCCTGTGGGCGATGTATGCGACGAAACATCTGATCGTCTTTGGCGCCGGTTTCGCGTTGGCGCTGATGCTGGGCATGGTCGATCTACGCTACTGGGGGCACGCGGCCTATATTTTATTCGCGCTGATGCTGGTGATGATCGTCGCGGTGGATGTTGTGGGTTTTATCGGCAAGGGCGCGCAGCGCTGGATCGCGCTGGGGCCACTGCAACTGCAGCCGTCTGAGTTTATGAAATTCGCTGTCATCCTCGCGCTCGCGCAATATTATTCGAATGTGTCGGAACATGATCTGGCGCGGCCGAAATTTCTGCTGCCGCCGCTATTGATTATCGCCGTGCCCGCATTTTTTATTTTGCGCCAGCCGAATTTGGGTACGGCATTAATTGTTATCGCCATCGGCGGGGCGATGTCTTTTGCCGCCGGGGTGCGCTTGTGGAAATTCGCCGCGGTGATTGGCGCGGGGCTGGCGGCAATCCCGGTCGGCTGGCATTTTATGCATGATTATCAGCGCGGCCGTGTGTTGACGTTTTTAAATCCGGACCGCGACCCGCTGGGTGCGGGCTATCATATTACCCAAGCGAAAATCGCGCTCGGCTCCGGCGGTTTGCTGGGCAAAGGCTTTCTGCAAGGCACCCAGGCGCATTTGCAATTCCTGCCCGAAGCGCAAACGGACTTCATTTTCTCCCTGATGGGCGAGGAATGGGGCTTCATCGGTGCGGCGCTGTTTATTTTGATTTATTTCGGCATGATTGTTTTGATTTTTCGTGTGTCATTGCATGCACGCAGTTCGTTTGGGCGCCTGCTTGCCGTGGGTATGGGGTTTAATCTGTTTATGTATTTTCTCATCAATATCGGCATGGTGATGGGTCTGCTGCCCGTCGTCGGCATTCCCTTGCCGCTGATTTCAATGGGGGGGTCAGCGATGCTCGCCACCCTGCTCGGCCTCGGCGCCGTGCTGGCGGTGGCGGTGCATAGCGAACAGCGGGTTTAGAAAAAACTTGAATTTTTAAAGTACAATCACGTACAATCGGCGTCTTAATAATTTATGAGAAAATAAAAAGCCATGAGCCAAGATGATGCCGTCCCAAATCCACTGTCAGACGCGCCAGAAATTAAGAAAAGAAGACTCGGCCGCCCTCTTCGCACCGATCCTCCCGTGATGTCTGATGCACAGATTGCAGAGGCAAAAAGGTTGTATGAAGGAGATGGTCTTACCCGAGGACTAAGTTTAAAAGAAATTTTAGAACGTCGCCCGGAATATAGTGTCAGTATGCAGACGTTATTAAAAAAATTGCGGGAGAGCGGCACAGCAATACGATGCAAGGGAACCCCAAGAGGTAAACCAACCGGCCCTCATAAACCGCATAAACACAAAATGACATCTGAACAAATTGCCAGGGCTGATGAACTTCACACAAAAGGGATGCCGTATACAAAAATTGCTTGGACCCTTAATAGGGATAAGCCTTCCGGACCTACGGTCAGTGGTCAAACGGTGCGGAATGAATTGGTAGCGTTGCAGAAGAAGCGAGAAGCCGCGGAAGAAAGCGGCGTTTCTACTGGTACGACTGATATCACAGCGCAATCGCCCCGCCTCGCCCGGTGGAAAAATGGAGTCTCATTTATGGATGAATTGCTCGGCCAACCGGCAAAAAACGCATTGCATCACCGAGCGGGACGCAATTGTTTTTCTTTAGAACTAGCCATTGGAGCGTAGCGAACAAAAAGTTTGAAAAAAGCCGTTATTTAAGATACCCTTTTGAAATGACTGATCTTCTCCCGCCCCTGTCTTTATTCGGAATTTTTTTGGCTGCCAGTTTTGCGCTGGCCGTCACCCCGGGACCCGGCGTGCTTTATATCGTCACGCGCAGCATCAGTCATGGACGCGTGGCGGGTTTGGCTTCGGTGGCCGGGGTCGCGCTCGGGAATTTTGGCAATGCATTGGGCGCATCTTTAGGTCTGGCAGCCCTGTTTGCGGTTTCACATACGGCTTTTATGTTGGTGAAATATTCGGGCGCGCTATATTTGCTTTATATGGGTATCAAAACCATCCAGTCTGCAGAAAATTCGGAAACGAATGACATAGTGAAAATTACAGCCAAATCCCCCCGATCTATTTTTATGGACGGATTCATTGTCGCGCTGTTTAATCCAAAAACAACCTTATTTTTCGCGGCTTTTCTGCCGCAATTTATTCATGCGGATCATACGCCTATTTTACAAAGTATTACCTTGGGCGCTATTTTTGTTTTGATCGCGGCGATCACGGATACTTCCTATGCGCTATTGGCAAATGTTGTGCGGCCATTCTTGGCAGGTAAAAAACATGCGGGCGCGATGGGCAAATATATCAGCGGTGGTATTTTTATGGGCCTCGGGCTTTTAACGGCATTTTCAGGACAAAACCGAAAATAACACAATTAAATTTTTGGCAGAATTCGCTCGCAATGGCCGTCTAAGTGTTTAAGGGTCAGGGTACCGTATTGTATATCAATCTCCAGTGTCGCGCTGCCAGGTGCTCCGCCGATGATATCCCACAAACTTTGATACCCCAACTGTTTCGCCGTTTTATATGCCAGGCGCAAACCCAGACTGTAACGCGTCGGTGCCGCGCTCGGAAGTTTAGACCGTTTGGACATCTTCATCTCCAGTTTTCAGTGTAGCATTCCAGGTATTGCCAACCCGTGAATAATGGCGCCAGCCATGATTAAGATGCAATAAAGATTGAGTTTTCGATCCGGTTTTGTTATCAATCTGCCCAGTCATGGCATTTAGCGTCAGGAACGCCGCTATAGCTCAGAGCCAGCGGGCGCAAGCCCGTAAATAATCTCCCCTGAGCTGTGATGGTATTTGAAGTTGAGTACGCCGCTGTAGCTCAGGGGTAGAGCAACGCATTCGTAATGCGTGGGTCGGGGGTTCAATTCCCTTCAGCGGCACCATTGAATTGTTTCTCACAATTCCACACCATTCCAAAAACCCAAAATATCCTTGAAAATAAGCCAATTATCTGTGCCCTATCGTTCTCTTTTGTTCCTTTACATCCCAAATATGTGGGGGTAGTCTTGGGGGTATCGTAGCAACCAGGGAAATACAATACCCCCAATGGCCCTTACTGACCTTTCATGTAAAAGCGCCAAGTGCGGCGATAAGCCAAAGAAAATGGCTGACGCTGGCGGGCTGTATTTATATCTGTCGCCAAGCGGTGCCAAACTTTGGCGGATAAAGTATCGCTTTATGGGAAAAGAGAAAATTCTATCTCTGGGCCAATATCCAAATATTTCTCTGACAGATGCGCGTAAACGCCGGGAAGAAGCAAAAGACCTTCTAGCGCGACACATTGATCCTTCTCTTGCAAAACATCAGCTTAAACAGCAGGCAAGGCTTGACCACGGCAACACCTTTGAAACGGTGGCGAGGGAATGGCTTGAGGATAATAAGGATAACTGGAGCGCAGATACATCGCGGGATAAACTGACGCGTCTTGAGCGCTATTTATTTCCCCATATCGGTAAAATGGCCATTAAAGACGTTACGCCCAAAATCTTGCTGGCGGCGTTGAAAAAAGTCCACGCGCAAGGACGGCATGAAGTTACAAAACGGCTGCAACAATCCTGCAATCAGATATTCTATTATGCCGTGCGGACGGAAATTTGCCCCAATAACCCGATGCAATCGCTTAAAAGTGTCATTAAACCACATAAAGTAAAACATCATCCAACCATTGATAGTAAGGAGCTGCCCCAATTTCTGCATGAACTTGCCCAAAACAAAGCCCGCCTATTTCCGCAAACTATCCTGGCGGTGGAATTATTGATGCTCACCTTTGTACGTACCAGTGAGCTTATTCAGGCAAAATGGCCAGAAATAGATTTTGAAAATAAGGAATGGCGCATTCCTGCACACCGTATGAAAATTAAAAATAGTGACCATATTGTGCCGTTATCACGACAATGCATCGCTATATTGAAGGAATTGCAGGAGCTAGCACGTTCTGACAAGGGCTGGGTACTACCTAGCGTCACACTCCCGCGTAAGCATATTTCCACGCACACCATTTTGCAGGCTATCAAGCGCATGGGTTACAAGGGACGCATGACAGGGCATGGGTTCCGCGCCCTGGCCATGACCACACTGAAAGAGCGATTGAATTATAGGCATGAAGTTGTCGACCGTCAGCTTGCCCACGGCCACCGCAATTCAATTGATGCAGCATACGACCGGGCTCAGTTTTTAACTGAGCGCCGCAAAATGATGCAGGACTGGGCAAATTTTATTGATGGCAGCGCCCAGCAAGGCAAAGTTATTCAAGGCCATTTTGGTATCAAATAGGTCATTCGGGATGTCAGGGTACAGAAGTGTTGTATAAGGATTTACCTACGCGGCAAGGAAGCCACCGAAAATCCCACGCCTCCGTTGGATTACCGGGCTTCCTTCTTTGCGGGGATTGTGGAGGTGGCAATGGCCAATGAAGAGTTGAGTAAATTGATTTCTGCCTTTAGAAAAAAACGTTGTGAAGAAACTTACAATTCAATATTTTACTCAGACCTTTGGAAAGAAACCGATGATTTATTACATTATCCAAGCGGTGAATTAATTGGAAAAATAATCAAAGAATATGCCTATTCATTAGAACCCGATATTAGCACGTTAATATATGGGCCAAGCAATCTTGATTGGGAATTTTCGAAAAGAAATATTGAGAAAAAGCCTTATATATATTTATCAGAAGCGTTGGAGTTTATTGCCTACGGTGGGGCGATTTCACCTGGTATTTACAGAGATGATATTTATAAATTTTTAATTTGGGAAAAGAACAAAATGGATTATGGTTTCGGTGATTTATTATTCTTTGGGTCATTGTTTCATATTTTTGACCTTAATAAGCCTCTGAACCAAGAAATTGACGATGATAATGAAAATTTATGGGAGAGTTTTTCCCTGGCAGAATTTAAGTTTCTTGAACAAGCGCAAAGCGGCAAAATTGAAATATACGGAATAAACGCTTCTGCGCCACATGAAGGGCATAAAATCTTAAATAAGGAGCTTTTCTTTTTGCCTAGTATGGTCGCAGGTATAACAAGCTCTATAAAATTTGATGCGAAGTGGACCTCTATTCTAGGAGATATCTTGGAGAAAGATACTTTAAGGTATGAATGGATTGATTGTTGGGTAAAATTTGATGACATAAAGAAAATTTGGTCTAAGCCCATTTACGATATTTCTAAAATTCTTAATCATAAAGCAAATATAAATATTAAGCACACAAAGGACTTATCGGCCGATGAAAGGAAAAGGGCTGCGATAAATGAACTTATAAATGGGGCAAAACTAAGTAACTTTAGAACACGGGATTATGCCAGAAAAAACTTCCCCGAACGATATGGATTTAAAACGAAACAAATTGAAAATATTGTAAAAGATGCAAACCACGCTAGCGGCCGGAAGCCAGGACGACCACCAAAAATGAAATAATTAGCAAACTTGCAAATAAAAAAATATTTATGCGAATAAATGCGAGTTAGCTATGCAATTTTTTATCTGATCTAATGCTCCTAACACACCATGGAGTTCCATGGCGCACAACAAAATAGGGGCCCAAATGACCAAAGAACTTATAACCATTGCTGAGTTTATTTCTAAATTCAGTATCAGTAGAACCAGTCTTTACAGAGAGGTTTTAGAGGGTCGCTTACGCCTGTTGAAACGCGGCCGCAGGTCCCTGATTGAACGCTCGGACGCTGAACAATGGGTGCAATCACTGAAAGATGCATCCCAAAAATCCAGAACTCAACAATCAGCCTAAGAAATTGCGCCCTGGCCATTGGCGTGGTTGCAGGGCGCGGAAATGACAGACCATGACACTACCTAAATCAGGCGGGCCATTCAAGCTCACCGCCCACTTTTATAAAAATGACCAGAGTACCGCGGTACTTGAATTAACAGGCCTTGAGGCTTGGGCGCTGAATGAATTGGCGAAAGCAGGACTCAAAGGATGCACGCCTATCAATCAACCTGCGCCACGTTGGTCAGCCTATATTTATCTGCTGCGCAAACGCTCCATCCATATCGAAACTGTGACCGAACCTCATGGCGGCACCTTCGCCGGAACCCACGCCCGATATGTTCTACGGGACAAGGTCGAAATTGTCGAAATAAGCCACGCTGGGGGGAAGTAAGGTCATGAGCGGTCACATCATAGCCTCAATTCCGAAAAACAACCGCGAACGCGTTTCTGTGCATTTGGATGAGTTTCGCAATTCTATCCTGGTCAACGTCCGTATTTGGGCACTGAACCTCAGTGGAGAATGGGTGCCGACACCGAAAGGCGTCGCACTTAAACCTGAACTGCTCCCGCCGCTCATCGTCGCTTTGCAGGCAGCGGCTGACCATTTCAATCTGAAGCCTAACGATTAGCTGTCATGGCCAGTAAGAAAAAAGGTAGCCGTGCTAATGCTACAGGTCGGAATGAAACAGAACGTTTCATTATGCTCACGCGTAACATTTACAGCCACCACGCTTGGCTGGCCCTGTCCAATGTGTCTGTGCGCATATATTTGGAAATTCGGCGGCGATACAATGGCGCGAACAACGGTGAAATCAGCCTTTCCTATCGAGAGGCTTCTGCAGTGGCGCATTGTAGCCCTGCTACCGCGGGGAGAGCATTAGCAGAATTGGGACTTCATGGGTTCATTCGGGAATCCACGAAGGGAATATATACGGTTAGAAAAGCATCCACCTGGATTTTAACGAGTGAGAAAATAGGCGAAAATCCCCCAACCAAAGACTGGTATCAGTGGCAGCCCAAAACAAAACATAGTGACTCTGGTGAAACAAACTGTATTCCCGGTGAAACTGACCGGAGAAAATGAACCCTTAAACAAGCCCACACAGTTTCATGAGAGGCACTGTAATGACACTTTTGCCAATCTCATAGTTTCACCAGGAAAGCACATATAATATACCATATGGAGAGGGCGTAATGGTGTGAGTAGTGGTGAGCGTAGTGGTGGCAGCATGGTTGCTGTTCATAATTCTGTGGCTATACCAGTCAAGGCAGCCCTCAGTAGTCCACTGAGCCTCAGTTAAAATCATTTCGCTACCAATATGCGCAGGTGCACGTGTTTATATTTAATGGCGGAGAGTTTTTGGCATGGCAAAGAGCCCGAATATTAAAGATATTCCCCTTTGTTTAGTTTTAAAAACCTAGGAAAACGGTATTTAACTATTTTATGACAGCATGCCTGCAGCCAATGGTAGAAACAATTTTCCGACGCCTTTATGCGCGTGTTTATATTTATAGATAGTTAGGTAATTTACTGACCCGGTAAAAAGGGGATTTGAGGCCAATTATTGCTTAGCCTTTATTGCTACAGCAATAATTATCGCCCCAATAATAACGGCTACACTTACTGGCAATGCCGTAATTCCTTTAAACACCAGGACACATAAGCCAATTAATAAGCCAAGACCAATTATCCAGAAGATAATTTTAAGGAATAGCATAAGGAGTAATTTAGCGAGCCTTACTAATAATTTGATCAGTGACTCTAGCTTTTCAGGAATTTTATATTTTTTTATATGTGGGTCATTAGCGAAACAGACAATGCCTCTTTTTAGTCTTTTCGCATAATTAGGAAAAAGAATAAAGAAGCCGCACCATCCCGAACCTAATGTCACTGCCATCCAAAAAATTGAGTTTTCTGTACTTAAATAGCAGTAAATATAAAATGGGCACATTAAGAGAAAAATAACGCCTAAAAATCGGGGGGCACCTTTTATGGCACCTCCCTTAGAAGTCTGTGCTTGGGAGTTTGGTTCAATAGGATTTTCCACGAGCAATTACTTAGACAGAAAGAATGGAACCGGTTAAGCCCTATAATTGGGGGTATTAAAGGGGGTATTGCGCAAAGCAAGATATCAATTTGCGCTAGAAAACATTACAAATTATCATACAATTAAATTCCCTTCAGCTCTCACAATTCCACATCATTCCAAACCCTAAAATATCCTTGAAAGTAAGCCAATTATTTGTACCCTATCGTTCTCATTTGTTCCTTTGCATCCCAAATATGTGGGGGTGTGTTAGGGGTATTGCAGAAACCCGGGAAACAAAATACCCCCAATGACACTAACTGACCTTTCCTGCAAAAGCGCCAAGTGTGGCGATAAGCCAAAGAAAATGAATGACGGTGGTGGGTGCCGCCCTGCAAGCTGCAGCGGCGCATTTCAATCTGAGAGGGCGTAATGGAGGGGCAATGGTTGAAGCAGGGTGACCGTACTGATCGCCGTTCATGATACGATGGGTGTACTGTTCAAAAAGGGCTCGGTAATCCACTGGGAAGCAGTTACCAGCACTTGTCCATTGAGCCTTAGTCAAAAGGATTTTCGCGAACAATAGCCTTAAGCCGTAAAAATTTTTTGCTGGAATTGTCATTGACCGCTTACTAGCGTTATGGTGCAAGTAATCGCTGGCGTAGTGATGAGCGTAATGTCGGCTTTGAATTAATGGTTTTTACACCGATATAAGGTGAATTTCTGGACACCTTATAACGAATTTTTAGACCAGTACGCGTAGGCGCGTGCGCGATTAAATATAGCGCGTATAGGGATGACTTCTCTCGCATATAAAAGCTACTTGTCCGATTCCTGTCGCCACGCGCTCACCCCAATAAACAGGCAATACACCCTATTTGCTAGATTTAGTTGAGTGTTTTACAATTATGCGGAGGCGGCCAACTGAAAACCATTGCGGCCTGACTTTTTGACTTCATACAAAGCAATGTCTGCCTGATTAATTAGAACCTTTAAATCCATTTTTGCATTGTCAGTCATTGCAATCCCAATACTTAAGCTAACATTTAGTTCTTGCCCCTCTATTTTAAACGCATCTCGGGTAACAGTATTAAGTTTTGATGCAATCATTTTTGCATCCTCGGCACAGTGAAGATTTTCGGCAATTAGCGCAAATTCGTCTCCACCTAAACGTGCCAATGTGTCAGATGGTCGCAGAACGGATTTCGCACGCAATGTAAATTCTTGCAGCAAACTATCGCCTGCTAAATGGCCATGGGTATCGTTAATCTGTTTAAAATAATCGATATCAATATACATTAGGGCTAAGGGACGACGCAAACGGTCCAATCGGAAAATTGCCTGTGATAGACGGTCATCAAACAAATTCCGATTAGGTAAGCCCGTTAAGCTATCTGTTTGAGCCAGGCGGCTCAACTGGGCTTCCCTTTGAATGCGTTCCTCGACTTCAATTTGTTGGCCCAGCGCAGCGCCCAGCAAACCGCCAGTTAATTGCAAAGTTTCGATGTCAGTCTCATCAAATGCATTAGGTTTATCCGACATAACTTTTAAAACGCCTACCGTTCTGCCCAAGCGGATAAGTGGTACTACAATCATTGAAGCGATACCAACTTTGCGGCAAGCATCAATATTTATGCGGGGGTCATGGCTTACATCTCTGCAATACAACATTTCCCGATTTTCAAGGCAAAGGCCCGCCAGACTACCCTCATGTTTAACACGAAAGCCAAAGAAGCCTGAAGCTGCGCCCGCTACGGCGGCATAGTAATTTTCATCACCATCAGCTAGTTCTACAATGGCGCCGGTTGCAGAGGTCAAATTTTCCAACCTTTGGACCACCTCATTCATAAAGCCCGATAACTCAAATTCCAGCGATACCAAAGCCGATTGCAGTGCTATAATTTCTTTTAAACGAGCGGAGGAATTTTCAATTCGCATGATTTTCTATCTCTACTTACCTTGCTGCCATTGCGTGTAGCGTTACAGTCTGCCCGATATTATCATACGATTGTGCCAATTCCCATTGATAAATGAATTGCCCAGCAAACAATAGTCAAAGCTAAATTTATTCCCTTTATAGATTGAAACTCTACCTTAAGTAGCTTTTTCTGCTCATTATAAGCCCTTGCCCCTTTGCTAAAGAATTACGAGCCTTTTTCCCAAATAATTCTGCTTCTAACATTGGCAATGCTTTTTTTGTAATGGTGTGAGTAATGGTAAGCGTAGTGGTGACAGCATGATTGCCATTCATGATGCGGTGGCTATATCGGTCTAAGCAGGCCTAAGTAGTAGTCCCCTAAAAAGCAGTTACCAGCACTTGGCTATTGGGCCTCAGTTAAAAGTCATTTCGATACCAATACGCGCAGGCGCACGCGTTTATATTTAATGGCGGAGAGTTTTTGGCGCAGCAAAATAGCCCGGATATTAAAGATATTCCCTTTGTTTAGAATTGCCGTATTTGATGTGTGGGACGGGCAAAGTACAGGCCATAACTACGGAAAGATTATGGAACCTGCCAAATCCATAATTTGGCTTTTGTAATATAAATTCTTATAATCTTAAGCCTTTTCCACTAATCCTGCCTTGCCACCCAGGCCAAATCCGCCTAAAAAACGCCCGAATACTCTTGAAACCCCTATTGAAATCCGGGCGGGCAGCCCCCATCTGAGATTTCAAGACCTGTAACCTTTAACAACCAAACTCAGCGGAAGACCCCATGGCAAAAGTAATCGGCATTGACCTCGGCACCACCAACTCCTGCGTTTCCGTGATGGAAGGCTCGACCACCAAAGTCATCGACAATGCGGAGGGCTATAACACCACGCCGTCCATCGTCGCTTTTACGCCATCGGGGGAACGCCTCGTGGGCCAGGCCGCGAAACGCCAGATGGTGACCAATCCGGACGGCACGCTGTATAGCATTAAACGCCTAATCGGGCGTTCATTTAAAGACGCGAAAACGCAAGACATGAAGGCTAAAGTCCCTTTCAAAGTGATCGACGGCGATAACGGCGATGCCTGGGTGGAATTTGACGGCAAAAAATATGCGCCCGCGCAAATTTCTGCGATGATTTTGGGCAAGATGAAAGAAACCGCGGAATCCTATTTGGGCGAAACGGTCACGCAGGCTGTAATCACCGTGCCTGCGTATTTCAACGATGCACAGCGCCAGGCAACCAAAGACGCCGGTAAAATTGCCGGACTGGACGTATTGCGCATTATCAATGAGCCGACCGCGGCCGCACTGGCATATGGCCTGGATAAAAAAGGTTCCGGCACGATCGCGGTTTACGATTTGGGGGGTGGTACCTTTGACGTCTCCATTTTGGAAATCGGCGACGGTGTGTTTGAAGTGAAATCCACCAACGGTGATACATTCTTGGGCGGTGAAGATTTCGACAGCCGCATCATTGATTACCTGGCTGATGAATTTAAAAAAGAAAATAATATTGATCTGCGCCAAGACCGCCTGGCTTTGCAGCGCCTGAAAGAAGCCGCGGAAAAAGCGAAGATTGAACTCTCGACCGCACAGCAAACCGAGGTCAATCTGCCGTTTATCACAGCGGATTTGTCGGGGGCAGTGCACCGCCCACTGAATTTGATGATTAAACTCACGCGCGCGAAATTGGAAAGCCTGGTCGACGACCTGGTCCAGCGCACGATTGAACCCTGCAAAGCCGCGCTGAAAGATGCGGGCCTGAAGGCGGGCGATATTGATGAAGTGGTTCTGGTTGGTGGCATGACCCGCATGCCGAAAATTGTTGAAGTCGTGAAATCGTTCTTTGGCAAAGAGCCGAACAAATCCGTGAATCCGGATGAAGTCGTTGCCATCGGCGCAGCCATTCAGGGCGGCGTATTAAAAGGCGACGTGAAAGACGTCTTGTTATTGGATGTAACGCCGTTGTCATTGGGTATCGAAACCTTAGGCGGGGTCTTCACGCGCCTGATTGAACGTAATACGACCATTCCGACAAAAAAATCGCAAACTTTCTCAACGGCTGAAGATACGCAAACTGCGGTGACCATCCGCGTATTCCAGGGCGAACGGGAGATGGCGGCGGATAATAAAATGCTGGGTCAATTTGACCTAGTGGGTATTCCGCCCGCACCGCGCGGCGTCCCGCAAATCGAAGTATCATTTGACATCGACGCCAACGGTATCGTGCAGGTTTCTGCGAAAGATAAAGCGACTGGCAAAGAACAACAGATCCGCATTCAGGCCTCTGGCGGCCTGTCCGACGCGGACATCGAAAAAATGGTGAAGGACGCCGAGAGTAATTCCAGTGAAGATAAAAAGCGCCGCGAATTGGTGGAAGCGCGCAATCAGGGCGACAGCTTGATCTATTCCACGGAAAAATCCATCAAGGATTTGGATGACAAATTGCCGCCCGATGAAAAAACTAAGGTGGAAGATGCCGCAGCTGCGCTGCGTAAGGCACTGGAAGGCGATGATGTCGCCGCGATTAAATCCAAAACAGATGAACTGGCGCAAGTTTCCATGAAACTGGGCGAATTGCTGTATAAAGCGCAGCAGGAAAAATCCGAGAACGGCGAAGCGGACGGCGATAAAGCACACGACACAGATGCTGATGTCGTCGATGCCGATTTCACCGAAGTGAAGGATGATAAAAAATCCGCCTAGGCGGATTTAGGGAAGCTGGTGACTGGCAGATTGGAAAATTTGCTGTTACCAGTTCCACTTAACCTATTGATCAGTTAGCCATGGCCACCAAACGCGATTATTATGAAGTCTTGGGTGTTACGCGTTCCGCTTCGGAAGAGGAGCTGAAAAAGGCGTATCGCACCCAGGCGAAAAAATACCATCCAGATTTGAATAAAGATGACAAAGCGTCTGAATCCAAATTTAAAGAAGTCAGTGAAGCGTTTGAAGTTCTGTCCGACGCGCAAAAGCGCGCAGCCTATGACCAGATGGGGCATGCGGCATTTGAAGGCGGTTTCGGCGCCGGACAGCGGCGCAGCGGGGGCGGCGGTTTTGCAGGCGGTTTCTCTTCCGACCAATTCTCTGACATTTTTGAAGAAATGTTCGGTGATTTCATGGGCGGCCAAGCGGCAGGTGGCGCGCGCCGCGCCCAAACCGCCAATCGTGGTTCCGATTTACGGTTTAATTTAGACATAACGCTCGAAGAAGCTTTTGCAGGCGCGACGAAAAAAATTCGCGTGCCAACCTGGGCGCCGTGCGAACCATGTCATGGTTCGGGCGCGGAAGGTGGTGCGGAACCGGTGCAATGCCCGCGCTGTTCGGGCAGCGGCCGTATCCGCGTGCAACAGGGTTTCTTTATGATCGAACGCACCTGTGAAATGTGCAACGGCGCAGGCACGGTGATTAAAAATCCGTGCAAGTCATGCAATGGTCAAGGCCGCGTACGTAAGGATAAAACACTGGAAGTCAAAATTCCGGCAGGCGTGGATGACGGCACGCGCATCCGTTTGTCCGGCGAAGGCGAAGCGGGCATGCGCGGCGGCGGTGCAGGCGATCTTTATGTTTTCCTGGGCATCAAGGCGCATAAATTATTTACGCGCGAAGGCGCAGATCTGCATTGCCGCATTCCTATTCCATTTACGCAGGCGGCGTTGGGCGCGATGATTGATGCACCGACGATCGATGGCGTGATGACCAAAGTCACCGTGCCTGCGGGCATGCAATCCGGTCAGAAATTGCGCTTGAAGTCCAAAGGGATGAGTGTGCTGCGCTCCGCTAACCGCGGCGATATGTTCATTGAAATTCAGGTGGAAACGCCCGTAAACCTGACAAAAAAACAACAGGATTTATTGAAACAATTTGATGACGCGGGCGGCAAGGCCGTGCACCAACCCGAAAGCGAAAGCTTCTTCAAAAAGGTCAAAGACCTGTGGGGCGAGTTGAAGGAGTAGAAATACCCGTTTAATTGGAAGCGGAGAAAAATTATAGCTTTCCGATTAAGGATGGAAAAATTTCTGAGATAGTAACATACCATGGCATAGGAAATAGGAGAAAATATCTTCCGAAAAATGCACCCGTAACAATCAGTGAACTTATTCCTGCGAAAGTTGCTGCAGCTTTTGTTGCAAACTTTGCACCTGTTAGTCCGTAGACAAGTTTATAAAAAAACCGGGGCGAAATGCCCCGATTTCCTATGCAAATAAAACAAAAAATTATTTCTTGCTGCTTGCATGTTTTTTGCTGGCTTCTTTTGCATGCGTGTCAGCTTCTTCACGATGGCCGCGCGCGGCTTCGGCCGCTGATGCGCCTTTTTCCATGTTGCCGGTGCTGTACTGATTTGCGGCTTCTTCGTGTTGATCAGCAGCTTTACGCAAAGATTGTGAAGCGTTTTTGTGGGATTGTGCTGGCATGGGTATCTCCAATTGTTGGTGGGTTGAGAATTTCATCTGCAAAGAATTCACGGATGAAAACAGATAGCCAAAAATACGGCGGCGGAGATAAAGTTACGATGCGCGGTGCGCGAATGTTTATATCGTTTGGATAAAATTCCAGCCGGGCCTGTAAGCCGGGTTCTGTACCGCTTGCGCGGTGATAGTCATTCATCTGGGCGGACGGTTACCCGGCCGCTCAAGCAACCTACCCGCGGACCGGTGGGAAAACCGATTGTCCGCCTATGTGGTCTTGCACCGGGTGGGGTTTG
>Ga0105240_10002689_pt1 | contig 28305 bp, 29 predicted proteins | sample KBSC54metaG_FD_80426 | JGI IMG/M metagenome (GOLD analysis project Ga0105240, IMG submission 80426) | Corn rhizosphere microbial communities from Kellogg Biological Station, Michigan, USA - KBS C5-4 metaG | ecosystem: Host-associated > Plants > Roots > Rhizosphere > Soil | place: Michigan, USA... | reverse complement strand
CGGGGTGCCCGCATGCACGACCGGCTGCGCTACCGCCGCGCCCCGGGAGACGCCGGAGACGCCCGAAACGCCGCCTGGATCATCGAGCGCCTCTCGCCCTAGCTATTTCGGGACGACGGCTGCCGGGTCGATCTCGAGCCAGGTGGCTTCTGCGCGCGCGAGCAACCCGCCGTCCGCTGAAAACAAGGCGGACGACGTGAAAGCCTTGCGGCCGTCGAGACTGCGCAACTGGCCGACGACCACGCACGGCTGTCCGAGCTCCGGAACTCCGAGCACGCTCGCCGTCATTCGCCCGAGCACCATCGGGCGCCCGCTCAGATTCGTGGCCCAGCCGCCAGGGCAGTCGAGTGCCGCCCACACGAACGGCGAAGCCAAGCCGCCGTCGCTGGCGAGCGACTGGTCAGGCGCCCAGGCCGCGGCAACCCGGCCCGAGCCAATCGATCCCGGCTGCAGCCGCATGCCATCGCCCGCCGCCCGATCGAGCCCGCACACGAAGCACGTCGGAAAGGGATGATCGCGCAGCCCGGCATAGCGCGCTGCCGCATCGACGGCGGTAGGGAAGTCGACCGGCTCCGGCACTTCGCTCGTCAGCACACCGGGTTTTGCCTGTGCTATCAGGGTTTCTCCGTTGCGGAGCAACAAGCCGTCGTCGTCCGCACTGAAGATTTCAAGCCGGACGTCGAGTGGCGGGGGGCTGCGCAGCGTGACCTCGACGGCGCCCATGTCGGCGAGAAACCCGGCCAGCCTGCCTGATACATATCCGCCGTTGCCGGATCGTGGCGGCCCGCAGAAGCGGCGATCGACGACGAACGCGCCCGAGCCCAAACTCACGCGAGAACCTGGGCAGCGACCAAGAGATCGTCGACCAGCCCTGCATAGGCGGTCTCGCGGTCGTCGGCCCGCAGCACGGCGGACGGGTGGATCGTGGCGAGGAAGAATCGCCCGGCACGGGCGGCTGGCTCGTCCTTGCGCTGCGGCCACTCGAGCAGCACGCCGCGAGACCGCGTTACCCGGAAGTCCCTGCCCATCAAGGACTGTCCCGCGGTCGCGCCGAGGGCCACGATCACCTCAGGGTCGAGCAGTTCCAACTCTGCGGTCAGCCAGGGGCGGCACGCCACGATTTCCCGCTGGTCGGGCTTTTGATGGATGCGGCGCTTTCCGGCGCCGGCTTGCGAGAACTTGAAGTGCTTGACCGCATTCGTGACGTAGGCCTGTTTGCGATCGATGCCCGCATCGTCGAGTGCCCGGTCGAGTAAGGCGCCGGCCGGGCCGACGAATGGCTCACCGCGCCGATCCTCCTGGTCGCCGGGCTGCTCACCGACGAGCACCACCCGCGCGGTCGCTGACCCGGCGCTGAAGACCGTCTGCGTCGCGTTCTCGAACAGATGGCAACCCTTGCAATCGCGGGCGGCCGCGCGAAGACCGTCGAGCGTAGCGCTCTCGGGCACGAACTTCTCCGCGCCCGGGAACTCGGGGGTTGCCATGGCTCGAACCTACGTCCGACGTGGCTGTGGGTTCTAGCCGTGATCTTCGGGGAATCAGCAACCGTGGGGGCCGACAGGAGGGATCGACCATGAGCGAGTCATACATCGAGCGGGCCAGCCGCGAAGGCCCGTTGCCTAAGGTCGACGACGACTCTGAGTTGGTCGGCGAAGACAGCAAGAATGCGGGCGACAAGTTGACCGACAAGAACACCGGCGGTGTAGCGGAAGAGCACGGCGCCGACTACGTCACGTTGCCGTCGCCAGGCGCCGGGGCGTTTCCGGTGCCCACCGCTTCCGGCGCCGATGAAGCCGATGAGGACGACGAGCGCAGCCCGGCCGATCAGGAGGCCGAACGCTAACCCGGCTCCTCGTTCCAGTGCCGGATCACCCGTTGCGAGTGCTCGAACCCCAGCACCGACACGGTTGCCGTGTCGAGCGCGAAGTAGCCACCGGCACTGGGCGGTAGCCCGAGCCAGCGCGCGGCCAGTGTCCGCAAGAAATGGCCGTGTGAGACGAGCGCCACGTCGTCGCCGTTCTCCAGCGTCGGGCCGATGCGGGCGATGACCCGGTCGGCGCGCGCACCGACGTCGGCGCAGGTCTCACCCGCCTCGACGCCGTCGCGCCACAGCAGCCACCCCGGACGCCGCTCGCGAATCTGCGGCGTGGTCAGCCCCTCGTACTTCCCGTAATCCCATTCCTGCAAATCGGGATCGATAACGATGCCGGTCAGCCCGACCAGCTCTGCGGTGCGATGCGCGCGCAACAGCGGGCTGCTCAGCACGAGCCCGAAGTGGTAGCTCGCAAGTTTGGGCCGGGCGAGTTTCGCCTGTTGCTCGCCGTCCGCCGTCAGCGCGACGTCAGTGCGGCCGGTGTGCTTGCCAGCGGCGCTCCACTCCGTCTCGCCGTGGCGCAGCAGCACGACCTCGGCCGTCATCGGCGGTCCAGCGTTACGGTCGCGGCGGCAGCGCCGCACAGCAAGCCGAGTGCCGCGAAGTGCCAGACGAAATCGACCAACCCGGCAGCTAGGACCGCGGTTGCGAGCGGCCCGACGATCGTGCGGCGGTGCAAACGCAGATGCCGGACGACGACGGCAGCCGCCGCGACGATCACGGCCGTGCCCACCAGGCCGACGGAGATCAGCAACTCCAACGGCTCGTTGTGCGCGAACGCGTCGATGCCTGGCAGACCGGTGAGCGTCTTGGTCGGGATCCACGGATCGGGACCAGCGCCCAACAACGGGTGTCCGCCGAACACGGTCAATGCCCCGCGCAGGATGTGGCCGCGTTCGGTCCAGCTCGCGTCAAGCCCCGACACCGCGTGATGCTGGGTCGCCAGCAGCCAGCCGGCCGCGACCAGTGCCGGGATCGCGATCAGCCGGATTCCCCTACGCAACAGGGTGTTCGGCACCAAGACGACTGCGATCGCAATGACCCCGGCCGCTGCGATGAGCAGCGACCGCACGCCGTCCCGCTGCCCGTAAAGCAAAACGGGTGCGGCGACCACAGCGGCGAAGATCGCGGGGCCCAGCTCGGCGCGCACCGACCGAAAGCACACCAGCACCAGCAGGCCGACCAGCGCCCCCCGGCTGTCGGTCGCCACCACGCCGAGCATGATGACCGCGCGAACAGCCGATGCCAGCTCTGCGGTACGCCCCGACTCCCGCCGCCAGACCTCCATGCTCGCCAGCAAAGTGACGAGCAGGTAGAGGCCGATCGCGCTCGGGTAGGTCAATGGTCCCTGCAGCCGCAGGGATCTTTCGTCGGCCCAGGTCCATGTCGCCGAACGTGCGGCGACCAGACCCAGGCCGACAACGCTGACCGCGAAGCCGATGATCGTGGCCGCCAGAGCAACTACTCGCCGGGCCACTGCCGGCAATGCGCGCACCACGCCGTAGCCGGCGGCGGCGCAGATCCAGGTTGCGGGCATTCGCCACGACTCGACATCGTGCTTCCAGACCGCCGCATCGACCAGCCACCAGGCGGTTGCAAGAACCCCGGCTGCAAGAGCGACAACATGCACACGCAGCCAGCGCAGCACAGCCGGCGAAGTAAGCGCGAGCGCGAGGCACAAGCACGGCAGCACAATGACGTCGGGCTTGAAGAATGCGCCTTTGCGCAACGTGCCGACGACGATGAGGACGACGACCGGAGCCGCTGCCCCGATCGCATCGATGTTGAGGAACCACGGTCGTGCGGAAACCGGCTCGACCGCGAGCTCCCCGGTTTGGGCGGTCAACTGCGTATCAATTGTCGAGGCTCACGACCATCGTGGGCGGGGTGATGACGTGGTCGGCGCGAAGCGGCCGGACAGCCGTTCCGATCGAGAAGAACTCGGTCGTGTGCGCACCCCATGAGTGATTGCGCTGATGCAACTGAACACCGACGATGCCTTCGGCGTGCAGCTGCTCGGCCTCCTTCTGCATGCGCTCCATCGCCAGCTCGCGGGCGTCGTAAAGCGCCTGGGTGAACTGGGTCAGTTCGGTGTTGCGCCCGATGTTCGACAGCACGTTGCCGAGGCCGCGGTGCGCGATGTGGTAGACGCAGGTGCCCATCACCATGCCGAGCGGCACGTAACCGGTCTGCACGAGTGTCCAGAAATCCTGGCCAGAAAGGTCAGAGGTGAACGGCATTCCCTTGTCGTTACGCCAATTCGACTGACCTGACGGGTGGTCGGGGTCGGCCTTTACGGCGGTTCCGACCGCGAGGAACTCGGCGATGTCGGAGCCCCACTCCTTGAACTCGACCTCGAGGCGCACGCCGACGATGCCGTCGGCGCCGAGCACGTTGGCTTCCTGTTCCATGCGGGTCATCGCCAGTTCGCGGGCGTGATACATCGCCTGCGAGAGGACGTCGAGTTCTTGGTTCTGGCTCCACCGGCCGATCTGGATGCCGACGTGGTAGATCGACGAACCGAGCACCATCCCGAGCGGTGTAAAGCCGGCCTGCTTCACGAGCAGGAACTCGTTGACGGTGAGGTCGGAGGTGAAGATCGACCCGGCACTGCCCGGCCGCAGCTCGGCAAGCCGGGTCATCGCATCTTGCGGGATGGCGATACCGGCGTTGTCGATGGGTTCGGTCATCGAATCCTCCGTGGTGGTAGGGAAACTCAGGCGTTCAGCCGAAGCATGGGCAGCGGGCGTGGCACTTCGGTCGAGTGCCCGTGGCGTAGCGGCACGATCGCGGTGCCGAGCGCCAGCGACTCGGCCACGTGGTCGTGGCCCTCGTTGCCCGAACGGCACTCCTGGTGGAAGACCCACATGCCGAGATCGCGCAGCACCACGTGCTCGGCACCGAACCGAGCGGCGTCCTGCCGCAGCGCGTGCCGCGACCGCTCGCGCGCGTCGGTGACGAGCTGGGTGATGCCGCTGACCTCGGTGTTGTTCCACGAGCCGGTCTGCCAGGCGGTGGTGTAGTCGTCGTGCCGGATGAGCACGGCCGTGCCCATGACCAAACCGGCGGCAAGCCAGCCACTGAGCATGAGTTTCGCGAAGTCCTGGCCACTCAGGTCTGAGGTGAACGGCCATGGCGGCCGCACGTCGCCGTCCGCCTTCACTGCAGTGCCGATGGCCTGCACTTCAATACCGCCGGCGACGAACGACTGCATGGTGAGGCGGACGCCGACCACACCGTCGCCGCCGAGCCCCTGGCATTCCTGTACGAGCCGGTTCATGGCGTTGCGGCGGGCACTGTGCAGAGCCTGCTCGACCTGCGTGGCCACCGCGACCGGCGCCTGCCCCCAGCCGTAGGTGAAGCCGTAGCCGTAGTAGCCGCAGGCACTCAGCGCGTATGCACCCGGATGCACGACCGCGGTGCCCATCACCTGCCCGACGGGCGAGAAGCCGACCGACCGGATCGCGTGATGCTCGTCGACGCTGAGCGAGGAGGTGAAAGCGGCGTCCGCCCGCATCGTGGCCAGCCGTTGCTGGGCGCGCAGCGGCAGCCGGCCGGCGTCGAGCTCTGCGATGCTGCGGGCGTCGATCTCCTCGGGCGACATGCGAGCGAGCGCGTCGTCAAACGAGCCGGGAACGTCGGTCATGACGGGTTGCTTGTTCCGCTGATCGCGAGCCGTTGCAGCGCTTGGGCGGCCGATGCACTTCGACCGGCGGCGGTTGACAGAGCGTCGAGCAGCGAGCGCACCCATTCGTCGAACCCCACCTCGGCCGTCGACATGACGATCCCGCCCGACTCGTGGCACACCGACGACACCAACCCGGACGCCGTGTGTTTCAGCACGTACCGGCGATCTCCGAGGCTGATGTTCACGCCGCTAATCTTCGGCTTGCGCAGCAGGCCACCTGACCGCTCGACCTTCGCCAGCTCGGGAGGCAGGGCGGCCGCGAGCGACTCGAGCACGACCTGCCCGTGCAGTCGGGCGTCGTCGGCGTCTCGGCGCAGGCCGGCCGCGATCATCTCGAGGTCGTGATCGTCGCTCACGCCGACTCCCCTGACTGCCGTGATCGTGCTTCTCGTCATCGTCCCACGACGTGAGCGCCCGCTGAGGCGGGTGTCGCTCGTTCACCACGGGGAATGAGTCGAAGTGGCCTGCACGCCGACAGGGCCGGCGGCTCGGCTCGCGGACTTCGACGCCTCGGTTTGGTGGCTTCGAATCGACGTCCGAGGGTCGAACAACGCAGGTGGTCTCGCAGAAAGGTGAACGTCGATGCTCATCATCGGCTTGCTGATCGCATTGGCGGCCGCCATCTTCGTTGCCGTAGTGCTCGCGGAGGATTGGGGCGGCGCCACTTACACGATCCACGGGTTCGGGCACACACTCGGCAACCTGACGCTGGCAGAGATCTTCCTGTCCGGCATCATCATCACGGCGATCTTCTTCGCTGCGCTGTGGCTCGCCAGCGTCTCGAACCGGATGCGCCGCCGCGCCTCTGCTCGCCGTCGCGCCGAAACCCGGTCGATGCGCGAAGAGCACGAGAACGCCATCGCCGACCGCGACCGGCTCGCGCGCGAACTCGAAGCGGAGCGGGCGAGCCATGCCTCAGGCGCGACCTACCCGCGCGATACCGCGACCTACCCGCGCGACACGGAGGTGTACGGCAACCGGGTCGATCCGGCGAACCCTGACACCGCCTATCCCGCGTACCCGGGCGCTCGCGAACAGGCTCTTACCGACGAGGAATCGCGCAGGCATACGGTCTGACGCGTGGCGATTCTCCAGCACTCGGGGGAGCCCGAGCCGGTCGTCGGGGCCGGCTCGGACTTTGCCCCCTCCGGTGAGCAGTTCGAGATCTCCTACGGTTCGCAGCGTGCCGTCGTCGTCGAGGTCGGCGGCGGCGTGCGGTCGTACCAAGTCGGACGACGCGACGTGCTCGACCCCTACCCGCGCGACCAGATGTGCGACGGCGCGCACGGCACGCCGCTGGTGCCATGGCCGAACCGGCTCGCCGACGGCAAGTACTCGTTCGATGGCGTCGACTACCAAGTCGCGATTACCGAGCCGTCGAAGTCGAACGCGATCCACGGCTTTCTGCGCTGGCAGAACTGGTCGGTGGTCGAGCGGTCGGAGTCGCGTGTCGTCGTCGGCCACCTGTTACACCCGCTGCAGGGGTATCCGTTCTGCCTCGACGTCCGCGTCGCTTATTCGCTGGACGACGACGGGCTGCGGGTGACGACGACCGCCACCAACGCCGGGGTAATCGCGGCGCCGTGGGCGTGCGGGGCGCATCCGTATCTGTCGCCCGGCGACGGCCTCGTCGACGTGGCGACGCTGGAGTTCACGGCCGGGGTGCGGATCGATACTGATTCGCAGCGGCAGCTGCCGATCGGCGAGGTGCCGGTGGCGGGCACGCCGTACGACTTCAGCTCCGGTCGGCCGATCGGGGACCTGAAGATCGATTACGCCTTCAAGGACGTCGCCCGCGACGGTGATGGCCGGGCGTGGGTGCGACTGACCGGGGCCGACGGCCGGCGAGCCGAGCTGTGGTGTGACGACACGTTCGCGCTGGTCGAGATCTACACCGGCGACACCCTGGCGCCGCATCGCCGCCGGCGCGGGCTCGGGGTCGAGCCGATGACGGCGCCTCCGAACGCGTTCGCGACCGGCGAGAACGTGCTGCGACTCGAGCCCGGCCAGACCACGACTCACACTTGGGGCGCCCGACTCGTCTGATGGGCGCTCGCCTGACCGGGGGTTACTTGCCGCGCCCTTGCTCGGTCTGACCCCCCGACGATTGGTCTGCAGACCGTTCGTCGGGGGGTTGAGCCGTCTTTACGTGATCGACTTCGGGCCGATCCGTTAGCTGTGGACACCCGAGTACTCGGGCTCGCGCTCGGCCGGCGGCGCGATCTGCCGCGCACTCGGCTCCGACGACGGCAGCCAGCGGAGCCACCGCGGCAGGTACCAGTTGCGCTCGCCGAGCAGGGCCATCGTGGCCGGCAGCAGCACCGCCCGCACGACCGTCGCGTCGAGTAACACGGCCACCGCGAGCCCGACCCCGATCTGCTTCATCGACACCTGCGAGAGCGTGCCGAAGATCGAGAACACCGCCACCATGATCACTGCAGCACTTGTGATCACACCGGCCGTCGACGCGATGCCGTGCTCGACAGCGTCGCGGGTAGCCATGCCGCGACGCCGGTTCTCGACGATGCGGCTGACGATGAACACGTGGTAGTCCATCGACAGGCCGAACAGGATGGCGAACATGAACAGCGGGATCCAGGTGGCGATCGACCCGGTCGATGTGAAGCCGAGAATCCCGTCGAACCAGTGATGCTGGAACACCAGCACCATCGCGCCGTACGACGCGCCGACCGAGAGCAGGTTCATCACGATCGCGGTGAGCGCGACCGTCAGTGACCTGAACGCGGTCAGCAACAGCACGAGCGCAAGCCCCAGCACGAACAGGAAGACGAATGGTGCCCGGTCTTTCAGCTGCGCCCCGAAGTCGTGCGACCCCGCGGTTTCACCGGTGACGTACGCGTGAGCGCCTGGCACCGCGCCGATCGTGCTCGGAATTACCTTGCTGCGCAACGTTTCCAAAGCATGGTTGGACGCCGAGTCGGTGCCGTCTCCGTCGAGCGGGATTGAAACGACCGCCACCGTGCCGGCCGAATTCACCCGCGTCTGCAGCGCAGCCGACATCTCGCCGGTTGCCGCCGCCTCGTCGGACAGGTTTTTCAACGCAGCAGTGACGGCAGGTGTCTTGACAGAAGGTGCGCTCACGACGACCTCCGCGGGCGCCGGCCCGCCCGGGAACGCCTCAGCGATCCGGTCGTAGGTCGCGACGATCGGCAACGTGTTCGGGAGGTCGGTTCTGCCGGGCAGCGCGGTCTTCATCCCGATCAATGGCAGCGCGAGCGCGATCAGTGCACCACCAGCAATCGCCGCCGACCAACCCGGACGCCGCAGCACCCGGCGCAGAATCGCCCGCCAGGCACGGCTTTCGCCGTCCGCCCTGCGAAGCCGACGGACGAACGGGACGCGCGCCTTTTCGATGCGGTCACCGAGCCACGACATGAGGGCGGGCAGCACGGTGACCGACCCGAGCACCGCGATCGCCACAACCAGCACGGTCGCTTCTGCAACGCCTTCGAAGGTGGCATTGCCGGTGAAGAAGAGTCCGCCGAGCGCGGCAACAACCGTCAGCCCGGAGACGAGAACCGAACGGCCCGATGTCGCGGCGGCAACCTTCAACGCATCCGCCGGGCCACGGCCCTTCGCTCGCTCCTCACGTTCGCGCTTCAGGTAGAACAGGGTGTAGTCGACGCCGACCGCCAGGCCGATCAGCAGCATGACCGATGTGGCGGTGCCGTCGATGTGCACTGCGCGGCTGGTCAATGCGAGCAAGCCGCCGGCGGCCATGAAGGCGGTCAATGCCAGGCCGACGGGGATCACGGCCGCAACCAGCGCCCCGAACACCGCCAGCAAAATGCCCAGTGTCAAAGGAATTGAGAGCAGCTCGGCCCGATGGAAGTCGTTGCCCAGCGTCTTGTCGAGTGCCTTCTCGGCGCTCGCATCGCCGGCTTCCTCAACCCGCAAGCCCGGATTCTGCTGCTGCACCTTTGCAACCGCATCGAGCACCGGCTGGATGCGGTCAGTCGCCGTGTCAGCCTCGCCCTTCAAATCGAACGCGACCAGCATCGAGTGGCCGTCGTGCGAGATGTACGGCGTGCCATCCGCGTCGAGCGGTGAGTGCACGTCGGTCACCGCGCCGGTCGCGTTGACTGCCGAGACAACTTGCCCGGCCGCCTGCCGCAGCGCGGCGTCGTCCGGCTTGCCGTTCTTGGTCTGGATGAGCACGTTCTCCGACGCCGGGCTGTCGAAGCCGGCGTCCGCGAGGATCTGTTCTGCTTTCGCAGCCTCGCCGTTAGAACCCTCGGCGTTGGTGATCTGCTTCGTGCCGAGCGCGGAGCCGATCCCGGTCGCGACGACGACGAACAGCAGCCAGCCGATGATCGCGTATCTGCGATGCCGCGTGCTCCAGCTGCCCATGCGAGCGGCGACGTTCACGATGTTCCCCTTCCGTCCGATGCGCTTTCCGCAAGAGACGGTGCCGGACGGGGACCCCTCGCGTCGTTGTAGCTGGCGACCGTCTTCGGGGTAGGGATAACCCCCCTCGCATTCGGGAGGTGACGGGATGGGAGGCGGGTGCACGCGCGGCTACCTTGGTCGGCGTGAGTCACTCTTCGACCCTGACCGCGAGCCGCCCCCGCGGGTTCGCCAGCGCCGTCACGACGGCGCTGCTGCGGATCGTCATGCCGCTGACCGACCTGCCGGTCGCGATTTGCACCTTCGTCTTCACCGTGACCGGCGTCGCACTGTGCGCGGGCTTGCTCCCGCTCTTCCTCGTCGGGATACCGCTGTTCATCTTGTTCGGCGTGATCGTGCGCGGCTTGGCAGCCTTCGAGCGCAAGCGCATGCGCCTGTTTCTCGACATCGAGATACCGAAACCGACGCAGCGGCCCCGCAGCTGGAAGCACGCGCTCAGGTACGGCCCCACCTGGCGGGCGATCGCCTACTTCCTGGTGCAGTTCCCTCTCGCGATCGCGACGTTCACCGTGATGGTGGCAGGCTTCGGCACCGCCCTCGCGCTGATCTCGATGCCGGGGTGGGTCAGTCACGTTCCGGCTAAGCGAGCCGACCTGTGGGTACTCACCGTTTCCGACCAGCCGACGGCGTGGGCCGTTACTGGCGTCGGCGTGCTCCTGGCAGTGGTGGCGTTCGGCCTCACCTTCGGGCTCACGTCGGCCGAGGGTGCATGGGCGCGCGTGATGCTCGGTGTCAGCGCTGCGCAGCTCGCCCAGCGGGTCGAGGAACTGCAGGGCAGCCGGGCCCGGGTCGTCGACGCAGCCGAGGCCGAGCGCCGGCGCATCGAGCGCAACCTGCACGACGGCGCCCAGCAACGGCTGGTGGCGCTGGCGATGAACCTCGGCCGCGCGCGGGCGCGCTACGACGACGATCCCGATGCCGCTCGCCGGATGCTCGACGAGGCACACGACGACGCCAAGCTCGCGCTGGCCGAGCTGCGCGACCTGGCCCGAGGTCTGCACCCGGCCGTGCTGACCGACCGCGGACTCGACGCGGCGCTCTCCGGTCTCGCCGCACGCTCGTCGATTCCGGTAACGCTCGACGTCCAGGTCGATCCGCGATGCTCGCCGACGATCGAGGCGATCGCCTACTTCGTCGTCAGCGAAACCCTTGCCAATGCTGCAAAACACTCGAAGGCCTCGGCGGTTCACGTCACGGTTCGCCGCACGCCCGTTGCGCTAAGGCTGGCAATCGCGGACGACGGCGTCGGTGGCGCCGACGCGACTGCGGGCTCGGGGCTCTCCGGGCTGGCCGACCGCGTCGGCGGCGTCGACGGCTCGATCCAGATCGACAGCCCGCCCGGAGGCCCGACCCTGATCACTGTGGAGTTGCCATGCGCGTCGTAATCGCCGAAGACTCGGTGCTGTTGCGCGAGGGGCTGTCGCGCCTGCTCGCAGAGTCGGGCTTCGACGTCGTGGCCGCCGTGCCCGATGGCGAGACCGCCTTGCGTGCCGTCGAAGAACACCAGCCTGATGTGGTCGTTTTCGATGTCCGCATGCCGCCGACCTTCACGGATGAGGGGCTGCGGGCAGCACTCGTCGTCCGAAGTCAATGGCCGGACGTCGCGGTGCTGGTGTTCTCGCAATACGTCGAGGAGCGGTACGCAACCGAACTGCTCGCGGGCGAGACGCGTGGCGTCGGCTACCTGCTGAAGGATCGCGTGGCCGACGTCGTCGAGTTCGTTGCTGCGTTGCGCCGGGTCGCCGAAGGCGGCACAGTGCTCGACCCCGAGGTGGTGGCACAACTCTTGGCCCGGAGCAGGCGCGCGCATCCGCTTGATGCGTTGACGGCACGCGAGAAGGAAGTGCTTGCGCTGATGGCCGAAGGGCGCTCGAACGCTGCGATCGCGGGGCAGCTGGTCGTCGGCGAAGGTGCCGTCGAGAAGCACGTGAGCAGCATCTTCACGAAGTTGGGGTTGCTGCCCGCGGAGTCCGACCATCGCAGGGTGCTCGCCGTCCTGCGCTATCTCGAGAGCTGAGGGGCCGTCATGCGTGCGAGCTCAGGGAGAATCACGGCGATGGCGATCGGGATCCCCATTGCACTCGGATCGATGGGGTGGGGTGCCTTCAGCATGGTCGGCCAGCTCTCGCTGACCAGCGAGCACCATGAGGTCAACTATCCGTGGCACGGTGGGTCGATTTCGCTGAACGTCGACTCCGGCAGCGTGCGAGTCGAAGTCGGTTCGGATTCTGCGGTCGGCGTCGCCTACACCGAGCACTACGAGCTCAAGAAGCCGACCGTGACGTCGTCGGTCTCGACTGATGGCGTGGCGTTCAAGGCGCGTTGCCCGGGCGGCATCTTCGACAACAACTGCTTCACCAACTTCGTCTTGACGGTTCCAGCGGCTGCGCAGCTGACGATTCACAGCGGAAACGGAGGCGTGCACCTGACGGGGGTTACGGCTTCCGCGTCGATCGACGCGGGCAACGGCGGCATCACGCTCGACGACGTCAGCGGCGACATCGTCGCGCACACCGGCAACGGTGGTATCCGCGGCTCGCAGGTGCGGTCGACGTCCGTGCAGGCGACCACCGGCGACGGCGGCATCGTTATCGACTGGGCGGTTGCGCCGAAGGCTGTCGTGACGACGACCGGGAACGGCGGCGTTCGTCTGACGGTGCCGAGCGGCAGCGGTCCCTATCGCGTCGACGCGCGAACCGGGAACGGCGGCAAGGACATATCGGTGCGCACCGACCCGAGTGCTTCCTCGACGATTACCGCGCACACCGGAGACGGTGGCGTGAACATCGGCTACCCGTAGGCGGCGATGCGCGCCTCCACGGTCGTCCTGGTGGCGAGGCAGAGAAGCGCTAGACCGCAGCTGCGGGCTTGCTGGCCTGTGAAGTGACGGGCAGGGTCACGACCTCGGCGTCTATCTGAAGGACGGGCTGCACGGCGGGTGCAGGCGCCGGGGCTGGCGGTGCGGACGGCGGGAGGGCGGCAGTGCGTGGCTGGTCGGATAGTGACCGCTCGAAGCGGTCGAGAGCAGCCATGAGACCAAAGAAAAAGAGCGGAAGACCGACCACTGTCAGCAACAGCAGAATGCCGACCTGGACGAATCCCGCGCCCATTAGTGCCTCCTTTGCGCCGACGCTATGAACGCGCCGTCGTTATTCGTATAGCAGTGCTGTCTCACGCGTATCGAACCGTACAGACCATCGCCGATATCGCCCTTACCCAAACGCCTTAGATGCCAGCCGGGCGTGTCGCGTTAGCCCTTCGTTTGTCGCCTCACGCATCGGGCATCGGATTGCCGACTCGGCAACCTGAGCGAAAACGATCACATCGGTGGAGGCCGTCATGCACATCGGGTACTTCCTGGCGAGCGAGGAGTACGGCCCGATCGAGTCCGTACGGCAGGCCAGGTTAGCTGAAGATCACGGAATGACCTCAGTCTGGATCTCCGACCACTTCCACCCGTGGATCGATGCGCAAGGTCAAAGTCCCTTTGTCTGGACGACGATCGGCGCGATCGCGCAGGCTACTTCGCTGCACATCACGACCGCCGTCACTTGCCCGTTGATGCGGATCCACCCGGCGATCATTGCGCAGGCCGCTGCGACGGCCGGCGTGCTGAGTGAGGGGCGATTCACGCTCGGGCTCGGCAGTGGAGAGGCGCTGAATGAGCACATTTTGGGCGATCGGTGGCCGAGTGCCGGCGTCCGCCTCGAAATGCTTGAAGAGGCGGTAGAAGTGATCCGAGCGCTCTTTACCGGCGAAGTCGTGCATCACCTCGGTGAGCATTACGAGGTCGATCATGCGCGGCTTTACACGCTGCCCGAGCAGCCGGTTCCGATATATATGTCCGGATTTGGCCCGATGTCGGCGAAGCTGGCCGGACGCATCGCCGACGGCTTCATCAACACCAAGCCGGACGCCGAGTTGGTGCGGGCGTTCCAGGAGGCCGGGGGCCGCAACAAGCCAGCGGCCGCCGGGCTGAAGGTGTGCTGGGCGCCGACTCGCGAGCAGGGCGTCCAGACCGCGCACCGGATCTGGCCCAACGAGGAACTACCGGGCGAGCTGGCGCAGGTGCTGCCGACCCCGGAGCACTTCGAGCAGGCGATAGAGCTGGTCACACCTGAGATGGTGGGCTCGACCGTGCCTTGCGGGCCGGATCCGCAGCCGTACGTCGAGTCGATCAAGAAGTACGCCGAGGCGGGCTTCGACGAGCTCTACATCCAGCAAATCGGCCCAGACCAGGACGAATTCTTCACCTTCTTCGTCAAGGAACTGCAGCCGCTGCTCGGTTAAGCGGGTGGTGCCGGGCCGCGCTCCGTAACTCCGCGGCCCGCCTGAGCGACGCCCTGAGCGAGGCCTGACCGAGGCGGGAGCGGGGCCCGAGCGAGGCATAGCCCCCCGAAGCTAGGCGTGCGCGCCTCGCTCGGGGGGCGTAGGCCCCCTGAGCGTGATCGAAAACGTCGAGGGGTGCCGAAGCGAGTGGTCCAAACCTGGGGCTTAGTTTCTGCGCGAACGAGCCGAAGAGACCAAGGGCAGCGCTCGAACGATGCACGCGCTGCCGACGAGAAGACGCCCGGACGGACTGATGGGGATACGGATGCCTCGCTGGCTCGATCGCCCGTACACCACGGCACGGTTGCTGTTGCTCGCTGGGAGCCGCCGCCTGTCGCTGCGCGCGCGCTTCGTCCTCGGCTTCGCGGCCGCTGCGGTGCCGTTCATTGTCGGGCTGCTGCTGGTGTTCACCAGCGCCGGACATTCAGCGGCGACGACGGCCAACCTGCGCCGGGAAGCGCTGATCGCGCTGATCCTGGGCGTTGCGCTCGGCGGTCTGGCGGCCTGGCGGCTTGCGATCGCCGCGATCCGGCCGGTGCGGCAGGCGGTGGCCGTGCTGCAGCAGGCGGCTAACGGCAACTTCCGGCCGCGGCTTGCGGGCAGCAAGCGGGCCGACGAGTTCGGCGAGATGGCCCGGGCGCTCAACACGATGCTCGACAACGCGGCCGACGCCTTCTTCGCGGTCGGCAGCGGCGTCCACACCCTCTCGGCCACCTCGCAGAAGTTGCGCGACACCGCCGGCAAGCTGTCGTTGTCCGCCGACAATGCCTCCGACCAGTCGACCCTCGTCTCCTACGCCGCCGACCAGGTCAGCTTGAGCGTCGTCAGCGCCGCGACCGGCTCCGAGCAGATGGAGACCGCGATCCGCGACATCGCCGACAACGCGGCTCGGGCTGCGAGCATCGCGGCCGAAGCCGCAGGCACCGCCGAGCGGGCCAACGGCACGGTTGCGAAGCTGGGCGAGAGCTCGGCCGAGATCGGCAACGTGCTGAAGGTGATCACCTCGATCGCCCAGCAGACGAACCTGCTCGCGCTCAACGCCACCATCGAGGCGGCGCGCGCGGGCGATGCAGGCAAGGGCTTCGCGGTCGTCGCCGGCGAGGTGAAGGATCTCGCGCACGCAACGGCTCGCGCCACCGACGACATCGCCAAGATGATCGCAGCGATCCAGTCGGACGCCGCCGAGGCGGTCGCGATGATCCGCGACATCGGCAGCGTCGTCGATCGCATCAACGACTTCCAGTCGACCATCGCCGGTGCCGTCGAAGAGCAGACCGCGAGCAGTAACGAGATGACCCGCTCGATCGCGGAGGCTGCGTCGGCGTCCGGTGAGATCGCCGGGACGATCGTGAGCGTTGCCGCGGCGGCCCTATCGACGGCGAGCAGCGTGGGCGACACGCAGGAGGCGTCGGTCGACGTCCACCGCACCGCTGACGAGCTGGCGTCGGTTGTCGGGCGGTTCCGCTACTAGCGGCGTGCCGGCCCCACTGCGCGCTATGCTTTCTCGCACAAAAGGTCTAGACCTTTAATCGTCGAGGGAGCCCGGCCATGAGCGAGATCGACCGCTTGGTGAATGCCTGTCTGTTGCCGGGTTTTGCCGGTGGTGACGTGCCCCCGGAGTGGGTGCATGACGCGCTTCAAGACGGCCTGGCCGGTGTCACGATCTACGGCACGAACCTGGTGGCCGACGGCGCGATCGGCCGCATCGCGACCTCACTTCGCGAAACCGCGCCCGACGCGCTGGTCGCGATCGACGAAGAGGGTGGCGACGTCACCCGGCTCGACTACCTGCGCGGCAGCGCATACCCGGGCAACCTCGCGCTCGGTGTCGTCGACGACGTCGACCTGACCTACCAGGTGGCTTCCGCAATCGCCGCTGACCTCGCAGCGAACGGCGTCAACTACAACCTCGCGCCGTCCGTCGATGTCAACAGCGACCCGAAGAATCCCGTGATCGGCGTGCGTTCGTTCGGTCCGGATCCGGATCGAGTCGCCGCGCATGGCGTCGCTTACATCAAAGGCATGCAGGACGCCGGCATCGCGACGTCCGCGAAACACTTCCCTGGCCACGGCGCGACGGTTGCCGACTCCCACCACGCGCTGCCCGTGATCGACGTCGACCTCGAGACGTTCCGCCGCCGCGAACTGCCGCCGTTCGTCGCTGCCATTGACGCCGGCGCGGTCAGCATCATGACGTCGCACGTCGTTTTCACTGCGCTGGACGGCGAAAACCCGGCCACCTTGAGCCGCAGCATCATGCACGGGCTGCTGCGCGAGGAGCTGGGTTACGAGGGCGTACTGATCACCGACGCGCTCGACATGGAAGGCGCGTCGGGCAAGTACGGCATTGCCGGCGCCGCGATTCGCGCGTTCATCGCCGGGGCCGACCTCCTCCTGTTGGGTTCGGTCGACGGCGAGGAGTACTGCGCCGCCATCCGCGCCGGCATCGCCGACGCGATTCGCGACGGGTCGCTCGACGTCAAGGTGCTCGAGGCAGCCGCCGGCCGGGTCGAGAAGCTGCGGGCCTGGGCGTCGCCGCGGCCCGGTGCCTTGATCGATCAGTCGAGCGGCTTGATCGCCGCGCGGCGGGCGATCCGGAGCAGTGGTGTGGTGGCGTTGCCCGCTCCGGCGACGGTCGTCAACGTGAGTGCTCCCGCCAACCTCGCGGTGGGCGAGGCGCACTGGAGCCTGCGTGAGCAGCTCAACGAATTCGGCCTTGCTACAACGGAGATCGCGGTCACCGAAGACGGGCCCGGGGTGGAGTACGTTCTCGGTTCCATCGGCGACGGCCCGGCCGTCCTCGTCGTCCGCGACGCTTATCGCCGACCGTGGCAGCGCGAGTGGGCGCAGGCCTTCCTCACGGCCCGGCCCGACGCCGTCCTCGTCGCGATCGGCATGCCCGACGACGCGGCGCTGACCTCCGGGCCGAGCGTGTGCACGTTCGGCGCGGGCCGGGTCAACATCCAAGCTGCTGCGGAGGTTCTCGCCGGCCGTTAGTGGCAAAGAGTCATGCGTGCAGGCCACGCGACTCCGGCGATCGCAGTGTGATGGCCCGGGCATTACTCGCCGGCGCCGCGGCAAGGGTTTCGCCTACTACTACGACGACGGCACAAGAGTGACGGACGTCGATGTGCTGGCGCGCATCGGATCGCTGGTGCTGCCACCGGCTTGGAAAGACGTGTGGATCTGCCCGTGGCCGAACGGGCACGTGCAGGCACTGGGTACCGATGCCGCGGGCCGTCGCCAGTACCGCTATCACGACGACTGGCGGTTGATACGCGACACCGAAAAGCACGAGCGGGTGCTGTGCGTGGCCTCGGTGCTTCCGCACGTTCGTGCTGTCATCGCTGAAGATCTGGCGACAGGGGGTGTCGGCCGGCGCGCCGTGCTCGCTGGCGCCGTCCGCCTGCTTGACCTCGGGTTCTTCCGGGTCGGCGGAGAGGCGTACGCCGATGAGAACAGCACGTACGGCCTCGCCACGCTGCACAAAGACCACGTCATGCTCGATGGCGACGCGCTGGTTTTCGACTACGACGCCAAGGGTGGCAAGCGCCGCGTGGTGTCAATCGTCGATCCCGAAGTGCGCGACCTCGTCATGGCCTTGAAACGCCGTCGCGGTGGTGGCGAGGAATTGCTTGCGTACAAGGACGGAAGGGGCCGCTGGCACGACGTTCGGAGTAACGACGTGAACCAGCACCTGCGTGAGCTGTCGGAGATCGACATGACAGCCAAGGATTTCCGCACCTGGCACGCGACCGTGCTGATGGCGGTGGCGCTCGCGGTGTCGTCGTCCGTCGAATCGCCTACCGGCCGGCGACGCGCGATCGCACGCGCCTACCGAGAAGTCGCCGGTTATCTCGGAAACACGCCGGCGGTCTGCCGCAAGTCGTATGTCGATCCGCTGGTCATGGATCTCTACGAGCAGGGAGTCACGATCATTAAGAATCTCGGAAAGCTGGGCAGCGAGCCGGCTTACGGGCTGGCCACCCAAGGTGCGGTGGAGCGGGCCGTCGTCCGCATGCTGACCGGTGCGACCCGGGCCCGCTGACAGGGGAGGCACCCGGCGTGTATCGGTCTTGCGGCTAGGGCATCAAGCAGTGTCGACGCGGCTTTTGCCGCGTATCCAGCGCTACCTGGGAGACATCATGGCCAAGACCGTGCGAGAGATCATGACACCGAACCCGGTCACGCTGCCCGCGACGAGCACCGTGACAGAGGCCGCTGAGGCGATGAAGCAGCACAACGTCGGGGATGTGCTCGTCATGCGCGATGGCACGCTGTGCGGCATCGTGACCGACCGCGACATCGTGGTGCGCGGGCTAGCCGAACACAAGAATCCCGAGAAGGCCAAGCTCGGCGACATCTGCAGCAAGGACCTCGTGACCGCAGGCGTCGACCAGCCCGTCGGCGCGGTCATCGAACAGATGCGCGAACGTGCGCTTCGGCGGATGCCGGTCATCGAAGGCGACCGCCCCGTGGGGATCATCTCGCTGGGTGACCTCGCGATCGATCGCGACAAGAGTTCGGCCCTTGCCGACATCAGCGCGGCCGCACCCAGTCGCTGAGGTTCGTGCGAGGTGGCGTTTCACCCCTGATCCCGCCATGATCGTGGGTGATGGTTTCTGAACAGGTAGACCCTGACGACACGTCGCTCACCGTCACCACGGCCGAAGGTGGCACCTGGGCGATCGTGGCCGTCGAGGGCGAGATCGACGTCTCGACTGCTCAGACCCTCGATGAGGCGCTGCGGGCCGCGATGGCGTCATCGGGCCGAGCGATCGTCGACTTGTCGGGCGTGCGGTTCATGGACTCAACGGGTCTGAGCGTGCTCATGCGAGTACAGAGCGACCAGCCCGAGCCGGGCGGCAGGCTCCGGCTTGCCGCGCTGTCCGACCGCGTCGCGCGGCTGCTCAGCGTCACCAAACTCGACTCCGTCTTCGCCGTGTACCCGAGCGTTACCGCAGCCGAGGCCGATCCGCCGGCGAACGTCCGGCAGAGCTAGCGCGCTGCGGCCGCGATCACCAAGCCCGCGGCGAGCGCGACAACACCCCACGACAGTGCCCGGAGGGCTCGTTCGAGCGGGACAAGCAGATCGGACGCCGCGAGGTCGGTGCGCTCACCAGCAACCGTGGTTGCAACACCGTGGACTGTGCGCACCGATCGCCGCAGCCATCGGGCAGGAGTGCTCAATGCGCGCTGGGCGAGAGTGAGCGCGAAGGCGCCCGCCGCAGCGACGACCGCGCCCCACGACATCGACCAGTGCTGCACGTAGTAGCCGGTGACGAGCGGGAAGGCGCCCCACGACAGGCCGAACCCCACCGCGTTGTGCACCAGGCCGCCGAACCACTCGAGGTTGTAGCCGAAGGCGAGCACCCCACCGACGACGATGAACGGCAACAGGCGCAGGCCACCGACGAACCAGCCGACCAGCCCGGCACCGGCCACGCTCAGGATCGCGACGCCGGCGAGCAACCGGTCGGCGATACCCGTGCGCAGTGGGTGCCCGTGCAGCTCGTCGAGCGCGTGCGCTCCGATGCCGAGCCCGAGAAAGAAGCCGAGCAGGCTCCACCCGAGCCGGTCGAACCGTAACGCCGGCGCGAGGGCGGCGCCGATCGCGACGTAGCTGAGGTGCCAGGCGGTGTAGGGCGGGTGGAGCAGCGAAAGCCAGTCGCGCGGGCCGCCGGTGCCGCGACCGGCGGCGTAGAAAGCCGGTCGCCCGGTGCTCGCCAGCGAGGCGTCGGTCGCCGGCTCGCCGCTCACTTGGTCGCCCACATCACGACGCCGCCGCCGAAACTCATCGGGCGGACGCCGATCTCGCGCAACCCGGCGGCCTGCCAGGCGGCCACCTGCTCGGAAACCGGGTGTCGCGCGTAGTGGTTCGTGATGCTCGGGCCGAGAAAGCGACCGACCCGGTACCACGAAGGCCCGCCGGTGAGCAGGCCGAGGACCGGCAGCGCGAGCCGGGTATAGGCGACCCATACGGCGTGCGCGGGCGCCCACTGCGGCACGTGGAACTCGAGGCATGCGATCGTGCCGCCAGGCTTCACGCAGCGGGCAAGCTCGGCAATCGTGGTGGCGGGGTCATCGACGTAGCGCATCAAGTAGGAGAAGGAAAGGGCGTCGAAGGTGGCGTCGGCGAACGGCAGTTGCTCGGCCCGGGCGACCGCGAGCTTGATGCGCTGCTGCTCACCGGCCGCCTCGACGTTGTGCAGGCCGCGCCTGAGCATGTCTTCGGTGAGATCGACGCCGGTGATGCGAGCGTCGCAGGCGCGGCCGATCGCCAGCGTTATGCCGGCCGGTCCGCACGCGACGTCCAGCACGCTCTTCGGGTTTGTGGCGGCGATGCGGTCGACGACAGCTGCCCGCCAGCGGCGGTCCTGACCGAACGAAAGCAGGTACGCCAACGTGTCATATCTCGAAGGGAGGTCGCGGAAAAGCGCGCGCGTGAACCGGTTGAGTTCCGTGGCTGCGCGCTCGGCGCTCATACTCACTCCAGAGCCTGTCGGTCGGCGCCTGCTGGCCGGTGAGCCAGCGTAAGCCGGGAGGCCGGATGACCGAAGGTCGGCTTGCCGTCGCGCACGTGCCCGCCAGTGCCTGGCGCGACGCCACTGATGCCTGCGCGCGGGTCGCTATCGAGGCGGGCCTTGCCTTCCCGTTGCCGCTCGTCAGCGCCTGGCGGGGTGAGCTCGATGCCGTGGAGACCAGGGTGCGGGCGCTCGAGCGGAGTGCGCCCGGCTCGCCCGCGCTCGATCCGGCCGCGGGCGACGGCGCTCACGCGTTGCTCGCCCTCGCGAGCGCGCGCCTCGGGACCGGCTGGCTCACGGGACAGCTCATCGACGTCGCAGCTGCCGTCGAACTCGCCTACCGCGCGACCCGCCACCACGACGCTGTGTCTGATTGCTCACACGCCTCCAACAAGCAGCGGGTGCTCGATGGAGACTGGGCGATCACCGAGGCGGCGGTGCTCGTGGCGGACGTCGGGCCGGTGGCCTACCGGCTGCTCGTGCGCGGCTACGGCGCCGCACAGCTCGTGCGGCTGGAGCCGGGCGAGCCGGTGCTCTCCCTGTTACCGACCGCGGTCTCGCTCGGTGCGCTCGTCGCTGGCGCAGAACCTCCTGACTTTCCTTTGCCAGCAGGCAGTTCTGCCGCCGCAATCGTCTGGCAATGGGCGTCGTCCACCCTGCACGGCGAGCCCGAAACCCCGCTCGCACTCCTCGCTGACGGTTAGGCAATTGCGGGCCTCTTAGCCGCGAACTGCCTAACACTCGCGCGCCCATGGGCGGCCTTCGTCGGTGTGTGAGACGCCGGCGTCCCTCGCCCAGCGCAAGCGCGTCTAACAGTCTCGCGCGCCCTGGTCGGTGAGGAGCTCGGCGCCGACTCGGGCTCGCGGCCCGCCCCCGCCGGGTGGGAACGTGCCCGTCGAAACTACCGCGCGGCGGTCGCGCTAGGTCTCGAATCGGCAACGGCTTGCCGCAGACTCCTTGACAGTTAAGGGGCGTGCTTCCACACTCAAGCTCGATCAGCAGTGGGAACGTGACCACAATCTGCCTCGCTTCGTTCCGTCGGCGTTCTTTCACACCGGGCTCTCGCCTGAGGGCTCACAGGAGGGTTCATGTTCATGGCTCGTAGAAGGCGGCAGGCGCTCGTCGGCGCTGCCGTGGTGGCGGCGCTCGCGCTCGCGGGTTGCTCGTCGTCCAAGGGGAACACTGCCTCGCCGAAGGCGTCTGGCAGCTCGTCCTCGAGCACGGCTGCGTCGGCTAGTACGCCGGCGTCGCCTTCGCAGGACAACACGCCGGTCACCATCACGATCGGCCTCTTCGGCACGTTCGGCTTCAAGGAAGCAGGTCTGTACGACGAGTACATGAAGCTGCACCCGAACGTCACCATCAAGGAGGACGACGTCGAGCAGTCGGCCGACTACTGGACTGCGCTGCAGACCAAGCTGGCCGCCGGCAGCGGCGTCGACGACATCCAGGGCATCGAGATCGGTTTCGTTGCCGACGTCCTCGCCAACCACGCCGACCAGTTCGTCGACTTCAACAAGGCGCTCGGCGCCGATGCTGCATCGGTGAAGAGCTCGTTCTACGACTGGAAGTGGCAGATGGCCACCACCAGCGATGGCAAGACTCTCGGCCTCGGCACGGACGCCGGCCCTGAGGCGATGTGCTACCGGCCCGACCTGTTCAAGCAGGCCGGCCTGCCGAGCGACCGGGCGACCCTTGCCCAGCAGTGGTCGACGTGGGACGGCTTCATCAAGCTCGGCCAGCAGTACATGGCATCGCCGACGAAGCCGAAGAACAGCACCTTCCTCGACAACCCGGCGAGCATCTTCAGCGCCGCGGTCTACCAGGGCAAGGAAGCATACGACACAGCCGACGGCAAGCCGGACTACAAGAACAGCGACGGCGTGAAGACGGCGTGGCAGTTCGCCAGCACGGCCGCGGCCGACGGCATTACGGCTGGTCTTGCGCAGTTCGGTCCGGACTGGAACAAGGCCTTCGCCAACGGCGCGTTCGCCGCGATCTCCTGCCCGGCGTGGATGCTCGGTTACATCACCGGCCAGGCTGGCGACGCGTACAAGGGCAAGTGGGACGTCGCTCCGCTGCCTGGTGGCGCAGCGAACTGGGGCGGGTCGTGGCTCGGCGTGCCGACCGCGTCCAAGCACCAGGCCGCGGCCGTGGCGCTCGCCGAGTGGCTGACCGCACCTGCGCAGCAGGTCAAGATGTTCACGTCGCAGGCACACTTCCCGTCGAGCAAGACGGCTGCTGAAGACCCGGCAGTTGCGAGCGCGACCAGCGACTACTTCAATGGCGCGCCCATCGGCCAAATCTTCAACGACTCGGCGACGAAGTTGCAGATGACGCCGATCGGCCCGTTCGACACGCAGATCCAGCAGGCAATCACCAACGCGCTCGGCACTATCGTGACCAACCACGTGAAGCCGGACGACGCTTGGAAGGCCGCGACCGCTGCCGCCGACCAAGCCATCGGTGGCTGATCGCTTGTAGTGCAGTCATGTTGTGGGCGTGGAGGAATCTCCACGCCCACAACGTGCAACGCAAGCCGTCGGGTTCGTCCGAAATCGCTTACCGAAACGACCATGAAGGCGCCACCAGATGACCGTGAGCACGACCACTACGCAACAGCCTCAAGTAGTCGGGGCCGCGCGTGGTGCACAACGCCGCCGCCGGCGCGCCCAGATGGGCAGCAAGGCGGCGTATCTGTACGTCGCGCCGTTCTTCGTCATCTTCGCGGCGATGGGTCTCTACCCATTCCTGTATACAGCGTGGGTTTCGCTACACAAGGTCTCGTTGTCGAAGCCCAACGTGATGAGCTGGGTCGGCTTCGCCAACTACAGTCATCTGTGGAGCAACCACTTCTTCCTGAACGCACTGAAGAACACGTTCACGATCGGCATCATTTCGACGGTGCCGCAGTTGCTCATCGCGCTCGGCATCGCGCACATGCTCAACTACACGATGCGCTGGCGTACGTTCTTCCGAGTCGCGCTGATCCTCCCGTACGCCACAAGCGTCGCCGCGGCTACCCTCATCTTCAGCCAGATGTACAGCCGCGACTTCGGGCTCGCGAACTGGCTCGTCGGGCTCTTCGGCGTCCACAAAATCGACTGGCTGAACAACAAGTGGGCCGCTCAGATCGCGATCTCGACCATCGTCACCTGGCGCTGGGTCGGGTACAACGCACTGATCTACCTCGCGGGGATGCAGGCGATCCCCGGTGACCTCTACGAGTCGGCAGTCATCGACGGCGCCAGCAGGTGGCAACAGTTCCGGTACGTGACGCTGCCAGGGCTGCGGCCGACGATCCTCTTCACGGTTGTCGTCTCGACAATCGGCGCGACCCAGCTGTTCGCCGAACCGCTGCTCTATGGCTCCGGACAGCCCAATGGTGGCGGCTTGAACCAGTTCCAGACCCTCGGTCTGCTCATGTACCAGCAGGGCTGGGCGAACCGAAATCTCGGCCTCGCATCAACGACTGCGTGGACGATCTTCCTGCTGATCGTCGTGCTGGTGCTGATCAACGTCTTCATCATGCGCCGGATTACCCGCGAGTCGAAGGGCTGACCGGCGATGGCCACGATCACCACGACAGCCGGGCCGGTGGCTCGCCGCAAGCGGGTTACGAGCAGCAGCGCGGGCGGACAGCAGCGGGCGGGGCGGCTGACCTACATCCTGATCGGGATCATCACCTTGATCTCGATGTTCCCGCTGTACTGGACGCTCGTCGCCGGCTCGCACACCAACGCCGAGATGGCCGCGACGCCGCCGCCGATCCTGCCGACCGGCAGCTTCTTCCATAACCTTTCGCTCGCCATGCAGCGGCAAGACCTCTGGAAGGCCTTGCTCAACAGCACGATCGTGGCTTCGGTCGTCGCCCTTAGCAACGTGCTGTTCTGCACCCTGGCCGGTTTCGCGTTCGCGAAGCTCCGTTTCAAGGGCAGCAACATCTTGTTGATGCTCGTGGTCGGCACGCTCATGGTGCCGTTGCAGGTCGGCATCGTGCCGCTGTTCATGCTCGCCGCGAAGTACCACATGATCGGCCACTTGCAGGCCGCGATCGCCCCCTACCTGGTCTCGGCCTTCGGCGTGTTCTTGCTGCGCCAGTACCTGCTCGCGGCCCTGCCCACCGAACTTGTGGAGGCAGGCTGGGTCGATGGTGCCTCGACCTTCCGCATCTTCCGGTCCATCGTGCTGCCGATCGCACGGCCGGCGATGGCTGTCTTGGCGATGTTCCAGTTCTTGTACGCGTGGAACGACTTCTTCTGGCCTATCCTCGTATTGAACAACCGCAATCCCACCGTCCAGGTGGCGCTCAACGGAATGGGCACCGGGTACATCCCGCAGACCGCGGTCATCATGGCGGCCACGTTCTTCGTAACGCTTCCTGTGCTGGTCGCGTTCGGCTTTCTGGGTAAGCAAATCGTCGGAGGAATCATGCAAGGAGCGGTCAAGGGATGACGCAGATCGAATCACTCCAGGACGCCGCAGAGCGCGCCACGCTTGGGGGCCTCGCGTTTCCCGAGCGCTTCGTCTGGGGCACGGCCACCGCCGCCTACCAGATCGAAGGTGCCGCGACCGAGGGCGGCCGCACGCCATCGATCTGGGACACCTTCAGCCACACTCCTGGCAAGGTCTTCGAAGGCGATACCGGCGACGTCGCCGCCGACCACTATCACCGCTACCGCGACGATGTCGCCCTGATGGCGAGCCTCGGCGTGAACGCATACCGGTTCTCCGTCTCATGGTCGCGGGTGATCCCGAGCGGCGTTGGCCCGCTCAACCAGGCTGGCGTCGATTTCTACAAGCGGCTGGTCGACGAACTCCTTGAGCAAGGCATCGAGCCGGCGTTGACCTTGTACCACTGGGACCTGCCGCAAGAGCTGCAGGATGCCGGCGGCTGGACGGCGCGTGACACGTCATACCGGTTCGCCGACTACGCGGCCGCGTTGGCCGGCGAGCTCGGCGACCGCGTTGGTTTCTGGACGACGCTCAACGAGCCCTGGTGCTCGGCGTTCCTCGGCTACGCCGCAGGTGTGCACGCGCCCGGCCACACCTCTGGTGCAGAGGCGCTCGCTGCGGTTCATCACTTGCTGCTCGGGCACGGTCTGGCGATTCAGGCGATGCGTTCGGCGCTGCCGACAAGCACGCAGCTCGCGATCACGCTGAACCCCGCGGTGACGCGGCCCGCCACCGACACCGCCGAAGATGCGCTCGCAGCTTCGAAGGTCGACGGTCTTCAGAACCGCATCTGGTGGGAGCCGCTGTTCAGCGGCCGCTACCCCGACGACGTGCAGGAGTTCACCGCGTCGGTGACCGACTGGAGCTACGTCCACGACGGCGATCTCGACACGATTTCCACCCCCATCGACGTTCTCGGTGTCAACTACTACAACCCCGTTGTCGTCGGCTACTACGCAGGTTTGGGTGAGCGCGCGCACGCTGACGGCCACGGCGACGGCGCCGGCGAGACGTGGCCGGGCTGCCGCGACGTGCAGTTCATGGAAATGGCCGGCCGGCACACCGCCATGGGCTGGCCGGTCGACGCGACCGGGCTGCGCGAACTGCTCGGCCGGCTGTGGCGCGACTATGGCAAGCCGATGCTCATCACCGAGAACGGCGCGGCGTACGAAGACGTGGTCTCGCCCGACGGTTCGGTGCACGATGCCGAGCGCACGCAATACGTATACGAGCACCTCGCTGCAGTGCACAACGCAATTTCGGACGGCGTCGACGTCCGTGGTTACTACTTGTGGTCCTTGCTCGACAACTTCGAATGGGCCTACGGCTATTCGAAGCGCTTTGGCATCGTGCGGGTCGACTTCGAGAGTCAGCAGCGCACCGTTAAGGACAGCGGGCGCTTCTACTCGGAGGTTGTGCGGGCGAACGCACTGCCCGACCTCTGAGGCGCGAGCGACCGAGCAACAGGTCAGCTCGAGTCGCGCACCACGAGTTCGGTCGGCACGATAAGAGACGCCGGTCGCTTGCCCGGATTACGCAGCTGCGTAAGCAACAATCGGGCGAGCGACCGGCCGATCTCTTCCATCGGCTGGCGCACGCTCGTGAGCTGCGGGTCGGTAAGCCGCGCCGCGTGCGAGTCGTCGAAGCCCACGACGGCAACGTCGTCCGGGATTTTGCGGCCGCTGGCCCGCAACGCTCTCATCGCACCGACTGCCATCAGGTCACTAGCCGCGAAGACGGCGTCGAGTTCGGGTGCCCGCTCGAGCAACTCCCGCATCGCGGCTTCGCCGCTGCCCTCGGAGAAGTCGCCGTGCGCGACCATACGGCGCCACGACCGCTTTGCTGCAGCGGGAAGGGCGTCGCGAAACCCTTCGAGGCGGTCGACGCCCACCGGCATGTCGGCCGGGCCGGCAATAGTTGCGATGTGTTTGCGGCCACGCGTCACGAGGTGTTGAGCGGCCGCGGCCGCACCGGTGCGGTTGTCGGCGTCGACGTAGGGCACGTTGTCGCCCGGAAATGGCCGGCCGCCCATCACCACGGGCGTTTGGGTGCGTGTCAGTAACTGCAACAACGGATCCTGCTTGTGCAACGACATGAGGATCATGCCGTCGGCATGACCATTCATGATGTAACGCTCGATGCGGGTAATGTCACCGGCCGCGCTGAGCAGTACAAAGGCGTAGTCAGTATGTGCGAGCTCGTCGCTGATGCCGCGCACCGTTCCCGCGAAGAACGGTTCGGAGAACAGTCGCGTCTCGGGCTCGGAGACAATGAGCGCGATCGTGTCGGTGCGCCTGGTGACCAAAGAGCGGGCGGCGCGGTTCGGGACGTAGCCCAGTTCCTCGATGGCCTTTTCGACCGCCGCGCGCGCTTCGGCCGAGACGCGTGGTGATCCGGTGAGCACCCGCGACACCGTCGTCTTAGAGACGCCCGCGGCTGCCGCGACGGCCCAAACTGTCGGGCGCCGGGCCGGTTGGGCTGCCGGTTGGTCGCTGGCCACGCTTCCTCGCACCATCTCTCGATCATGGCCGCGGTTAGGCGTAACCGCAGTGCAATCATGGTCCCACGGCAAGCTCTTGCGGGCCGCATAGTTTGCCGCGCGGCGCCATTTCGGTCGCCGCGCGCACGCGAGGTAGCGGCGAATGCGCTACCCGAGGGCGATTCCCAGCAACTCCCGCGCCTGCCGGGCCATCTCGAGGTCCTCGCGCGCCGCGACCACGACCATGCGAACGCGTGCTCCCGCCGTGCTGACATCGGCGTCAGGTACTACCGAGAGGTTCTTGTCGGCGTCGGCCTCGATGCCCAGGAAACCCAGCCCAGCTACGGCCGCTAGCCGCACTGCGGGCGCGTTCTCCCCGACGCCGCCCGTGAAGACGCACGCGTCGATACCGTCGAGCGATGCTGCCATCGAGGCGATGCCTTTGCGCAGCCGGTGAATGTAGACCGCAAAGGCCAGGCGTGCCTCCTCGTCGCCGCGCGATATCACCTCGCGCATGTCTGGGGTGCCG
>Ga0105240_10002684_pt1 | contig 28329 bp, 23 predicted proteins | sample KBSC54metaG_FD_80426 | JGI IMG/M metagenome (GOLD analysis project Ga0105240, IMG submission 80426) | Corn rhizosphere microbial communities from Kellogg Biological Station, Michigan, USA - KBS C5-4 metaG | ecosystem: Host-associated > Plants > Roots > Rhizosphere > Soil | place: Michigan, USA... | reverse complement strand
GCCCTCCGCGATGCGTGCGAGGCGAAGTTGGCGGCGGGCGAGGCGTTCACGCCGCTGCGGCAGCGGGGGTGACCTGCGGCCTTGCCCTCACCTCACCTCTCCCACTGACGTGGGAGAGGGCTACTGGAGAGGGAGCGGAGGCTTCGCGATCCTCTGCGCTTTGCGATCCTCACCGCCCTGTGAGTAACCCTCTCCCGCTTGCGGGAGAGGTGAGGTGAGGGCAAGGCCGCAGGTCACCCCCGCTGCCGCAGCGGCGTGAACGCCTCGCCCGCCGCCAACTTCGCCTCGCACGCATCGCGGAGGGCGATGCGGCGGCTCTTGCCGGCGTCGTCGCGCAGCGGGGCGGCGGAGATCTCGAAGGTGTAGGGCAGCTTGTAGCGGGCGAGGCGCTGGGTCAGGTGGCTGTCGAGGTCGGCGGCGGTGGGCGTGGGCGCGCCGGCCTGCACCTCGATGATCGCGTGCGGAACGCGGCCGAACTCCGGATGCGGCAGGCCGACCACGGCGCTGGAGCCCACGGCGGGATGCTCGTCCAGGGCGGCCTCGATCTCGGCCGGATAGATGTTGGCGCCGCCGCTGACGATCATGTCGGCCCGCCGGTCGGCGAGGTAGAGGTAGCCGTCGGCGTCCACGGAGCCGAGGTCGCCGAGGGTGAACCAGCCGTCGCGCTCGCGACGGTCGGCGCCGAGGTACTGGAACATGCCCTCGGGCGTCGCGGGCGGGCGCATCCAGATCTCGCCCACCTCGCCTGCCGGCAGGGGCTGGCCGTCCTCGTCGAAGATCGCCATCTCGCCCAGCGGCTTGCCCACCGAGCCGCGATGGGTCAGCCACTCGTCGCCCTTGATCAGCGTCCCGCCGATGGACTCGGTGCCGGCGTAGACCTCCCAGATCTTCTCCGGCCCGAGCCAGTTGATCCAGGCCTCCTTCAGCCAGGCCGGGCAGGGGGCGGCCATGTGGATCGCGACCCGGATCGAGGAGAGATCGTAGCGGCGGCGCACCTCCTCCGGCAGGCTCCAGATCCGGTGCATCATGGTCGGCACCAGGTAGGCCCAGCGCACCTTGTGCTTCTGCACGAGCTCCAGCCATTCCAGCGCGTCGAACTTCGGGACCTCAATCACCTGTGCGCCCCAGATCATGCCCCAGTTGGTCTGGGCGAAGGTGGCGTTGTGGTAGATCGGCGCCGGCTGCAACATCACGTCGTCGACCTCGATGCCGAGCAGGGCCGCCGGCGCGTTGGCGTCGGCCGTCGCCGGCTTGGGGTCGATGATCACCTTCGGCCGGCCGGTGCTGCCGCCGCTGCCGATCGCCTTCCAGTGCCGCGCGACCGCCTCGGGCATTGGCGCGTCCGAGAGGGCGGGGTCGGGGACGAAATCGGCGGGCAGGGTCGCCGCGCCAGGCAGGCGCTCCGGGGTCGCGCCGATGACGATCTTCGGCCTCGCCAGCTCCACCATCGCCTGCAGCTCCAGGTCCGGCAGCTTGCTCGGCAGCGGCAGGGGCGTCGCGCCCAGCTTCCAGATCGCGAATGCGCAGACGTGGTGGGCGAGGCCGTTGGGCAGCAGGATGGCGACCAGGTCGTCCTGGCCGATGCCGCGGGCGGCCAGCGCCCGGGCCATGCGGTTGGCCATCCGGTCGAGCTGGCCGCGGGTCCAGGTCTCGCCGGCGAAGGTCAGGGCCGGATGGTCGGGGTCGCGGGCGGCCTGGTGGCTGAGCAGCCAGCCGAGGCCGCGCGGGCCGGTGGCGGTGAGGAACTCGGCGTCGGACATGGCGGTCGACCTGCGGCTTGGCTTGGACGTCTGAGCTTCCGTAACGCCCGCGGCCCAGGCTGGCCACAGCTTCGCCGGCATTGAATTCCGGCCGATTGCGGGGCAGAGATGACGCACCGTCAGAAATGCGCCAATGTCGCGCCCGCCGGGCCGATGGCGCCTTGGGACCAGGGAGAGAAACCGAATGCTGGGTTACGAAGGTAAGCGCGTGCTCGTGGTGGGTGGCGCCACAGGGATGGGCGCGGCGGCGGCCCAGTCGGTGGCGGCATTGGGCGCCGAGGTGACGGTGCTCGACGTCGCCGAAGTGACCTTCCCGGTGAAGCAGTTCATCAAGATCGACCTGCGCGACCAGGCCAGCGTCAACAGCGTGATCGACCAGTTGCAGGGTCCGTTCCAGGCGGTGTTCTCCTGCGCCGGCGTCGCCGACGGCACGCGCGGGATCATGCTGATCAACTTCATCGCCCAGCGCCGCCTGCTCGAGGGCCTGGTGGCCAAGGGCGCCCTGCCGCGCGGCTCGGCCATTGGGGTGATCTCGTCCACGGCCGGGAACGGCTGGCAGCTGTCGCTGCCGCAATTGAAGGAATTCCTGGCGATCCCGGACTGGGACGGCCAGGCGGCGTGGGTCGAGGCGCACAAGTCTGACAACTACATGGAGAACGCCGACGGCTACATGTTCTCCAAGCGCGCCATGTGCGCCTGGGTGGCCCAGCAGGGCTACGAACTGCTCCGCAAGGGCATCCGGATCAACGCCATCCTGCCGGGCCCCACCGACACCCCGCTGGCCCGCGCCAACGCCGACATCTGGCTGGCCTACGCCTCCGACTATCGCGCGGCGGCCGGCGTCAACCACCTGCAGCCGAGGGAAATGGGCGACGCACTCATCTTCCTCTGCAGCCCGATGGCCAGCGGCATCACTGGCGAGAACCTGGTGATCGACCACGGCTACACCGCTTCGCAGGTGACGGGCTCGTTCGGCGCCTAGCCGATGCGGGTGCGGCGGGACTAGCTCTGAAAAAGGAACTAGTCCCGCTCGTCTCCACTGTGTCATCCCGGAAACTCGCATCGCGAGTTGTCCGGGATCTCATCCCCGGCGCCGCTTCCAGGCAGGAGCCGCGGATGAACCTCTTCGATCTCACCGGCAAGGTCGCCGTCGTTACCGGCTCCACCAGCGGCATCGGCCTCGCCACCGTGCGCCGGATGGCCGAGCACGGCGCGAGCGTCGTGGTGTCGAGCCGCAACCAGGCCGACTGCGACCGCGTCGCCGGCGAGATCGTCGAGCGGTACGGAACGGGCCGGGCGATCGGCATCGCCGCCGACCTGACGAAGCTGGACACGCTCGACGCCCTGATCGATCGCGCCGCCGAGCGGATGGGCGGGATCGACATCCTGATGTGCAACGCGCGCCACCCCTGTCCCGGTCCGCTGGAGGCGCTGTCGCCCGAGGCGTTCAGCGATGGCATGGACGCCAACGTGCGCAACACGACGATGATGGTGAAGCGGGCCGCCCCGATCATGGCCGCGCGGGGCGGCGGCAGCGTGATCCTGGTGGCGTCCACCGCCGGCGTGATCCCGATGGGCAACCTGCTGGTCTATGGCGCGGCCAAGATCGCGCTACGGCACATCGCCGCGACCCTGGCCGTGCACCTGGGGCCGCAGGGCATCCGGGTGAACTCGATCGCGCCCGGCTCGATCCGCACCGACACCACCAAGGCGATGACCGACAATCCGGCCGCCGAGGCGATGCTGGTGAGGAACATGCCGATCGCGCGCGTCGGCGACCCGGACGAGATCGCCGGCGCAGCGATCTTCCTGTCGTCGCCGGCCGGCGGCTACGTCACCGGCCAGACGATCGTGGTCGACGGGGGACAGGTGCTGACCGCGGGCCAGTCGGTGCGGGACATGCAGGCGGTGATGGCGGGGCGGTGAGCCCGGCGCTTTGATGCTTTCTTCGACGTGGCCGGAGCGGCGCTCGCCTAGCTCCCCGCCCCCTCGAGGGGAGGCGCTGGGGGTGGGGGGCTCTCTCAAGCGCACCACGAAAGGTCGTGGCGGCGTCGCGTTCGTCGGATTTGCTTGCGGCAGCCCCCCACCCCTGCCCATCCCCTCACGGCGGAGGGAGCTAACTCGCCCTTGCCAGTCGTCTCGTCCCCAGGTGTGATCTCCCCGAACCCGGGCCGGCGACAAGGACCCGGCGGCGGTTCGACGGAGGAACGCGATGGCGGCGGAGACGGCGACGGGATCGCCGGGTGTGCAGCGGCCCGACCGCGCCCCTGCCAGCGCCTGGGTGGTGCTGGGGGTGCTGATCGTCCTCTACATTATCGCCCTGCTGGACCGGCAGGTGATGACCCTGCTGGTCAAGCCCATCAAGCACGACCTGCACATCACCGACACCCAGATGGGAATCGTGCAGGGGCTGGCGCTGTTCGTCTTCGCCAGCCTGGCCGGGATCGTGCTGGGGTGGATCGCCGACGAGGCCCCGCGCTGGAAGCACTGGATCGTCTTCGTCGGCATGATCATCTGGTCGCTGGCGACCGCCGCCTGCGGCCTGGCGCAGGATTTCGTGCAGCTCCTGGCCGGGCGCTCGATGATCGGCTTCGGCGAGGCGGCGCTCGGCCCGGCGGTGGCGATCATCCTCTCGACCCGCTTCCCGCGCGCCCAGAACTCCCTCGCCAACGGCATCTACTTCGTCGGCTCCTCGATCGGCGCGGGGCTGTTCATGCCGGCGATCGGCCTGATGATCCGCCAGTTCAGCGCCTCCGGCGGCATCGAGCTCCCGGCGGTGGGGCATCTGGCCGCCTGGCAGGCCACCTTCGTGGTGGTGGGCCTGCCCGGGCTGGCCTTCGCCTTCCTGGCCTTCGCCTTGCGCGACCCGCCGGACCTGGCGGTCCAGCGGGCCGCGCGCGTGGCCGCCGACGCGGCGACAGGCGCAAGCACCCTGGTGGGCTTCATGAAGCGGCGGTGGGTCCTGCTGGTCCACCAGATCGTCGCCTATGCCTCGATGACGATGACCTCCTACGCTCTCATCGCCTGGGTTCCGGCGCACCTGCAGCGCAACTTCAATTTCGATCCGGTGCAGGTGGGCTGGGTGGTGGCGGCGTCGTACGGCCTGTGCTCGGCCTGTGCGCAGATCATCAACGGAAACAACATCGACCGCCTGTATCGGCGGGGGATCAACGACGCCCACTACCGCTACTACACCTATACGACCCTGGCCGGGATCCCGATCGCGATCTTCACCTTCACCACCGGCAACGCGGCGCTTTGCGTGGCCGGCATCTGCCTGACCTGGCTGGTGATGCAGGGCCTCGGGCCGCTGATCGCGCCGATCCAGCTCTTCACACCCCTTCCCCTGCGCGGTCGGATCGCGACGATCTCCAGTTTCTTCACCTCCCTGGCCGCGGTCGGCCTGGCGCCGGTGCTGATCGGCATGATGAACGACGAGCTGTTCCACGACGAGAACAAGGTCGGCTGGTCGATCGCCATCTTCATGACGGTGATGGGGCTGATCGGGGTGGCGGCGATGACCAGCGGGCGCCGCTTCCTGGCCCGCGCGATCGCCGAGGAGTTCGGCGGGGAGGCGGGACCGGCCGGGCCGGGGTCCGCCAAGGCCGCGGTGGCGCCGGCGGTGTAGCCGACGCCCTTCGTGCTTCGAGAGGCGCCCGGCGGCGCGCCTCAGCATGACGAGCATTTGACGCTTCACCTTTTTCGTCATCCTGAGGAGGTCGCGCAGCGACCGTCTCGAAGGACGCACAGTGGCTGCGCTAGGATGTCGGCGCGTCAGTCAGGGAGGGGAGTCGGTGCTGTTCCATCCGAGCCGGTTCACGGTGTTCGGCCTTTGCCTGGTGGCGACGGTCGCGGGCGTCGCGCTGATCTTCCTCGGGCGCAGCGAGATCGGGGTGGTGCTGGCGGCAGCGGCCGGCCTGCTCAGCCTGCTGGGCGTCTACGACCTGCTGCAGACCCGCCACTCGATCCAGCGCAACTATCCGGTGATCGGCCACATCCGCTGGATGGTGGAGCTGGTGCGGCCGGAGATCCGCCAGTACCTGATCGAGGCGGACGAGGACGCCGCGCCGTTCTCGCGCAGCCAGCGCTCGCTGGTCTACCAGCGGGCCAAGGGCAAGACCGGGGAGTTCCCGTTCGGCACCCGGATGGACGTCTATCGCGACGGCTATGAGTTCATCGGCCAGTCGACCTTTCCGGTGAACCCCGCCGACCCGGCCGGCTTCCGGCTGACGATCGGCGGCGACCAGTGCGCCAAGCCCTATTCGGCCTCGGTGTTCAACATCTCGGCGATGAGCTTCGGCTCGCTGAGCGCCAACGCGATCCGGGCGCTGAACCGCGGGGCCAAGCTGGGCGGGTTCTATCACGACACCGGCGAGGGCAGCATCAGCGCCTACCACCGCGAGGGCGGCGGCGACATCGTCTGGGAGGTGGCCAGCGGCTACTTCGGCTGCCGCGACGCCAATGGCCATTTCGACCCGGAGAAGTTCGCCGCCCAGGCGACCACCGACCAGGTCAAGATGATCGAGATCAAGATCAGCCAGGGGGCCAAGCCGGGGCACGGCGGCATCCTGCCCGGCCGCAAGGTGACGCCGGAGATCGCCGCCACCCGCGGCGTGCCGGTCGGCTGCGACTGCATCTCGCCGTCGCGGCACAGCGCCTTCTCCAGCCCGCGGGAGATGATGGGCTTCATCGCCACGTTGCGGGAGCTGTCGGGCGGCAAGCCGGTCGGGTTCAAGCTCTGCCTCGGCCATCCCTGGGAGCTGATGGGCATGGTCAAGGCGATGCTGGAGACGGGCATCCGGCCCGACTTCATCGTCGTCGACGGCGGCGAGGGTGGCACCGGCGCGGCGCCGGTGGAATTCGCCGACCATATGGGCGCACCGATGCGCGAGGGCCTGCTGTTCGTGCACAACACCCTGGTGGGCGCGGGCCTGCGCAGCCAGATCAAGGTCGGCGCGGCCGGGCGGATCGTCACCGCCTTCGACATCGCCAGCGTGCTGGCGATCGGGGCCGATTGGACCAACGCCGCGCGCGGCTTCATGTTCGCGCTCGGCTGCGTGCAGTCACTGTCGTGCCACACCAACCGCTGCCCGACGGGGGTCGCGACCCAGGATCCCGGCCGCCAGCGGGCGCTGGTCGTGCCGGACAAGGCCGAGCGGGTGGCCAACTTCCACCGCAACACCGTCCGGGCCTTGTCGGACATGCTGGCGGCGGCGGGGCTCGACCATCCGAGCGACCTGACCGCGCATCACATGGCCAGGCGGGTCAGCTCCACCGAGATCAAGCTGTTCTCGGAGATCCATGTGTTCGTGAAGGACCGGGCGCTGGTCGACGGGACCTGCGACAGCGGCTTCTATCGCCGCCACTGGGACCTGGCGTCAGCCGACAGCTTCGATCCGAAGGCGCCGATGTAGCGCTCGGCATTACTCACTACTCTCTCAGTAACCCTCTCCCACCGCGTGGGAGAGGTGAGGTGAGGGCACGGCAGTCGCCATGTATCCGCGCAAGACCTGAAGCGCCGTACGGCCGAGAGATCGTCCCCTCACCTTACCTCTCCCCGTGAACGGGGAGAGGGTTACTGAAAGGATGGGGATGTTCGGCATTATTACCCGTGGATGAACAGGAAGATCACGCCGATCACCAGAAACACGATCGGGAACAGCCAGTTGACCGCGACCTTGGGGGTCAGGACGGCGTTGTCCGGGTTGGCGGGGTCGACCAGGACGTCGACCTTGGCCCCGATTGCATAGGGGGTGATCTGCTTCTGCGCCTGGCCGCGCGTGGGGTAGCCGGCGTTGCCGAAGCCGATGTGGCTGCCGGTGTGCTTGGTCCCGGCGACCTCGTAGTCATAGTGCACCACGGGCCAATAGCTGCGGGTGGTTCCCGGGCCGTCGCTCGCACTGCGCTGCTCGTGCCGTTCGTCGATCTGGCTGACGGTGATGACGCCCGGCGCCTTGGGCCAGCTCAGGGCGGCCTTGGCCTTCTTCTGGTTCGACCAGACCCAGTATCCAAACCCGGCGCCCGCCAGGATCAGGACGATCCCAACCAATTGAAACATCTAAGCCTCCCCAGGCCGCAGCGATGGCTGCAGGTCCGAAATGCTTAGGGGGCTTGGCGGGCCTTGGCCAGCGCCTGCGCCCGCACGCCGCTGAGGGTGGCGGTGGGGCTGATGCCATCGGCGTCGAACTTCACGTGCACGATCGACGGCAGGCCGGAGGCGATTGCGGCCGCGAACGCGCCGGCGAAATCCTCCGTGCGTTCCACCGTGGCGCCGAAGCCGCCGAAGGCGCGGGCGTAGGCGGAGAAGTCGGGGTTGACCAGGTCGGTGGCGATGCGGCGGCCGGGAAACTCCCGCTCCTGGTGCATGCGGATGGTGCCGTAGACGCCGTTGTCGAAGATCAGCACCACGATCGGCAGGCGGTACTGGACCGCGATGGCGAACTCCTGGCCGTTCATCAGGAAGTCGCCGTCGCCGTTGATGGAGACCACCAGCCGGTCCGGGTGCAGGCGCTGCATGGCCACGGCCGAGGGCATGCCGTAACCCATGGAGGCCGAGGTCGGGGCGATGTGGGTGGCCAGCCGGCGGAAGCGGTAGAAGCGGTGGATCCAGCCGGCGTAGTTGCCCGCGCCGTTGCAGAGGATGCCGTCCGGCCCCATCCGCTCGCGCAGCCAGGTCATCACCGCGCCCAGGTTCACCGGCCCGGGCTGCGGCGTCGGCGTTTCCGACCAGGCGAGGTAGTCGGCGTGCGCCGCGGCGGCCTCGCCGGCCCAGGCGGCGGGCGCGGCGGGCGGTGTCAGGGCCTCCAGGGCGGCGGCGAAGCGGGTCGAGGTGGCGTTGATCGCCAGGTGCGGCACGAACACCCGGCCCAGTTCCTCCGCGCCCGGATGGATGTGGACCAGCTTCGCGCGCGGCGCGGGGGTCTCGAACAGGGAATAGCCCTGGGTCATGATCTCGCTGAGCCGCGCGCCGACGACGATGACCAGGTCCGCCGCCTTGACCCGGGCGAGCAGGGCCGGGTTGGGTGCGAGGCCCAGGTCGCCGGCGTAGTTGGGATGCAGGGCGTCGAACAGGGGGGCGCGGCGGTAGCTGGTGGCCACCGGCAGGTCGAACCGCTCGGCGAAGCGGCGCGCCTGCGCCTGGGCGGTCTCGTCCCAGCGCCCGCCGCCCAGGACCAGGATCGGCGATCGGGCCTCGGCGAGCAGCGCCCCCAGCTCATCCATTTCCGGCTGTCCGGGGGAGATCTCCAGGGGGCGGAAGGGCGGCGCGTCGGCGGTGTTGACCGCCTCGCCCAGCATGTCGTGCGGCAGGGCCAGCACGACGGGGCCGGGCCGGCCGTTGGTGGCGACGTGGAAGGCGCGGGAGACGTATTCCGGCACGCGGGCGGCGACCTCGATCTCGGCCGCCCACTTGGTCATCGAGCCGAACACGGCCCTGTAGTCCAGCTCCTGGAACGCCTCGCGGTCCTTCACCCCCCGGTCCACCTGGCCGACGAACATGATCATCGGGCTGGAGTCCTGGTGGGCTATGTGGATGCCGGCCGCCGCGTTGGTGGCGCCGGGGCCGCGGGTGACGAAACAGACGCCCGGCCGGCCGGTGGCCTTGCCGACCGCCTCGGCCATCATCGCCGCGCCGCCTTCCTGACGGCAGACGGTGACGACGATGTCCCGATCATGCAGGGCGTCGAGGACGCCCAGGTAGCTCTCGCCGGGGACGCAGAAGACGTGGGTCACGCCGTGCAGGATCAGCTGGTCCACCAGCACCTGCGCGGCCGTGCGCACCTTGATGTCGAGTTTCATCGCGAGGCTCCCGTCAGGCGCCGAAAAGCACGAGTTCGGTGAAGGAAAGGTCGTTGGGCCGGGGCCGCTCGGGCCCCTTGAAGAAGCGCGGGGCCTTGTCTGCGAAGAACCGGCCCACCAGGCCCGGGACCGGCGCCTCGGCGTCGCAGAGCACGGCGAGCACGCCGTCGCCGAGCAGGCGGCGGCCCAGCGCGCCGGCGCAGCGGACGAAGCCGCCGGTGTCGCGGCACCAGACAAGCTGCAGCACCCCGAACGGCGCATAGGCGATGCGTCTCCGGGCGAACACGAAGGGCGTGCGCCCCGCCTCCTCCTCGCACACCAGCACCCGGCAGCCGGCCTCGGCGTGGGCTCGCAGCAGGTCGAACTCGGGCAGGTCGCGGTCGCGCTCGGACGAGAAGGCCCGCGCCCTCAGCCCGCGGACGCCGCGGGCCAGCGCCGGCAGGGCGACGAACTGGCCCTGGCTGTAGCGGGTGTAGCCCTGGGCCTTCAGCATCGGCAGGGTGTGGTCCGCCGCCGAGATGTTCACATAGGTGACGTGCTTCAGCTTCAGCGCCTGGGACACCATCAGCGCGCCGTGGGCGCGGTAGTCGGGGTCCACGTACCAGCTTGAGACATTGCAGCGGATGGCGGCGGCCTCACCTGTCCCGGACTGGGTGAAGATCAGCAGGATCGCGCCCACCACGGCGCCCTCGGCCTCCAGCAGATAGCCGAATTGAGGGCATCCATTGGGGCTGGGCCGGGCCCTCAGATTGTTAAGCCCGGTGGTCCAATACTTGCGTGCCCGGAGGGGAAACCCGCGCGTCAGCAGGTCCGCGACGGCCTCGAGATCGGCCTCCTGGATCTGACGGCACCGGACCTTCTGAGGCGACATGAGGAGTTGGACCCATGAGTGAAGCAGCGCTACGGACCCGGCCGGAGCAAGATTCGGGCCCGCGGGCGACGCTGCGCCCGGCCATCGCGGCGAAGTTCGCCGAGATCGCCGCCGCCCAGGACCGGACCCTCGCCGAGCTGACCGACGATCTGGTCCTGCTGGACTCCGGCCTGGACTCGCTGTGCTTCGCGCTGATCGTCGCCACCCTGGAGGACGAGCTGGGGTTCGACCCGTTCACCATCGCCGAGGACGTCTATTTCCCGGTGACCTTCGGCGACTTCGTACGGTTCTATGACGACGCCGCGCCGTAACGCGACGCCGCCCGTGCGCCGCTCGCTGCGCGACATCCTGCGCGCCTCGCCGCGCCTCGCCGACCGCTGGCTGTGGGGCGCGCGCCGCCGCGTGCGCCTCAGCGACGCCGCCTACGGCACGGGCCTGGGCGGGCGGCTGGCCGAGCTGGCCGGCCGCACGGCGCTGATCCGGGTCGGCGATCCGATCTTTGCGGCCCTGGCGCTGATCGAACTGGACGGGGTGGCGCGCCGCGTCGTGCTCTGCCCGCCGGACCTCTCCGACGACGACCTGCCCTACGTGATCGAGACGGCCGGGATCGACGTCCTGGTCGCTGACAAGGAGCCGGCGCCGTCGCTGCGCCGGCTGGACTTCGCCCTGATCGGCGCGCCTGCCGCCGCCCTCGCCGCCGAGCCGACCAGCACGCACGACACCGAGTGGGTGATGTTCACCTCCGGCACGTCCGGGCGGCCGAAGATGGTGGTGCACAGCCTGGCCGGCCTGACCGGCGCGATCCGCCCCGCCGCCGCGGACGAGCCGCCGCCGATCTGGGGCACCTTCTACGACATCCGCCGCTACGGCGGCCTGCAGATCCTGCTGCGGGGTCTGGTGGGCGAGGGCTCGCTGGTGCTGACCGCGCCGCACGAGCCGATGACCCGCCTGCTCGGACGGTTGTCGCGGCGGGGCGCCACCCACATCACCGGCACCCCGTCGCACTGGCGCGCGGCGCTGATGAACCCGGCTCTGCGCACGCTGGCGCCGCGATATCTGCGCCTGTCGGGCGAGATCGCCGACCAGGCGGTGCTGGACACCCTGAAGGCGGCCTTCCCGCACGTGCCGGTCGGCCACGCCTACGCCTCGACCGAGGCCGGCGTGGGATTCGAGGTCACCGACCGGCTGGAAGGCTTCCCGGCCAGCTTCGTCGGCGCGGGTGGCGCGGTGGAGATGAAGGTCGAGGACGGTTCGCTGCGCATCCGCTCGGGTCGCACCGCCAGCCACTATCTCGGTCCCGACGCGCCGGCGCTGATCGAGGCCGATGGCTTCGTCGACACCGGCGACATGGTCGAACGTCGCGGCGACCGTTTCTACTTCGTCGGCCGCCGCAACGGGGTGATCAATGTCGGCGGCCTGAAGGTGCATCCCGAGGAGGTCGAGGCGGTGATCAACGGCCACCCGGCCGTGCGGATGTCCCTGGTCCGCGGCCGACGCAACCCGATCACCGGCGCCATCGTCGTGGCCGACGTGGTGCTGAACGAGGCGGAGCCAGTGGCCGGCCCGGCCGCCGCCGCGATCCGCGAACAGATCATGACGGCGTGCCGCGCACGCCTGGCGCCTTTCAAGTCTCCCGCGTCGGTGCGATTTGTGCCGTCGCTGGCGATGACCGCCGGCGGCAAACTGGAGCGGACCTTTGCGTAATGTGCTCGTCACCGGCGGCAGCCGGGGCATCGGACTGGCGGTGGCCAAGCGGCTCGCGGGCGCGGGCTATCAGGTGGTCGCCCTGGGGCGCAGCGAGCCGGACCCGCTGAAGGAAGCGATCGAAGCGGCGGACGGCAGGATCCGCTTCGCAAAGTTCGACCTGGCCGACCTCGAGGGCATTCCGGACCTGGTGCGCGGCCTGAAGACCGATCTTGGCCCGATGTGGGGGCTGGTGAACAACGCCGGCCTCGGCACCGACGGCCTGCTGGCCAACCTGCACGTCACCCAGATCGAGGCGGTGATCAAGGTCAACGTCACCGCCCCGATCGTGCTGACCAAGCACGTGGTCCGCTCGATGATGACCGAGGGCGGCGGGCGGATCATCAACATGTCGTCGATCACCGGCCACACCGGTTTCAACGGCCTGTCGGTCTACGGCGCGACCAAGGCGGCGATGATCGGCTTCACCAAGTCGCTGGCCCGTGAGGTCGGGCGGCTGAACATCACCGTCAACGCCATCGCGCCCGGCTTCATCGAGACCGACATGACCGCCGGCATGGGCGCGGATCAGCTGAAGACGATCAGTGGCCGCAGCGCCCTGAAGCGGCTGGCCGAGGTGGAGGACGTCGCTGCGGTCACCGAGTTCCTGCTGGGTGACGACGCGCGCAACATCACCGGCACCGTCACCACCGTCGACGCGGGGAACACGGCTTAGGGCTGAGCGCCTATCGCGTCATCCCGAAGTCGCAGTCGTCGGTGGTGTAGTGGTGGACGCGGCCGCTGATCCGGTCACCGTTCAGCTGGCCGGTCAGCTCCAGCACCGACACCCAGCCGGGCGGGTGCAGCAGCAGGCTGAAGTTGGAGCCGCTGATCCGGTTCGGGACCTGCGACTGCCAGCTGTCCTGACCGCCCGGGAAGACCATCACCGTGTTCAGCGGGTCGTTGCTGACCGTGCCGGTCAGGGAGCCGTCGGGGGCCTGGTTGAGGTAGATGTCGGCCCGCCAGGGGGCCGGGTTGGACCAGCCGCAGTTGCTGGTCAGATGCCAGGGGCCCGCGACATTGCCGGCGCCGTAGTTCGGCGGCGGCGGTCCGCCGGCCCGCACCATGCCGGAGACGCAGCAGGCGTTCGGGGTGGGGGCGGGCGCCGCATTCTTCAGGTAGCAGACCGGGTTGGGGCCCTGCACGCCCGGCTTCACATAGGTGAAGGTCTGGCAGGCGCCGTTGTTGACGCAGGCGGTGCGGCAGGCCCAGGGATCGGGCGAGCCCATGTCGATGCGCTGGATGTCGGAGCCGTAGCGGTTGGTGTCCTCCTCCAGGTAGTTGTTGGCAGGCCCCTGCGGATTGACGCCCGAGATGCAGCAGTTGTTCGGCGAGGCCGGCGGGACGGAGTTCTTCAGCCAGCAACGGGCGCGCGGGCCCTGCACGCCCGGCACGACGTAGGTGAACGCGCGGCAGCGCGTGTCCTGGGAGCAGGCCGCCTGGCAGATCGCCGGGTTGGGCTGGTCGAGCTCCATGCTGTTGAAGTCGCCGCCCGCCCGGTTGATGCCGACCTCGAGCTGGCCGGGGCTCTCGGCCTGGACGCTGCTCAGTCCCACGAACGCGATCGCCAGCAGGCAGGCCGCCGCGATGGACCGGAAGACGCGCATGGAGCCCCCAACGCTGTCTGACTTTGTCGTTCCGGGCGCGATGCTAGGCTCGCCATGCGCGGTGTCAATGAATGCTTCAGTTGTGAAACAGACCCGACACAATCACGCCGCAGCGGTTAACCGGCGGCAAGAGAACATTCACGTCATGGCCGGGCGACAGTCCCGGCCATGACGCACCGACGTATGTCGCGCCGCAGAACGCGTCCTACAGCCGCAGCGCCTCGCGCACCGACTTCGGCCAGGTCTTCACGTCCAGCCCGTGGGTGGCAAACATCGCCACCGCCAGGCGGTCCATGCCGAAGGCGACGCAGCCGGTGTGGGCGGGTTCGCCGTCGGCGTGCCGCAGGTCCCAGGTCAGGCCGAAATGGTCCTGGTGATAGTTGAAGCTCATGCAGGCGGTGGGCTCTTCTTCCGAGCGCACCGGCACCAGCAGCTCGAACTTCAGCGCCTGCTCGATCTGGCTGGCGGCGACGATGGCGCCGCCGCGGCCGAAGAAGGGGTCGCTGGCGAGATCGACGCGGTAGGCGAGGCCGAGCTGGTCGGCCAGGCCCGTGGCGCGGGTGATCCAGCGCTCGCGGAAGGCGTGGATCTGTTCCGGCGTGCCGATGCGGACGTATTCGCGCATCCGGAACGACTGGAAGCGGTCGATGTCCTTAGAGGGTTCGCGGCGGAAGCAGTCGGCGGCGACGTCGAAGGTCAGGCCTTCGGCCGGCACCGGGCCACGAGCGGCGGCCAGCGGATAGATCGGGTAGCAGGCGGCCGGCGCCAGCACGAGGTCGGCGGCGCCCAGCTCGCCGGTCCAGTCCACGCCTTCTTCGAACCGCTGCACGACGCCGCGGATGTGGCGCTCGTCGCCGCTGAGGCAGCTGACGCAACCCAGCAGGTTGGGGAAGCTCTTCAGGTAGCCATGCCGCTCCAGGTGCGCGCGGCTCATCACCGGCGGGAAGCGCAGCACCTCGGCCTCGGCCGGCCGGTGCGCGGAGATCAGGGCCGCAAGCGCCTCGACCACGCTCTCGTAATGGCCGGTGCGGCCGTAGACGCCATCGACGCCGGTGGCGTGGAACAGCCCCTTCATGAGGTCGTCCGCACTCGGCAGGGTGGGCGGAGCGAATTTCGGCATGGCGCCCATGGGGGTCAGTCCTTCACGGAGGTTGGCGTCTCGGTCAGCAGCGCCGAGGCGGCGACGTTGGCCAGGATGCGGTCGTTGTTGATCATGATCGGCGAGGAGAGGATGTCGCGCAGGTGGCGGCCGATGGAGACGTCGCTGTCGTTGCGGAAGCCGGAGAGGCCGCAGCAGCGCAGGGCGCTCATCACCGCCGACACGGCGAGCTCGGAAGCGTCGACCTTCAGCAGGCTGATCTGCGACTGGAACTCCAGCGTGGTCAGCTCGTCCGGATCGTCCGCGATCGCTTCGTACCGGTCGATGGTGGTCGCAATCAGCGCCCGCAGCGCCCGCAGCGAAGTATTGGCGCGAGTGAAGTAGGGGGCGCTGGGGGGCATGTCGCCACCGCCGCGGGCCGCCTTGCGCAGATACCTGCGGGCCTTCTCCACTGCCGAGGCGGCGATCCCGGCCCAGGCGCTGGACCAGAAGATGTGGGCGGCCGGCACCATGCTCTGGGCGTGGATCACGGCGTAGGGGACGGGCAGGATCTGGTCGGCCACGCCCTGGCCGCGGAGGGTGAAACCGGCGCTGCAGGTGCCGCGCATGCCCAGGGTGTCCCAGCCCATGGTGCGCTCGAGGGTGAAGCTGTCCCGCGGGAAGACGGTAAGCACCTGGTCGGAGCCGGCAGCGTCGGCTGCCCGGCGTGCGGTGGTGACCACGGCGTCCGCGGATTCGCCATAGGAGATCACGCTGGCGTCGCGCACCAGGCTGATCCGCTCGCCGGCGCGCTCGATCGCCGCCTCGCTGGAGCGGACGTTGCCGCCGTTCTGGCCCTCGGTGGTGGAGGAGGCGAGCAGCAGCTGGTCGCGGGCCAGGCGGCGGATGAAGTCCTGGCGCCAGGTGTTCCCGTCCAGGCCGTGCCGGACGATGCAGGCCACCTTCACCTGGTGCATGGCGTAGACCATGGCGGTGGAGGCGCAGGCGCGGCCGAGGGTGTAGCAGACGTCGGCGACCTGGCCGTAGGAGGCGTCCGCCCCGCCCAGGCGCCTGGGCGCCAGCACGCCGAGCAGCTTCACCGCCTTGGCCGCGCCGATCGCTTCGGCTGGAAAGCGGGCCGCCGCGTCGACGTCGTCGGCGTGGACGACGGCGATGTCGGCGACACGCTGGGCGCGCTCGGTCAGTTCGTCGCGGAAGACGCCCGGCGCGAGGCTCACAGGGGCGTCGCTGGCGCGTCTCACATCGTGCACGGTCATGTCTGGTCCCTTCACACGCGGCGGACGCCGGGGCTCGGCCCCACCGCCCGTCGTGCTCAATTCGGGACTTGCCCAGCAACGGTTGTGCCAAGGATTCGCGAGGGGGCTTGTGGTTAAGCGCAAGTAAACAGCGGCAGTGAATATTTGCAAACCATGCAACAATGGGCGCTATTTTGCCACAATTGAAGAACTTTAGGTTGAGCCTGGCCCGGAAGCCCTGGCGCCCAGCTTGCAGACCGTGCTTGCCGAGACCGGGACAGGCGTCCCGAAACGTGTCGGTAGGGAGCCTGGATAGATGGCGGACGGTTCTTCGGCGTCGGCGACGACCCTGATCTTCAACATCGTGCAGGCCCTCCTGGCCCGCCGCGGGGCCGCGCCGCCGACGGACGTAGCCCAGGATCTCACCGACCTCGGCGTCACCTCGCTGGAGATGGTCAACCTGATGCTGGCGGTGGAGGACGAGTTCGGGATCGAGATCCCGCAGCGCGCCATGACCCCTGCCAACTTCAAGAGCATCGCGGCGATCGAGCGGCTGGTGAACACCGTCGCCCTGGCCGCCTAGCGGCGCACAGAAGCCATGCCGGTCGAGCGCCGCGCCCAACGCCTGCTCGACATGCTGGCCGCGACCGGCGGCGCAGCTGCGGCGGAGCCGAGTCCCTCCGACCGCCGAGCGGCGCTGCGGACGCTCGCACAGATGGCGGACGACGCTAGCGAGGTGGTCGGCGCAATCGAGCAGGTGGTCATGCCCGGGCCAGGCGGGCAGCTCACGCTGCGAATCTACTCGCCGTATGGCGCGTCGTCGGAGTTGCTCCCCGGGCTGGTGTTCTTCCACGGCGGCGGCTGGGTGGCGGGCGGGCTCGACACCCATGACGGCCTCTGCCGACGGCTGGCCAACGCCGCCGGCGCCCGCGTTGGCGCGGTCGACTATCGGCTGGCGCCGGAGCATCCATTCCCCGCCGCGTTCGAGGACGCCCTGGCCGCGACGCACTGGGTGGCCGAGCAGGCTGCGCGTCTGGGGATCGACCCCGCACGTCTGATCGTCGGCGGCGACTCTGCCGGCGGTGGGATCGCCGCCGCCGTGTGCCAGGCCCTGCGCGGCGCCGGGCCGCCGATCGCGCTGCAAATGCTGATATGTCCCATCCTGGACATCGCCGACGAGTCGGCCTCGCGCCGGGACTTCGCCGACGGCTTCTTCCTGACCCGCGCCGCCATGGCCGCCGACCTACGGGACTACCTGCCGACGGACGCCGACGCGTCCGACCCGCGCCTCTCGCCGCTGCAGGCGCAGGACCTGACGGCGTTGCCGCCGGCGCTGATCCACACCGCCGAGTATGATCCGTTCCGGGACGAAGGCGCCGCCTATGCCGAGCGTCTTCGGTCCGCTGGCGTCGCGGTCGAGGCCCACCGCCACGAGGGCATGATCCACTATTTCTACGCCCTGGCCCGCGCGATCCCCTACGCCAGGACGGCCGCGGAGCAGATCGGCGCGCAGGTGCGAGCAAAGCTGTAGATCTAACCTCCGCACCACCTTCTCAGTAGCCCTCTCCCACGGCGTGGGAGAGGTGAGGTGAGGGCATGCGCCTGGCCAAGGCTCATCTCTGAGCAAGACATTCAACCTGCGTGAGGCGGAGAGACCGTCCCCTCACCTTACCTCTCCCCGCGAACGGGGAGAGGGTTACTGATAGAACGAGGCGAGGCCAGCCGGCGTCTGGCGTTAGAGCCTCAACTCGCCCGTCTGCAACCGCCCGAAAACCGCCGCGTCCAGCGGAACGTACCCCGTGCGATCATCGAGGTAGAGCGGGTCCGTCACGAGAGCCGGATCGTAGCCCTCGGCCGCCAGCGCCTGCTTCTTCGGCTTGAAGGTCTCGGTCACCTCGAGATTGGTCACCAGGCGCAGGAACAGCGGGCGGGCGTAATCCGGCAGGACCGCCTTCAGGCGTTCGCGCACCGCCGTCAGATCGAAGTCCGGTTCCGGGACGACCGCGGCCATGCCGGCGCGGCCGGGCTGGCCCGGGACCGTCACGCCATAGACCGCGGCGGCGGCGACGCCGGGGCAGGCGCGCAGGGCGGCGGCGACCTCGGTGGTCGCGACGTTCTCGCCCTTCCAGCGGAAGGTGTCGCCGACCCGGTCGACGAACCACCAGAACCCCTGGTCGTCCGTGTACATCAGGTCGCCGGTGCGGACCCAGGCGTCGCCGGGGATGAAGACGTTGCGGAGCACCTTCTTCGCGCTCTCGCCGGCGTCGGTGTAGCCCTCGAACCGGCCCGCGCCGGCGTCGTTGGCGATCCGGCCGATGGCTTCGCCGGGCTCGCCGCGGTCGCAGGGGATGCAGAAGCCGGCGGCGTCCCGGGCGGGCGCGCCGGCGTCGGCGTCGTAGCGGACGATGGCGGCGGGGAAACGGTGGCTGAGGAACGCCGGAATGCGCCCGATGGCGCCCGGCTTTCCATCCACGTTGTAGAGCGAGAAGCTACCTTCGGTGGCGGCGTAGAACTCCAGGATGCGCGGGATCGCGAACCGGTCCTGGAATGCGGTCCAGACATCGCCCGGCAGGCCGTTGCCGATGCAGAGTCGCAAGGCGTGCGCGCGTTCCTTCGGATGCGGCGGCGAGCCGACGAGGTAACGGCAGAGCTCGCCGATGTACTGGAACAGGGTGCAGTCCCACCGCGCAATCTCGTCCCAGAACCGGCTGGCGGAGAACTTGGGCGCGATCACCACCGAGGCGCCGCCGACCAGGGCCGCGCCGATGGCCGCGACGCCGCCGGCGCTGTGGCACATCGGCAGGCAGGCGTAGAGACGGTCCGTGGGCTGTGCGTTGGTCAGCCCGGCGAACCAATGGCTCCAGCTCATCACCCGCCGGTGGCTGACCCGGGCGGCCTTGGGCAGGCCGGTGGTGCCGGAGGTGTAGATCAAGAGGGCGGTGTCGGAGAGGGTCACCGGCGCGGCGCAGTCGATATCGCCGCCGGCGGTGAGCACGAGGTCGATGCGGGGCGCGCCGCGCGCACCCTTGCCGTGGGTCCAGACGGGCGGGGCGTCATTGTCGCCGAGAGCCGCGAACAGCGCCGCCTCCAGGCGTGCGTCGACGATGATGCGGCGCGGCCCGGCGACGGTCAGGCAGTGGGCGAGCGAGGGTCCGCGCAGCTCGGTGTTGATCAGGGCGACGACCACGCCGACGCGGCTGAGGCCGAGCCAGATGGCCAGGTACTCGGGCCGGTTCGGCATTATCAGCGCCACGACGTCGCCCTTGCCCAGGCCTTCGCCCAGCGCCCAGCGGGCATAGGCGAGGGCCCGGTCGGCGAGGCCGCGGAACGACAGCTGTTCGGTGTCGGAGAGCAGGGCAGGGGCCTCGCCGTAGATCTCGGCGAGTTCCCCGATCACCACCGGGAAGGTGCGCGCCGGCGCCTGGTCGATCCGTGCGGTCCGCTCCAGGGCGCGGATCCAGTCCTTGTTGGCGGATGACGCAGGCTTCGCCTCGGCGACAGGCATGACGGTCTCGACTTGGCGCCGGAGGTCGGCGGACCTGCTTGGGAGAGCAAAGTGCGCGCCACATCGCCTCTGCCGCGAAGCGGCGGGAATGACTTCAACGAGAGGGCGCAGAGCCTCCCGCTGTCGCGGGCTAGCCGCGGAGGACGCAGAGGGACTGTGACCCTCTGCGACCTCTGCGCCTCCTCTGTGTCCTCTGCGTTGAATCCTTACTTCCGCTCGCGCGGAAGCCGGGCCGAGAAAGCAGCGCCACCGGCACGTCCCATGCACCTCGCCCTGCGCGAGCGTGCGGGCGGATCATATCGGGATGACGCCAGGCGCCGCGAGCGGAGGCGCCGATGCGCAGCGAGACCCTGGCCGTCCATGGCGGCTTCGACTGTGATCCGACCACCAAGGCGGTGGCCGTGCCGATCTACCAGACCGCGGCCTACGCCTTCGACAGCGCCGACCATGGCGCGGCCCTGTTCAATCTCGAGACCGAGGGTTACCGCTACAGCCGGATCGGCAACCCGACCAACGCCGTCCTGGAACAGCGGGTGGCGGAGCTGGAGGGCGGCGTCGCCGCGGTCAGCGTGGCCTCGGGCCAGGCGGCGCTGCACTACGCCTTCGCCAACGTGGCCGACCACGGCGGCAACATCATCGCCACGCCGCAGCTCTACGGCACCACCCACACCCTGCTGGCGCATGTGCTGCCGCGGCAGGGGATCCACGGCCGCTTCGCCGCCGGCGACTCGCCGGAAGACCTGGAACGGCTGATCGACGGCGAGACCCGCGCGATCTTCTGCGAGACGGTGGGCAATCCGGCCGGCAACATCTGCGACATCGAGGCGATCGCCCGCGTCGCCCACCGCCACGGCGTGCCGCTGATCGTCGACAACACCGTGGCCACGCCGATCCTGTTGCGGCCGATCGACTTCGGCGCCGACATCGTGGTGCATTCGCTGACCAAGTTCATGGGCGGCCACGGCACCACCATGGGCGGCGCGGTGGTGGACTCGGGCCGGTTCGACTGGGCGGCCCATGCCGACCGCTTCCCGCAGTTCAGCCAGCCCGACGTCTCGTATCACGGCCTCGTCTACACCGAGCGGTTCGGCAAGGCGGCCTACGCCGCGCGGATGCGCAGCGTCTATCAGCGCACCACCGGCGCGGTGCTGGCGCCGCTGAACGCCTTCCTGCTGCTGCAGGGGATCGAGACCGTGGCGCTCCGGGTCGAGCGGCATGTCGAGAACGCCCGCAAGGTGGCGCAATTCCTGCGTGACGACCCGCGCATCGACTGGGTGAACTACGCCGGCTTCGTCGAGAGCCGCTACTTCGGCCTGGCGCAGAAGTACCTGGGCGGACGGCCGCCCTCGCTGCTGACCTTCGGGGTCGCCGGCGGGTTCGAGGCGGCCAAGCAGTTCTATGACGCGCTGGGCCTGATCAAGCGGCTGGTGAACATCGGCGACGTGAAGTCGCTGGCCTGCCATCCGGCCTCGACCACCCATCGCCAGATGACCGACGAGGAGCGTGAGCACGCCGGGGTGAGCCCGGAGATGATCCGGCTCTGCGTCGGCATCGAGCACGCCGACGACATCATCGCCGACCTCGACCAGGCCCTGAACGCCGTCGCCGTCGCCCCGGTGATCCCGTTCCGCATGGCGGCCGCGCGATGAGCGGCCGGCTCAGTATCGGCCTCTTGAACAACATGCCGGACGCGGCGCTGCTGGCCAGCGAGCGGCAGTTCGGCGGCCTGCTCGCCGAGGCGGCGGGCGGCGACATCGACGTCGATCTGCGGCTCTTTTCGCTGCGGGAGATCGAGCGCGACGAGCGGGCGCTGGCCTCGATGCACGGCCGCTACGAAGGCGGAGCCGACGCGCTGCGGGCCGCCGGGCTGGACGGGCTGATCGTCACCGGAACCGAGCCGCGCGCGGCGGACCTGCCGGACGAGCCCTACTGGCCCGCCCTGGCCTCGGTGATCGACTGGACCCAGGGCGCCCAGGTCCCGGTGATCTGGTCGTGCCTGGCGGCGCACGCGGCGGTGCTGCAGCAGGCCGGCGTGCGTCGGCGGCCCCTGGCGGCCAAGCGCAGCGGCGTGTTCGCCTGCCACAAGGCGGGGGACGATCCGCTGCTGGCCGGGCTGCCGGCGGTGTTCCCGATGCCCCACTCGCGCTGGAACGAACTGGACGAGGGCGACCTGACGGCCGCGGGCTATGTGGTCCTGACGCGTTCGGCGGTGGCGGGGGTCGACAGCTTCCGGCGGCCAGGGCCCGCGGCGCAGCTGTTCTTCCAGGGCCACCCGGAATACCAGGCCGACACCCTGCTGAAGGAATATGCGCGCGATGTCGGGCGGTTCCTGACCGGCGAGCGCGCCGACCATCCGGTCCCCCCCTACTGGTGCTTCGACGCCGACGCCGAACGGGCGCTGGCGCAGCTGGCGGCGCGGGCGCGCCGGCGGCCCGACGTCGCCCTGCTGCCGGCCTACCTGGAGATCATTCACCAGGCGCGGCCGTCGCGAGGCTGGCTAACGCCGGCCGTGGCGCTTTACCGCGCCTGGCTGGAGGCGGCCGTCGCGCGGCGCATGGGACACCGGGCGCCGGACGGACGCTGGCCGCGCGATCCGTTCCTGCCCCTGGGCGTGCGGCGCGAGCGCAGGCTTGTTCCGCGCAGGGCCGTGGCCTAGGTCGACATCTCCGGGAGGAGACGGCCATGAAGATCGACGGGCGCTGCCACTGCGGTTTCATCGCCTTCGAGGCGGAGGCCGAGCCTGACGCCGCGATGATCTGCAACTGCACCGATTGCCAGGTGCTGACCGGCGGGGCGTTTCGCGTGACCGTCCCGTCGAAGCTCGGCTCGTTCCGGCTGCTGTCGGGTGAGCCGACGCGCTACATCAAGACCGCCGACAGCGGAAACCGGCGCGAGCACGCCTTCTGCCCGCGCTGCGGCTCGCCGATCTGGGCGACGTCGCTGGGGGACGATCCGAAGGCCTACTCCTTGCGCTTCGGCAACATCACCCAGCGCGCCGCCTTCACGCCCAGCCGTCAGATCTTCGCGCGGTCCCAGCCGGCGTGGGTGAACCGGATCGACGAAATCCCAAGGTCTGAAACGGTGTGAGTCGCCTGGGCAGTTTGCCCTCACCTCACCTCTCCCACCGTGGGAGAGGGGTACTGATAGGGCGGTGGGGCGGAGAGATCGTTCGGCCTCCTCCGACCTGTCAGTAACCCTCTCCTGCTTGCGGGAGAGGTGAGGTGAGGGCTCGCCGACCCGCGGAATCCGCCGCGAACGCAACCCGACGACGGGGTCGGAGGGTTGACTTCGCGTTTCCGACCCGCAAAACCCGCCGCCACCTCTCCGGAATGTGAAGGAATCCCCACCTATGCCGCTGCGCGTCGCCATCAACGGCTTTGGCCGGATCGGCCGCCTGGTGCTCCGTTCGATCGTCGAGCACGCGCGCCACGACATCGAGGTGGTCGCCATCAACGACCTGGGCCCTGTCGCCACCAACGCCCACCTGCTGCGCTACGACTCGGTGCACGGCCGTTTCCCGGCCCCGGTGACGGTGGACGGGGACTCGATCGACGTGGGCCTGGGCAAGATCAAGGTCACCGCCATCCGCGACCCATCGACGCTGCCGCACAAGGAACTGGGCGTCGACATCGCGCTGGAATGCACCGGGCTCTTCACCACCAAGGACAAGGCCTCGGCGCACCTGGCCGCCGGCGCCAGGCGGGTGCTGGTCTCGGCCCCCTGCGACGGCGCCGACCGCACCATCGTCTACGGCGTCAACCACCACACCCTGACCGCCGACGACCTGGTGGTCTCCAACGGATCCTGCACCACCAACTGCCTGGCGCCGATCGCCAAGGTGCTGATGGACACGGTCGGCGTGGAGTCGGGGTTCATGACCACCATCCACGCCTACACCGGCGACCAGCCGACCCAGGACACGCTGCACTCCGACCTCTACCGGGCGCGCGCCGCGGCGGTGTCGATGATCCCGACCTCCACCGGCGCGGCCAAGGCCATCGGCCTGGTGATCCCGGAACTGGCCGGCAAGCTGGACGGCTCGTCGATCCGTGTGCCGACCGCCAATGTCTCGGTGGTGGACCTGAAGGTCATCGCCGGCCGCGACACCAGCCGGGACGAGGTCAACGCCGCCCTGGCCGCGGCCGCCGAGTCGGGTCCGCTGAAGGGCATCCTGGCCGTGACCAACGAGCCGCTGGTGTCGATCGACCTGAACCACATCGACAATTCGTCCACCGCCGCCCTGCCGCAGACCCAGGTGGTGGGCGGCCGGCTGGTGCGGGTGCTGAGCTGGTACGACAACGAGTGGGGCTTCTCGACCCGGATGTCGGATGTCGCCCTGGAGCTTGGGAAGCTGATCTAAGGGCTGCCCGTCCATGGCGTTCCGGACCCTCGACGGCGTCGACGTGCGCGGCAAGCGCGCGCTCGTGCGCGTCGACTACAATGTGCCGATGCATGACGGCGAGGTCACCGACGACACCCGCCTGCGCGCCTCGCTGCCCACCATTGAGCGGCTGCGCGGCGGTGGGGCGAAGGTGATCCTGCTCGCCCACTTCGACCGGCCGAAGGGCAAGCGCGTGCCCTCCATGAGCCTGAAGCCGGTGGCTGCGCCGCTGGCCAGGCTGCTGGGCGCGCCGGTCGGCTTCGCGGACGACTGCGTCGGCGAGCCCGCCGCCAAGGCGATCGCGGCGATGCAGCCGGGGGACGTGCTGCTGCTGGAGAACGTGCGCTTCCACGCCGAGGAGGAGGACAACGATCCGGCCTTCGCCAAGGCCCTGGCCGCGGACGGTGACCTCTACGTCAACGACGCCTTCTCGGCGGCGCACCGCGCCCACGCCTCCACCGAGGGCGTCGCGCACCTGCTGCCGGCCTACGCCGGCGAGGCCATGCGCCGCGAACTGGACGCGCTGGAAGCCGCGCTCGGCAGCCCGAAGCGGCCGGTCCTCGGCATCGTCGGCGGCTCGAAGGTGTCGTCCAAGCTCGACCTGCTGCACAACCTGATCCTGAAGCTGGACCAGCTGGCGATCGGCGGAGGGATGGCCAACACCTTCCTCGCCGCCCAGGGATGGGACGTGGCCGCGTCCTATTGCGAGCACGACCTGGCCGACACGGCGCGCGGCATCATGGCCTTTGCCGAGCAGCGCGGCTGCGAGCTGCTGCTGCCGATCGACATCGTGGTCGCCGAACGCGCCGAGCCCGGCGCGCCGGCGCGCACCCGCGAACTGGGCGCCCTCGACGAGCACGAGCGCATCCTCGACGCCGGTCCGAAGACCGTCGCGCGGCTGTGCGCTGCGATGGACGCGGCCGCCACCCTGGTCTGGAACGGCCCGCTGGGCGTGTTCGAGGTGCCGCCGTTCGACCAGGGCACGGTGGCGACGGCCCGGCACGCGGCGCAGCTCGCCAAGGCCGGCCGGCTGGTGGCCGTGGCGGGCGGTGGTGATACTGTGGCGGCATTGAATGCCGCGGGCGTGGCCGGCGACCTGACGTTCGTCTCCACCGCCGGCGGCGCGTTTCTTGAATGGATGGAAGGAAAGACCCTTCCCGGAGTCGAGGCGCTGAAGGCGCCCGCCCAGAATTAGGCAAGGAAAGATCTAGATGGACCTCGCGGCCCTCAATGACATCGCCGAGAAGATGGTGACCCCCGGCAAGGGGATCCTGGCGGCGGACGAATCCGGCGGCACGATCAAGAAGCGGTTCGACAGCATCGGCCTGGACTCCACCGAGGCCCATCGGCGCGACTACCGCCACATGCTGTTCACCGCCGAGGACGCGATGCGCAGCTACGTCTCCGGCGTGATCCTCTACGAGGAGACCCTGTACCAGAACGCCGCCGACCGGAACGCCACGCCGCTGGTGGAGATCATCGCCCGCACCGGCGCGATCCCCGGCATCAAGGTCGACAAGGGCACGAAGCCGCTGCCGGGCTTCGGGGCGGAGACCATCACCGAAGGCCTCGACGGCCTCGGCGAGCGCCTGGATCGCGACTACGACCAGGGCGCCCGGTTCGCCAAATGGCGGGCCGTCATCGACATCGCCGATGGCGTCCCCACCTGGGGCGCGATCAAGGCCAACGCCCATGCGCTGGCGCGCTACGCCGCCATCTGCCAGGCCCACCGGATCGTTCCGATCGTGGAGCCCGAGGTGCTGATGGACGGCGCCCACGACATCGCCCGCTGCGAGGAGGTCACCCGCCTCGTGCTGCACCAGGTGTTCGTGGAGCTGTTCGAGCAGCGCGTGGCGCTGGAAGGCATGGTGCTGAAGCCGAACATGGTGGTCTGCGGCAAGGCGTGCGCGAACCAGGTCGGCGTGCAGGAAGTGGCCGAGCGCACCGTGGCCGTTCTCAAGGCTTCCGTCCCGTCGTCGGTGCCGGGCATCGCCTTCCTGTCCGGCGGCCAGAGCGACGAGGACGCCACCGCCCATCTCGATGCGATGAACAAGATCGGCGGCCTGCCCTGGAAGCTGACCTTCAGCTACGGCCGCGCCCTGCAGGCCGCGCCGCTGAAGGCGTGGGGCGGCAAGTCCGAGAACATCGCCGCCGGCCAGCGCGCGTTCGCGCACCGCGCCCGGATGAACGGCCTCGCCAGCCTCGGCAAGTGGGAAGGCTCGCTGGAGAAGGCCGCGTAGCGGGCGATCCCGGCGGCTCGAGCGTCCGGAAGCCCTCCGAGCGCCCCGGCTCGTCGTCGACGACCACAGGACTGTCGCTCCGGGTTCTCAGACAACCGTGACCTGCCGCGGAAGCGCTGCGACGGCCGAATCGGCGGGCGCTAGGCAGGCGGCAATGGTCGTGACCAGTTCCGCTGCGACGATCGGCTTGCGGACAACGCCGTCGAAGACCTGCACGCGGCTGTCGTCCAGTTCGGCCCGCACGTCGGCGGTGAAGGCCAGGATCGGCACGTTCTGATTTGGACCAGAGGTCGCGCGGATGCGAGTCGCGGCCATCGGCCCGTCGAGCCCGGGCATCCGCAAGTCCATCAGGATGATGTCGAACGGCGTCGTGGCCGCCTGCTCCAGCGCCGACCCTCCGCCATCGGCCAGGGCGACGTTCGCGCCGAGGGCCTCGAGGAACGTCCGCGCCAGCTCCCGGTTGGCGGCGCTGTCGTCCACGACCAGGACCCGCAGGCCTTCGACGGTGGTCGTCTGCCCCGGAGCCAGCGGGTGTTCCTCGGCTTCCACCGGCGGCGCGGGCGTCCAGAAGTGGAAGACCGAGCCCTTCCCGGGCGCGCTGTCGACCCCGATCTCGCCGCCCATGGCGTCGACGAGCGCGCGACAGATGGCCAAGCCCAAACCTGTCCCGCCGTGCTTCCGCGTTGTCGAGCCGTCGACCTGGGAAAACCGCTGGAAGAGCTTCAACTGCTGATCCTCGGTCAATCCAGGGCCACTGTCGCGAACCTCGAACCTCAAGCGTGCGGATGCGGGGTCGTAGGCGCAGGCGACGGTGACCGCGCCCTTCTCGGTGAATTTCACGGCGTTGCCGACCAGGTTCACGAGAACCTGCCGCACGCGGTCCGGGTCGAGGCGAACCAGTTCCGGGAGGTCGAGCGCGCCGCTCGTTCCGAGGACGATGCCCTTGGCCTCGGCCTGGGTCTGGAACAGATCCAGTGTCTCGCGCACGATCTCGGCCGGACAGGTCCGTCTCGGCTTGAGCGACACCTCCCCCGCCTCCAGCTTCGAGAAGTCCAGGATGTCGTTGACGATGGCCAGCAGGGCGCGTCCGGCCACCGAGATGCGCCCCACGTGGCTTCGGGCGACGTCACTCAGTTCGGGACGATCGGACAACAGCTTCGTGAAGCCGAGGATCGACGTCAGCGGCGTCCTGATCTCGTGGCTCATGTTGGCCAGGAACTCCGTCTTGACGGCGGCGGCCGCCTCGGCGGTATTTCGCGCCTCGATCAGGACCGCCTCGTGCCCAAGCTGGGCGGTTATGTCCTTGACGATGGACCAAATGAACTGCGTGCCGTCAGGCGCCTCGAGAAGGACGCCGCTCAGGCTCAGCGGCACGCGCGAACCGTCCTTGCGGACATATTCCTTCGTGTAGGGTCCATACCGGCCCGTGGCGGCCAACGAGGCCAACTGACGCGCTTCGTCTTCGGCGTATTCCGGCGGCGTCAGGGTCCAGTAGTCGAGCGCCTTGAGCTCCGTCTCATCGTACCCGCAGAGGTCGGCGAACGCCGGGTTGAACTCGACGAACCGCCCGCCCATGGTCGTGAGGGCGATCCCGATCGGGGCCAGCTCGAACAGGCCCCGCAGCTTCTGTTCGCTCTCCGACAGGGCCTCGCGTGCGGCGACCGCGTCGGTCAGCGACGCGGTCAGGGCCGCCTCGACGCGGCGCTTGCGGGCGATCAGCGAAGAGACCGGCAACACGATGAGCGTCTGCATCAGCAGGAACGCCTGCACGGCGTGGAGGCGGGCGAGCATGCCGCCGTCGACGATCATCGCCGGGCCGCGGCCCGCGAGGGTCATCGAGACTCCGACCACCGCGGTGACCAGAATGCCCAGCGCCGCTGCGGCCACGCCCAGCTCGACGCCGCAATAGGTCAGAGACAGCATCAGCAGGACCTGGAGCGGCGCATCCGACTGCAGGCAGTTTATCGCGAGCGCGCCCGCGACCGCCGCCAGCGGAAGCCAACGGCGCCCGATGGCCGGTGGCGACACGGCGTCCCGCAACCGGGGCAGGCGCACGCTCGCCAGGGCGGGAGCGACGATCAGCAGGCCGAG
>Ga0105240_10002683_pt1 | contig 28334 bp, 30 predicted proteins | sample KBSC54metaG_FD_80426 | JGI IMG/M metagenome (GOLD analysis project Ga0105240, IMG submission 80426) | Corn rhizosphere microbial communities from Kellogg Biological Station, Michigan, USA - KBS C5-4 metaG | ecosystem: Host-associated > Plants > Roots > Rhizosphere > Soil | place: Michigan, USA... | reverse complement strand
GTGTCATCCCGCGAGACAAGGTCGATGACTACTGCATCCTCGTCGGCGTGTTCATCCACTGGGACGCGAAGGACGACAAGAAGATCTTCGACTTCAACTACCGGGCGACCAAGCAGGCGCTCGAGCGCGCGCTCAAAGGCCAGCCGCGCATCGACGATGTCATCGCCGGCGAGAAGACGGCCCGTCACCCGTTCGCGAGCGGCGCGGAAGGATAGTTGCAGCGTTGGGCCGCGCACGCGCATCGCTGCGTACGCGGTCCACGGCGACGCCGGAATGGACACGACCACACGGGGCGCTTCTCGGCGCCCCGTGTTCATCCATGGGTGCCCCGGATGAAAAAACTCCTGCTTCAGCTCGATTCGAATCGACTCGCCAGCGCGTTCGACGAAGTCGTCGCACACGACGGCGGCGCGGATGCCATCATGCAGCGCGGCGGAGTGACCGAGGACGATGTACGCGATCTGATTTACGGGTGCATCTTCACGCGCGGACCGAAAGATCTCGCCAACACCGCGGTGTTCATCGGCGGCAGCGACATGTCCGTAGGTGAGAAGATCCTCGCGGCAGCGCAGAAGGCCGTCTTCGGTCCGTTCCGCGTCTCGATGATGTTGGACTCGAACGGATCGAATACGACCGCCGTCGCCGCCGTCGTGAAAATCACGCGCGCCGTGCGCGACGTGCGTGACCGGAAGGTGCTCGTGACCGCCGGCACCGGGCCCGTGGGGTTGCGTGCAGCCGGTCTCCTCGCCAAAGCCGGCGCGCACGTCACGATCACCTCGCGTCGCGACGAGGAGGGCGAGCGCGCGCGCTCCAACATCCAATCGCGGTTCGGGGGAGATGTCGCGATGGTGTGCATGCGCAACTCGTCCGACGCGGCGCGCGTACTCGATACCGCTCGCCCGGAGATTCTGCTCAACACCGGCCCCGCCGGCGTGCTGCTCGTGCCGCGCGACGCCTGGTCCAAGCGCCAGGGCCTCGCGGTCGCCTGCGACCTCAACGCCGTTCCTCCGTTAGGCATCGAGGGCATCGAAGTGAACGACGACGCCAAGGACCGCGACGGCGTGACCACGTTCGGCGCGATCGGCGTGGGAGGCTTCAAGATGAAGGTCCACAAGGCGTGCATCGCGCGCCTGTTCGAGCGCAACGACGCCGTCCTCGACGCCGAGTCCATCGCCGAGCTCGCCGCGGGCCTCCAAGCCTAACCGAACCGCCGGATCGCGCCCCACATGCCCCGCACGCTCGGCATCGATCCCGGCACCATCACCATCGATCTGTGCGGGCTCCATGACGGCGCGGTCTTTCTCGATCGATCGCTGCCCACCGCCCAGGCGGTGGCCGACGTGCCGGCGTTCATCGCGATGCTCCGCGACGCGCGCGCCGCGCTCATCGCCGGTCCGTCGGGCTACGGTCTGCCCCTGACGCCCGTCGAGCGCGCCCAAGAGACCGATTTCCGCCTCGCGTACCTCGCCGCGGCCGACGACCACGGCGGCATCGGCGGCCTGCGCGTGCTCGCCCGCGCCATGCGCGATGGGCACCTGCCCGTGCTGTTCACCCCGGGCGTCATCCACCTCACCTCGGTGCCGGCCGCGCGCAAGATCAATCGCGTCGACATGGGCACGGCCGACAAAGTCTGCGCCGCCGCGCTCGGCGTGCACGACCAGGCGCGTCGCCGCGGGTGCCCGTACACCGACGTGTCGTTCGTGCTCCTCGAGTTAGGCGGCGCGTTCTCGGCTGCCATCGCCGTGCACGACGGCCGCATCGTCGACGGCATGGGCGGCACCGCCGGACCGATGGGCGTGCGTGCCGCCGGCGCACTCGATGGCGAGGTCGCCTTCCTCGCCGGTACCATCACCAAGGACATGCTCTTCAATGGCGGCGCCGCCAGCGTGATCGGCAGCAACCACGATGCGATCGGCCACATCGCCGCGCCGGGCACCGAGCGCGAGCAGCTGGCGCGCGACGCGGTGATCGAAAGCGCCGTGAAGGCCGTGGCGGCGTTGTGCACCGTCGTGCCGCACCCGCACGAGATCCTGCTGTCGGGCCGCCTAACGCACGCCGACGAGATCACGCGCGAGCTCCGGCTCAAACTCAGCCCGTTCGCGCCCGTGCGCCGCTTGGAAGGATTCGCGCGCACGGCCAAGGAAGCCGCGCAGGGCGCCGCGCTCATCGCCGACGGCCTCGCGGGCGGTCCGAACGAAGCGCTCGTCAACGTACTCGGGTTGCGCGAGGCCGCCGGCACTGTGCTCGACCATCTCTTCGTGATCACTCCCGATGCCGCGCGCCACCGCCTCGGCATCGCCTGACTCGACTCGTACGCACACGCGAAACCGGCCGGCGGAAGGCGTCGTCGTCGCCGGTTTTTCAACGCGCGCATTCGTCGAATCGGCGACGCGCGCCGGATACACGGTGGCATCGGTCGATGCGTTCGCCGATCTGGACAACGCCGCGACGCCGGCGCTCGTCCTGCGCGCCCCTGGGCCCGGCATCGGCCGGTACGATCCGTTAGGCATCGCCCGCGCGGCAGCCGCCATGCCCGTCGCTTCGGTTGCCTACGTCGCCAGCTTCGAGAATCATCCCGACGCGGTACGCATACTCGCGCGAGGCCGGCGACTCCTCGGCAACCCGCCGGACGTGCTGGCGCGCGCCCGCGCGCCCGCGGTGGTGTCGGCCGTCCTGCGCGCACACGGTTTCCCGGCGCCCGAGCTGCGCCTCCGACCCGGTCGCGATCCCGGACGCACCGCGTGGTTGGCCAAACCGTTCGCCTCCGGCGGCGGCCATGGTATCACGCGCTGGCGAAACGGCGACACGCTCCGCCGCACCCATTTTCTGCAACAACGCATCGCCGGCCAGCCCGGCTCGCTGGTGTTTGCCGCCGACGGCGCGCGCGCCGTCCCGTTCGCGTTCAGTCGGCAGCTCGTGGGCGAACCGGAGTTCGGCGCTTCGGGATTCGGCTACTGCGGCAGTATTCTCATTCCCGCCATGTCGCCAACGTTCCCCCATGGCGACGCGTTGTTCGATACCGCCTGTACCATCGCCGGCACTCTCACGCGGGAGCTGCGCCTTGTGGGAGTCAACGGGATCGACTTCATTGCCCGCAACGGCACGCCGTTCGTGACCGAGGTTAATCCGCGGTATACGGCATCCATGGAGCTCGCCGAACGCGCGTTCGAATTTTCGGTGTTTGGTGCTCACGTCAGTGGATGCAATGGCGTCGCACCAGCCTTCGACCTTGGATCCGCTCGACGCGACTCCGCCGCCCTGGTCTTCGGTAAAGCGATAGTGTTCGCGAAGCGGACGGTTGTCGTCGGCGACACGCGCGCGTGGCTCGACGATCCGTCCGTGCGAGACGTGCCGCATCCCGGTGAGCGCATTCTGCGTGGCAACCCCGTCTGTACGATCTTCGCACGCGGCGCGAGCGACGCCGCTTGCCATACCGCGCTTGTGCGGCACGCGCGAAAGCTGTATGAGGAAATCGGGGGCAGCGGGAGAAGAAGCGCATGAGCCAGATGCCGGGGGGGGACCTCGTCGAGCACGTCACCTGCCTGGGATGCGGCTGCTCCTGCGATGACATCGCCGTGGCTGTGCGCGGCGGGCGCATTGCCGAAGCGCGTGGCGCCTGCGCGCTCGGCTCCTCGTGGTTCGGCGACGGACGCGTGCCCGCGATCGCTCGTGCGCATGGATCCATCGTTACGGTCGACGCAGCGCTTGACGCTGCCGCGACCCTCCTCGATCAAGCCCGGCGCGCACTCGTGTTCCTCGGCATCGACATCTCGTGCGAAACGCAGCGCGCCGCGGTCGAAGTCGCCGACACACTGCACGCTGTGGTCGATGGCGTGAGCTCGTCCACCGTGGCCGCGGGCATCCTCGCCGCCCAACGGCGCGGCCGGGTGAGCGCGACGCTCGGCGAGATTCGCAATCGCGCCGATTGCATCGTGTTCTGGGGCACCGATCCGGCGGCGCGATACCCGCGCTATGCGTCCCGCTACGCGCCCGAGCCCGCAGGGCTGTTCGTCCCCGATGGCCGCCGCAGCCGGCGGCTCGTGTCGGTCGACGTGGGAGACGCCCGCGGTCCGGCGGAGGCCGACACACGGATCCGCATTCACGCCGACCAGGAGCTCGACGCAATCGCCGCGCTGCGCGCCGTGCTCGCCGGCCGACCGTTAGGCGGCACCGAGCTCGACGGAGCGCTGGCCGATCTCGCGCGTACGCTCACGGCCGCGCGCTATGTGGCGATCGTGTACGACGCCGAACCCGGCGCCTTGCCGCCCGAGCCCGCGCGCGCCGAGTCGCTCACCGCGCTCGGCCAGCAGCTCAATGCCGTCACGCGTGCGTGTGTCACACCCTTGCGCGGGGGCGGGAATCGCGTGGGTGCCGAGTCCGTGCTCGCGTGGCAGACCGGCTATCCGATGACCGTCGACTTCTCGCGCGGCCATCCCCGGTTTCGTCCCGACGACGGTGCGGGCGCGCTCGTCGCGAGCGGCGCCGTGGACGCGGTGCTGGTGGTCGGTCGTGCGTTAGGCACGCCGTTCGCGATCGATGCCGTGCGGTCGGTCGCCATCGGCCCATCCGCGTCGGAGTTACCGTGCGACGCGGCGATCGACACCGGAGTCGCCGGCATCCACGAGAGTGGCACCGCCTTCCGCATGGACGACATCCCGCTACCGCTGCGCGCGCCGGTGCCCGGTCCGCCGGTGGCGGCGGACGTTATGCGCGCGCTCGCCCAACGCATCCACACACGCCGGTCCCGCCGCTCGTGACCGACCGCCTGCGCATCACGGGCGGCGCCGTGTACGATCCCGCGAACGGCGTTGACGGCGACGTGCGCGACGTGTGCGTCGAGAACGGTCGCATCGTCGCGTCGCTGCCCGACGACGCGCCACGACTCGACGCGCATGGAATGGTCGTGATGCCCGGCGGCATCGACATCCACGCGCACATCGCCGCCTCGAGCGTGAACCAGGCGCGACGCATTCTGTCCGATGAACGCACGGCCGATCCCGCATCGCCGCCCGCACTGTTCGATACCGTCGCGCGATCCGGCACCGGCGGAACCGTGCCGACCACGTTCACCACCGGCTATCGCTACGCGGGACTCGGCTACACCACCGTGTTCGATGCGGCGGTGGCGCCCGTGGGCGCGCGCGACACGCACGCGCAGCTGGACGACACGCCGATCGTCGACAGCGGGTTCTTCGTGCTCATGGGCAACGACCCGTACCTGCTGCAGCAGGTGGCTGCCGGAGAACGCGACCGCGCGCGCGACTATGCCGCCTGGTTGTTAGGCGCAACCGGTGCGTATGCGATCAAGCTCGTCAATCCCGGCGGCATCGAGTTGTGGAAGCGCAACGTGCGCGCGGTGAAGAGCATCGATGACGCGTTAGGCATTCCGGGCGTGACGCCCCGCGCCATCATGGAAACGCTGGCCGACGCGGCGAATGCGCTCGCGTTGCCGCATCCGGTGCACATTCACTGCAACAACCTCGGCCTGCCCGGCAATGTGGCCACGACGCTCGACAGCATGCGCGCGTTGTCGGGCCGCCGCGTACACTTCACGCACGTACAATTCCACGCCTACGCCGGCGGAGACGGCAACCCGTGGGCGTCGGGCGCGAAGGAGCTCATCGCGTACATCAACGCGCACCCGGAAGTGACGGCCGACGTGGGACAGGTGATGCTCGGACACGCCACCACGGTGACGGCCGACGGCGCGGTGGAGTACCTGCTGCATGCGAGCACCGGCCGGCGCTGGGTGAACGTCGACGTCGAGCTCGAGACGGGTTGCGGGATCGTGCCGTACGAGTACCGCGATGCAGCGGCCGTCGCGTCGCTCCAATGGGTGGTTGGCCTCGAGCTCTTCTTGCTCTCCGAGGACCCGTGGCGCGTACTGCTGTCCACCGACCATCCCAACGGCGGCGCATTCACGAGCTATCCCGAGCTCATTCGCCTGTTGATGGATCGCGCCTACCGCGACGAGCGCCTCGAGGCCGTGAATCACAAACTGCTCGCCGGCAGCGCGCTCGCCGACGGGCTGTCGCGCGAATACACCTTGCGCGAGATCGCGATCATCACGCGCGCGGGCCCGGCGCGTCAGTTAGGCCTGACCAGCAAGGGACACCTGGGCCCGGGCGCCGACGCGGACATCACGATCTATGCGCGCGACCCCGACATCGCTCGCATGTTCGCCACGCCGCGGTACGTGATCAAGGGCGGCGTGCTGGTGGTCGAGGAAGGCCAGCTGCGGCGGGCGCCTCCGACGCATCGCCTGCACGTCCAGCCGCCGTACGACGAGGCGGTGATGCGCGACCTCTCGGTGTGGTTCGATCGCTACGCGACCATTGCGCTCGCCAACTATCCGGTCGCGCCCCCTCGCGACGCGCCGGTTCCGCTGCGCGCGGGCGCCTAACGTGAAGATCCGCGGCGTCGCCATCGAAGACACGTTCGCCGAGGCCTTCGGCATGCGCGCCGCGCGTGTGATCATCACGGCCCGTGATCCGCGGTGGGCCACCGAGGCCGCTCGCGAGATGACGGGCTTCGCGACGTCCGTCATCGCCTGCAAGGTCGAAGCCGGCATCGAGCGCGAGCTGTCACCGGCCGAGACGCCCGACGGCCGTCCCGGCGTGAGCGTCCTGCTCTTCACAATGGATTCGGACAGCCTCGCGAAGCGGCTCATCGAGCGTATCGGCCAGACCGTGCTCACGTGCGTGACCACGGCGTGCTTCGACGGCCTGCCTAACGCGCCCGATCGCATGGCCGTTGGCCGGTCGCTGCGCGTGTTCGGCGATGGCTTCCAAAGCAGCAAGGTGATCGGCGGCACGCGCTACTGGCGCATCCCGGTCATGGAAGGGGAGTTCCTCGTGCAGGAGTCGTTCGGCCGGGTGAACGGCGTGGGCGGCGGCAACTTTCTCATTCTCGCCGAGAGCGACGCCGCGGCACTCGGCGCGGCCGAGGCCGCGGTAACCGCCATGCGCGGCATGCCGGGCGTCGTGCTGCCGTTCCCGGGCGGAATCGTGCGCAGCGGCAGCAAAGTGGGCGGCACACGCTACGTCAAGATGATCGCGACGACCAACGACGCGTTCGCGCCCACCGTGCGGGCCGTGACGACCTCGTCGCTGCCGAACGGAGTGAACGCCGCGCTGGAGATCGTGCTCGATGGCGTGGACGTGCCGTCCATCGCCGCCGCCATGCGCACCGGCATCGACGCCGCCTGCCACCCGGGCGTTCACACCATCTCGGCCGGCAACTACGGCGGCAAGCTCGGGCCGCACCACTTTCATTTGCGGCAGATCATGGACGGGAGCACCGCCGCATGAGCGATGCCGTCACGCTCACGCTGCGCACCACGGTCGCGCGCCGGCTCGAGGCGGAATCCATCACGCCGGACGCCCTCGCGACCCTCGACGCGGACGCGATCGCGCGCCTCCCGCTCTGGGACGGCCCGCAGCCCGTGCCGTTAGGCGATGTGTTCCACGTGCGGGGTGGGATGTCGAGCCGCGTACGTGTGGCCGGCGACCTCGCGATGATCGACGCCATCGGCGCCGGCATGACCACCGGCGAGCTCCACGTGGAGGGCCCCGTGGGACGCTACGTCGGCACCCGCATGGGGGGCGGCGAGCTCCACGTCATCGGCGACGCCGCGTACGGCGCCGGCCTCGAGATGACCGGCGGCCTCCTCGACATTGCCGGCAACGCCGGCGATCGGTTAGGCGCGGGACGCCTTGCCGCTGCGCGCGGCATGTCCGGCGGTGAAATTATCGTGCGCGGCAACGCCGGAGCGGAGATCGGCGCCACCATGCGGCGCGGCACCGTGGTGGTCGCCGGCAACGCCGGACCGCGCGCCGGAACCGGCATGATCGCCGGCAACGTCATCGTGTTCGGCAGTGCAGGGGAGGATCCCGGACGCTTCAACAAACGCGGCACCATCGTGGTCTACGGCAGCGTGTCCGTGTCGCCGACCTACCGGTACGATTGTACGTATCGACCGCCGCACATCGCAGTGACGCTCGTTCACTTGACATCACGCCGCAACCTGTCGGTCGATGGCGACGTGCCGGCAGCGCGCTTCCGGCGCTACAGCGGCGACATGGCAGAGTTAGGCCGCGGCGAGATCCTCGCGCGGAGCGACGAGCGATGAGCGCCCTGCACCTGAACGAGCGCGCCTGGGAGCTCGCCGACGGCATGGTCGAGCGCGCGAGCCAGCTCCGCATCGCAAGCAGCCTCCTGCCCTCCGGTACGCGCCTCCTCGACGCCGGCATCGAAGCCGCCGGCGGACTCGGCGCCGGTCTCGCGCTCGCGCAGCTGTGCACGAGCGGCCTGGCCGATATTAGTCTCACTTGGTTACGAATTGGCGCCGACGCCTACCCGAGCGTGCGCGTCTGGACCGACCACCCGGCGCTCGCCTGTATGGCCTCGCAGTACGCGGGGTGGGCGATCCAGGTCGGCAAGTACTTCGCCATGGCATCGGGCCCGCTACGCGCCCATGCGCGCGTCGAAGCCGAATTGTTCACGAAGTTGGGCTACGGCGAGCAGGCCAGGCGCGGCGTGCTGGTTCTCGAGGGACGCACACCGCCCACCGATGAAGTCGCGAACTACATCGCGTCGCGGTCGAAACTCGACCCGCGCCAGATCACGATCGCCATCGCGCCCACCGCGTCGCTCGCCGGAGGCGTGCAGGTGGTAGCGCGCATCCTCGAGACCGCGCTCCACAAGATGGAGTCGTTAGGCTTCGACGTCCGCCGCGTCGTGAGCGGCATCGGCGTCGCTCCGCTCCCTCCCGTGGCGCACGACGATCTGCACGCCATCGGCCGGACCAACGACTGCGTCCTCTACGGCGGTCAGGCGCACTTCACCGTCCGCGCCGACGATGACGAGCTCTCGCAGCTCGCCAACCAACTCCCCGCGTCCGCGTCGCACGACTATGGCACACCGTTCTACGACATCTTCAAGCGCTATGGCGGCGACTTCTACAAGATCGACAAGATGCTGTTCAGTCCCGGCGAGGTCTGGCTCACCAGCGACACGTCCGGCCGCACGTTCCACGGCGGCAAGTTGGACGCGGAAGTGCTGCGCACATCACTGATGAACTGAGTCACACCTACGCACGCTCGACGTTCGCCTGCAGACTATTCCCGATTCCCCCATTCCCTATTCCCCGAGGCTCTCATGTGGTCCGTCGTCGTCATCTACAACCACCCGACAGATCCGGCAGCGTTCGAAAAATACTACGCCGGCATCCACCTCCCGCTCGTGACCAAACACGCAAAGGAAATCGGCTTCACGCGCTCCGTGTTCATGAAGTTTCCGCGCAACCTCGACGGATCCACACCCGCGTTTTACCGTAAGGCCGAGCTCTGGTTCGACTCCGAAGCCGCCCTCACGCGCGGTACCGCCACGCCCGGCTTCGCCGCCGTCGCCGGCGACCTGCCTAACTTTGCCACCGGCGGCGTGGTGGCCCTCGCCGGCCAGGAGACCTGACCGCATGTTTGTCGCCATCCTCGCCGCTCGCACCGGATGGCACACCGATGAGCTCACGCGCGCGCTCGCCGCTCGGGGCGCACGCGCGGCCGTGTTTCCATACGAATCCCTCGTTGCCTCCCTCGGTCGCCGCGCCCATCTCGCCGCGAACGACACCGATCTCCTCGACGCCGACGCCGTCCTCGCGCGCATCATCCCCAACGGCTCCCTCGAGCAGATCGTCTTCCGCGTCGATGCCCTCCACGCCCTTGAGGACGCCGGCATCCCCGTGATGAATCCGCCGCGCGCCATCGAGCGAACTGTCGACAAGTTCTACACGTCGGCGCTTCTCGCACGCGCCGGCCTCGCCACGCCAGACACGGTCGTGTGCGAGCGCGCCGACGATGCGATGACCGCGTTCCGCGACATGCGCGATGTCATCGTCAAACCCCTCGTCGGCTCCATGGGACTCGGCATGGTGCGCGTGAGCGATGAGGAGATCGCATGGCGCGTATTCCGCTCGCTGGAAGCGATCCACGGGGTGTATTATCTTCAGCGCACAATCGAGCACGACGGACGCGACGTCCGCGTCTTTGTCGTTGGCGACCGTGTACTGGGCGCCATCGAACGCTCGGCGGCGGGTTGGCGCACCAATCTGGCTCGTGGTGGACGCGCACGCGCGATCACGCTGCCCGCCGAATGGCACGCCATGGCGCTGTGCGCGGCACACACCGTTGGCGCTGCGTACGCCGGCGTCGATCTCCTGCCCGCTCGAGACGGTTCTGTCTATGTACTCGAGGTGAACGGCATCCCGGGATGGCACGGCCTTCAGACGGCTACGTCCTTCGACGTCGCACAAGCGATCGTCGATCACCTGCTCGACGCCTATCGCGTCCAACGCTGACGCCCAGTCGGCGCGCGCACGCGCGCCCAATGACAGCCGCCGACATCGCCAGCGCCGCACAACTGGCCTGCTTGCTCGAGGCCAGCGCACCCAAACCCGGTAACGTCGCACCGCCCACGCGCACGCACTTCCGTGACACGCGCTACGAACATTTTCTCGCAAGCGCTGCCGCCATCGGACCCGCCATGCTCCTCGCGCGGCGTCACTCGCTCGGCACTACCATTCGCGCCGCGTGTACCGCCACAGCTCGGTGGACGCGCGCCAACACCAACCTCGGCATCGTCCTGCTGCTCGCGCCGCTCGCCCGCGCCGCCTCGGACCCTCGCGGCGGGAGGCTGCGCGAACGCGTGGCGCGCGTGTTGCGGCGCACCACCGTTCGCGATGCCGCCGACGTGTACGCCGCGATTCGTCTCGCGCGCCCTGGCGGACTCGGACGCGCCGATGCGCAGGACGTCGCCCGCACGCCGACGCGCGCGCTGCACGCGGTCATGGCGCTCGCCGCCGATCGCGATGGCATTGCGCGCGAATACGCCACGGATTACGCCGTCACGTTCGAGCTCGGTGCGCCCGCGTTGCGCCGCGCGCGCCGCGACGGACTCTCGTGGGATGATGCGATCGTCGAGACCTACCTGACCCTGCTCGCCGCTGCGCCCGACACGCACGTCGCTCGCAAGTTGGGCGACGTCGCGGCCACGGAGATCTCTCGGCGCAGTCGAGCCGTCCTCGCCGCCGGCGGCGTGCGCACTGCCGCCGGACGGCGGCGCACGGCCGCGTTCGATCTCGCGCTCCGCGATACGTCCAACGCCCGAAACCCCGGCACCACGGCCGATCTTACCGCCGCCGCGATCTTCGCCGTACTTCTCGAAGGAGGCTGGAGCTAGCGCTCCGGATGGAACCGATGCGAACCCACGGCGAGTTTAGGATACGGGTCAAGAAGGACTACACCGTCTTCTCGTCGGCGCATTTCATCACGTTCGCCGGCCATAGGTGCGAGTCGCTGCACGGACATAACTATCGCGTAGGCGTGGCCTTGGACGGCGCGCTCGACGAAGACGGCTGGTACGTACTCGATTTCTCGATCATCAAACGGCTCATGCGCCAACTCTGCGACGAGATCGATCACAAGGTGCTGCTGCCCACGGAGAACCCCAAGCTCGGGATCGTCACCACGGACGACACGGTGTCCGTCGACTACGAGGGCAAGCAACGCTACGTGTTCCCAGCCCATGACTGTGCGCTCCTGCCCATCCCCAACACCACGGTCGAGATGCTGGCCCGCCACCTGGCCACGCGGCTCCTGGCGGAGTTAGGCGCGGCCAACGTGGCGCACCTTACGGCGATCGAGATGGAAGTGGAGGAAAGCTTCGGGCAATCCGCCACCTATCGCGGAACGCTCGCGTGATGACGCTCATGCCTAACGGTCAAGGATTCGAACCATGGTGACTCTGCTCCTCGCCGCCGCGGCGATCTTCGCCGCCCCGGCCGCGCGGCCGTATCAGACGCCGCGTGCCGCCGCCCCGCACATCGATATCCGCGTCGATTCGGCGCATTCCCGCATCATCGTCACGGCGGGACCATTCAACCTGCCGGCGATGGACCCGCGCATGGACATGGCCGGCATGGCGCCTAACGACGTGATGCCGTTCGCCTGGCCCGTCGACGGCTACCTCCGCGGGTTCAGCGTGCGCATGCGCGACGCGGCCGGCGACTCGCTGCCGCGCGAGATCCTCCACCACCTCATCGGCGTCAACTTCGACCGCCGCCAGCTCGTGTACCCGGCTGTCGAACGCCTCTTCGGCTGGGGCGCCGAGACTGACCCGGTCGAGCTCCCCGCATCGATGGGCGTCCCGATGCACATCGGCGACAAGCTCGGCATGTACGCCATGTTTCACAACGAAACCGGCAAGGACATCGGCGCGGCGTACCTCGAGGTCACGCTGCTGTATACGCCGGCCAAGGGCCACGACGTGCTGCCCGTCATGCCGTTCTACGTCGACGTGAACAATCACATCGGCGGCGTCACGACGTTCGACGTGCCGCCCGGCAAGTCGACGCACAGCTATGAATTCGAGCTCCCGATCGCCGGCAAACTCGTCGGCATTGGCGGCCATCTCCACGACTATGGCAGCAGCCTCGAGCTCGAGGACGCGGCCAGCGGCAAGGTGCTCGCGCGGCTCAAAGCTCGGCGTGACCACGACGGCCGCGTGGAAGGCGTCGGCCGATTCATCTTCGGATTCAACAGCGACGCGCTCACACTCCAGGCGCATCACCCGTACCGCGTGGTCGCAGAGTACGACAACCCGACCAAGGAAACGTTCAAAGATGGCGGCATGGGGCACATCAACGGCGCCTTCGTCCCCGCCGATGGCGCCACGTGGCCCAGGCTCGACCTCAACGACCCGCTTGTGAAACGCGACATCGCGACGCTGCCGATCATGACCGATATGAGTGCGCACACCGCCGGCACCGCGTCGCGCGGACACAAGAGCGGCGACGCGCACTCGGGATCGTCGGACGACGCGAAGATGCGCGACCTGCCGATGAGCGACATGCCGAACATGTCGGGCAATCACCAGCCGCGCCCGAAGGCCGACTCGGCACGCGCCGACAACCACCCCTAGTGCGCACGCTCGGCCTAACGGGATAGTCGCGCGCCGCTCGCGCGTACCGTTTCGTTAGGCCGGCCCAACCGGGGCCGCGAGCGCGCCTCCGTCGATCCGGCCATCGTGCAGCGCGCTCCCCACGAGAACCCCGTGCACGCCCAACGCCGCGAGCCGTCGCACGGCACCGATGTCCTGAACACCGCCGCCAACCACCAATTCGGTGGGCGCGACGCCCTCGGCCACGCGCTGCGCCAACCGCTCGTCGACGCCGCCGCCGCTCCCCACGCGCGCGAGATCAAGCAGCACGACGCTCATCGCGCCGGCGCGCACCGCCGCCTGCGCCAGATCGATCGGCGACGCACCGCGCAACCCCGCGTCTCGAGCCAGCGGCACGCCGTTCCGCAAATCGACGCTGAACGCGACAGGCACCGGCTGAACAGCGCCTACGACGTCAGCCACTGCGTCCATCGTCGCAAGGCTCTCCAATCCGATGATGATTCGCTCCACGCCGGGCACGGCAATCCAGCGCGCCACATCGGCGACGGCGGAGATCCCCGCATCGATCCAGATCCGCACGCCTCCGTGCTCGCTCGCCGCGAGCGAACATGCGGCCACGAGCGCGACCTGCGGCGCGCGCCCTTCGATCGCGTCGAGGTCCGCCACGTAGATGCTCCGCGCGCCCAACGCGCCGTACGCGGCGGCGATTGCCAGCGCGTCGCCCGGCGCTGCGGTGGGCGCCACATGCGACACGAGCGGCGCGTAGTGCGCGCGATCGCCGCCTCGCGCGTGCACCGCCCGCCCGCCGCGGAGATCGAGCACCGGGATCAGCCGCATCGCTCGCCTAACGGAAGCGACCCGTGACCGTGGTCGCCGGATGGGACGTGGGCGGCGTCAACCTCAAATGCGCCGTCGTACGCGACGGGCGGGTTGCGCACGCGCGCACGAGGCGCTTCGAGATCCAACGGACGCCCGGCGATCTCGTCGCCGCGCTGCGCACCGAGGCCCGCGCCGCCGGCCTTGCCGATGGCATGCCGCACGCCGTCACGATGACGGCCGAGCTCTCGCAGTTCTTCCGCACCAAACGCGAAGGCGTCGCCTTCGTGCTCGACGCGATGGCGGCCGCCTTCCCACACGGCGACATCGCGATCTACACCGTGGACGGCCGCTTCGTATCCACCGACGACGCACGCCGCGACCCGCTTCCCGCCGCCGCGTCCAACTGGCACGCCACGGCATCGGTGGTCGCCCACACTTGGCCTGACGCCACACTGGTCGACATCGGGTCCACCACCACCGACATCATCCCGATCGCGCACGGCGGCGTCGCGGCGGCAGGTCGCACCGATCCAGAGCGCCTGGCGAACGGAGAGCTGCTCTACCTTGGCACGGTCCGCACGCCCGTCGAAGCCATCGTCCACGACGTACCGCTCGGCTTCGCCACGGCCGGCGTGTCGGCTGAAGGTTTCGCGTTGTCCGGCGACATCCACCTCTGGAACGGCGACCTCGCGGCAGGCGACTATTGCGCGCCAACGCCGGATGGCCGACCCGTCACGCGCGACTTCACACGCGAACGACTCGCGCGCATCGTGTGCGCCGACCGCGAGATGCTCGACGATCACGCCATCGACCGCATCGCCGCGCACGTTGCCGGCGTACAGGTAGCACGCACGGCTGCGGCGTTGGCGCGCGTGCGCGCCACCGCCTCCGCCGATACGCCGATCATCACCGCCGGCCTCGGCGCGTTCCTGGCCGAGCGCGCTGCGCGCCGGCTCACTGCGCCGTGCACGAGCCTGGCCGATTCGTTAGGCGAAGACGCCGCCCGGGTCGCACCGGCGGCCGCCGTCGCGCTGCTGCGCGCGCGCTGCCCGTGACCCCGCGCGTCGACACCGTCGTGAAAGTCGGCGGCGCCCTGCTCGCCGCGCCCGGCCCCCTCGACAGCGTGGTGCGGGCCTTGGAGAGCGCGGTCGCCCGCGGCGACGGCATCGCCGTCGTCCCCGGCGGCGGACCGTTCGCCGACGCGGTCCGGCGCGTCGACGACGCGTTAGGCATCGGCCCCGATGCGGCCCACTGGATGGCGATTCTGGCCATGGACCAGCACGCCCTCCTCATCGCCTCGCGTACACCTCACGCACGCGTCGTCGAGCACCCCGCCGAGATCACGGGCGCACTCGTCCACGGCCGGCTGCCGGTGCTCGCGCCCTATCGCTGGCTGCGCGCCCGCGACCCGCTGCCGCACACCTGGGACGTCACGAGCGATTCGATCGCCGCATGGACCTCGGGCGAGCTCCAGGCTCGCCGGCTCATCCTCGTCAAGCCGGTCGTGGCGGAGCAGGCCACGCTCGTGGACGCGTACTTCGAGCGGGCGCTGCCTAACGAGATGCGCGTCGTGATCGCCGACGCCGCCGGCCTCACGGAAGCGCTGCGCGCGACGTAGGCGCCTCGCGATCCGGCGCGCCGGCGGCCCAAGCCCGTTGCGCCGCGATCGTTCGACCCGGCCAGCTCCGGCGGCCCGCCGAGCGCGCGAGCGCCGCGACGTTCGCGCGCGACACATGACCGAGGCGATCGCCACCCTCGCACGCCGCTCCGCGCACGCCAGCGACGTCCGCGCCCAGCGCGCGTAATACCGACAGATCAGCGCCAGTAAGCCCCCCAGCTACCGCCACGGTCAGGTCAGCCTGGTGCGCATGACGAACCCAAGCAGCCACGTGCGCCTGTGACATGGCCCGGAACAGACCCGAAGCCGGCCTCTCGCCCGCCTCGGCTTCCTGCTTTACTGCAGTGTCCAGAAGGATGCCCACTGCGCCCGCTCTTTCCGCAGCTTCAACGAGCCACCATGGCGACAGACTGGCGACATCTTTACGCATAGCGTCCGCATATGCTACGGCAATAACGCCGGCGCTCGCGCTCACCATTCCTGCTCCATGGACAGCGGCAACGATCAGCGACTCCACCCGATCCGCCTCTGCAATCCCCGCAAATCCAATCTTCAAATACGCCAACCGCTCGGCTGCCGCCCGTCGAGCCGCGAGCGCGACTGCCTTCTCGTCGCTCGCGTCACCCAACGCCGCGCTCACCGGCAAGCGCCCGTCGATGGCTCGCACAATCTCGCGCAACGTCGTCGTGTTCACGGCGCCGAGTGGTCCGTGAGCAGGATCCTTCGCGTCGATGATGTCCGCCCCACCCTCGAGCGCAGCTCGCGCTTCCGCCTCGCTCGCCACACTGATCAGCAGCCGCACTGAACCCTCCCCGTCGCCATCGAGTTGCCTTCCCCCGTCCCCTTGTGACGCGTCGCTGCGCCGTTAATGTTTGCCGTCCCCGGCTACTTTACGGAACAGGACGAACGGAGGCAACCGGTTGAGCGATCGACACGCTGGCGCCTCGCGATCCGGCGGCGCCGGGGCGGCGCTGGCCGGTGCCAGTGTCCTCGTTACCGGCGCTTCCACAGGTATTGGTCGAGCCATCGCATTGGCCGCTGCGCACGCAGGTGCGGACGTCGCGATCACATACCGCAACGAAGAACGCCAGGCCCGGTCGGCGGCCGCCGAGATCGAGAGCCTGGGCCGACGCGCGCACGTGTTTCGTCTGGACCTGGCTGACGCCGCCTCGATCGCCGATCTCGCTGACGATGCCCAGCGCGCGCTCGGTCGCATCGATGTCTGGATCAACAACGCCGGCGCCGACATCCTCACCGGCCCCGCCGCCAATCTGCCCGACACCAAGAAGCTCGACGTGCTCCTGTCAGTCGACCTCCGAGGCACCATCCTCGCGTCCTGGGAAGCAGTACGCCTGATGCGCGAACAGCCGGCCGGTGGCGTTATTCTGAACATGAGCTGGGACCACGTCCTCATCGGAATGTCCGGACGCAATCCCGAGATGTTTTCGGCGGTCAAGGGAGGCGTGATGGCGTTCAGTAAGTCGCTTGCCCGAACCGTTGCACCGCGCATTCGAGTGAACGTCCTCGCTCCAGGATGGATCGACACAGAATTCGGCGGCGGCCTCGACGCCATCCGGCGCCGCAAGATCGCACGGTCGATACCGCTCGCTCGTTGGGGCACGCCCGCCGACGTCGCGCGCGCCGCCGTCTTCCTCGCGTCGCCGGACAGCGCCTATCTCACCGGCCAGACGCTCTTGATCGGCGGCGGATCCGTCATGTAACGCGCCGTCCGTTAGACACGCGACGCGACGCCGCCGCGGTTCGTTCAATCGGCAAGGAGCACGACATGGTCACCAAGGACAGCACCTACACCGATGACCAGATCGCGGAGAAGCTGCGCGACCTCCCCGGCTGGTACTACGAGGACGGGTGGATTCGCCGCCAGTACAAGACGGACGGCTGGCCCACCACGCTCATGCTCGTGAACGCGATCGGGTACGTCGCCGAGGCCGCGTACCACCACCCGGACCTCACCGTCACGTGGGCGAAGGTGTGGGTCAAGCTCAAGACCCACAGCGCCGGCGGCATCACCGACAAGGATTTCGCGCTCGCCAAACGCATCGAGGAATGTTCCCTCTGGCGCCCATCCGGGTCGCCGCTCGAGGGAACGCCGAACAAGTTCGTGCGCGGCGGCGACTCCAAGTAGCCGCCTAACGCCGTGAGCGACACCGCGGTCAATCCGTCTCGCGTATTGTTCGTCACCGGACGGCTGGCGGAGCCGGCCTTGAGACGAACCCTCGATCGCATGGCGCCGCCATTCGCGTTCGACGTGGCCGTCATGCACATCACCGTGGCCGCGCTCATGACGACCCCGTGGATCGCGCGCTTCCTACCGGCGCCGCCCACCGCCGGCACGGATCTCGTGCTCATCCCCGGACTCTGCGAGGGCGACCCCGCCGTCATCGCCGAGCGAATGGGTGTGCGCGTCGCCAAAGGACCGAAAGACCTGCGCGAGATCCCCGAGTACTTCGGCCAGGAGGCCATGCAGCGCGACTACGGCGAGCAGGACATCGAGATCCTCGCCGAGATCAACAACGCGCCGCGGTGGTCGCGCGAGGCGTTGCTCGCCGAAGCGCACCGCCTCCACGAATCCGGCGCGGACTACATCGACGTCGGCTGCACGCCCGGCCTCGCGTTCCCCGAGCTCGGTCCCACCGTGCGCGACCTCGTCGCGGCAGGCATGCGTGTCAGCATCGACAGCTTCGACCCGGACGAGATCATGACGGCGGTCGACGCGGGCGCATCGCTCGTGCTCAGCGTCAATTCCTCGAATCTCGACGTCGCGCGACGGCTCGCGGGCCGTCAGGTGCGCGTCGTCGTGATCCCCGACTTCGGCGCGTCGCTCGACACGCTCGAGCACACCATCGGCACGCTGAGATCGTCAGGCATCCCGTTTCTCATCGACCCGGTCATCGACCCGATCGGGTTCGGGTTCGTCGCGTCCCTCGAGCGCTTCATCGAGACGCGGCGACGATTCCCGGATGTCCCGATGATGATGGGCATTGGCAACCTCACCGAGCTCACGGCTGCCGACACCACGGGCGTCAACGCCATCCTGATCGCGATGTGCGAGGAGTTGGGCGTTCGCACCGTGCTCACCACCGAAGTCATCGGATGGGCGCGCGGTGCCGTGCGCGAGATCGACATCGCGCGCCGACTCATGCGCTACGCGATCCGGAACAAGGTCGCGCCCAAGCACATCGACGACCGGTTGGTCACCGTCAAAGACCAGCGCATTCTCGCGTTCACCGACGCCGAGCTCCACGACCTGCAATCGCACATCACCGATCCCAACTTCCGCATCTTCACCGACCGCGATTCGATCGTCGTGCTCAACCGCGACCTCTTCGTCCGCGGCACCGACATCCAGGACATCTTCCCACAGTTAGGCGTCACCGAGGCCACCCACGCGTTCTACCTCGGCAAGGAGCTCGCGAAGGCCAAGCTCGCGATCACCCTCGGCAAGACCTACCGCCAGGAAGGGCAGCTCGACTGGGGCTACCTCACCCCGCCCGACGACGTCGTCTCGGAGCACGTGCGCCTAACGCAACGATCCCGCCGCGCCGAGCGCGCCGCTCGGGCGCAAGATGGAAACGACCCGCCGGACGACGGGAGCTCGCCGGTGTGACGCTCCCGCTCGTCGAGGAGCTCATCCCCGCGCCGGACCCGGCGTCCGCGTGTGCCGCGCTCGCGGGGATGCCGTACGTCGTGTTTCTCGACAGCGCCACCGCGCACGGGCACGCCCGGGATGCAGGCGGCCGCGACCGCTATTCGTTTCTCGCCGCCGATCCCGCGATCGTCGTGCGATGCAAAGGGGGACGCGCCGAACGCATCGACTTCCGCGACGGCTCGCGCTCACCCGTCGCGGGTCACAGTCTGGCGGAAATCCGGCGCCTCCTGCACCCGTTTCGAACCGCCCCGCGTCCTGATCTGCCGCCGTTTCAGGGCGGCGCCGCCGGCTACATCGCATACGATTGGGGCTCGGTTCTGGAGCAGCTCCCTGCGCCCCGGTACGATGATCTCTCCATCCCGGACGTCGTGCTCGGTGTCTACGATTGCGTCGTCGCCTGGGACCACGACACGAACCGCGCATGGATCGTTTCCACGGGGCTGCCCGACGAAGGCCGCTCGCGCACCGAGCGGGCACGCCACCGCCTAACCGAACTCGAGCGGCGCCTCGCCGCCCGACCGGACGAGCTGTCCGTTGGGCAGCACCATCCGGCGCGACACACCCCGATGCCGCGCGCGCCATCGTATCCCGTCACCGACGTCTCCGCGGCTGCGCTGATCGGGCTCCGATCCTCGTTCACGCACCGCGGCTATCTCGATGCCGTCACGCGGGTGCGCGAATACATCGTGGCCGGCGACATCTTCCAAGCCAACCTGTCGCAGCGCCTCGAAGCGCCGCTCCGCGAATCGAGCTGGTCGCTCTATCTGCGTTTGCGCGCGCTCAACCCCGCGCCGTTCGCGGCGTATCTGGCCTTCGAGGAGCTGCACGTGCTCAGCGCGTCGCCGGAGCGCTTCCTTCGCCTCGACGACACGCGACACGTCGAAGCGCGCCCCATCAAAGGCACGCGCCCCCGCGGGATCCACCCGGCCCACGATGCCGCCCTGGGCCGCGCCCTCGCCGACAGCGCCAAAGACCGCGCCGAAAACCTCATGATCGTCGACTTGCTCCGCAACGACCTGTCGCGAGTCTGCGCGCCGCGCTCCGTCCGCGTTCCTGAATTATTCGCACTTGAACACTATTCGACCGTGCACCACCTCGTCTCCACCGTCAGCGGCGAGCTCGAGGAAGGATGCGACGCCATCGACCTCCTCACCGCCACGTTCCCTGGCGGATCCATCACCGGCGCGCCTAAAGTGCGTGCCATGCAGATCATCGCCGAGCTCGAGCCGTCGCGGCGCGGCGTCTATTGCGGTTCGATCGGCTACATCGGAACCAGCGGCGTCATGGATACCAGCATCGTCATCCGCACCTATCAGGCGCTCGATGACGCGGTGTACTTTAGTGCAGGGGGCGGCATCGTTGCCGACTCCGATCCCGAACAGGAGTACCGCGAAACCCTCGACAAGGCGCGCGCGCTCATCGATGCCCTGGCGGCTACCGGCCAGCCCGCGCATCCCTGACTGCACCGCCGCTCTCGGCGTCAACATGATTCTCCTCATCGACAACTACGACTCGTTCGTCTACAACCTCGCGCGCTACGTGCGAGAGTTGGGCGCCGAGCCGCTCGTTCGTCGAAACGACGCCGTGTCGCTTGATGAGATCGCTGCACTGGCGCCGGAGCGGATCATCGTGTCTCCCGGTCCGTGCTCACCCGCCCAGTCGGGCGTCTCGACCGACGTGATCCGCCGCTTCGGTGCGCACATCCCGATCCTCGGCGTATGCTTGGGACACCAATGCATCGGTGCCGCGTACGGCGCCGAGATCGTGCGCGCGCGCCAACCCATGCACGGTAAGACCTCGCGCATTCATCACGACGGCAGCGGTGTCTTCGTCGGCCTCCTGTCGCCGTTGGTCGCGACGCGATATCACTCGTTGGTCATCGCGCCGGCCTCGCTCCCGTCCTCGCTTCGCGTCACTGCAACGTCCGAGGATGGCGAAATCATGGCCGTCGAGCACCGCGAGCACCCGGTGATCGGCGTGCAGTTCCACCCGGAGTCGGCACTCACCGAGTACGGATATCGCCTCCTCGATCGCTTCCTGCACGGCGACGACGCGCGCGGCGACGCACTCCCCGACCGCGCCGATCTCGCGTTCGCCACACCGGAGTCCGGCGGGTTCGTGCCGCCACCCGTGGAGCTCGTCCGATGACGGCCGCGCACACCGCGCGCGCGAGTGCTCCAGATTCCCCCCCGGCATCCGCGCTGCCTAACGACGAGGCCGGTCCGCTACTGTGGGTCGACGGACGCCGTGCCGACGCGTCGCGCCCGGCCGTCTCGGCGTTCGACCGGGGCTTCACGCTCGCCGACGGCCTGTTCGAAACGATGCGCGCGTATCACGGCACGGTGTTCCGCGTCGACCGGCACCTCGACCGGCTCGCGGCTGGTGCCGCGGTGCTCGGCATCGCGGTGCCGAACCACGTCGCCGACACCATCGCCGCCGCAGCGAACACGCTGCGTGCGCTCGGCTGGCTCGACGCGGCGCTGCGCCTAACGCTGAGCCGCGGGGCCGGCCCGCGCGGACTCGCGCCTGCCCCGCCCGGCGAGCCGGTCACCGTGCTCACCGTGCACGCGCTGTCGCCGCGCGGGCCGTTGGCCAACCGAACGGTGCGCGTCCGCACGGCTGTCGGCCGGCGCAACGAATTCGCACCCACTGCCGGCGTGAAAACACTGGCCTACACGGACGCGGTCGTCGCGCTCGCCCAAGCCCGGGCCGCCGGCGCCGACGATGCGCTGTTCCTCGACACGGCCGGCCACCTCTCGGAAGCCACCGCCAGCAATTTGTTTCTCGTGAGCGGTTCGATGCTCCGCACGCCGCCCCTTGCCTGCGGAGTGCTGCCGGGCATTACGCGAGCGGCCATCCTCGATCTTGCGGCGACAATCGGCCTCGCCGTGCGCGAGGACGTCCTGCTCCCGCGCGACCTCTCCGCAGCCGATGAAGCGTTCCTCACGAGCTCCGTCCGCGAGCTCACTCCCATCGCGCGCGCCGACGATCGCGCGATGCCTAACGGAGCACCAGGGCCTGTCACCGCGCGCGTCGCCGACGCGTTCGCCGCCCTCGTCGCGCGCGAGTGCCGAGCGTGATCATCGAGTCAATCCTCACCACGCTCGACGAACAGGGGCGCGTCAACATCGCCCCCATGGGCATCGATTGGGGCGATGACGTATTGGTGATCAAGCCGTTCCTCGAGACGACCACATTTCGCAACGTCAGCGCGACCCGCGCCGCCGTCGTCAATCTCACCGACGACGTGCTCATCTTCGCGCGCACCGCGATCGGTACCGCGACGTTCCCCACACACCCGGCGCTGCGCGTGGAAGGTGTCGTGCTCGACGCCGCGTGCTCGTGGCGCGAAATCGAAGTCATTTCCATCGACGCCACGCCGCCGCGCTCGCGCATCGAGACCCGCGTCGTGCACCACGGCACCCAACGCGAGTTCCTCGGCTTCAACCGCGCCCGCAACGCGGTACTCGAAGCCGCCATCCTCTCGACGCGCACACACCTGCTGCCCGCCGACGAGATCCTCGGCGACTTCAAGCGCCTGCAGGTGATTGTCGACAAGACCGCCGGGCCGCGCGAACGCGAAGCCATGGCACTCCTCACCGAGTACGTGCGCGAAAAGCTGAGCGCGCCTGCGTCCCGTGCGAACTGATCCATCGTCGTCGTTGGCGGTGTTCGTCGAGGCGCCGGCGCGTCTGCACTTCGGGATGCTCGACCTCCGCGGCGCGCTGGGCCGGCGCTTCGGTGGTATCGGCGCCGCAGTGCCTAACCCATCGCTCCTCATCGAAGCCGCTCGCGCACCATCTCTCACCTCGGAGGGGCCGTCGCCCGCGGCCAACCGCGCCGTACAGTTCGGCCGGCGTGTCCTAACGCATCACGGCATCGAGACCGGCGCGCACATTCGCATCCACAGCGCGATTCCCGCGCACTCCGGCCTTGGATCCGGCACGCAGCTCGCGCTCGCTGTCGCGCGCGCGTTAGCCGAGCTCTACGAGCTGCCTACCGACATCGACCATCTCGCTCGTGTGACCGGTCGCGCCCAACGATCAGCCATCGGCACGTGGCTCTTCGCGCATGGCGGATTCGTGCTCGAGGGCGGTCGGCGCGCCGGCAGTAAGGATCCCGCGCCGCGACTCGCGCGTTTCGACATGCCAGCCACCTGGCGCTGCGTCGTTGCCGTCCCGCCGGGCAAAGGCGGCATGAGCGGCGCGGCCGAAAACTCGGCCTTCGCGCATTTGCCGCCGCCGCCCGAGCGCAGCGTGATGCGCGTCTCGCACCTGGTGCTCATGGCGCTCTTGCCCGCGCTCGCCGAAGGTGATCTCCGCACGTTCGGCCACGCGCTCACCGAGATTCAGTGCATCAACGGGCGATGGTTCGCGCCGGCGCAGGGCGGGGCATTTTCACCGGGCGCGAGTGCAGCCCTCATCGAGCGGATGACGGAATGGGGCGCCGCCGGCGTTGGGCAAAGCTCGTGGGGGCCTGCGGTCTATGGCATCGTCGAGGGCGACGCCGCTGCGCACGAGCTCGCGGCGCAGGTGAGCGACGCGCCTAACGCGGGCAACGTGTACTGCGGCCCGTTCGCGAACGCCGGCGCACGCGTGTGGCGCGATGCGCCGTCCGACGCCAGCCGCGACCCTCGTTAGGACCCGACCTCGTTGCCCTTCGCGTCCTCGTACCGCACGTGACCGCTCACGGTGTTGCCCAGCTCGCAGGTTGCATCCAGGTCCGAATACAGGATGCAGAAGACGCCCGGCGTCTTCCACCGCTCGCGCCACAACGTCATCACGTAACGGTCCGGCGCCGAGAAGATCGTGTATGGCCGGCCATTGAATTGCGCGATGTGCGTGTGCACCGTGCCGAGCCAGTGTGGCGCCGAACATTGCCGGAGCGATGCGATCGCGGAGATGTTCGCCGAATCCGCACGCGACGGCGCCAACAACTCGACACGCGTGATGTACACTACGTCATGGTCGATGTAGCCGCCCAGGCACGCAACGCGCTCCTGCTTGACCGAGAGACTGTTCGTCCACAACTCGTGCAGCGGACCGCGCGCCTGCGCAGAAAAACGGAACGCTCTTTCGCTGGTCTGCTCGCTATTGGCCGACCCGGATTCCTGTGCACTCGCACGCAAACCCGTCGTGGCAATGGCTGCTACGACGATCGCGATCGCGCGCGCACGAAATTTGGTGACCCGGGTGCTCTCTCGCATATGACCACCGTCGCCTCGCTCGGCGCACGCTGCTCGAAGCGCGTTCTGAGCCGCCGCCGGTTTCCCCTTATCGAGAACTCGCGATGACGTCACGCACCGAACCGCTCGCCATGCGAAAGCCGCAGGCTGCGCTCGCAGGCTTACGCATTGTCGTCGGGATCTGGTTCGTCAAGAGCTTGTTCACCAAAGTGACCATCGCCCTCGCCTGGGGCTTCGTGCCCGTTCCCGCCGCGAATGACCGATGGATCGCGGTGATGCCCAAGCTGCTGACCCGATACGCCGCCGACAACCCGATCGGGTGGTATCGCGACTTCCTGCTGCACACCGTTGCCGCCAATCCGCACATCTTCGCCCACGTCACGGGACTCGCCGAAGCCGCGGTCGGCCTCTCGCTCACGCTGGGACTCTTCACCTCGCTCGGCGCCTTCTTCGGCATGCTGCAGGTGATCTTCTACGGACTCGCCGTGCAGCACATGAGCTCGGGCCAGCAAGGCTTTCACGTCATGCTGTTCGCCATGATGATTGCCTTTCTGTACACCCACGCGGGCCGATGCTTCGGCCTCGACCGCTGGATCCACTCGCGCTGGCCCGACAGCTTCTGGGCCAAGCTGGGTTGATCACCAATCGTTAGGCATGTTGCGCGCGGTGGCGAGGCCGACGACCGTCGCCTTGCCGCGCACGCGCGCCACGATTGCCTGATCGAAATTCGCGTCGGAGACGTCGGCACCGGCGAGATTCGCGTCCGTCAGGTTCGCCCGCACGAGTGATGCCTTTCGCAAGTTCGCCCGGGATAAGTCGGCACCGGATAGGTTTGCGTCGCTCAGGTTGGTGAACATCAGGCCCATTGGCTGATTGCCGCGGTCCGCGCCGAAGTTCGTCCCCTCGAACTTCGTGCGCACCAACGTCGCGTTATTGAGTGCCGCGATTACCCGCGCTTTCGACAGATCGGCATCGGTCAGGTTCGCGCCGATCATGATCGCCGCGTACAAGCTCGCCTCGCGCAGCGTCGCATGCGTCAGGTCGGTACCCCGCATCACCGACACGTCGAGCACTGCGTTGGAGAAGTCCGCGCCCTCCGCAACAGCACCGCTCAGGGTGACGCCGAACATCTTCGCGCGCACGAAGCGCGTCCGCACCAGACGCGCGTGGCTCAAGTTCGCCTGTTTGAAATCCACTCCCGACAGATCCAGGCCCGACAGGTCGTCGCCTTCGAAATTGGCCGGCGCCTGGTCCGTCGCGCGCGCGAGCGCACCGATGACTTGCTCGCGCGTGAGCCGCTGGCCCGTGTCGGCGACCGCCGGCCGTGACTGCGGTGCAGGATCGCTGGATCGCTCGCGGCCTAACGCTACGCCCAACACGGCAATCACCACCGCCAGGCCGGCCACTACGACTACGAGTCTCCGCATGCGCACACCTCGCACGGAACACCCGAAAAACGCGAAGAGGGTGCTGCACCGCACCCTCCTCCCCCACGACCCATTTCCGTTTCCTCTACTTCGATACCGTACCCACGTGCGGCCGGCCAGGCGCCAACCCTCCCATGCTCCGCGCCGTCACGTACGCGTACAGGTTCTGGATCTGCGTCGAATCGAGCAGCGTGCTCCACGTCGGCATCCCCTTGGGCGGCCGCCCGTTCCACACCGTCGTGATGAAGCACGCCTTGTCCACGCCGCCCTCCGGGCCTAACGAATGGCGAAGGTTGGGCGCGATGTCGCTGCCCATGGCATCCGTCCCATGGCACCGGTAGCAGTACACGTGAAACATCTTCCATCCATCGTATTCTTGCTGCGATACGGCGAGCGGATCACTCCGATGATGGTTCGCCTCGTTCCAGACCGTCGCCGAGTCGTGGGGCTTGTCGCAATATGTCCCCGAGGGAACTGTCACTGTGTCGCCCGTCTTCGCAACGGTTGCCGTCGACCCAGCCGGCGTCGCAGTCGATGCGCTCGCCGTTCCACTGCTCCCATCCTTCGAGCACGCGAACGCCGTCACGGCAACAAGGCAGACGGCGAACAAACTCACGCCCGCGGCACGATGCCGCACCCTATCGCGCTGTTTCTCCGGAGACTGTGCATTCGGCAGGTTCATTGATTCTGTTAGGCGTCGGCGTCGGGTTCGAGTGGTTTCAACCGACTTGGGGTGAATGGTTGAGCGTGCCGCCGCTCAATGCTTGACCTCGAGGGTCGGCACGTTGTACGCGCGCAGGATCCCCTGGATCGTGTCTCGCTTCTGCGTCAACAGCGAATCGAGCGTTGCCTTGAGATCACGATCCGAGTGACGAACACCAATAGCCACGTTGTACGCAAACAGCACACCGCTCGCGCTGTCCGAGTCCGGCAACGCCTTCAGGCTCAGCGGCACCGACGATTGCTTGGCGAAATACCCCGCCACCGGTCCCCACACCAGCGCCACGTCGATCGCCCCGTTCGCGACCGCGTTCACGATGTCCTGTGGATGGGTGTCCTCATCGTAGAACAGGCTGAATCCACGCACGTTCTGGGTCACGCCGTGACTCGCCAGCGCCTGCGCCGGTGGCGTGTTCGTGTAGTCATCACCGATCAGCCCGACCCCGACCTTTATCGTCTTGAGTCGAGGATCGTCCAGCGACTCGATGCCCAGATGCCGGTCGGCGCGCGTTACGATGTAGTACGTCGATCGGTAGTACGAGTTGGTGGTGAGCACCGGGTCGTACCCGGCCGGTACACCCATCACCACGTCGCACTCCCCTGCGCTCAGGGTGTTGCGCACGAAGCCGCGCCGGTGCGGCCACCAGGTGTAGACGACGGAATCGCCTAACGCACCGGCGATGACGTCGGCGATCTTGTTCTCGAACCCCTGCGCCTTCCGGTCCGAGAACGGCATGTTCTCCGGATCACCGCACACCCGGAGCATCTTGAAATCCTTCCAGGCCTGCGTGACCGGAAAATCGGTGGGCTGCGCAGCGGCCTGAGGCTTTGTCTTTTCCCCTTGCGCCCGCGCACTCGCCCCCGTACCGCCGATAACCCCGAGCAGCACGAGGCAGGCGCGACGAACCCACTTGCGATGCGAGTACTGCATGGTGTCCTTCTTGCAAAAGTGTGACGACGACCGCCTAACGCGATCAACCCGGTGCCGGAGCACGACGGCTCCGACACCGGGTTCGATCACCGCCTGCACGTCGCGGTCGTTTATTGCGCCTTCGCAGCGCCAGGCAATTGGAACACCGTCAAGACACCGCCCTGGTTCGAGTAGTGTCCGGCATCGCCGAACGCGCCTAACGCACCGAGTCCGGCCGTCGGATCTTCGGCGCCGATGCCCGCGGCCACGCCGATGCCGGCCCAGCCGCCGATACCCGATAGCACCGCTACGTACTGCTTGCCATCAGGACCGAGATACGTCATCGGGTTGCCAATGATTCCCGAAGGCGTCTTGAACTCCCACAGCAACTTGCCGGTCTTGGAGTCCACGGCCTTGAGCCAGCCTTCCATTGTGCCGTAGAAGACCACGCCGCCGGCGGTGTTCAGCGTGCCACCGTAAGCCGCCAGGTTCTCCTTGTCCTTCCACACGATCTTGCCCTTCATCGGATCCCACGCGATCACGGCGCCACGGTTGCCACCGGGCCCGGGGAACATCCGCACGATGGCTCCTACGTAAGGCTGTCCGGCCGAGTACTTCACCTCGACGCCCTCGTAGTCCATGCAGATGTTGTTGGTTGGTACGAAGAAGTATCCGGTTTCCGGATCATACGATGATGGCTGCTGATCCTTGAACCCGATCGCGGCCGGGCAAATGCCAGTCGTGTTTCCCTTCGCATTCGTCCGCTTCGCAGCATCCTCGACAGGACGACCCGTCGTCAGATCGATCTTGGTCGCCCAGTTCACCGGACCATAGGGCTCGGCTACGAGGACTTTGCCGGTGGTGCGATCGAGCGTGTAGCCGAAGCCGTTGCGGTCGAAATGCGCCAACAGCTTCTTGCCATCCTTGTCGAACAGCACCATCTCGTTCACGCCGTCATAGTCCCACGCGTCGTGCGGCGTCATCTGATAGACCCACTTCACCGCACCCGTCTGCGGATTGCGCGCCCAGAT
>Ga0105240_10002681_pt1 | contig 28340 bp, 31 predicted proteins | sample KBSC54metaG_FD_80426 | JGI IMG/M metagenome (GOLD analysis project Ga0105240, IMG submission 80426) | Corn rhizosphere microbial communities from Kellogg Biological Station, Michigan, USA - KBS C5-4 metaG | ecosystem: Host-associated > Plants > Roots > Rhizosphere > Soil | place: Michigan, USA... | reverse complement strand
GGCACAATCTTCGCTCAATAAGAGGGAAATTGATCTTGAATTGGCTAAAAAGGTACTCCGTAATTTCGTGAAAACTAGCAGTAAAGAGATCACTATCGAAACCATACAGCGTATGGTGTGCGACTATTTCGATGTCTCTTACGACAAACTACTGCAAAAAACCCGCAAGCGTGAGATCGTTCAGGCTAGGCAGATCACTATGTACCTTGCAAAGGCTTTTACCAAAAATTCCCTCAAGACTATCGGCGAGCATTTTGGCGGCAGGGACCATACCACGGTCATTCACTCCTGTCAGACGGTTAAAGATCTTATGGATACCGACAGTCTCTTCCGCGAGAATGTGATGGAGCTCCAGCAGAAAGTTCAGCTGGCTGCGATGTAACCCCGGGCGTCATTCCTCTACCTTATTGCCCGTTCTGGCCTCCCGGAACGGGTTTTTTATTTGGCTTTAAACCAATTAATCTTTATTTTTGCATCCCCTTCGAAAATTAAGATGTAAGGGCTTAAAGGAGAGGTGCCTGAGTGGCCGAAAGGGCCGGTTTGCTAAACCGTTGTACGAGCTTAAACTTGTACCGAGGGTTCGAATCCCTCCCTCTCCGCAAGATCAAACCAATGCCCCGGCTTTTAGCCGGGCATTTTTGTTTGGGGCTTATTGCTTGCATACTCCGGAGGTCTTTTTTATCTTTCTTCCTACTCTTAACCTAAATCCCCGCGAAATAAAAAAGCCTGCTTCTTTCCTTCTCCTCAATGGTCTCCTATCAGCTGCTTGCCCAGAGCGATGAATTGCTTTCCTCGCTGCCGGCGACGAAAGAAGAATATATCGCTATGTGGTGCAGGCCAACCTGGCTGATCGCTGTGAGCTCGAGGGCTGGATCAAGATCAGCTGGGAAAGAAATAATTCTGAGTATATAGCATTCGCTACTTTTCCATCACCACCGGCAGCGGGTAGTTGCGGATCGCCTTGCCGTCGGCCTCCTTGATATTTACCGGCGGGCTCCTGTAGCCGAAGGCTTCGCCGTCGATGCGACTTAGGTTCACCGGTAGCTCGTTTCGAAGCAGTTCGCTGCCGCCAATGCGGATGATGTCTACTGCAATGGGGGCGCTCCGACCGTTGGCGCTTGCGGAGGGTAAGAGCCCGGTGATGGCGAGGGTGATCATGACCAGACAGACGGCGATCACGGTAAGAACCGCGTTGAGGTATGTAAGGCGTTTCATGGCTTTTTATTTTAAATCTACTAAATCCCGGGGTGACCTCATGCCCTATTGATGGTATTTTACTTCGGGAAATGGGGAGTTAGGGCTCGATGGCTGAGATGGGCGCTCCCTTAGGAAGGAAGATGCCCACTTTGGAAAAAAAAAGTGTTTGGACCCAGGGAAAATCTTACTTATTATGCTTAAATTCATATCCCTGCATCATTTATACTTCAAACAAATAATTATGAAACCAAGACTTTACTCTTATGTAGCAATAGTACTTGCTTCTGCCGTACTTGTCTTTTCCTGTAAGAAGGGTGATACTGGTCCTGCGGGACCTGCCGGACCAGCCGGCGCTAATGGTAATGCGGGTGCTCCCGGACCTAAGGGTGATACCGGCACGGCCAATGTGATCTATTCGGCATGGCTGGATGTTGCGCTACAACCCGTGACGATAGACACCGGCACTCCGGCCAAGCTGGACACCCTCTACTGGGTTGGGGCTATCGTGGCGCCCAAGCTAACATCTGCAGTCATTTCAAAGGGGCAGATCTCGGTCTACATAAATGCTGGTTCAGCGGCAAATCCGGATGTATTCCCTCTCCCTTATACTGATATCATCTTCCGGGGCTTGGATGTACAGGTTGATTATGTTGTGGATTCAATTTATATAACGGCGAGTTTTGATGCGGGCACCCAAACTCAGGGTGGTGTGAAGACCCAGCAGTACAGGTATGTTATCATACCCGGAGCGGTACCTGCCTCAGCGGACAAGAAAGACTATAATTCCATTAAGAACTACTTCAAGCTGCCCGACTAATTTCGGGGTAGCAGGAAAAGAATAGATTCGAAAACCAGGATATGCTTATTGCAAAAATGCACATGGGCGTCCTGGTTTTTTTGTTGTTTGCGGTTCCGGGTCGCGCCAGACCTTTGGAGGTGAGTATAAGCCCGGGGCTGATGTCAAATCGTGGAAGTATTGAACATGATCTTTAGACCTTTGCTTGCGTTATTCTGTGTTTTCCCGTTGTTGCTCCTCGCCCAGAAGAAGAATGCCGGATTTGAGCTGCATATTCACCGGGCGACGGGTCCGATCAGGATCGATGGGTTCATTAATGAGCCAGCCTGGCAGCAGGCGGAGAAGGCCGCTAATTTTTATATGGTGCTTCCGATGGACACGAGCCACGCGAGTCTTCGAACGGAGGTGCGGATGACCTATGACGACAAGAACCTCTACCTTGCGGCCGAATGTTTTGATGCCGGACCGGGCCCGGACATGGTAGAGTCACTTCACCGCGATTTTAGCTTTGTGAAGAACGATAATTTCATCTTTTTTATCGACCCCTTCGAAGACCAGACCAGCGGCTTTACTTTTGGCACGAATGCGGCCGGGGGCCAGTGGGACGGACTGATGTACGAGGGTGGAAAGGTCGACCTTAGCTGGGATAATAAATGGAGCTCGGTGGTTCGGCGCTATAGCGATCGCTGGGTGCTGGAGATCTCTATACCGTTCAAGACGCTTAGATACCGCAACGGGCTGACGCACTGGGGCATCAATTTCAGCCGTAATGACCTGAAGACGACGGAGAAGTCAAGCTGGGCGCCTGTGCCGCGACAGTTTCCGACGGCGTCGCTGGCTTATACGGGAGTGCTGGTATGGGATGTGCCGCCTCCGTCGCCAGGACCAAACATCTCCGTCATTCCTTATGTGCTGGGAGGAGTTCAGAAGGACTATAGTGCCAAGGGGTCCAACGTCTATAAGAAGGAGATCGGAGGGGATGCCAAGATCGCCGTCACTTCTTCGTTGAATCTGGACCTGACGGTGAACCCTGACTTTTCACAGGTTGACGTCGACAGGCAGGTTATCGATCTCAGCAGGTACGAGCTTTTCTATCCTGAAAAGAGGCAGTTCTTTCTCGAGAATGCCGATCATTTCAATAACCTGGGCTATGCCGATATCCGTCCTTTCTTTTCCAGGCGGATCGGATTGGGCGTGCCTATTGAGTTTGGAGCCCGTCTGAGCGGCAAGCTGGACGCCAACTGGCGCTTGGGATTGATGGATATGCAGACAGGTAAAGTGGATTCGATCGGGTTGCCCGAGCAAAACTTCTCGATGGTGGCCATCCAGCGCAAGATATTTGCGAGGTCCAATATCGGATTCATCTTCATCAACAAACAGTCGATCCACTATCAGCCGGGCAAGGATACGAGCCATCCTGTATATTCTGCATACAATCGGAACATGGGAATGGAGTTCAACCTGGCTTCTTCTGACAACTACTGGACGGGGAAGGTTCTGTTGCTGAAGTCGTTTAGTCCCGGCCGAAGGGGCGATGACTATGTACAAGCGGGTAATCTCCAGTTTGCTGACCGGCACTGGCTGATAGGCGGCGCCTATGAGTATACCGGCGCCAATTATAATGCTGAAGTGGGCTATGTTCCGCGGCAGGGGTATATCAAGCTCAATCCACAGGTCTCCTATTTCTTTCTTCCCCGGGGCGGGGCGGTGCTGAGCCATGGGCCGCAGTTGACGTCAACGTACTTTTTTGACGGATCTTTTCGCCGGACCGACAACGAGACCATTCTTACCTGGCTGGCCACTTTTCGCGACAAGAGCACCGTTGCCGGCGTGCTTATGAATGACTATGTGCAGCTGCTGGCACCGTTCGACCCCACCAATACGGGGATACATTCCCTGGCCCTGGGAACGAAGCATCGATGGAATACGCTGGGTTTAGATTATGTCAGCAAGCCGCAGGCTTTTTTTACCTATGACCTTTCCATGCGGTATGGAGGGTATTATGCCGACGGCAACAAGCTGACTGTCACTGGTGATGCGGGGTACCGGTGGCAGCCTTATGTCAATCTCACGGTGAGCGCGACCTATACGAGCCTGTGGCTGCCGCAGCCCTGGGGCAGGGTAAATTTTTGGCTGGTGGGTCCCAGGCTGGATATTACGATGACCAATACACTGTTTCTTACCACCTATATCCAGTATAATCAACAAACGAAGAATATGAATCTGAATACCCGGCTACAGTGGAGGTATAAGCCGGCTTCGGACCTGTTCATGGTCTATACCGACAACTACCTGACGACCCCCTTTGGGGTCAGGAGCCGGGCCTTCGTGCTGAAATTCAATTATTGGTGGAATCTTTGAGTAGTCGGGCGAAAATCCGTATATTCGCGGCTCGTTGGCCGGTGGGGTATGGTGAGGGGTTTTGATTCGGTCACGTTGGTTTTCGGGAAGTAGCGCAGGCCGGTAGCGCACCTGGTTTGGGACCAGGGGGTCGCAGGTTCGAATCCTGTCTTCCCGACGAACAAGAAGCCCGCAGCGATAGCTGCGGGTTTTGTTTTTCCGGGAACGGCGAAAGCTTGCTTTCGCGAGTGGACGGGAAAACAAAACGGTTCCGACGGAGTCGGAACTGGGTTTCTTGGGAAAGAAGGAGGGCAAAGGATCACTGGAAGTAATCCTATCTTCCCGACCAATAGGAATACATTCCAACTTAAAGGCCCGTAAGCGTCACTGTTTACTGGCCTTTTTTATGTTTTTCATGTCAATTCGTTGCAATCGTTATCAGCTTTCACGTGAACAGGGCGGTGAACAGGTTTTTCGATCCGGTGAACAGTAATTTTGTTCACACTTTCGGTCACTATATGAATTAAGTTTTAGTTAGAACATTACTAAAGCTATTATAAAGCTTTAACAATCTTCATTTTTGGGATCCATTCTCACCATGGTAATAGTTCGCCGGACTGAGAAAACGTACCCGTTGGTCCATCGGCATCCAATAATGCCAGAGCTACGCCTTTTTTGCATCGGTTTAGTGCATCCCCTCGGCTGCTGATCCTGCACCAGCGTCCCTTTTCTTGCGGCTCCTGTTCCCCACAGCATTTACCGCGAAAAATAAAAGCAGTTTGTGGACTACGCCTTTCTTTTTTGCCTTTTTTTCTTTGAGAAAATGTTTTCCGGGCGAAAAAAGGCCATGAAAACTTTACTGTATTTAGCCTTTCACTATTAAGTATCATTCGCCCGCTACCGCCGCGCCGCCTCTGCTTTTTTCATCCTCTCCCGCTGATAACGTCATAAAAATTTCCTCCCAAAAGTTTGAGGATCAGAAATACGATCAGATTCAAAGTGCTGATATATTGATGCACTTTTGCGGGAATGAATTAGGGTTTATCCCCGAATAATTTCAGGAGCTACCGAGGTCGGGCTCTGAAAGTCTTCGGTTCGAAAGTCCGGATGCTTTTTTAGGTATTATCACGTCCCGATAGAATCGGGAAGGTCGGAAGTTCAATTTCCTTGAGCGGAGCGACGCCCGCCTGCGCGACCAAAAATATTCCTATATCTATTTTAAGATAAGGACGACCAGGCGCGCATGTTATCCCCACCTCAATCAGCAGACATTCTGCGACCCGATGTATTAGGTATGACATATTCAAAGGGTTGATGAAGTCTGCGCAATGATCGTTGATCATGGCTTGGAAGGACAACAAGAGGGCGTTTCGACCCATAATCCCGGATGTTTTTGTAGCTGTTAAGTGAGGACTTTCGAGCATTCGGCACCGCGATAGTATCATCAAGCAGTTGACGCACTTCATAAACAACGTCACCTGCAAAGAGGATATCTGCGTCGTCTGTTTGCAACAATACCGAGCAATGCCCTTTAGTATGTCCCGGAGTACTGACCATGTGCATATCCCCGGCCTCCGTAACCGTGTAACTTGCAGGGAAGCATTCGATGACTCCTTTCTGGAGCGATACCTTGATCGGCTCGAACCATGACGGAAGCAAGAAGGCCTGGGTGTTATCTTTTAATTCCGTTTCATTAACCAGGAATTTCGCTCCCTTCATATTTGGTATTCCGCCTACATGGTCAACATGAAGATGTGTCAGTATAACAAAACTAATTTGTTCCAACGAAACACCCAATGCTCTGAGCTGGGCCATCAGCTCTTCTTCTTTTGTCATGTTCACTCTCACCTGTGTGCTGGCAAACCATTTTTCAATTGCTTTTGCTCCTTTAAAATAATCAGGGTCGTTCACATGACTATCGTAGCCGGTGTCGATTAAGAAATAGCCTTCGGGATGCAGTATCAGCCAACAGAATACCGGTAGGTCCTCTGTAAACTTTTTATCGGTTACAATGTCAAAGAGGCGCATACCCATATTGTTGTATCGTATGGTATGCGCTTTGGTTTTCATAGCTACTGTGCCGGTATTGATAGGATAAACCACTACGGGTTTTCCTTTACATGTGAATTTAAATGATTTCATAACATTTGTCTTATGACTACAAAATTGGGGTCGCCCGACCTCAATTTCGTTCGCATTTGTTAAGAAATCACTTCGTCCCCCTAAGTCGTGATAAATGTTGAGGGGTAATACCCAAAAAAGAAGCGATATGGTATTGCGCTGCCCGTTGTAGCACATCCGGGTGTTCCGCCATAAGATTGGCATACCGTTCTTTTGGCGAGCTTGAGATAAATGAAAAGCTTCTGTAGTAAAAAGTGATGAAAGCCTGTTCTATCATTATTCGCATAATATGCTCGATGTTATGGTATTTGTCGCACAGGGCTTCCAGGTTTGCAAAGGAAACCGACAGGATGGTTGTGGGCTCCATGGCCACTATGTTCGCTATAGAAGGCTTCTTGCTTATAATACTCGGAATATCCCCAATAAAAGAGTTTTCAAGGTAAAAGTAATCCGTCACGTCAACCCCATCCTTTAAATAATACTTTCTTAAATAACCCTTTTTAATAAACCCCATGAGAGACGCTCTTTTACCCTCTTCCGCCCACAGTTCGCCTTTTTTCAGTTCGCGAAGAACAATAGCCGAGCCAAGGGCAGTTAGTTCCTCATCATCCAGCTGTCTTATGGCATTTAGTTGCTTAAAAAACTCGTCCATATCATTACTGAGTATAATAAGTCATTTTATGTATTGTGGCATATAATCCAATGTAAAACTAATAAATAGAGACATATTGGGTAACTTCCTTAAACCATATCCAAAATCTCGCTCACTATGCAGTCTATTTGCGCAGACATGTCTTCTTTTAAAGCCCTAAGAACTATGAAGAGGCTTCGCTTTCGCTAAACTCTTATCAAATTTTAGTTAGTGACCCAATTCGTAATTGCGGAATTTTTGCAAAAGCATTCAGCCGGGGACAATCATTCTGAAATAAAGGAAAGGATTAGGAAATACTTTTAATTGTAAGCTCTTCCCCAGTAAGGAATAAAAACGGGTTAAATCACCTTTTTTCCTGCGGATTAATGCGTTTTTCTTGGACCTATTGTAATGTATCAGTAATTTGAAGAACAAGTTTTATGATTCAGCTATTGGTCTATGAAAAACCGCCCCCTTTCAAGGGGGCTTATTTGAATAACAGGCACCATCCTTGCTTAGGTATAGGCGAAATTCCATTAGCCAAGAACATCGACCAATTGCGGTCCTAGATGTGATTATTCGTCTCACCACTAAAAATCCATTTTATGGCAGGACGCATGATGATCTTTCTATGTGATGATGACGGGGACGAAGTATTGTTCCTTGGATCGGCTTTACAGACCTTGAATGTGAATTTTGAAATAAAGTCTTTTCTCAAATGTTCCGATTTGATGTGTGCCCTGGAACATGGCTCCCTTATCCCCGATTTAATTATTCTCGATTTAAGTATGCCAGAGGAAAGTGGCATGCTGTGTTTGAAGAAAATAAGGAGCAAGGCCAATTTTAGTGATATACCAGTAATTATTCACTCCACTTCGGCGCTGGCGAAGGACGTAGACGCGGCATTTTTCTATGGTGCTGGCGCTTATGTGATGAAAACCAGTTCGGAATCGGATTACCGGCGAAATATCCTTCAGGTCTTCCAGCGGGAGAAAGGAGAATTGCTTCGACCGTCAAGAGAGCGATTTTTTGTTCAGCCTGCAGCCTTGAAGTCGTAGCCCGGGTGGAATACGGTTTGCGCTTTCATTATAGTTTACTAAATCGATTAAACAAATGAACTGTGGCAAACGAACGTGTAACCAAGCTGTCCGCATCAGCTTTGAGAGCTTTATTGATCACTGAGATTCAGGATTTTATTCGTTCATTAGATACCACCTTACCTGTGGATCAGTTGACGGCAAAAAGAGATTTTATAAAAGAGATATTGGCGTCGTTATCGCGTAAGGAAGTGGTCGAGTTCAATGAACTTTTGGGAAAATATTTCCCCGATCTTGGCGCCGGAGGTCTTTCCGAAGGCAGGGTCGCGTGACCTTGTTCATACAAATACCGTATTACATTTAATTGATCATGTCGGTTTATTGATCTTAGACCGTCAAATGGCCCGTCGACAGACGGGCTTTCTTCATGATAGATCAAAATGGTCTATTGATTGCTGTAGTCATAATAGGCTTTTAATAGGATATTGGATTTAGCAACGGCCCGGATGTCTATCTGGGCCTTTTTGCTGCGATCCATACCGAATAATTTTTGTTTTAATGAGATTTAGTCTTGGAGTTTCGCGTGATAAATTGTCATTGAGACGCTCGGGTATTTTACACGACTCACACGGGATGCCGGTACATTTCTCTACGGGCGTAAAACTTATCAATTGATGATCCCATATTGGCCCGATATTGCGAAAGGATATTTTGGTAGGTGGTGTAGATCTGCCTTCACAGCTCATAGAGTTTGATCTAATTGATGAATTTCGTTTTGTCATTCATCCAATAGTTGTAGGGGAAGGGAGACGGTTGTTTGAAGGTGTTAGCCTGCGGGAGAAATTGGGGTTGGAACTCGCCGATTCAAAGACTCTTAAGTCAGGATGTATCGCACTTCAATATCTGAGAAATTCCGAAGGTTGAAAGATAGACAATATTCCCTGATTTTTGTACTTTGGGGTTCGACAACATTATGAAGCTTGAATTTCTTGACGATATTAGTGATGGCGGCAGATTTTCTCATGTGGTATCTGAACGGCTCATACGCATATACGATTTTGATCCATCGGAAGCAAGGGACTTAAAAGGTGCTATAGAGAATAGTCTCTTAAAGGCAAAGGGGGAGCTCAATTTTGCGTCGCTCGATTTCATTGAACCGGTGAATTGTAATGTGATCTTAAGACTGTCCGATAGGGACGAAGGTCTCCGAACAGCTGACAACAGCAGGTTTGATTGTAATTTGACCGTTGAGGCTTACGGGGATATGATTGCGTTGATCGAACCTTTTTGCAATGGCGCGGAAGGCTATCAATGGCTTTACGAAGTTGATTGTCCGATCGATTTTCTTCTATCTCCAGGTGGTACCTGGTAGTATGGACCATCTGTGTGGGCATCCGTTAAGTCGGAGGATCAATGAGTTAAATTCGAGGTTTGGGGTAAGAAAATCGGGGGTTGAGAGGAAGAAAAGATTTTGATATCTTGGGAGTGGTTTGAAAGTCTGCAATAATGACAAAATGAAAAACAAAACATTTTTATTCCTGGCGCTTGCGGGATCATTCGGTTTTGGTTTCGCAGTCCATTCAATTTTCACTAATACAACAAAAGAACAAGCAAAAATGAAACGAGTAACAGGAATTGGAGGCATTTTCTTCAAATGCCAGGACCCGGAGAAAATGAAGGAATGGTATAAGAACCATCTCGGTTTTGACATGAGCCCTTACGGAGCAAAGTTTGTCTGGCGGGAAGAAGCAGACTCGACAAAAGAAGGATCTACGGTGTGGACCCCTTTTCCCGACAAGACCAAATATTTTGAGCCGTCGTCAAAGGACTTTATGATCAACTACCGGGTCGAAAACCTCGAAGCGCTGGTAGAAGAGCTAAAGAAGGAAGGAGTGACGGTGGTAGATAAGATAGAGGCATATGACTACGGAAAGTTCGTTCACATTCTTGACGTGGAAGGCAACAAAATTGAACTGTGGGAGCCCAAATAACGACCATCTGTCCGGGAATTTAACGACTATCTGTCCAGGAATTCCAGCACCTTCTTCATCAATGCTACGCGACGGTTTGTAAAAGGGTGGTCCGTCGCCCAGACAGAATAGTCGAAATACGCCTTGTTGGCTGATCGAAGGGTCTCCGCAAGGGCTTTGTTACCGGAATGTTCGTCGAGCATGACGATCTGTTTGCCCGAGAGGGTTCCCCCGTCCTTGTCGAGCTGGATGAAATTCAGGTTGGCGTTGACGTCGGCCAGCAGCTGACCGGGAGGGGTGTTAAGCACAAAATACGCGGGGCCTTTGTCGAGGCCCTTATGGTCTTTGAAGATGTCCCAGGTCGACAGGGCAAATCCTTTTTTCACGCCTGGCAGGTGCTGCAGCGACTTCAGGCAAACCCAGCCTCCCATGCTGTGTCCGAACAGCACGATATTGGAGGTGTCGATCCGCAGAGAGTCACGGTATTTTTTGCAGAAGGCGACAACATTGACGACGTCTTCCACACAATGCCTGAAACTGAACTTTCCCTGGCTTCCCCATGATCCCCGGTAGTCGAAATAGATGACGTTCCAGCCATGCGCTCTTACGACCTGCGCCAGGTCGAGGTTACGTTCGTTGCCGGGATACCCGTGCAGCAGCAGCAGGGTCGGATGCTTTTGGGGTCCATTGGCCCTGTAGATAAATCCGGGCAAAAGCGCATTTTCCGAAGGGATGAACAGTTCTGTCATACCGGCCGGCGACTGCGGGTCCCAGACGATATCCTTTAATACAATGCTGTCTGTCTGGGCGTTTCCGGTGTTCGATGTCAGGAACAGAAATGCCAGCAAGACCACGGCGGGGAACAGGCGCATATTGTTATGAATTAGGAATACGGAAGATACAACAATTATGGCTTCCCCTTCGGATGACGATCGCCAATAAGGTTCAGCCGGATGCCAAATTCCAGCCAGGCCTTGAGGTTAGCCATAACCCAGCAGAAACCGCCTACCGTATCACTGACGGCCTTCAGCAGCTGTGCCTCGTCGCCCTTGAAGCCGGTCATCACAATGTCCACGAATGTGGACTGGTCATCCATCGCCGTGAAGGTCCAGTGCGCCTGCGTCCGGTCGCCGCCTTCAGGACCCCAGTCTATCCCGATACTTGAGTTGGGGACGAGGTCCAACACCCGGACGATCGAACTTATGTTGTACATCTCCCAGGTCCATATAACCTCCTTACCTTTTTCGAGCCTGCCCGTGCTTTTGGTAAACCAAAATCTGGTGGTGATCTCGGGGTTGACGAATGCTTCAAAGACCTCTGCGACGGGTCTGCGGATGAGCATGCCCGTCGCTCCGGACGGATCGTAAATGGCGGTGTATCGTTGCTCCAGCTGTGTAAATCGCTGCCAGAAATTGGGGGGTGTTTCGCCCTGCAGACCGGCTATCAGGATATCGAGGTGCGTATGCCAGCCGCCGCTGACGCTAATCAGCGCATTCTTGTCGACGGGCAGCTTCCTGTGCGTCAGGGTCAGCAATACTTTGCCGCCCCTGTTCTCCAGCTCAAAGGTGACCTCAGAGTCGCCTTCCCAGGTAAAGTATAGCAGGTAAGGAGGCTCTACTTTCAGGATCTTCCCGGTAAAACTATGTCCCGACTCCATATTCCTGTATTTCTCCGGAGGCGGTGCCTGTATCGGGCTCAGGTCCCTGTGAAGGAAGCTAAGTATCACTTTTCCACCCTCGTGCAATTCCATTTCTCCGGTCGCGAGCCATTTCCCGCGTTTTTCGGATTCGGTGAGATAAGCCCACACTTTTTCGAGAGGGCCGGTCAACAGCCGCTGAAACTGTAATACGCCTGGTTCGATAACTGTCCCGTTGTTTTGCATATGATTATTCATTTAAAAGGTCTTCCAAAATGTCCAGCCTGTCAGTCCAGAACTTTTTGTACTGTTCTGCCCACCTGGTGACTTCTTCCAGCGCCCTGAGACGGGCGGTGCAATGCCGTTCGCGGCCTTTTTTTATCACTACCACCAGGCCGCATTCGGCCAGGATGCGCATATGCTTTGATACGGCCGGCTGGCTGATGTCAAAATTTTCCGCTATGGTATTTAGGGTAAGGGTCTGCCGGGCAAGCAATCCAATGATCGCCCGTCTCGTCGGATCCGCGATAGCCTGAAATACGTCCCTACGTGCTTTCATCAATATATAACCATTTGGTTAAGTAAATTTATTGTAAACAGCCGAACCTGCAAAATCAAAGTTGTACCTTGCGGCCGTATGGAAGTAATTCATAATAAGGACCTCGGAACGAAGCAGAAAGCGCTCGCCATCAATCTCGATCCCCAGATCTACGGTTCATTCGCGGAGGTGGGTGCCGGGCAGGATGTCGCGGCAAATTTCTTCAAGGCGGGCGCTTCATCGGGCACGATCGCCAAGACGATGTCCGCCTATGACATGACCTTTTCCGACGCCATCTACGGGCCGCAGGAAAGTCGCCGTTATGTCAGCGAGGGCCGGCTGATATCCATGCTTGAGCACGAATACGGGTTATTGATAGAGCGGCTTGCGGAGAAACGGGGGGATACCACTACGTTTTTCGCTTTTTCGGATACCGTTGCCGCGCTCAACTACCACAAGACGAACGAGGGCCATGGCTGGATGGGGGTACGGTTCCAGCTGGCGCCGGGGGGAGGGTTCAATGACGTGGTGCTGCACTTCAAATTGCTCGATAATGAGAATGTGTTGCAGCAGCAGGCCGTGGGAATACTCGGCGTAAATCTTATCTACGCCTGTTTTTACTATCATACGCACCCGCCCGTCTTTTTGCTCTCGCTGATGGACAACCTGTCCAAGGACGGCATTCAGATAGACATGATCCGTTTTGAAGGGCCGGACTTCAGCAAGGTCGACAACCGGCTGATGAGCCTGCATCTTGTGAAGTACGGGTTTTCGAATGCCGCGCTCTTTGGGCCCGATGGGCAGAACCTGCAACCTTCCGAGGTCTTGTATAAGAAGCATATCGTGGTGATCCGCGGCCGTTTCCGGCCTGTCATCAACGTACATATGGATATGCTGACACGGGGCGTCAAACAATTCATGCAGGAATCCGATGTGGACCAGGAAAATGTCCGGGTCCTTACAGAGCTGACCCTGCAGGGGCTGAAAGAAAGGGACGCCGGCCAGTCTGCTGAGATCGACGAAAAGGATTTCCTGGACCGTGTGGATATTCTTTGTGCGCTGGGACAGACGGTTCTGATCTCCAATTTTCACGAGTACTACAAGCTGGTCGCTTTTTTGTCGAAGATCACCAAGCTTAAGATGGGGGTGGTGCTTGGCTATCCCAACCTGGAATATATCTTCTCCGAGGAACACTACCACGACCTCCCGGGCGGTATCCTGGAGTCCTTCGCGACCCTGTTCAGCCGGAAAGTAAAGCTTTTTATCTATCCGACCCTGCGCAATGGGGTTATCTATAATTGTCTCCGTTACAACCCGCCGGCGCACCTTGTAGACCTGTACCGGTATCTGATCGCCAATGATAAGATCGAGGACATCCGGCATTATAAGGAAAGCAATCTTCAGATAGATACGGATAAGGTCCTGCAGCTGATCAAACACGGCTCTGAGGGCTGGGAGGAATATGTTCCCGCCGAGGTCGCCGCCATCATCAAGGACCGCTGCCTGTTCGGTTATGCGTGTGACACGGTGACCAAAGAAAAAGAAGGGGATGGGCTTGGCGCCCACCCCGTTAGCTGACCAGGCTGCTCTCCGCGCCGAAGGCGTGGTCGATAACGATCTTCCAGGACCCATCGTCCTGCTGCCGCATTACTTCGATGCCTTTAGCGCTGATCTTTACTTCGTTGCCGTCGGTGATGCTCCATTCCGACCTCCCTACGGCAATATTCCCTGTCTGGAGACAGTACACCGTCCTGATCTCCATCTGTCCTTTGATGGACAGAATAGCTTTTACTGCCTCTTCGAACTTTGTCTGGCCAGAGACCGGCTTGCCCGGTTCGGGTACAATGATGCCGGTGCTGTCGTACATGCTCATGACCGTTGAAAGGTCGCCTGTGTTAAATGCTGCGGCAAGGGCCGCGTGTGCGTCTACCGCTCTTTTGGGTAAATTCATGTTGTTGCGATTTTATTGGTGAATAGATGTTTGGTGAGGATGTCTATCTGCTCGTACGCCCTGCTGAAAAAGTAGGGCCCCATGCTGAGGCGACGGACGCCGAGAGAGGTAAGCGTATCGGAGTCCGGCAGGCCGGGAATATACATCACGTTCAGGGGTAGCAGTGTATTGTTGACGGCATCCCTTATGTCCTCGTCCTGCATGATACAGGGTAGGAAAATGCCGTCCACCCCTGCTGTCTCGTAGAGCTTTAGCCGCCGTCTTGTCTCTTCCTGCTTGTTGTCGACGTCCAGGATATATGTATCGCATCTGACGTTGATGAAGAGCTCTTTCGACCACAGCATATTCCTGATCTGTTCGAGGGTGTGTGCGAAGGAAGGGGCATCCTTCAGGGTACGCCGGGCGCCGGTGATCGTGGAGTCTTCGATATTGATGCCCACTGCTCCAAGGTCGATCAGCTTCCGGATATTCTCTGCGATCTCTCCGGCGGATGAGCCGTACCCCATTTCCACATCTACCGAGAACGGGATATGGATGGAGGCCTGTATCCGCCTGATGACGAACAGGTATTCTTCGAAGGGCATATTTTCTCCGTCGGCATAGCCGAGGCTCTGCGCGACTGCGGCGCTGGAGGTGGCGACGGCCGGGAATCCTTTTTCCTGAAAACGTACTGCGCTGTGCGCATCCCAGGCATTGGGCAGCACCAACAGCTGGTCCGTATGGTGCAGGTGTTTGAATGTTTGATAATTTGGAGACATATTCTTTTGTTTGTTGCCCCAAAATTAGAATGGCGGCAAGTCTCCAAATTGTATAAAACGGAACAGGTCAGGTATTAATGAATGCCTGGGCTACCGGGTAGATCCGGGTGAGCAGGGGAGTGGGGATTAGTCGATGACCTCAACACCTTTCCAGAAGGCGATATGGCCCTTTATATTCATCGCTGCGTCTTTGGGCTCGGGGTAGAACCAGGCGGCGTCCTTGTTCAGCTGTCCGCCAACCTCGATGCTGTGATAAGATGCCAGTCCCTTCCACGGGCAGACCGATTGTTTGTTCGAAACCCGCAGATATTCCTGATTTACTGATTCTGCGGGGAAGTAATGGTTGTTTTCCACCACGATCGTCGCGGGGCTTTCTGCTATGATGACGTTATTCCAGATTGCTTTCATCCGTATATAATTTTTTTTTAATGGTCGGATGGAACCTCGCTGTTCATGCTCGGTTTCATACAATAAAAATATGAATAATCTGAATTACCTGAATGGGGTTATATCTCCTTGCAGGAACTAAAAAAAATCCCTACTTTAACCGGGCTAAAATTCCTGTATCGCTATGAAAAATTCATTGAGCCTTGCTGGCCATCGGAAGGACCTCCTGTCTGATATCGTCTATAGTCTTGAACAGGCCAGCGGCGGCAAGAGATTCGCCAACTATGTTATCGACCGCATAGCTTTTCTGTTAATTATCTTCCTTTCCGCGTTGTTTTTTCTGATCGTAGATGTGGATGACGCCAATAGCTTCATCAACTATTACGCCGTCGGCCTTATCGGTTGTGGGTCCATATTCGGGAGCATTTTTCACGGCCTGGCGCAGGGGGTCTTTATGGGACTTATAGAAGGCCTTACCCGCGGCAAGTCGCTTGGCAAGCTGATCACCGGCACCCGAACCGTAAATGGGGACGGCACGCGCATAAGCTTTAAGACGGCGCTTCTGAGGGGGCTTAGCCGGGCGGTACCGCTGGAGGTCTTTTCCGGGCTGGGCAGCGTGTCTTTTCCCTGGCATGACAAGTGGACGGGAACGATCGTCGTCGATGAACGTCGCGCTTGTACCAACTTGTACCAACTTGAACCACAGGACCAGCAGTAGTCCGGGATTAGTTTGCGAGCTTTAACGACACCAAAAACTGTCATATGTGGAACCTCGTTAAAGCCGGACGCTGGCTTTTTGCGATCTGTCTCCTGGGGCTTGCCGGTCAGCAATTCTATTATTCGGATTTCCGGCCGGTATTCGTTCCCTCCTGGCCGGGGCATTTCCCTGGTGAGATCCTACTGGTTTACCTTTATAATGCGATACTTATCGGGTGCTCCGTCTCTCTTTTGCTGGAGCGGCATGCAAGGTCTGCCATGCTGCTGCTAGGCGGTGTTTTTCTTATTCTCCTGCTGTTCTGTCATACTCCTTATGAGCTGGTCTTTGACCCCTACAACAAGCATATCGGAGCCTGGGCCAATGCTTTCAAGGACCTGGCTTTTGCCGGTGGAGCCTTTGTGATGGCGGGGTCTTTTCCGGACAACCCGCTTGCCACGCGCAGGAAAAGGACGGCGGTCAGGATCCTGGAGCTGTTGATCCCGCTGGGCGGCTTTTTCTTTTCGATCACCATGATCGTTTTTGGAATATGCCATTTCCTGTATCTTGAATATACGGCATCGCTTGTCCCTGGCTGGATTCCGGGTCATGTGTTCTGGGCCTATCTTGCGGGGGGAGCTCTTATTGGAGCCGGGCTGGGGGTCATGTTTCGTATCCGGCTGAAGGCAGTAGCTATCTTATTGGGGACCATGATCTTTCTCTGGGTTATCCTCCTTCATATCCCCCGCGCGGCTGTCGCGCCTGTAACCGACAAGGGGAATGAGCTGACGAGCGTATTTGAGGCGTTGGGTTTCAGTGGGGCGGCTTTTGTGATGGCCTATGGGTATACGCTGACGCGGGTTTTTCCCGGCGCGGTGGTGGTGTCGTGAGCTGAACAGGGGACTACACAAACTCGCGGTTGTAGCGGTTCCTGTACTGCAGGGGTGAGAGCCCGGTCACTTTTTTAAATATCACGCGAAATGCCTTGGGGTCGGAGTAGCCGACCTTGTCCATGGCCTCGTTGACACCCAGTCTGGATGTTTCCAGACTTTTTTTGACGGCTTCCATTTTCACCCGCTGAATATATTCCATGATCGAGTTGCCGGTTGCCTTTTTAAAGCGGCGTTCGAGGTTGCGCCGGCCGAGGGCCAGCATTGAGGCCAGCTCGTCCACCGTGATCTTTGAGTGGACGTTCTTTTCGATATAGTCCTGGGCCGTCCGGATAGCTGTGTCTTCGTGCTCTTTCTGTCCGCTGAAGATAATGAAGGGAGACTGGCTGTCGCGCTGGTAGTCGATCTGAAAGCCTTTCGAGCAGAGGACGGCTATTTCGCGTCCCGCGTATTTTTCGACGAGGTACACGATCAGGTTGAGCCAGGAATAGGCACCTCCGCTGGTATAGATATTATTCTCGTCGGTGATGATCTTGTCCTGGACAAGTCTGACTGCGGGGAACATCCGCTGAAACTCCCCGGTGAACTCCCAGTGCGTGGTGCAGCTCTTCCCGTCGAGCAGGCCCGTGCCTGCCAGCACAAATGCTCCGATGCACATCGAGGCTACGGCTGCCCCTGCCTGGTATTGCCGGGTGATCCAGTCCAGCATGGGCGCATTTTCCTTTAGAATTTTTGCTTTGTCTCCGTGTACCGATGGGATGAGGATAAGGTCGGTGCGGTCTACTTCCTGTATCACCACGTCGGGATTTATGCAAAACAGTCCGTTCTTCATCCGGGTTTCCCGGTGAAGCCCAACCACCTGGACGTTGAACAGGGGAGGGCGACCGGCCTCTTCCAGCCAATCGTTCACGCGGAGGAGGATCTGGTAGGTACCTTCGATGGTCGTGATACTGCATTCGCCATCCGGCACCAGGATCGATACGTGTTTCATAGTATAAAAATATCGAAAATGCGCGTCCGCTCAAAACACTCAAGGGAAACTGACGATCTGTATAAAGGGCCTGAAACCGATGATGATCTTTGACTTCCAGGGGATCACGGGGTCGAGGCGGTCCGGCGTCAGATAGAGGACGAGCAATATCAGCATTGGGAAGAGCGAAAAGACGAAGGAAGGGGCCCATACATGAAACGGAATATTCCATCCTGCGGCGGGTCCCGAGCTGACCATCCCCGCGAGGGGGTAGGCTGCGAACGGGCCACCGATGAGGGTAAACAACAGGAAGAAGAACCAGTTCCTGCTCAGTACCAGGCGGTGCTTCAGGGTCAGCAGGAGAGCGGTCTCCTGTTCGATCTCGCAGAGCTGCTGTCTGTAAAATGTCTTGACCACAGACCTGTAGAATTGTTCGAAGTCCTCCCCTTCTTCCAGGTTCTGCTCTATGATGACACAGATATGGTCGAGCAGGTCGTACCGAAGGCTTTCGGTCCCGATGCCCCCTGCCTCGAGGTCGCTTAGGATGAAATCGATCTGCTGGTCGCTAATCAAATACATCAGGCCAGCTTTTGTTTGATGTCTAACAGAGAGACCATTGTCTCGATAAAGCTCGCGAGCTCCTTTACCTTCTCCCTGGCCCTGGTCTTTCCGGTCGGGCTCAGGCTATAGTATTTCCGGACCCTTTTGCCGATGAACTCGGTCTCGGTCGTTACAAAGCCGTCTGCCTCCAGCGCGTGCAGCGTTGGATAAAGCGCCCCTTCGGTGATCTGGATCCTGTCCATCGTCAATTCCTTTACTTTCTGCGTGATCTCATATCCGTACATCTTCTTGTTGTCGGCCAATAGCTTGAGTATAATGGTCTTTAACGTCCCTTTTAATAGTTCTGTGGAGTACATCATGCTGTAAGGTTAAATAATCCTATCCAAATATACATAGGAATTGGATGTATATTGTTTAAATATCAGGGATATCCGGCCGACCTCGTATGGAACGATTATTGCTTCGGCCTTTTTACCATGACAGAGATCACCCGGGTTTTGCTGGAGAATGAAATTGGCGTTGTGGCGGCACATAAGCGTATGAGCAGTGTGGCCCAGCTTTTTCACCTTACCCTTTCGGCTCAGTCGATCATCGCCACTACTGTCGCCGAGATCAGCCGGGTCGTCATCGACAAGACCGACAATGGATGGGTGAGCATCGCCGTTGAAAAGACGGACAGGGGATTTTTGCTCACAGGTGCTGTCAGCTATCCCGCAAAGGTCGATCTCCTTCTTACAGAAGAAGCGCTGAGGCATAGCCGTTTGCAGGTTCCCCAATTCCATGTTGACAAGGGCGGCGATGTGACGGCCATTCGGATCAGCGTCGATATTCCCCGGTCGGTCAGGATCACCGAGTCCCGCATTGCCGAGGCGGTACGGCTGTTTCACGACCTTGAAAATGAGGAAGCGCTGAGAGGCGGTCATATGCTGGACGAAAAGAAGAATGAATTCCTGTCGGTCGCCAGTCATGAGCTGAAGACACCCCTGACCTCTATTATGGCATTTACGAAGCTTGCTCTCGACGCGGGTGAAGGTGGGGCCTCCGAAAAAGTACTGCATTATCTGGAGAAGATCGACCACCAGGCGCGCAAGCTGCATCTGTTGATACAGCAGCTGCTGGATATTTCAGGGATCGAGCTGGGTAAGCTGGGTTATGCAATGGAGGAAAAGGAATGGAACGAATATATGACGGATCTGATACCTACTCTCGAGCTTTTGGTGCCGATGCACCGGCTTTTCTGGAAGCCCTGTCCCGGGACGGTGATGATCAGAATGGATGGCCTGCGTATTGAGCAGGTGCTGACCAATCTAGTCAGCAATGCGGCCAAGTATTCCGATCCCGACACCCGTATCGATATCAACTGCATTTCTGATAGCGATGGTCTGACCGTCTGTGTCCGCGATGAGGGCATCGGTATCTCGAGCCAGAATATCAGCCGTCTTTTTGATAAATATTTTCGGGAAGAGGCGGTAGCCGATAAGTACACCGGCTTTGGTATCGGGCTGTCTATCGCCGCCGGCATCGTCCGCGAGCACAGGGGCTCTATATGGGCCGAGAAGAACGAGGATGCAGGGTCCTCCTTTTATTTTAGACTGCCTCTTAAATTTCCCCATTCTGGGGTATAAAACAGTCAAAAGACCAATTCTCTACAGAAATAATTCAGGAACAAGGTTTGTATTGTTTACAACTCATGAGCTTTAGGTGGTGTGTAATATTTTTAATTCTTGGTATTCAATGGTCTGCATACGGACAGGTCGTGCATCCGGCCGATTCCCTCAAGACAGATTCGTTGCGTGCAGGCAGCGGAAAGCCGCTGCGGCAGCCGGAAGACCCCGACAAGCAGTTCGATTTTTCCGATCTGACCCGGTCGATCCTCCATCCTCACCGGCAGGCCAACCCCATGCATAACCGATCGGGCGTAACCGTCGTCCCGAATGTCGCGGCTAATCCCACCATTGGGGGGCAGCTGGGTATCAAGGCGGTAGCCGGCCGGAGGCTGGGGAACGACTCCACCACCCTGTTCTCGGTTGGGGCCACCTCGGCCAGCATCACGACCAAGGGTATCATTTATTTCTATATCAATCACAACCTTTTCACTCCCGGCAACAAATGGAATCTGCAGGGGAACCTGGTGGTCGCAAAAACGGTCACGCCTGATTTTGGCTACGGCATCGGGCGAGGCCTCAGCGGGGGGACGAAAGAGGATTCCGTGCTGGGCGACCCTACACATAGGGGTTATCTGATCCGTTCGTATTACTATAATGTCAGGGAGAAGGTGTATAAGAATGTGGCGAAGAATCTTTTTGTCGGGGCGGGTCTGTCGTTTGAGATCAGGAGGCAGATGAACCTGGGAGATACGACCAACAATGCTACGCCTTCAAGCGTCTATGACAACCGGCATGGGTTTCCAAAGGATCATTATTCCGCGAACGGCTTTCTTTTTAACGTCGAATATATCACGCGGGACAATCCGAACCGGGCTTACAAGGGTATTTTCTTCGATGCCGGCGTCCGGATCAACCAGACCTGGATAGGAAGCACAAAAAATTCGGTACAGCTGACCTCCGATCTCAGGAAATATTTCAGTCTTTCGGCCGCCAGCCCTGAGATGGTGCTTGCCTTCTGGAACTGGGGCTCGTATCTTATCGGCGGCGAGCTTCCTTACCTGGAGCTGCCGGGTACGGCCAGGGACGGGTCATTCAGGAGCGGCAGGGGGTATACGGCCCAGTATTATAAGGGGTCACAGTTCAACGATACCGAACTGGAGCTGCGTTTTCCGATACTCGCAAATAAATTTATCAGCGGAGTGAGTTTTGTAAACCTTCAGACGGGGAATGACGAGCACGGAACGAAGATATTTCAGGTGTTCCAGCCGGGCTATGGTGCGGGGTTGCGGGTACTGTTCAATAAGCATACGCGGACGAATCTGGCTCTGGATTATGCATTTGGCCGGTTTGGCAGGAAGGGATTTTTCCTGAACCTGAACGAGACCTTTTAGGTAATTTTACGGCGATGGCGAATCCTTATATTTCACTGCTTGGTACCGCCTGGCGGTATGCCCGAAAGGAAAGGAAGAAATATGTCCTGGTCTATTGCATGTTCGTTGTTGCGCATCTGACGATCTCGCTCAATCCGTTGCTTTTTAAATGGATAGTGGATACTATACAGAAGGACCCGGGAAGTCTTCCGCGCAATGTGCTTTTTTATGCGGCGGGGTATGCGGGGTTAAAGCTGGTGCAGTGGTGCTTTCATGGGCCTGCCCGGATCATGGAACGGTCGCTGGCCTTTAATCTGAGCCGGAATTTCCTTCAGGAGAAGTTTCACCAGGTACTGCATTTGCCGGTGAAGTGGCAGCAGGGCAATCATAGCGGCTCTACTATCAACCGTGTGCGAAAGGCCTATGAGTCCCTCCGTGATTTTTTTGACCGTGGCTTTATGTACGTGTATGTGCTGGGGAAATTTGTCGTGTCGGTGGTGGCGATCCTGTACTTTTCGCCGCTATTCGGGGGTATTGCCGTGGCCATGGGGATTTTTACTGTTTTTATCATCCGTACGTTCGACAAACCTTTTATCAGGGCGCTCGATGAGGCGAATGAAAAGGAGCACGTAGTGTCGGCCACGCTTTTCGACAGCCTGTCGAATATCATGACGGTCATTACTCTTCGACTGGAGAAAAGCATGGAGACGGGGTTGATGAACAAGGTCCGCCAGATCTTCAGCCCTTTCCGGAAGAGCGCTCTTATCAATGAATGGAAATGGTTTTGTGCTGAAATGCTTATTGTGTGTATCTATCTGACCGTGGTGCTGGGCTATATCTATCAGCACTGGGCGCCGGGGAAGGCGTTCTCTCTAGGCAGTCTTGTCGCCCTGGTGGCGTATATCAACCAGTTCACCAGCGTATTCCAGGACGTGGCCTGGCAGTATACCGAGATCGTTACGTTCAATACGAATGTTCAAACGGCGTCGGTCATTGGAGATGCCTATGCACAGCGGCACCGTGCCGACCGACCCGACGCGCTTCCCGAGAACTGGAAGGCTATCGAGATCAGCGGGCTTAATTTCTCCTATCATGAATCCTATGATACGACCCGTCGCGCCCAGAGCCTGCACGACCTGCGGCTAAGCATCCACCGCGGGAGGCGGATCGCGCTGATAGGAGAGAGCGGCAGTGGCAAGAGCACGCTTTTGGCCTTGTTACGGGGCCTCTATAATCCCGAGCCGGGGTGGCAGCTGGACGTCGACGGCAGGGGGGAGACGCTGGAGCAGCTGAATGAGACCGTTACTCTTTTCCCGCAGGAGCCGGAGATCTTTGAAAATACGCTGGCCTATAATATTACGCTCGGGCTTCCATTTTCGGAAGAGGAGATACTCCAGGTCTGCGAGAGCGCTCATTTTACCGACGTCATCCGGCAGCTGCCGCAGGGGCTGGATTCGGACATAAGGGAAAAGGGAGTCAATCTTTCCGGCGGTCAGAAGCAGCGACTGGCCCTGGCCCGGGGGATCCTTGCGGCGCGCGACAGCGACCTGGTCCTGCTCGACGAGCCCACCAGCAGCGTAGACCCCCGTACCGAAGCGCTTATCTATGAAGGGCTGTTCAAGGCTTTTCCGGACAAGGCGATCATCTCCTCCATCCACCGTCTCCATCTTCTTGTCCGGTTCGATTATGTATATGTCCTCCATCAGGGCCGGATCATCGATGAGGGTAGTTTTGGGTGGTTAAGGGATAACAGTCCCGCTTTCCAGGAGATGTGGCGCCACCAGAAAGAGGAAAGCCGGATGGATGTATGATGATAAATTGGTAGATTATGAGAAAATATCTTTTTCTGTACGGGGTATTCCTGTTCTTACAGATCGGCAGAGCAACAGCCCAGCAGATATGGGTGGGCTTTAAGGGCGGCCTCAGCATTCCCAACATCAGCGGCGGTAATGACGAACTTTCCAAGGGGTATACTTCCCGACTGGCGGCGAACTTTGGTGTGCTTTCGGAGTGGCAGCTCCACAAGCGGCTATCCTTGCAGGTCGAGGTGAACTATGCGGGTCAGGGCGGTCAGCGGAAGGGCATGCAGCCTATCACCAATCTTCCGCCGGAGCTGCAGGCCCTTGTCCCTCCGGGTCAGTATCTGTATGCGAACTTCAAGAACAAGGCGATCCTTGACTATCTCGAGCTGCCGGTAATGGCCAAGTACAGCTGGGGCCGGCGATTCCCATTCTATGTGAATGCGGGCCCCTACGTGGGCTATCTGCTGCATGCGAAGGAGAAGACCAGCGGTACGAGCGCCATCTATGCTGACGCTCAGGGAGACCCGCTGCCCACGCCGCAGCCCCTTCCTCCCCAGTCGTTCGACGCGACGACCGACGTGACCTCCAGCATCCGGCGCTGGAATGTCGGCATTACGGGTGGGGTGGGCATAGCGTGGGCTATCACGCCGAAGAACAGGCTCTTTTTCGATGCCCGGTTCGAATACGGGTTTATCAATATCCAGCGATATAAGCAGGACGGGAGCAACAATACCGGCAATGTCCTGCTTTCGCTGGGGTATGCCATCGGTATTTAGAGGGCTTCGCCGGGCTGGCTCTGCTGGTTTGGGCGAGCTTTGGGATCAGGCGAGCTCTGCCAGCTCGAGACTCTTCCTTTTTTGTTGCAGCACCTGCGCCTCTTCGAGGACCGGTTCGGGCAGGAGCACCAGCGAAGTGTTGTTCTCTTTCCACCAGCTGCCTTCTTTTATCTCGCGGAAGTGGATAACGCCAACCAGGTATTTTCGGTCGCTGTCAGCGTGCCATTCTTCGATCCATTCGAACCGCTCTCTGGGAATATATTTCCAGGCGTCAAAGCTGAGATATGCCCGGACATAGAAGTCGTCGGTCAGCTCGTGTGGGGTATGGTGGTAGAGCTTTTTGTATTCGTACCTGTACTGATAGCGCAGGGCCGAGAGGTCGCTCAATACTGCGGACGCGGTTGGGAAGGAGCCTGCGCCCTTGCCGTAGAAGAATTGTTTGTCGGCAAAGCCGCTTTCGATCACCACGCCATTGTATTCATTTTTTACGAAGGCCAGGTGGTCGTCCTGTTTGATGAACTGGGGGAGGACGAAGGCGGCTACTTTACCGTTGTCTAATTTCTTGGCCTGGGCCACCAGCTTGATGTCGTAGTGTTTCTCCCGGGCGACGTCTGCGTCCCTGCCCTGGACGAACTGGATGCCGCTGAACACAAGGTTCTCCGTCTTTTCGATGATCCCATAGGCGTGGGTCAGCAGGAAGGTCCATTTATTGGCGGCGTCGTATCCTTCGACGTCCAGCGATGGGTCGCTCTCGGCAAATCCCAGCTGCTGGGCGAGGTGCAGCGCTTCGCGGAAGCTTAATTTCTCTTCGAACATCTTGGTGAGTATAAAATTGGTGCTGCCGTTGACGATCGCCTTGATGGAATGCAGGAGGTCGTTGTCATAGTATTCCTCTAAGTTGCGGATGACGGGAATGGAAGCACAGGCGGCGGATTCGTACAGGAAAGACTCTCCGGTACGTTGCTGCAGCTCAAGCAGCTCGGGGAGGTGTTCGGCTATCATTTTCTTGCTTGCGCTGACTACGGACTTGCCGTTCTTCAGCGCTGTAGATACGATCTCGTATGCCGGTCCGGATTCGTTGATGACTTCCACGACGACGTTGATGGAGGGGTCATTGAGGATGGCGTTCCTGTCGGTGGTGAACAGGTCTTCCGGAGCCTCGCGTCGTTTGCCGGGGTTCTTGATACATACTTTTTTGATAGTTGCATTGAAGGAAGGCTTCTGCTGCAATATTTTGTAGAGGCCCTCTCCTACTACGCCAAACCCAAAGAGCCCGATGGTAAGCTGCTTGTGTGTTTCCATTATTGTTTAATATATGTTTTATTGTGAAGGAGCCGCCGGAGGCGGCTCGCCCGTAAGGCCAAATATTAGCGGTTTACCGTGATCGGGTTATTTTTGGTTGAACCCGATCCCAGTACATTAACAGTAGCGGCCCTGATTGGTTCAGAAGGCTTGCCGTTGAGACCCGGCGTCAGCAGACCGAGGCTGCGTTTGGCCTCTATCTTGTCCAGCGTGGCGCGCAGGTCTTCGATAAGGTCTTCGGCGTCTTCCAGTCCTATGGACAGGCGGATCAGGCTGTCCTTTACTCCTGCGGCCCTGCGCCGGTCGGAGGGAATCGTCTTGTGTGTCATCTGGGCGGGGTGGGACACCAGGCTTTTGATGCCGCCCAGGCTTTCGGCCAGCTTGAACAGCGAGGTCGACGTAACGAAGTCATTGGCGGCCTCAATGGTATCGAGCTTCAGAGAGAAGGATACGATGCCTCCGAAACCTTTTGACTGTGATGCGGCGATGGCGTGTCCCGGGTGCGTGGCCAGTCCCGGATAGTGAACTCTGTCCACGGCGGGGTGCTTTTCAAGGAAGGCGGCGACAGCCCTAGCGCTGGCGCTGTGCTGGCGTACGCGCAGGTGCAGCGTCTCGATGCCTCTTATCAAGAGCCAGCTGTCGAAGGGCGCGAGAATGGCGCCGCTGGCGTTCTGCAGGAATTTTACCTTTTGTCCCAGCTCAGGGTCGGCTGTTACGACCAGGCCGGCGATGAGGTCGCTGTGTCCGCCGAGGTATTTGGTGCCTGAGTGGACGACGATGTCGGCGCCGAGCCGCAGGGGCTGCTGCAGGGCAGGGGAGGCAAAGGTATTGTCTACGGCGAGCCAGCATCTGTGGGCCCTGGCGATCTTCGAAATGGCGCGGATGTCCGTGATCTTAAGCGTCGGGTTGGTCGGGGTTTCGATCCAGATCAGCCTGGTCTTTGGCGTCAGGGCATTGAATACCGCTGAAGGGTCTGAGGTGTCGACGTAGTTGACGGTAATCCCGAATTTTTTATACACCTGTTCAAAGAGGCGGAAGGCGCCGCCGTAGATATCGTCCACTGCGATGACCTCGTCTCCGGATTGCAGCAGCTTGAGCACTGCATCGATGGCGGACAGTCCGCTGGCGAATGCTGCGCCGGTGCTGCCGCCTTCCAGCTGGGCAACGAGACTTTCCAGGGTGGCGCGGGTGGGGTTGCCCGTACGGGCATAGTCATAACCCTTGTTGACTCCGGGCGCCTCCTGTACAAATGTGGAGGTTTGATAAATGGGTACTGAGACCGCGCCGGTCAAAGGGTCGACAGGAATGCTGTGAATGAGTTGTGTTGTCGCTTGCATGAGAAACAAATTTTAATAGTTTAAAAATTGTTCAGCGACACCACTTACCAAGGCCATCAGAGGAGTCTGCTTCACCGGAGGCGTCGACTCACTCCGGCAGGCAAAAAAAAACTCTTCTGATTCGTCAGAAGAGCTTTGAATATAGTTATACAATATTGTCAAGCTGGAGTCTGACTTATCTGTCCCGATAGTCCATCGGGATGGAGTTGGCACCTTACAGCCACTTTTGAGAGTGGGTGCAGGTTGTCAAGGCTTCTTCGGGCCATTTCCCTCAGCCTTTCTTGATAAGAGATGTTGTAAGAACTGGCGCAAATATAGCGCGCATTGTTCCATATTTCCAAATCCGGCGCCGGATTTTTGCCCGGGCTTCTCGAAAGATCTGGATAGCCAGATTGTTAAAAATCTGATAATCAGTGTAGTGTAGGGTGTCGGTGAGATGAACGGCGGCCGTCAAGGAACATGCCGGAGATGGACGGCAGATGCGGGGTATGTTGATGCTTAACCGGGCAATAACAGGAGTTTGGAACGGTTTTTGGCAACTCTTTTCTACACGATGCTGTATCTCTACCCATAAACTACACAACATGAAAACGGTAACCAAATGGCTGACAGCTGTAACCAGCGTCGCGGCCGTACTTGTATTCTTTGCATGCAACAAGAGTAATTCCTCCAGTTCAAATCCCAGCATTCCTCCCGGACAGTCAAGGCTTTCCTTATACATGATGGATGGTCCGGTCCAGTTCACCAAAGTTCTTATCGACATACGGCAGGTTGCGGTAGAGATCGATACTGCCAGCAAGCAGACCGACGAGGATCATGATGATGAGTGGGATGACAGCTATTGTGGCTGGCATCGTGACAAGGATCACAAGTCGGTCATCTGGGATACGCTGGACATCAAACCAGGCGTATATGATCTTCTCCAGCTGCGCAATGGCGCCGACACGCTGCTTGCTGCCGGCAATTTCCCCAGCGGCAAGATCCTGAAGGTGAAGATAACGCTTGGTTCGGATAATACGATCTATACGGACAGCACGACCAAGTATCCGCTGGAAGTCTTCGGTCCCAACCCTTATTTCACTGTCAATGTCAGCCGCATTAATGTTGCGTCTGCGAGCAGCAACGATTTCAAGCTGTGGCTTGACTTTAACCTGGCCAGATCGGTATTCTTCTGGAATGGCGAATTCCTGCTGAAACCCTATCTGGTTGTATTCAACGATCAGGTGATGTCCAGGATCAGGGGACAGGTGCTGCCTGAAGGCGGAGCCGCTCTTGTATCTGCGATCACAGGGACTGATACGCTGTACGCCATACCGTTCGACGAGGGTAATTACCAGTTCCGCAATGTGCCTGCCGGGACCTACTCTATCAGTTTTAAAGGGCGCAATGGATATCAGGACACCACGGTGACGAATATCAAGGTAGACTCGATGAAAGTCGTTACCGTGCCTACGGTGAAGCTTCATAAATAGTTCATCTATAATCATTTAATTTCCCGAATAGCTAAGACATGCGTCTTAGCTATTTTTTTTAGTAACTTGCGGAGATATGGAAGAGAGCATCGAAGTATCCGGGGCCCGGGTACACAATCTGAAGAACATCGACATCCGCATCCCGAAAAACCAGCTGGTGGTCATTACAGGCATCAGCGGCAGCGGCAAGTCATCTC
>Ga0105240_10002680_pt1 | contig 28344 bp, 18 predicted proteins | sample KBSC54metaG_FD_80426 | JGI IMG/M metagenome (GOLD analysis project Ga0105240, IMG submission 80426) | Corn rhizosphere microbial communities from Kellogg Biological Station, Michigan, USA - KBS C5-4 metaG | ecosystem: Host-associated > Plants > Roots > Rhizosphere > Soil | place: Michigan, USA... | reverse complement strand
GACCATCCGATTTCCGCTTAAGCTCACCGCCCGCAGGATAAGAGCGAACCAGATGGCTATCGGCAGAGAATAACAGCATTATTCCGCATGGAAACGCCATTTCGCAGAATCGTGACCGAGTCTCCGGCGCCGCAATCCCTGCCTCGTCCGGATTCGCGAAATTCTCGTCCAAGCAAAACAGCTCGATCAGAACCTGTTCCAATTCCGAGTCCTTCACGATGTCGGCCACGAATCCGGCGCTCCCGCGAGATACTTGGGCCTAAGCTCTTGGAGGAGCGTGCCTCGCCCAGTCGCGCGCGCCTGCCTGTTAAGCCCCACCCTACTCAACTTATCTCACCGGAGTCATCGTCGACCGGATAGGTTCGTATCACTTGGCTTCGCGGCGTGCTCCGTAGTTATTGCCGCCGGCGTAGCCTCCTATGCAATCTTGGTAGGCCCAATCAAGCCGCTGGATTGGGGAACTGATCGAGTTTGAGTCCTTCCACGAGCTTGAGACGCCGATTGACCGGCACTCCAGTGAAACGGTCGACTCTGCCGGAGGGCCAGCGGATTTCCAGTTCGTCGATTCGGGCCGCTTTACCAACACCAAAATGAATTCGCAGATCGTTCTGAGAATAGAAGCTGCCGCCGCTTCGAACCTCATCAATCTGCGAGTGGGCGCCCGTCACGCACTTCACGCGCGCGCCAACCGCGCTCCGGTTGGACTTTGTGCCCACCAGCTTCAGTGTCGTCCAGTTGTTCCCCGTCTTCGATGCACAATGAAGCAGTTGAGGCACCGCATTGATCGGATTGATCACTACATCGATACAACCGTCGTTGTCGTAATCGCCGAACGCGCAGCCTCGCGCGCTCGCCAGGCTCGTGATACCAGGGCCTGCAAGGGCGGACGCATCGCGAAATTTACCGTTACCCAGATTTTCATAGAGCACCTTCGGCTCTTTGTAATGCGCCGGTCCATTGAGGCGCTCGATCTCGGGATAAACATGCCCATTCACGTATAGGATGTCGGGCCACCCATCGTTATTGAAATCGAAGAAGCCGCAACCCCAGCCCAGCAGGCGGGAATAGGCGGTCAGCCCAACGCTCTGTGTCGCTTCTTCAAAGAAGCGCTTGCCCATATTGCGATAGAGATTGGGAAGATCGTCGGAAAAATTGGTCTTGAAAATATCCAGCAGGCCGTCGCAATTGTAGTCGGCCGCGGTCACGCCCATGCCCGATTGATTCCGTCCGTCGCGGCTCGTGGCGACGCCCGCTTCCAGCCCGCCTTCCGTAAACGTGCCGTTGCCGTTGTTCCAGAACATGTAGCTCATATCACTGTCATTAGCCACATAGATATCGGGACGCCCGTCGTTATCAAAGTCACCGACGAGAACTCCGAGACCGTAACTCTCGGAGGCTTTCCCGATGCCGCTCTGCTGCGTTACATCGGAAAAAGTGCCGTCGCCATTGTTGTGAAACAAGTGATTGCGAGCGCGTGGCAAACCTTGCGGACCACAGTTGACGGCCATCCCTTGATACAGACATGAGCCAGTGCCAGGCAGCGGCGCTGTCTTCAGGTCCAGGTCGATGTAGTTAGTCACGAACAGATCCAGATAGCCATCGCCGTCGTAATCGAGAAAGGCACAGCCGGCGCCCCATTGAGTCTCCTTCGCCGCTAGACCGGCTTTCGCTGTGACATCGGTGAAAGTCCCGTCACCATTGTTGTGATAGAGGACGTTTTGACCCCAGTAGGTGATGAACAGGTCGTCGTGGCCGTCGTTATCGTAGTCTCCGATGCAAACTCCCTGGCCCCAGCCGCTGCGGGTAAGACCGGCGCGGCGGGTCACATCGGTAAAAGTGCCATCCCGATTGTTATGGAGGAGACGATTGGAAGGTTCCGGCCCTTTGCCGGGATCTAGAGTAGTTCCGTTGACCAGAAAAATATCCGGCCAGCCGTCGTTGTCGTAATCGAAGAATGCCGCGCCGCAGCCGGTGGTCTCAAGAATATAGCGATTGCTGGTTGTTCCTCCATACGTTGTAGGTACTGTGAGTCCCGCGCGCGCGGCGACATCCTCGAAACGAACCGGGTAGTCGTCACTCGGGGCGGCCAACCCGCTGAGACCCGCGGCTCCAAATAAGAGCGAGCGGCGTGTGATCATTTGTCACCGCGCGGCCGGGAGGCGATCGCACACGGACCCATCTCTCTAGCTTGCCGCAGTGTCTTCTCAGCGCGATCCGCCTCACCAATGTGACCGAGCGCATCCGCCAGTTTGCACATGCCTTGAGCGTGCCCCGGACTTAAAGCAAGAACAGCTTCGAATTGGCGCGCCGCTCCCGCCCAATCGCCTTGCTTTTCCAAAGCCACGCCAAAGTTGAAATGGATATCCGGATTGCGCGGCCCCGATTCTACGGCCGCACTGAAAGCCCGGTTCGCTTCGGCCCAGTTCTGCCGGGCGGCTTGCGCGATGCCCATATAGTGGTTCGCGTCGGGGGAGTCCGGTTGCGCGGCCAAAGCGGCTCGCAGCGCATCGATCGCGGAATCGATGTTACCCTTTTTCAGAAATTCGATCGCCCGATTCGTGTTCAGAACCGCATCGGAGCGCCGCGACGCAGCGGCCGACGCCTCTCTCGATTTGCGAAACACCTCCGCCGCCTGCTGTGTTTCGCCCGATTTACGGAGCGCAGTTGCAAGAGCTGTCAGAACGTCGGCGCGGTTGGGAGCGAGCCGTGCAGCTTCCTGGAGTTCGGCGGTCCCTTCCGGCAGCGATTTTTCGGAAAGCGCAAGGCCATAGCTCAAACGGAACCCCGCGTCGCGGGGACTGAGGCGCGCGGCGCGCTCATAATGCACGAGAGCACCGGCGGCGTCTCCGGACTGAGTCAACGCCTCGGCGTAATAGAAGTGCGCTCGAGCGAGATCCGGCGCAAGCCGCACCGCGACGGATAACTCCGCCAGTGCTTCCTTAAGCCGATCGCTGCGCTTCAAAGTAAAACCAAGATCGGCGCGCGCGGAGCCGGAATCGGGCTCAAGTGCCAGAGCCTTCTTATAGTTTTCGATGGCCGCCGGAAGATCGCCCTTGTCGCGCATAGCTTGCGCCAGATTCAGGAACCCCGGCACAAACTTGGAGTCGCACGCCAGCGCACGGCGAAACTCCTCGATAGCCCCCGTGAGATCGCCAGTCTGATCGAGCGCCACACCCAGGTTGTTGTGCGCTTCCGCCGAATTTGGCTGAAGGGCCACTGCCCGGCGAAACTCACTGGCGGCGTCCTGGGGATCGCCGATACCCGAGTACAGTAAAGCAAGCGTGGTGTGCGCGGCGGCCATGTCCGGCCGCAATCGGATGGCCTTCTGTACCGCCGTGATCGCATCGCGCGCCTCGCCGCGTTCCGCCAGTGCATTCCCCAATTCGAATAAGGCTTCAGGAAAGTCCGGACGCAACGCAACCGCGGTTTGTAAGCTCTGAATTGCGGCGGCGGATTGGCCGTCGATCATCAATGCCGTACCGAGATTGTAGAATGCTTCCGCGTAGCGGGGATCGATACGGATGGCTTTGCGGAACTCCTCAATGGCTGGATTGACCGAGCCGGTTCGGCCGAGCGCAAACCCCAGATAGTTGTGAGCCGGAGCCGAATTAGCGTCCAGTTCGACGGCGCGCCGCAGTAAAGGAAGAGAGTGCTGCGCATCGCCCTTTTCCAGAAGAGCGATGCCTTCACCCAGTGGATTGGGACCCGGCTGCGCCGCCCAGGCATAGCCGGCGAACACCGCGATCGGGGCCCAGCGCCTCAGCATCAAAAACGTAATGTAACACTAACCTGAAGGCGCCGCATGATATCGGTAATACCGCTGATAACTCCCGCCGTTGAACTGTCCACCGTTCCGTTTGGATTGTTCAGGTTGGTGTGATTGAAGGCGTTGTAAGCTTCCCCTTGCAATTCGAGCCTGGTATGCTCCCGTATCTGGAATCCCTTCACCAAGGCAAGGTCCACCCGGTACAGCGCCGGACCTCGCAGTATGTTTCTCCCGGAATTTCCGAAGACATAAAGAGCCGGCACGCTAAACGCCTTGGGATTAAACCAGAGACTCCGGGACTGGTTGGACGCCGAGGGATCTCCGGTCACGTTCGGGCGCAGGGTACAGCAATCGGAATTGAGCGTGGAAGTGTCGCCCAGGACCGGAGTGAACGGGGTTCCCGATTCTGCCGTTTCGATTCCGGAGATCTGCCAGCCGCCCACCACATGCTTCAGCGGACCCTTGTCCGACAGGAAACGCTTGCCCGGCCCGAACGGCAGCTCCCATACCTGGCTGGTGACAAAAACGAACTTCCGGTCGCCATCTTGCACCGCGCGATCAAGATTTGCATTCCAGTTGTACATCGGGTTGTGCGAGCCGAAATCATAACTCTTGCCCCACGTGAACGAAGTAGTGAAAAGCAGTCCGTGAGAGTACCTTTTTTGAGCGGACAATTGAAGACCCTCATAGCCCGTGCTGGTCTGATTGCTCTGATTGTAGGCGTTCGTATCGAAGCCGTAAATATCGAACGGGCGGCGGGAGTTGATCGTGCCCGGACCCGGGCGGGCGGCGTTATAGTCCACACGATAAAAGAGATGCCGCACCGCATTGCCCACATAACCAGCCGTAAACGTCATGTCCCCTGGCAGTTGATGCTGAATGGAGAAGTTCCACATGTCGATGGAGTTCGAAGGATTGTACTGGTCGGCTCCGAAGCCCGCCGAGTTCGGCGTGGGGTACTGTCCGGGATTTCCCGCTGCCGCCAGAACGTCAAATCCCGACACAAAGGCCGGGGGTGCCTGGCCGATGGTCAGGACAGGCAGGTAGGCATCGCTCTGCTTCACGTTTTGGCGGGTGGCGTTGGGCCAGTCGTTCGTGATGGCTCCGAAATTGGCTCCGTAGAAGCCGATCGCATATGATCGGGCGTAGCCGGTCCGGATCACTGTGCGGTCGCCCAGCCGGTACGCTATGCCGACACGCGGCTGGAAATCGCGGTAGTTCTGGTCCACGTTTGCCGTCGAGGAAGAGTTGCCGAAATCGCTGATGATCGTATTGGAGTTGCTGTAATTGAAATTGGCGATGCCGCCTTTCTGAGGCGAAGTCGGATAGCCGTTATAATCCCAGCGCAAGCCAAGCGTCAGGGTCAGCTTGTTGGTGACTCTCCAGGTATCCTGCGCGAAAAATGCCTGCCGGGTGTTGTGCGCCAGCGGAAGGTTTCGGGCGTAGATCACACGCCCGAACGCACTGGCCTGTCCAAGCAGCAGCGTGGCGACCGACAGTCCCGATCCCGGCACCGCGGGGCTGCCGGTGATTTGCTGCGAGAAGCCGTTACCGGAACACACGCCTGTATTGGAGCAGCCGAAGTCGCCCTGAGACGATGTGTCGCGGCGGTCGCGCCAGGTGAATAGCGTATCGGTGCCGAATTTGATGGTATGAGCCCCGTGAGTCCAGGTTGCCATACCGACGAAATTGTAGTTGCCGTAGTTGTCCACCTGATGGGTGTGATCGTTATTGCCGAACGAAAAGGCGCCCACCGGACCTCCGATGATGAATCCCGCCAGGCCCCCGCACGAATCGCAGGCGCTGTTCAGGCCTGGAATGCCAAACTGTTCGGAAGTTTTCGATGCCTGGTCGAGGGCGTCCTGCTTCCATTCATTGAGCGTCCAGCCGAACCTGCCTTCGATTACTAAATTGGGAGTTACCACGCGAGTGTAGTTGGCGACGAGGCTGTTGTTATTGCCCTCGGCGACATTGCTGCCAGGATAGTTGAGCACTCCGTACGCCGGGACGTTCGAGGTGGAGTTCCCCTGCTGCCGCGTGTAGCGGGCGAAGAATCTGCTCGTGTCGTTGATGACGTAATCGGCGCGGATCGTTCCTAAGTTCTGGTCGATGGGAGCGATCTGGGAGGCAAGAAAGTTATTATCGGTTCCGGGCTGAGTTGGCAACGGCAGCTTGGACAGCAAATTCTGCACTATGGGGTTGAGTCTGTTCGCTGGGATGATGTTTCCGGGGAACATTGTTCGCCCCACGCCACCGGCCCCGCCCGTCTGAGGGTCGAAAATCGGATGGGTGCCCGCTACGCTGCTGAAGTCGCCGGACCGGAATGCCGCCGTCGGTACCGTGGTGAGCACATTACCTCCGGACCGGACTCGGATGCCGTCGTAATAGCCGAACAGAAAAATCTTGTTCTTCTTGATCGGGCCGCCTAGCGTTCCGCCGAATTGATTCCAGACAAAATGGCCCGGACCAAGCGGCTCAGTGAAAGGATTGCGGGCGAATTCCGTGTTTACCCGGTTGAATTCGTGGGCGCTGCCGTGGACGTCATTAGTGCCGGACTTTGTCGTAAAGTTCTGGATGGCGCCCGCCACCTGCCCCAGTTCCACGTCGTAGTTCGAAGTCACTAACCGGTATTCCTGAAGCGCGTCGGTCAGGGGCACGATAGGCGCGCCGCCACCGACGCCTTCCGTATCGTCCACTCCATCGAGTAACTGGCGGTTTTGCTGCGCGCGCTGGCCGTTCACGCTGAAACTGAAATTGGCCGAACTCTGGGCGCTCGGGATACCCTGCGAGCCGGTGCCCATGATGACGCCCGGCTGCAACACGGCGAGCCTGGTCGGATTCCGGCCTTGGGCGGGAAGAGATTCAAGAGCCTTCGTCGTGACCGTACCGCCCACCTCCACTTTGTCTGTTTCGAGAAGTGGAGCTTCGCCGGTGACGTTAATTCGCTCCTGCACGCTGCCCACCTCGAGTCTGAAATCGAGCCTGACCACCGCCCCGATGTCGACCTGAACGTCCGAACGCATGACAGGTCTGAATCCAGGGGCGCTCACGTCCACGCTATACGTGCCGGCTATCAGGTTGAGAACGTTGAAATAACCGGCATCGTTCGTTTTCGTCTGGTAATGGACTCCGGTTGCGAGGTTTACGACGTCAATGCTTGCTCCTCGAAGCGCCGCTCCGGATGAATCGGTAATTTCACCTGTGACGGAACCCGAAACCGCCTGTCCTTCGAGGTGAGAGGTTATTAAGAGTGAAACTACAAGCAAAAAGAGCAGCCACATGGCTCGGTGGTGCATACAATCCTCCTGGATTGCGACGTTTCAATACCAGAAAACCCGCAAATCGCGTTCTCAACAGGAATGTTAACAACCCTGCTGACAGACTGTCGTTGTTGTATGTATAATTCAACCGCTAAGACATGTCAAGCGAAATCGGAAATGGCATTAGAACCGTAATGTCGCACTAAGCTGAAGCCGCCTCATAATATCGGTAACTCCGGTAATTCTGCCGGCCGTTGAGGAGTCACCCACATGGCTTGACGTTTCATTCAATCCTCCTGGATTGGGACGTTTCAAGGCCAACAAATCTGCCCGAAACAACTCTACCAAGAATGTCAACAAGCCTGCTGACAAACCACGGTAGTTGCATGTATAATTCAACCCAGGCGGCATGTCAAGAGAAATCAGAACCCGTCATTCATGCACACAACTGATACACACAGCACTACCCATGAAACGAAGCCGGTCACCACGGCTCGCGCCGCGATGTCGATGCTCTTCATTCTGTTTTTCACCTGCGGCTTTCTCGCAGCCCTGAACGACATACTGATCCCGCATTTGAAGTCGATTTTTGATCTGAACTATGCCGAGGTCATGCTGGTGCAGTTCAGCTTCTTTTCCGCCTTTCTGATATTTGCCTTGCCTTCAGGCAAGCTGATTGAGGTCTTCGGCCACAAGAAGGTGATGATAGTCGGCTTGACGGCCATGGGTATTGGCGCGCTCCTATTTATCCCGGCGGCAAATATTCCGTCTTTTCCAGTCTTCCTCTGCGCGATTCTCGTACTCGCGGGCGGTATCACCGCTCTTCAGGTCTCGGGCAATCCGTATGTTGCGAATTTGGGTTCCGCAAAAACGGCTTCCAGCCGGCTGACGCTAACCCAGGCGTCCAACTCACTTGGGTCAACGATTGCTCCATATTTCGGCGGATTATTAATTCTGAGCGAAGCACCTAAGACCATCGAACAGATTCGTCAAATGTCCGCCGCGGCTTTGCAACAGTATCGCTTGCATGAAGCCGCCTACGTAAAAGGACCGTACATCGGAATTGCTGTCACGCTGTTCCTCCTCAGCCTCGTCACGGCGTGGTATCGGCTTCCTTCGACTCAGGAGCGCATGGGGCCCGAGGCACAGAGGAGTAAACCGGAAACCACTGTCTGGCAGCACCGTCATCTCGTTCTCGGCGCCATAGGGATATTTTTAGCGGTTGGCGCGGAGGTGGCGATCGGAAGCTTTCTGGTGAATTATTTCATTCAAGCAGACATCGGCGGACTGACGCCAAAGACCGCTTCCGCGTATGTTTCGCTTTACTGGTTCGGCTCAATGGCGGGCCGTTTTATTGGTTCCGCCGTGATGCAAAAAATTCCCGCGCCCACAGTTCTAGGGGTGTTCGCCTTGATCGTACTCGGTCTCGTAACGACTTCGATCCTCTCCTACGGAAAGCTGGCCATGTGGAGCATACTCTTTGTCGGATGCTTCAACTCGATCATGTTTCCAAGCATTTTCACCATGGGGATCGCGAACCTCGGGTCATTGACCAGCAAAGGATCGGGAATACTCATGTCCGCGGCGGTCGGTGGCGCAATTGTGCCGGTAGCCCAGGGCGCGCTAGCCGATCGCATCGGAGTTCACGGTGCATTCATCCTCTCCGCGCTCTGCTACGTCTATGTCGCATTCTATGGATTTCAAGGATGGAAACCCACGCGCTCTGCGGGAGCCGTCAACCCTTGGCCGGCTGCATGAGAGCTTTCGCGCCGGCACGCATGAAAAGAAAGTCGCTGCCGAACGTCATGAACTGCGCGCCTTTGTCGAACCAAAGCTTGGCTTCATCGAAAGAGGAAGCGGTCGTTCCAAACGGGACACCTGCCGCCCGGCACCGATTCAGCACGTGCTCGCAGAGTTCCAGCACTTCCGGTGTCCGCGCAAATCCAGTCCACTGATCCGCGCCCTCAACGCCCGACCCGGTACTCGAGAACAGAGATTGCCCCTTCGTCAACATCGAAAAGGCCAGGTCGTTCGGACCAAGAAACACCGCGTCTACGCCCTGAAGCGCAAGGATGTCGTCGACGTTCCTGGCCGCCTCGGCGCTCTCGATCTGCACAATCAAAGTCGCGAGTTCGTCCGCGCGCGGCATGTAGTCGCCAACCCCAAAGCTGTAGGCTGCTGCCCGATACGGGCCGAAACTGCGTTTGCCAATTGGCGGGTACTTCGCGGCGTCAATCGCTTGCCGCGCGATCTCAACCGAGTTCACCATCGGAGCCATGATGGCCGGCACGCCCTGGTCGAACAGCCAATTGATGGCATGGTAATCAACCTGGGTCACACGCACGACCGGCACAGGTTTGGCGCCGCGGAAAGCACCAAGAATCGCCGGGAACTGAGCCATCGTCAGTTCACAATGCTGCAGATCCAGGATGACGAAGTCGAGTCCCAGGCGGGTCATCACCTCCGCGCTGGCGAAACTGGCGAACGTACACCAACTGCCCAAAAACTTGCTTCCGCCGCGAAGTTGTTTTGCGAATCCTCTATCTTCCATCTGGGTTCTCCACGTATCAAAGATACTCGAACCGTTCTATATTGTTACTCGGAGAAATTATGAAGGTCGGGTACTTCCTGCGCGCTAACGAATCGGTCTACGAAGTGATTCGAGGTTACTTGCCGGTTGGCGCGCAATTGATCACTCTTCAAAGTAAGGAACCCAGCGAAGAAATCGAACGCATCCGCGACTTGGATTTCCTTATCTCAGTTCGCGCCACCACCGAGATGATCGGGAACGCCCGCAAACTACGGCTGCTGCAACTGCCCGGCGTCGGTCTAGACCAGGTGGATCTCGAGGCCGCGGCCAACGCTGGCATTCCGGTAGCCCTGAGTCTCAACGGATCTTCGGAGGCTGTTGCCGAACAAACGATGCTCTTGATGCTGGCCGTGTGCCGCAGGTTAGTGGAATTAGCCAACTCGGTACGAGAAGGGAAATGGCTGATGTGGGACCGCCGGACCGTTTCGTATGGACTATTTGGCAAGACATTGGGAATTATCGGCCTCGGACGTATCGGCAGGGAGGTAGCGGTGCGCGCCGAAGCCTTCGGAATGTCCGTGCAATATTATGACGAATTGCAAGTAGATGGATTCACGTTTCGGGACCTCCCTGACTTGCTGCGGACCAGCGACATCGTGAGTTTGCATTGCCCGCTCGCACCCGGTACAAGGCGGCTGTTGAATCGGGGCATGATCCAAATGATGAAACGCGGCGCGATTCTCATCAATACTGCGCGCGGCGGTCTCATCGACGAAACGGCTCTTTTGGATGCCATCTCTTCCGGACAGCTCGCGGGCGCGGGACTCGACGTGCTGGAGGTCGAACCGCCGAGTCCCACAAATCCTTTGCTACGGCTGGAGGAGGTGGTCATCAGCCCTCACGTAGGCACCGGCACGATCGACAGTCTTCGCGTGAAGGCCGAAGGATATTCGCGGAACATACGGCGGGTACTCGCGGGCGAGGAACCGTTGGGCCTGGTCAAGCCATCGACGATTCGGCAGTGAGAAATAAGACGTTCGACATCTCTGGTTTCGACAGGGACACGATCAAACCGTCACGCATCAACTGGCTCCCGCTGACGGACCGCGCAGCAGCGTCGTTCGCCGTAGTGACCTTATAGCTGGCGGTTGGCCGCAATCCTCGCACCGGCACTCGCATGGTGCTCTGTGTGCTCTTCCCGCGAAAACATAACACCACGGCCTCCTCTACATTGGAGAACTCTACCGCTTGCCATCCCTCGGGCGAACCCGCAGGTGGAAACAGATGGTAGGCCTGGGCATAAAGGAGGTGCCGGTATCTCTTGTAGATCGGAATATTGCGCCGTGCAGCATCGAGTACGGCCGGAGGATAGAGCGACACTCGCTCCGGAAGCGTGCCGTTGAGCGTACCGAAACCAAACAGTCCGATCATGCGGCTGCGATAAATTGTATCGAGGATATCGGGATCTTTCGTCTTCTCGAGTTCCGGATCTTTGACCACCCACCCGCCGTTGTAAAAACTGGGATAAATATGGCTCGCTACGAGAGCATTTTCGCGGACGTGGGAAGAGGGGAAGCTCGAGTCGCTGAGCCAGTTGGCGCGAATGGTCCTCGCAAGCCCATAATCGAGACGGCTTCCATAGCCGCACTGTTCGAGTACCAGCTTGGGGAATTTATCGTGCAGATGCCTGAAAGTTTCGTACTGGCCGGCCAATGACGCATAGCTTCCGTCCCCCGCTTGATGGCCATGATCGGCGCGATTACACTGGCCCGGTATTCCGGGAATGCCGGAGTTATCCCACTTCAGCCAATCGAGTTGAAACTCATCGACGACGCGGGCGAGGTGCGTCTTCAAATGGTCGATGTAGTCCGGACATCCGAGGCATATTTGTGGGCAGGGGGACTCCCAGGTCTTGATCTCCAACACCCGATCGACGCCGTCCATTTGCGCAACCCAGCGCTGCGGAATGGAGTCGGGTATCAGGCGGCTGTCGACGATGTTCGGTCCCACCCACAGGCCGAACTTCATACCCTTGGCGTGAACCCTCTCTGAAAAATGAGCCAGCCCGTGCGGAAATTTTTCGCGGTCTTCGGTGTAGTTTCCAAGTCCGCATCCCCAATCGCCGTTTCCCTTCTTGGATGATCCTTTGTACCAGGACGCATCGATGTAATACAGCTCGATGCCCAGTCCCGCTGCGAACTCCATCTCATCGAGAAGCGCCTGCTCCACTCCTTGGGATTCTGTGCCCCAGATGTCGTAGACCACCCACGGCGAATCCGGAAGGGGCTTCGGAAATACGTGGGCCTTTAAATATCGCTGCGCCAGCCCGAATGCATCGTCGACAGAACCGCTCGTGAGCGCAAGGAAAACGGGTGGCGACGTGAGAGTTTCTCCAGGCGCGAGATCGTGTCGCAGGTCGGAAATGTCGATCTCCAGCCAAAGCGCTTCGGGTTTTCGCGTCAGTTTGTACCGCCATCCACGCTCCCATTCAATGCCAGCGACCAGAAATTCTCGCGACCCGATTGCCTCCAGAACCAGGAGGCCGCAATGTTCCGGGCCGTTCCATCTCCCACCGTGCAATTCCAAAACGTCTTCGAATGGAAGACTCTCGGCGGCGTAGCTATTTCTGCGGATGCAATGAACTTGCAGCGCGCCAAGATTCGCACGTAGGGGAATTCGGAGGGAACCGAAACTGTTAACGGCTGGAAGACTGCCCGCCGTGGTATTTCGGAAGCCGCAGCCGAATTCGACCACTCCTAAGTCCGGTAAGAGGCGGCATCGCTGGCCGGCCGCCACGCCCTCCGGCGAAACATAGTCGACCTGTAGTTCACCGGCCTTGCCGCGCGTTGCCGCCACAATCCACGACGAATTGGGATTTGCCTCGGAGCCGAACACCGGACTCATAGGCTGGCTAGCCGCCGCCCACTCAAAACCGGAATGCTGATTTCGTAGCGACAACAGCCTTGCCGGTTTTCCTTTTTCGGCCGCGAGACTGAGCTGCAGTTCGGGGGTCGACAGGCGGGAAGGCTCGGCCGAACCACTTGCTGCTGCGGCAGCCATCCCCCCGGCTAAGAGAAACTGCCTTCGATCGATCATCTGAAGGGAATATACCCGACGTCCTTAAAACTGTCAACAATAGAGTCAACACTTCTTGACAGGATTCGGCCCACGAAGTATGCTGGCAATCGAAGGAGTACGGAATGCGGGATTTCTACGTTAGCCGCCGCCGGATGCTGGAAATGTCGTGCCTTGGTTTCGGTACCATGGCGCTCGGATCGTTACTTGCCGGTACTGAGGAAGGGACCAAACCGTACAACGATTTGAAGCCGCGGAAGGGGCATTTCCCGGCTCAAGCCAAGGCCATTATCCAACTCGTCCAGAACGGTGGCCCGAGCCAGATGGAACTGTTCGATCCAAAGCCGGAACTGATCAAACGCGCCGGACAGCCGCTTCCCGACGGCGTCGAAATCTTTCAGCCCAACAACGAAAATCGTCTCTTGGCGCCCGCCTTTGAGTTTCGGAAATATGGTCAGTGCGGTATGGAACTTTCCGAATTGCTTCCGCACACCGCTACCACCGTGGACGATTTATGCTTCATCCGGTCGATGTACACAGCGCATAACAATCACCTCGAAGGATTGAACATGCTGCTGACTTGCAAGATCTTTCCGGGCCGTCCTGTGATGGGCGCGTGGGTCAGCTATGCGCTGGGTACGGAGAACCAAAATCTTCCGGCTTACGTAGTGCTGCGAGATCCGCAAGGATACACGATCGGTGGAACTCAGCTTTGGGCGAACGGATATCTGCCTGCGCTCTACCAGGGTGTGGAGTTCAGCACGAGCGGCGCGCCTGTCTATCATCTGAATCCCGAACAGCCGCTGCCGCCCGGCGTGCAGCGGGAGCGGCTCGATCTGCTGGCAAAGCTAAATGCACGGCATCTGCACGACCATCCCGACGAATCCGAACTGGACGCGCGCATTCAGAATTTCGAATTGGCGGCTCGTATGCAAGTGGCCGCCATGGATGTGCTCGATATGAGCAAAGAGACCGAAGCGACGAAGAAATTATATGGTCTCGACAATCCGATCACAGCAAGTTATGGATCGCGTTGTTTGATGGCACGCCGGCTGGTAGAGGCTGGTGTTCGTTTTGTGGAAGTGACAACGAGTCCCGGCCAGCCATGGGATAACCACAACAAAATCAAGAGCGGTATGGAGAAGATTGCGGGGTCCACGGATCAGGGCGCGGCGGCGCTGGTGAAGGATCTGAAGAGCCGCGGACTTCTCGACAGCACCATAGTGATGTGGGCGGGCGAATTCGGCCGGCTTCCCACTACGCAAAATGGCGATGGCCGCGATCACAATCGTAATGCCTTCACGATCTGGTTCGCCGGCGGAGGCTTCAAGAAGGGTTTCATTTACGGCGAGACCGACGAATTCGGATACAAGTCCGTGGTCGACCGCGTTGGCGTGCCGGACATGATTGCTACCGTGCTGAACCAAATGGGGCTCGATCACCGGCGATTGCAATATCCGCATGGCGGCCGCATGGAGACTCCATCGGACGTCACGGTGACCGGCGCGAAAGTCATTCCCGGCGTGCTGTCACGGCCGCCGCAGGCCACGTAGGGAGCGAACCGATGCGTCTTGCGTGGAGCTTGAGTCTATTCGCTGGGTACGCGCTGCTGAGTTCAGTTCAAAGCAGCGCCCAAGTGAAATTCGAGAAGGATGTTCTTCCGATCTTCACTCAGTATTGCTTCGGATGCCATGGCAAGACTTCCCCGCAACTGGGGTTGGACCTGCGTACTGGTGCGTCCACGCTACGGGGGAGCCAGAACGGGCCGGTGATCGCCAAGGGATCGCCCGAGAAGAGCCTGTTGTTTCAGAAGATCTCAGCCAAGGCAATGCCGCCCCCGGCTTACAACCAGAAATTGCCGGATGCGCAAATCGAAATCATTCGCACCTGGATCGCGGACGGCGCATTGTTCGACCAGGCGGCTGAACCAGCCGGCAAGGACGCCGTGCAACAGCGGCACGTCTTCGACTCGGAACTTCTGCCGATTTTCCAGGCGAAGTGCGTCCAGTGTCACGGAGCGGGAAAACCCATGGGCGGGCTCGATCTGCGATCGTTCTCGTCCTTGATGGAAAGCAACAAAAACGATCCTGTCGTGGTGGAGGGCTACTCGGAAAAGAGTATTCTGGTGCGAAAGCTGGCGAGCCGTGCCATGCCTCCTCCGGGTGCGGGCACTCCGCTTACCGACGAACAGGTGGGCAGCATACGGCGATGGATTGATAAGGGCCATTTCGCCGATTCGGTACAACTGGAGCCTCAAAAGGAACGAGATTTCACCAAGGCGGAAGCGCCTCTAATTACCGAGAAGGATCGTGCGTTCTGGTCGTTCCGGAAACCCGTGGCGTCCACGCCGCCGAAGGTGAAAACTGCCGGGCGAGTGCGCACGCCGGTGGATGCTTTCGTGCTCTCCCGGCTCGAAAGTAAGGGCCTGACTTTTTCTGCCGACGCGTCGAGCCTGACACTAGTGCGGCGTGCCTACTTCGATCTCACCGGACTGCCGCCAACGCCCGAAGAGTTACAGGCATTTCTCGACGACACAAAACCCGGTGCTTATGAGCGGTTGATCGACCACCTGCTCGCGTCGCCCCAATACGGCGAACGGTGGGGCCGCTATTGGCTCGATGCAATTGGTTATGTGGAGACGACGGAAAAGGACTTTGATCCGGTTCATGTGGAACTCGCCAAGGGGATGTGGCGCTACCGGGACTACGTCATTAGGGCAACGAACCAGGACAAGCCGTGGAACCGTTTTCTAACGGAACAAATTGCAGGCGATGAACTGGTGGACTGGCGATCTGAGACGAAATACACCCCGGAGACTGTCGAGCTTCTGACCGCGACAGGATATATGCGGAACGTGCTCGATATTACCGACCCGGACATAACGAATCTGCCGGTCGAGCGATACGAAGCGCTGTTCAAACTGATGGAGAAAGTGGCCGGCAGCACCATAGGGCTCACTGTGGGATGCGCACGCTGCCACACACATAAATTCGATCCCATACCGCAACGTGACTATTACCGGATGCTGGCTCTCTTCACTTCGTCCTACAATCCGACGGACTGGCTGCAGCCCAAGAACCGGCAACTGTACACCGTGAGCAAGACGGAGCAGGAAGAGATCGATAAGCACAACAAAGAAATCGATCATTCTCTGGAAGGGCTGAACAAGCAACTCGCCACGTTGAAGCGCCCCTACGAAGAGCGTTTGTTCGAGGAGAAGCTGAAAAAAGAGGTGCCGGAGGCGATCCGCGAAGACGTTCGAATTGCAATCGCGACAGCGGCCGATAAACGCGATGAAATCCAGAAATTCCTCTTCACTAAATTCGGCAAAACGCTGGCAGTAGACAGCGCAGCGTGGCACAAGATTCTGAACGAGGCGGACAAAGCATCCGTGGAACGCCTGGAATCGCAGATCCAAACGTGGACCGGATATCGCCGCAAACTTGAGCCGATTCAGGCACTGTGGGATGTGGGACAACCACCCGCTATACGGCTACTGCAACGTGGAAGTGTCGAGACTCCCGGTCCGAAAGTCGATCCTGGATTTCTTACTGTGCTCTGCGCTCCTGGAAAAGCCGACGCCATAAAGCCGCCCGAGACGCAGGGTAAAACCAGCGGGTATCGGCTGGCGTTTGCCGATTGGCTTGTCAGCAAAGACAACCCCTTGACGGCGAGAGTGATCGTCAACCGCATCTGGCAGCATCATTTCGGAAAAGGCATTGTTGAAACGCCGGACAACTTTGGCAAAATGGGCGCGCCGCCAGTGAATCCTGAGTTGCTGGATTGGCTCGCTGTCGATTTTATGGAGCACGGCTGGAGCGCTAAGCGGCTTCATAAGCAGATCATGATGTCGACGGCGTACCGGCAGGAATCCCACTCGAGCAACCTGGAACTAACGGCGAAAGCAAAAACCGCCGATCCGGATAATCAATTGCTATGGCGAATGAATCTGCGCCGCCTGGAGGCCGAGAGTTTGCGCGATTCCGTGCTGGCTGCGGGCGGCAAACTCGACCGGACGATGTTCGGACCTCCGGTGATGCTGCAGTATCATCCGGATGGTTTGCAGACTGTGCCGGAAAGTGATCCGGGTGCGAATCGCCGAAGCGTCTATCTACTGGCGCGGCGTACATATCCCCTGACGTTTCTGCGGCTCTTTGATTTTCCGATTATCGACGCAAGTTGCACGCGGCGCGTTCCTTCGGCCACGCCGCTGCAGTCTCTGGCTCTCATGAACGACGAATTCATCGTGGAGAACGCCGTCCTGCTAGCGGACCGTGTTGAGAAATTGAGCGGCGAAAAGGCGCCGCCGGAGAAAAAGATCGCAACGGCCTACCTCCTGACACTCTCGCGCAAACCGGTGGCGGCCGAGATCGCCATCTGCGAGGAACATCTGAAAAAACAGGAGGAGTTATTCACCAGAGCGAATATACCCCCCGCCGAGGCCGCGCGCAAAGCGCTGGCCAGCCTGAGCCAGACCTTGCTCAGTTCGAATGAATTCCTGTACATTGACTAATCCGGCATCGACCAACATCCACATGAAATTGCCGGAACCAGATCGGAGATTTGAAGGTGTGAGAGCCTAGCTTGACGGAACGCGCAACCATTGCCAAGGCGTCGAAGCGCATTCTGCCGTTTCTATTTATCTTGTATGTAGTTTCCTACCTCGACAGAGGGAACGTTGCGTTCGCAAAATTGCCGATGCTCGCGGACCTCGGGTTTTCGGAGTCCGTGTTTGGTTTCGGTGCCGGGTTATTCTTCGCCGGCTATGTCCTCATGGGAATCCCCTCGGTCCTCGTCGCCGAGCGTTGGAGCGCGCGGCGTTGGCTCGGACGGATTCTTATCATCTGGGGATGCTGCACGATCCTGCTCGGGTTTGTGAACAGCCCGGTCCAGTTCTATGGAGCGCGCTTCCTGCTCGGCATGGCGGAGGCCGGCTTTTTCCCGATCGTCATTCTCTATTTATCGAATTGGTTCCCTGCACGGGTCCGGGCTGCTGCGCTCTCCGGATTGATAGTCGCCGTTCCGGTCTCGTTCGTGATCAGCGCGCCCCTATCTACTGCATGTATGTCGATTTCCTGGTTCGGAATGGCAGGCTGGCGATGGATCTTCATTTTGCAAGGTCTGCCGGCTGTGATTCTCGGATTCATCACACCGCTGTATCTTTCTGATCGTCCATCCGAAGCTCTTTGGCTGGAGCCGGACGAGCGGGAGTGGCTATCGGATGAGTTGGCGCGCGAAAATGCCGCGAAGCGAAAGCACAGCAATGTGACGGTCCGTCAGGCTCTCACCTCCCGCTATGTGCTGGTGCTATCCGCTGCGCTGAGCCTGATTGTGCTGGCAAGCTACGGTTATATTCTGTGGCTGCCGACGACGATTCAACAGCATTCCGGCCGTTCTACGGAACAATCGACACTACTCTCCACCATCCCGTTCCTGATGGCGGCTCTTACCGTTCAGGTAACGGCAAGATCATCCGACCGGCGACGGGAACGGAAATTGCACACAGCGATTCCTTTGATAGTCGCCGGCTTGTCGTTCGCTATGATCACCATCCCTGGACAGTCGTTTGTGGTGACGATGGTTTGGCTCAGCATTACCGGGATGTCGTTATGGGCATGGTCGCCGCCCTTTTGGGTATTGCCGACCATCACAATGGGAGAATCCGCGGCGGCCGCATCGATTGGCTTCATCAACACAGTCGGAAACATCGGTGGATTCGTCGGCCCCGCGATGGTCGGGTATATGTTGTCCGCCGGAAGATCGCCTTCAGTAGCGGTACTCTTCCTGTCGTTTTGTTTCGTCGCGTCAGGCGCCTTGATCCTGACCCTGAGCGTTCCAAAATCGATGCACGAACTAGTAGAGAGGAAATACGGTGAAGTTCCGCCGGTCGCATACAAATGAAAATTACGGCGGTTGAGACCATTCATCTTTCGCGGGGAATTACGGTTCACGCCGGACCCATTCAATGGCTTTGGGTACGCATCCACACGGACGAAGGCCTAACGGGACTAGGGGAAACGTATCCAAGCGTGATCGCGGAAAAAGCGGTGGTTCAGCGTTTGGCTCCATTGCTCATCGGGCGAAACCCATTGGAGATTGACCGTCTCTGGGCCGACATGTTCCTGGCGGTTTCTTATGCCGGTTGGGCCGGCGCGGAAATGCGCGCGATCAGCGCCATCGACATCGCGCTTTGGGACCTCGCCGGTAAGGCTGCCGGAATGCCCATCTATCAATTGCTTGGTGGCGCCTCGCGCGAATCGATCCGGATATATAACACCTGTTACGATCACATCGACTTTCACACCGAGCCGGTGCAGTTGGCGGAGTCTCTGCTCGCGAGCGGCGTGAAGGCGATGAAGATTTGGCCTTTCGATCCGATCGCACGCGAGACCGGAGGTCAATATATCTCCGCGGATCAATTGAGGAAGGGCCTGGAACCGATTCAGAAGATCCGTGAGCGTCTTGGCGATTCCATGGACGTGGCGATGGAGTTTCACGGATTCTGGAATCTGCCTTCGGCAATTCGGATCGCCCGCGCAATGGAGCCGTTCGAGCCGATGTGGCTGGAAGAAATGCTGCCGCAGGATAATCTTGCCAGCTATGCGGAGCTGGGCCGATCGACCCGTCTGCCGCTTTGCCTGAGCGAGCGGCTGATGACTCGCTGGGGTTTCCGTGAACTGATGGAAAATCAGGCGGCGAGAATTATTATGCCCGATATCTGCTGGTGTGGAGGAATCTCCGAGGCGAAGAAGATCGCTTCCATGGCGGAAACCTACTACCTGCCGATTGCGCCGCATAATTGCGGAGGTCCCGTGCTGCACTTTGCGTCCGCCCACTTGGCCGCGAATACCGTCAACCTCTTCATTATGGAAACGGTTCGGCGGAACTACCTGGAAGACCATCGTGGGATCGTGACTGCGGATCTCGTGCCGAAAAATGGCCTATTGCCATTGCCGCCGGGACCTGGACTTGGAATCGAGCTCGACCCTGAGATGTTCAAGCGGGCTGACGTCACCGTGGACCGTATCGGGGCCTCTTAGCCCGCAAAGGGCCGGTCGGCCCAGGCCTCCGTTTTGCGAGCGTCTACTGAGGAGTTGCGCCCGTTAGCGCTCCGGACATTTTGCAATTGTTCCGCGGCGTGACGTGCCCTTTCGGCGACGGAAGGATCGTCGCGGTAAACGCCGACTGATACGAACCCTGTGTAATTGACATCGTGTAGCGCGGAGAAGACCGAGCCGAAATCCAGGTGGCCGGTACCTAACAATCCACGATTTGTTTCGGAGAGATGTACATGCGACAGCACCGGTGCCGCGGCGTAGATTGCTTGCTGCTGCCCGGCCTCTTCGATATTCACGTGAAAAGTGTCCACCATTCCGCGCAGTGCCGGCGAAGAGACGGACTCCACAGATGAAAGCACGTCGGCCACCGTGTTGTGAAACACGCTGCACTCGTAACGATTCACTGGTTCCATCGCCATGATGACGCCCGCGGCCTGAGCATAAGCCGCCAATTCGCTGAGGTGCGTAAGAATGCGCTCGAGCGCCCGCTGGCGATCCGGTTCATCTTTGCGGCTGCCTTGCAGCAGTCCAAAGACGATCACAGATTGAAACGGCGCAACACAATCGATGTAGCGTTTCAGGAGATCGGTTGCAGCTTGGCGTACGGCGGCATCGGGGCTTCCCAGGCAAGTCCCGCTTACCAAATAGGCCGAACCGGTTTGGATCCCCGCAAGGCGGACCCCGCAATCGTCGAGCAAACGAGTGAAGTCGGAGCCGCCGAAATCGTCCGGCGTCAGCATCTGTAACTCAATCCCCTCATACCCGCACTGCGCGACGGCTTCCACGTCTTGCCGGAAATCCCGCCAACATCCATACTGCTGGGGCGATTCCAGGATGTATGACAGATGAAGCCGGCCGTTCGATGACATGATGTTGAGGTGCCTGGTTACAGTGACTTCATCGTCGCACTAGACCGCGGGATTGTCAATTCTTCTGTTGACAATTTTGTACTCTCGTAATTATGTCAACAGAATAGTTGACGAGAGCCCTCGGATGCGATACAAAACGTACTGTTATGAGTAGACAACCGCTTTGGATCTCGTTATTCGTCTTCACCGGCGCCGCGTTCGGAGCCAACGTGCAATTGGACCGATCGGCGAACGGATGGACCCTGCAGAACGGCCGTATCGCGATCGAGTTGGCACACACGCCCTCGGGTCAAATCGTGCTCCGTTCGCTGCGGAATATCACTAGCGGACGCGAGTGGGCCGTGCGGGACACGGACGCAGGTGTCTCGCTCGAAGTGTCAGGCAGCGCACATGCCGGAGACTTTCAGTTCAACAGCGAGAAGATCCGAAAATTGCCGAATGGCGGTATGGAATTGGCGATCGACTCGGTGGATCGGCAGGCAAAAGTAGATTTGTGGTTAACGGTGCGCTGCTATCCCGAAGCGGCGGCACTCGAATTCAGCGCTCGCATCGAAAACCATGGAAGCAAAACCATGCCGCTGATACAAAGGATCGCGCCGCTGGCCATTTCCGTGGCTCCGGCCGCCGGGTTGCACGCCTACTCTTCGGCTCCTGGACAGAAGCATGGATTCGGGAGCGCGAGCCCGGCATCCGAGGCCAAGCGGTTCGCCGACTGGACGGTCTTCGAGGATGGCGGCGAGGGCGTGATGATCGGCGGCGACATGGGCGCGGGCCTTCTCCAGTGGGCTCTCGACGCTGAACCTCGCGACAAAGGTACACGGCTGCGCGTGGGATTCGGTTTTCGCAGGGATACGAAAGTGACCGATCAACCGGCGTTTGAAGTCACTCCAGGCGAGACCGTCGAAACACCCATCGCGTTTCTGGCTTTGGCCAAAGGCGATGAGGACGACGTAGCCAACGTGGCGTTCCGCTACTTGAAGCGATTTGTGTTTCCGGCGCCATTGCCGAATTCTCCGCTGGCCGTCTATTGCATTTGGTACACCGCGCCACGCAGCGAGGAATTGCTGCTGGACGAATTGAAATTTGCGCGGCGGATTGGGTTTGAGGTGTTCTATCACGACGCGAGTTGGTACGAAGGTAGTTCGATTGTGCCTGGAACCAACGATTGGTCTTTGGGGCTGGGCAGCTACCGCGAGAATCTGCAAAAGTTTCCCAACGGGATGGCGGCATTCTCGCGCAACGTCCGCTCGGCCGGAATGAAGTTCGGGCTCTGGGTCGACCCCGGAAACGTCGATTCCCGCCGTGTGGCATCCGGCGAAATTCCCGACAAGTGGCTGGCGAAGATCGACGGCAAACCTCTTCAGAGCAAACATCCCTCACTGTCGCCGATGACGCAACTTTGTCTGGGCGACCCGGAAGTGGTGGCATGGATTGAAAAGAATCTCACGCACATCATTGGGGAATGGAATCTCGAATGGCTGAAGTGGGATCCGTCCGGCACGGTAGACAACAATTGCAATCGCACGGACCATGGGCACGCCGCGCGCAATGGTTCCTATGCGGCGTGGCGAGGAAAAATGCAGATCTGGTCGTACTTGATGAAAACCTTCCCCTCGCTGTCGGGATTCGAATGTGATCCTTCCCTTCAATACTCACGAACAAATCCCGGTCCTAAGGCGCTGTTACCGGGCGGGTATGAATACGAGTTCATCACCGGACCCATGGTCAGTCCGCTCGTTTGGGGCTCACCTTACAGCATGAAAGGGGAACTCACCGGTGACTGGTACAGCGCATCAGCGCTCGACTACAACATCCGCAAGCATTTCATGCACGGGTTTGTGTTTGGAAATATCGACGGCATGATTTCGCAGCGGCTTTCCGCCGCGCCTGCGGGCTACATTGAGGCGTTCCAACGCAATCTATTGTTCTTCAAGCAATACAGGCACCTGTTGCTCGAGGACGTGTATCATCCTAAGCTGAAACTGCCGGAAAACTGGAGTTCTGTCGAATACGTGAAGGCCGACAGTTCTGAAGCCGTAGTATTTGCATTTCGAGATGGGGGCACTGAACCTCGAAACAACTTGAAATTGCGTGGACTAGAGGCAGCCGCCAAGTATCGCGTTACGAGTCTGAACGACCGTCCCGGACGTGACCGCACGTTTTCGGGCTCAGAGCTCGGCGCCTCCGGCCTCGACGTGAAACTTCCCGACGATTGGCTGGTGAAGGGAGACGGCCTGCCCGATCCGCGGTATCAAAACCAACTGACATACGGTTCAGACGTCATCTTACTGAAGAAAATCTCCGAGTAAATCACTGGCCGGCCAATGAGAGCAACCCCATGGCCGCGACGAGACAAACGACACCGGCGCTCATAATCCGGATAGGCCCCGCGCCTGCCCGCGACCATTCGCCGGTCAGCATCCCCGCAATCGTACTGGCGATAACGACGGCGGACATGAACAGTGGCCAGCCGATAACCGGCCCAAGATCGCCCAGTTTGATGGTGGAGAGGCTGTAGCAAATGATACTTCCGAACCACAGTACGCCCATGCAGGCGCCCATCAGCCAGTAATACCAACGGCTCTTCGAGGTCAGTTCGCCTACGTTGTCATTCTTTTTCATGATGCTCAAGCAATAAATAATGCCCGGTACAAACCCCGCGTATAAACAAGGCAGCCAGACCGCATTCGACATCATCGCCGCGCTTGCCCCCTGTTGCCGCGCGCGTTCCTGGATAGCTCCGCCGAATGCCAAGCCGAGGTTCAACATCGATCCGGTCACGCCGGAGACAATCGCATAGAGAAAGCCTCGCAAAAATGGCAGAGACGAGCCGTCCTGCTTTGTTGCCAGTAACCGGTCACGGCGGTGGCCGGCAAGACCGCATAAGCCGACGCCGACAAGGATCCAAAAGATACCGCCAAGAATCAGGGCTCCGTCGCGAGTCAGCAGTCTATCCGAATGCTGAACCAGCAGAGGGATCAGGGCGCCCGAGGCCGCGGACGTTCCCAGACAGACGGCAAATGTAATCGCCACGCCGACGATCGAAATGGAAAGACCGAACAAAACGAGAGACACTCCCCAGGTTGCGCCGAACACCGCCATCCTCAGTAGAGTGCCGGCCGGAATTTGCGGATAGATTGCCCACAGTCCGGGCACGGTGGCCATGGCGACGACGGTGGGCACGACGGCGACCCCTAGAAAAGTGAATGCGAACCAGGAGTGCTCCCACTTCCATTGGCGATTCAGCTTCATCGGCAGCGTGTAAGTTGCATTCATCAGTGCAGCCAGGAATATCAGAGCAATCGCTTCCGCAATGTTCGAGGTCACGCGTATCCTTTCGAGCAAGGGTTGTATGCTGGCAGCAGTTCGCTGCCGGTAAAATTGTCAACAAAAGAGATGACAATAAAGCATCGCTTGTTTATAATCGTAATCGTGTTAAGTTGTCAACCATCTGTGCCGATTGTGTGATTCGATGGCCGAACTTCGAAACGGGGCATTTAGTAAACTTTTTGATCTCTCAGGCAAGGTCGCGCTCGTCACCGGAGCCGCGGCGGGATTTGGCGAAGTAATATGTGCCGGCTTCGCTGAATTCGGATGCGATGTCGCCGCCGCCGATCTGGATTACAACGGCGCCAAATGTTCAGCCGATAAGGTTGCCGAACTCGGCCGGCGATCGGTAGCGATCTCGGTCGACGTCGGAAATCCGGAACAGATTCAAGCTATGGTGAAGGCCACAGTCGAAGCGCTCGGATCCATCGATATCCTGGTCAATTGCGCGGGCGTGCCGCAGCACGATGCCGCCGAGTCCACGCCGCTGGAGACATGGGACAGAGTCATCGACATTAATCTTCGTGGTACATTTCTTTGCTGCCAGGCGGCTGCGCGGGTGATGCTGGAGAAGAAAAGAGGCGTGATCATCAACTTCTCATCCATCGCCGGAGCGGTTGGCATGGGCCGCGGCGCCAACGTCTATTGCGCCAGTAAAGGCGGCGTAAACACTTTGACCAAGCAGCTTGCGATCGAATGGGCATCTCGCGGCATTCGCGTAAATGCAATCGCGCCGTGTCAGTTCATGACTCCCGGCCTTCAGGAGGTCATTCGGGACCCGCAGTTCGATCCAAAAAAACTCATGGAAACCTGGACAACGAATATACCGTTGGGCAGGGTTGGCGAGTCTCGCGAGATTGTCGGCCCGGCACTATTCCTGGCTTCCGATGCCTCTTCAATGGTGACCGGAACGGTCCTGGATGTGGATGGGGGCTATCTGGCAAGATGACCACCAACCAAGGCGTAAAATTAAATCGAGCTGTACAGGTAGGTATCGTTGTTCGCGACCTCGAACGAACTACCGAGCTGCTCACCAAGCTCTTTGGAATTGGTCCTTTCCGATTTATTGAATGGCCGAACCGCCCGGAATCGAAATATTGGTACAAGGGCGAAGAACAAAGCATCAAGCTTCGACAGGCGTTCGTACAGGTAGGCAACCTCGAGCTGGAATTTATCCAGCCGGTCGAGGGAGAACAAAATGCCTATAAGGAATTCCTGGAGCAAAAGGGCGGAGGCTTGCACCACGTTCTGTTCGAAATTGAGGATATGGACGCTGCGGTCAGCACGCTGGGCGCCCAAGGTGTGAAACCGCTGCAGGCCGGTACGGGAATTCGGCCAGGGACGAAGTGGACTCTGCTTGACACGCAGGATGTAGCCGGCTTTCTGGTGGAACTGCGGCACGTGGCGCCGGGATGCGACGGCACATCGATTCCCAAAGAAGGTCTTTAAGGAGTTGCCCATGCGACAACCAGTTGCAACAACACAGGACATCACTCTGGAGCTGGGGCTTTACAAGGGGATGGTGGAGTTGCGCGAGTTTGAATTGAAGGTCCAGGAACTATATCGCGATGGCAAGCTACCTGGATTCGTCCATCTCTACATCGGAGAAGAGGCTGTCGCGACCGGTGTCTGCGCGCATCTGAAGCCAAACGATCTTGTGTACAGTACTCACCGCGGTCACGGGCACGCACTGGCGAAAGGCGTGACGGCCCGCGAGGTGATGGCGGAACTCTATGGCAAAGCGACTGGATGTTCGGGCGGCCGCGGCGGCAGTATGCATATGTACGCGCCGGAGTACGGGTTTATGGGAACTAATGGCATCGTCGGTGGCGGCATTCCGCTTGCCACCGGTTCGGCTCTTAGCGCGCAGCTTCGGAAGAGCGGCCAGGTTGTCATCGCATTCTTTGGAGATGGGGCCGTGAATAGCGGCTCTTTTCACGAGAGCGTGAACATCGCCGCCATCTGGAATTTGCCCGTGGTGTTCGTCTGCGAAAACAATTTGTATGCCACGGAGACGGCGTTTCATCGCGCGACAAAGAACACCAGCGTCGCCAGCCGAGCCGCTGCTTATGGCCTGCCGGGCGTCGAGGTCGATGGAAACGATGTAATGGCTGTTTACGAAGCGGCCGGGACGGCAATCGACAAGGCGCGTTCGAATGGCGGTCCGACGCTGATCGAGTGCAAGACCTACCGCATCGTCGGTCATCACGAGGGCGATCCGGGGACCGACTACCGCACCAAGGAAGAGGTCGAATCCTGGAAGCGGAGATGCCCGATCAAAACGTTTCGCGAGCGCACCTTGGCCTCGGGCGGAGTGGCGAAAGAGCAGTTTGACGAAATTAATCTGAACGTTGAGCGATGGTTGGAGGATGCCGTCGAATTTGCGCGTTCGAGTCCCGATCCCGATCCAAATTCGGTTTTGGATCATATCCTCTGCGAGGAACCGGAGACTCGGCGATGACTAACGGACTTCGCGAAATCACGTACGTCGACGCAGGGGTGGAAGCGCTGCGTGAAGAGATGCTTCGCGACGAAACGCTGATTTACCTGGGACAGGGAATTGGTCCGCGAGGCGGAAATTTTCGCCAGACGCGTGGATTGTGGAAGGAATTCGGGGATCACCGCCTGCGCGATACGGGCATCTGCGAACTCGGAGCCACGGGTGTAGGTATCGGCGCGGCCATGGCCGGCAGCCGCGTCGTTGTCGACGAGGTTTTTCTCGATTTCATCCTTGAGGCTATGACGCAGGTGGTGCAACAGGCGGCCAACGTTCACTATTCGTCGAACGGCAAGATCAAGGTACCGGTTGTGATTCGAGGCGCCATGGGTTCTGTCCGGAACGCCGGCTCCCATCATTCGCACGCGTTTTACGCATGGTTTGCTCACACGCCGGGATTGAAAGTGGTCGTTCCGTCGACGCCCGCAGACGCGAAAGGGCTGATGAAGACCGCCATACGCGACGACGGTCCGGTGATTTTCATCGAACATAAGGGTCTCTACAACAGCAAAGGGATGATCCCTGACGGTGAATATTTAATTCCGTTCGGTCAAGCAAAGATTTGCCGCGAGGGTAGCGATCTGACGCTGGTGGCCGTTGGGCGAATGGTGCAGTTGGCACTCGAAGCGGCCGCACGCCTCGAGCAGGAAGGCGTGTCAGTGGAAGTGATCGACCCCCGCACGATTGTGCCGCTAGACCGCAAAACGATTGTGGATTCCATCCGCAAGACGGGACGCGTCGCGATTGTCGACGAAGCTCCGGCCACATGCGGCTTTTCCGGTGAACTCTTCGCGATTGCCTGCGAGGACTGCTTTGATGATCTGGATGGGCCTCCGCTGCGCATTTGTTCACTGGCGGCTCCGAACCCGTTCAGCCCCGTACTGGAGAACCAAATGATCCCCAGCTTGGAGCGGGTTGTGTCTGAAATCCAGCGCTCTCTGGATAGCTAAAGAGGAGGCTGCCCGTGCCATATGAGATCTTGATGCCCCAACTCGGGCTGACGATGACCGAGGGCGCTGTCACCACGTGGTTAAAGAACCTGGGGGACAAAGTCGAGAAGGGTGATCTTGTCTTTACAGTCCAAACGGACAAAGTAGAGATGGAGGTTGAGTCATTCGGGCGAGGGTACCTCGAGCGAATTCTTGTGGAGCCGGAGCAGGTAGTGCCGGTGGGAACTCTCATCGCCACACTTTCCGATCATCCGCCGGGGACCGCCACCGCTGCGCCCCCTCCTGCCGAAGTCACCACCCAACCAGTCAGCCCTCGGGCGCGCCGCGTAGCACAGGAACTCAATGTCGATCTTGCCGCCCTGAAGCCGGCTAACGGGAAGCGAATCACGGAAGAGGACGTGCGTCTGTATCACGAAACGCGGAACATTCCTGTTCCTCAACCCACTCCGTTACTGGTGCCGAAAAAGGCCGATAGTCTGAGCGCGGCCCGCAAGATCACGGCGCGCCGAATGACGTCCAGTTTTCAATCAGCCCCGCATTTCTATGTGGGCGTGGAAGCCAACGCTGCAGAACTGGTGAAGCTCCGTGAGAGTTTGGTTCAACACGTAACCACACGATTCGGAGTGAAGCTGACCTATACAGATTTTTTCCTCAAGGCGATTGCCGTAGCCCTCGCTGAACAACCGCACGTAAATGAGTACTGGCGCGAAAGTGAGATTCTGCGGAATGAATCGATTGACATCGGTTTTGCGGCACAGACCGATAACGGACTGTTAGTGCCCGTGATCCGGAACGCAGACCGGAGCTCTCTTTTCGAACTCGCCCGCGAACGCGCGGCGCTCACCGGTAAAGCGAGAGAAGGCCGTTTGGGCCTCGCCGAAATGGACGGCGGGAGCGCCACGCTTTCGAATTTGGGTCACGTCGGCGTCGACTGGTTCCAGGCCATTCTGAATCCGCCGCAGAGTGTAATTCTGTCAACCGGCCGCATCGCGAAAAGACCGGTCGTGGTCGG
>Ga0105240_10002679_pt1 | contig 28344 bp, 22 predicted proteins | sample KBSC54metaG_FD_80426 | JGI IMG/M metagenome (GOLD analysis project Ga0105240, IMG submission 80426) | Corn rhizosphere microbial communities from Kellogg Biological Station, Michigan, USA - KBS C5-4 metaG | ecosystem: Host-associated > Plants > Roots > Rhizosphere > Soil | place: Michigan, USA... | reverse complement strand
CTCACAGAATCGTTTTAAAACCTATTTCTCACCTGCAATAAATCCAAAATCCTGCGGCCGGCGTATGTATATGGAGGAGACCTTCTATATGCTTATAAAACTTAGCTTTGCCTTCATGGCCGGATTTCTCACCACGCTATCGCCCTGCGTGTTGCCCGTGCTTCCCTTTGTAACAGCGGCATCCTTACGCCAATTTAAAGCGGGGCCCTTATTTCTAGTGGCGGGGTTACTAGTCTCTTTTGTCGGGGTTTCTTTAATGCTTACCGTTTCTGGTTATGTGTTTGGTTTTAATCCCATCTTGATGCGTAAATCAGCCGGTGCACTACTTGCTGTCAGTGGCGCCCTGTTTGTATCGCACCGTTTATCTGAAGCAGTTAGCACGCGGCTATCACACCTGGGAAATTGGGCCAGTCAAACCTCGGCCCGAACCTCTGCGCAGAACATCGGGGGACCGCTCTTCGCGGAATTCTTGGGTGGACTTCTTCTGGGAATAGTCTGGACGCCTTGCAGCGGACCGAGCTTGGGGGCCGCGCTTGGGCTTGCCGCGCAATCGGGTCATATCAGCACAGCAGCGCTTATTCTCAGCGTCTTTGGCTTGGCTGCGGTTATCCCGCTGCTGCTATTTGCTTATGGCGCACGACGCTTGATGCGCGTTATACAAACTCGACCGCAATGGATTGAAGGAATAAAGAAAGTGTTTGGCGTAGCGATCATGGCGTTTGGCGTTCTTATCGTTCTTGGAATGGATCGTCAGTTAGAAGCGATCGCTACCCGTGCATTGCCGAACAATTGGCTTGAATTTGTTTCACGATACTAATCAGTAAGGAGATTGTAATGAAGAAATTAGCAGGGTTCCTGTTATTAGTGGGATTATCAAGCGGCGTTTATGCCGGAACACCATTCACACCGCAATCGTTTCACGCCGCTCAAGTGAATGGGGGAAAGATTCTTTTGGCCGTGCATGCTGACTGGTGTCCGATATGTCGCGTTCAGAAAAATGCTCTATCTCAATTGGAAAAAGATGGCGCTTTGAAAGACATCACAGTCTTTGATGTCGATTTTGATAAAGACACCGAATTCCGGAAAACGGTTCGTGTGAATGAACAAGCCACATTGATTGCCTTTTATGGGCTGGCAGAAACAGGCCGGGTCACCGGAATCACGAGTGAGCCGGAGATCAAAGCCTTTCTGGATAAAACGCTCCGCACGGTCAGTCTAGATGAACAGTTATCACGTACCCGCGCAACAGCGGGGAATCTTCCACCAGAAAAAAGAAAAATTATGGAAGCCGCCGCGGACAAGCTACGTGCCTCACGTTTAACCGAAAAAGCCCTCAATGTAGGCAAGACAATGCCCGCCTTCGCATTGCCTAATGCGCAAGGCAAAACCGTGCGTCTAGATGATTTGCTAAAGCAGGGCCCGGTGATTGTCTCGTTCTATAGAGGCAGTTGGTGCCCGTATTGCAATGCGCAGCTCAATAGCTATCAAGAACACATCGCGGAATTTCGCCAGCTCGGCGCCAATCTCGTGGCGATTACACCTGAAAAGCCAGATTTGACAAGTGTCACTAGCGAAAGAAAAAAGCTGGATTTCGAAATTCTTACCGATCAAGACAACACCTTTGCAAAAAAACTGGGACTCGTCTACGGCGTAACCGGCGAGCTCCAGGCGCTTTACAAACAATGGGGGATTGATCTCGAAAAAAGCCAGGGCAATCAAGAATGGCAATTACCCGTTCCGGCCACTTATGTGGTAGCTAAGTCTGGAAAAATTGTTTACGCCTTTGTAAATATCGACTACACGCAACGCGCAAACCCGCAAGACATACTCCAAGCGTTGAAGAGGCTCTAAACCTGCGGATTTGCGCACTGCTGAGTCTGGCGCTGGGCATTGCCGGAAGTTATTGGACGGTTGTTGATCCTCGGCGCCTGACTCAGTTTTTGGTATTAATGATCACGGTGATTCCGATGAGTGTAACGATCAGCATCATGTCGCAGAAAACATCCATCGGTGATTGGCAATTTTCTGAATTGTGGAAATTTGTACTGGCGAGACAGTTGAATGAAATCTTATGGTTCTTTCTTAAACCAGCGAATGCTATCCTGGCGCACCAGTTGCCTTATGCGTGGCCCTTTCTCTCAGCCGTCGGTGTGGGGATCGATATTCTTCTCTCTGTTCCTTCTTTGGCGCTATTTTTTATGAGTGGGGCCTTCTTACACGCGGAGTTTGCGCGCGGGTGGCGTAGCGTCTTCTGGAAAGAGTGGCGGTTTACAGCTTTATTTTGGACCGGTGCTAATGCGGTGCTCTATTCTTTTCCTTTACGATTTGCATTTGTCTTGCCCATTCTGTCCGCAGTGATTGATTTGGTGTTTTGGACAAGCTTACTCCAACGGCGGCATTCCAGACCATGATCGATTTATTTTGTCTGCCGATAATGCGCGGCGACTTTCTGCTGGTCGCTACAGATCTCCATGCTGCACCACCGAAAACAAGACCACATACAATAAAAGGAGCTACTCGACATGACACGACCTCAATCAGAAGTTGCTAAACAACCGCGTTACTGTACAACAGGTGAAGGAGTGGGAATGGGGGGATATGATCCCGTATCCTATTTCCCTGAAGGGGGCAGTCGGCCATTAAAAGGGTTCGTGCTGCGCTCAATCGTTCATGACGGTGTGACCTACCGGTTTTCCTCGGATGAAAACTTGGCCGCCTTTAAAGCCAGCCCCAATAAATATCTTCCGGCCTTTGACGGATGGTGCGCCTGGGGCATTGGAAAGTTAGATAAGAAAGTAGACGTCGATCCCGAAAGCTTCATCATCGAGAATGGGAAAGTTCATCTCTTCTACAATCACAAAGAACTGGACGCCCGTAAAGAGTGGCTAGCCCATCATGCCGAACTCGCAGCCAATGCCAAGAAAAATTGGGCTGACCTAAAATGACGGATTAGAAAGTAGAATTCGCTCACTGGATTATTTGAATTGAAAACAGTATTCTCGCAAGATAACAATGTTCTTATCGGAGGAACCATCATCGGCAATTCTTTAAATGGGGAATAAAATGCAAACGCGCTGTTGTATTGCCGGCGGTGGACCAGCGGGGATGATGTTGGGCTATTTACTGGCGCGCGCGGGCGTGGAGACGGTTGTGCTTGAAAAACATGCCGACTTTCTGCGTGATTTTCGTGGCGATACCGTACATCCTTCTACCCTCGAGAATATCTATGAATTGGGGCTTTTAGAAGAATTTCTTAAGCGCCCGCATAATGAATTGCGCGAAGGACGCGCATGTATTGGACCATTTGAAGTGTCGGTTGCCGATTTTACGCATCTATCCACTCACTGTCAATTTCTGGCCTTTATGCCGCAATGGGATTTTTTAGATTTTTTATCAACGGAAGCCAAACGTTACCCCACCTTCCAGTTAATCATGCAGGCGGAGGTGACCGAGCTTATTAAAGAAGAAGGGATGGTGAAAGGCCTGCGGGCAAAAACACCTCAGGGGGATCTCGAGGTTCGATCCTCGCTTGTAGTCGGCGCGGATGGCCGACATTCTGTGGTGCGCCAAGCGGCTGGACTCGTTATCGAAGACTTGGGGGCGCCTATCGATGTTTTATGGATGCGTCTCAGCAAAAAGCCAGACGATGTTAAACAAGCATTGGGAAATTTTAATGCCGGCGCTATTTTCATCATGCTTAACCGCGACACCTATTGGCAATGCGGCCTGGTCATTCCCAAGGGAGGATTTCAAGAATTTCGTCACGGACCGATCGAGCTCTTGCATCAAGCCATCTTAAAAGTAGCGCCACACGTGGCGGATCGGATATCCGAATTAAAAAGTTGGGATGAGGTGCGGCTTTTAACGGTTCAAGTCGATCGGCTTAAGCGCTGGTGGAAACCAGGGCTTCTCTGCATTGGCGATAGCGCCCATGCCATGTCGCCGATTGGCGGCGTCGGTATTAATCTAGCGATTCAAGATGCCGTGGCCGCCGCCAACCTATTGTGGTCTCCATTAAAAATGGACCGGCTGAAAAATACCGATCTGGCGCGCGTCGAACAACGGCGCCGCTGGCCCGTCACGGTCACACAAGGCGCGCAACTTTTCGCGCAAAATCGCATCATCTCACGGCTCTTGAAAAGAAACCAACCGATCACAAAACTTCCTTTGTTACTAAAATTACTTCAGAACTGGCCCTTTCTCCGACGTTTGCCGGCCTATGCCATCGGCATTGGCGCGCGCCCTGAACACATTCATTCGCCTAACACATTTAGTTCTTCTATTGAAACTAGTGGATAACAGCCCCTTTAGCGATCAGGCAGTCGCGGAGTTTGTTGCGGGCGCGGAAGAGCGTTACTCCTAGATTGGAGGTGGTGAGATTAAGGGCTTTGCAAATATCTTTGGGGTCACAACCCTCCACTTCTTTCATGGTGAAAGCCATGCGCATGGCATCGTTGAGACCCTGCATGCAATCTTTCAACAATCGTTCTAAATCTGTTGATTCTGCGTGTTTTTCAACTTCCGTAAAGTAGTTAATGTTTTGCATATTCCAATGGCCATCGGGTTCCCAGGAATCACCTAAAGGTCCGAAGTTATCGCTGAAACGTTCATCCACGGCGGCATCGATTGAATCATGCCGGCTTTTGTGGCGCCGAGTCTCCCGCGCTTTGTTATAAAGAATGCCGAAAAGATAGGTGAGGAGTTGTGAACGCTTTTGAAAGCGTGAGCCGCCATCAAGAAAAGCGCAGAAGGTGGCCTGCACCAGTTCTTCAGCCTCGGCTTCAACAAAACCCATGCTTAAGGCACCGCGCATTAAATTTTCTGTGTAACGATCCACCAATTTTTCCATCGTCGTCATCTCCATCAGACGCACCGGTCGCGCAATTGGGCCTTAAGGCGCGCTTTCAGCTCAAGAATTTTAATGGCCGGATGCGCGCTCAGCGCCATGGTAGCGCGGTGGACAGCGCCCAAGGTTTCAATTTGATTCCAATACCGACGACAGTAAGGGCACCAAAACCAATGTAGCCAAAAGTAAAGCCGGCCCTTAAGCCCGCCCGAAGGGGGAGTGATACCTTCGGCCACATGCATGGCAAAACGCTCACAGCTGATGGTTCCTGCCAACCAACGGATAAAACGCCGATTCGTCATGGTCATGGAATTTAAAGCGCGGCGGGATCAAACCAGCGACGACGAAAACGGCCAATGGACTCTAGAAGATATTGTCCGGCTGTTAAAGGAATAGCCACGATACATCCAGCGATGACGTAAATCCACAGGAACGTCGTCCAATAGCGCGTTTTGTAGGTCTGAATTTGCAGCAAGCAAAGGGTCATAACGGCCAGCATCCTATCAATCCCAATGCCGCTTGTCCATCATTCTTCGACGAGTTTCGATCTCATGTAATGGATCGATGGGCTCCTACACCTACAAGAGACCGATTCAACTAAACCTGTTTTCAAGGAGAGCACATGAAAGCCATCGCCGTATTTCCTAAAACCAAAGAAATTAAATTAGTCGAGCATCCTGAACCAAAAATTACGCGTGCGACAGAAGTCAAATTGAAGATGGAGCATGTGGGCGTCTGCGGCACGGATCGCGAAATTTGGGATTTTAAATACGGCACACCGCCAGATGGATCGGATTATTTAATCACTGGCCATGAGTCATTAGGCCGCGTCATCGACGTAGGTGCGGATGTAAAAACGCTGAAGGTCGGAGATTATGTCGTTCCTACGGTCCGCCGCGGATGTACAGAGAATTGTTTGTCTTGTGAGCATATGCAGCCCGATTTTTGTTACACCGGCCACTTCACAGAACGCGGAATTAAGCAGCATCATGGCTTTATGGCCGAGTATGTAGTCGATGAAGCCAGCTATATGAATCGAGTACCTTCCGATCTAAAAGATTTTGCGGTACTACTTGAGCCCTTAACCATCGCGCAAAAAGCAATCTTGCAAATTTTTACGATCCAAAGCCGTTTGCACTGGGAATGCCGCTTAGAAGCGGGGCAGGAGAATAAAGGCTGTCACAACGCTGTTATCTTAGGCGCAGGCCCCGTGGGGCTTTTGGCAGCCATGGCGTTTCGTTTGCTGAATATGAATGTGATCGTCGTGGCACGCGAGCCCAAACCCAATAACCGGAGCGCGATCTTGGACGGCATTGGCGCGGAATATTATTCGACGCGGGATTTTACGCCCGCGCAAGTAGCAGAAAAAGTAGGCAACATTGACTTAATTTTTGAAGCCACGGGCGCGGCGAGTGTTTCTTTCGAGTTTCTTCAGGTCTTGGGAACAAATGGTATTTTTATTTTCACCGGCGTACCCGCGCCGATGAATAATTTAACTATTGATGCGGGAACCTTGATGCGCAACATGGTGCTGATGAATCAGGCGATTATTGGAACCGTCAACGCGCCAAAAGAAGCCTTTGAAAATGGGATTCGCGATCTGCGTGAATTTAAAAAACGCTGGCCGAATCAATTAGCCGCTCTGATTACCGGACACGTGCCGCTCCATGAATTCGGCGAGACCCTGGCCAATCGTAAAGCCGACGAAATCAAAACTGTTTTGACATTCCATGGGATGCATCCATGAAGCGGTTCCTTTTGTTTTCTCGATATATAATTTTTCATTCATGGAACGCCTTTCGCTTGAACGCATGGCTCGCGCCGAAAATGACATCGAATTAACCGACGAGTTTCAGGCGGCGCTGGCCTTAATGGAATCGGCCGAAGACCATGCCTTTATTACAGGCAGGGCCGGTACGGGTAAATCAACATTGTTGCGTTACTTTATAAAGCACACCAAACACCGGGCGGTTGTACTCGCACCCACAGGCTTAGCCGCTATCCATGTGGGAGGAGAAACGATCCATTCTTTTTTTAAATTCCCGCCACGCGTCTTAGAAGTTAAAGACAGCCGTCCATTACCTCATAAACGGCGGTTATTTGAACAACTTGAAACGTTAATCATTGATGAGATTTCCATGGTCCGCGCCGATGTTCTGGATGCGATCGACCGTTCGCTAAGACTCAACCGCGGACAGCATCATGTGCCCTTTGGCGGCGTTAAAATGATTGCTTTCGGTGATCTGCACCAGTTGGCGCCGGTTGTGCAAGGAGAATTACAACTTTACTTTTCACAAACCTATGAGACACCGTATTTCTTCAGCGCGCAGGTCTTGAATCATTGCCGCTGGCAATTACATGAGTTAACCCGGAATTATCGACAAGGAAAAGACCCCGCATTCTTTGAATTGCTTACGCGTCTGGGCCGCAATGAAATGTCGGAAACGGATATGGATCATCTCAATGAGCGGATGCTTCATGAAGACCATCCCATGCAAGACGCGATGGTGACGTTGACCGCGACAAACGCCGCCGCCAGCGCCATGAATAACGCCCGCTTGGCCATGCTCTCAGGATCTCTATGCGCCTATCCAGCCAAAATTACGGGCGACTTTGATGACACCGCGACACCGGCCGAAACCTTGTTAACGGTGAAAAAAGGGGCGCAAGTCATGCTTGTGCGTAATGATCCCGGTAAACGTTGGGTCAATGGAGACGTTGGCATTGTGGAGCATTGTTCGGATCAGGAGTTACATGTGCGCATTAAAGATATCGTGCATGAAGTAAAACCCGTAACGTGGGAACGGATGCGTTACCGCTTTAGTCATGAGGACAACAAAATGGTGCAGGAAGTAGTCGGTGACTTTAAACAATTCCCCGTGAAATTGGCCTGGGCAATAACGATCCATAAAAGCCAAGGGCAAACGCTTTCCCGTGCCATCGTCGATTTGGGTCGTGGGGCATTTGCGCATGGTCAAGTGTATGTGGCCTTGAGCCGCTGCGAAAGTATGGCGGGACTATGGCTTAAACGCGCCATCCGTCCGTCGGATATTTTATTTGATGACCGGGTTTTGACGTATCTTAAATCCGCCGCACGGTTGTAGATGGATTAGAACTTAATTCCTACCATCACGCGCGGGCGAATATGCGGAACTGTTGTCGCGCGCACGGCGTCGGCATACGTATACGTGTAGCCGGCTTTGTTATCTCGCGCATTGATGTTGGAATCGTTGGGATAGTAGGTGGCATCATGGCCATAGATCGAAGTGGGAAAATAATAGTCTACGCTTAATTGCAAGATCGCGCTGAAATCTTTATTAAGCGGAACCACGCCGCGTACTCCGCCGCCCAGACCCCAGGAATGCGCCACGACGTCAAAATCTTCATTACCACCAACATATTCATGACGCACAGCCCAGCGCGTATAACGCGGACCGCCAAAGGCAAAGAATTTCGCCGTTCCGTAAGTTTGATTCAAAGGATAGGTTCCGTTAAATCCTAAATCTAAAACACCCCCGGAGCTTTGGGCATCATTGTTGCCGCCTGTATCTGTATTGATAAAGACCTTACGGGCCAAAATGGGATCGCCTTTTCGTGTCCAGCTATATCCCAGTTCGATTTCCGCGCCAAGCGGCACGTTTTGAAAAATATTGGCTAAACCAAAGGTGCCAGAAACGCTAGGGCCATCAAAATAACCGGCCATTAAAATATCGTATTTGTCGATGGCTTGAGCGGGGACGGACGCCGCCAGAGCGGCCATAAATGCCATGCCGAGCGCTTGTGTTTTTTTGATCATAAGAGCCTCCTTAACATCTGTTTACGTGTGAACTGGCTTTCATGGAAGAGTAGTAGGAATAGCCTGCGAATTCAAGGAGATTTATTCTTATTGTTCCTGTAAGGCTCGCTTGAGATCCATACGCATGAGTTGAAGAAGCTCGTCATTCGACATTTCCGTCAACAGTTTTTCAGCGCTGGAATCAATAAGCCCTTTCGCTAAGGTAATCTTGGATTGAATCAGCGTATCGATTTTCTCTTCCACCGTCCCTCGACACGTGAATTTGTGCACCAGCACATTTTTAGTTTGACCGATACGATAAGCACGATCGGTGGCTTGATTTTCCACCGCCGGATTCCACCACCGGTCAAAGTGAATGACCTGCGTCGCCGCGGTGAGATTTAATCCTGTTCCACCGGCCTTAAGTGACAAGACAAAGAAGGGGGGACCGTCCGGACGCTGGAAGTCATCGACCAAGCCCTGACGCTCACGCACAGGCGTGGCGCCATTGAGCACGAGTCCGGTTCGCCCGAAAATGGTTTCAAGATAATGTGCCAAGGGTTGTGTCATCTCGCGAAACTGCGTAAAGACTAACACCTTTTCCTGTTTTTCCGCAATCATTTCTGTGATTTCTTTCAGTCGGAAAAATTTGCCGCTATCGTTGGGATCATACCGGGCGTCACCTAACCATTGCGAGGGATGATTGCAGATTTGTTTTAAGCGTAAAAGAAAGGCCAGGATCGCGCCTTTGCGTTGGATTCCCGCCATGCGCGCCATCTGTCCTGTTAACTCATCCAACGACTGCTGATAGAGCGCGGCTTGTTTTGGCGTCAACGCGCACCAGGCTTTGATCTCTGTTTTTTCCGGAAGATCGGCGATCACCGTTTTGTCGGTTTTAAGCCGTCGTAAAATATAGGGACGGACCAAGGCGCGTAATGGCCCGTAATCGACGGGTTCAGCAGAAGCAATGGTCTTCAAATGCCGAATGAACTCTCCATGCGTGCCTAAAAGTCCCGGACAAAGAAAATCAAAAAGCGACCATAAATCGGACAATCGGTTTTCCACGGGCGTTCCCGTAAGCGCCAGGCGTCGGCGGCTATTTAATTTTTTGACGGCGCGCGTTTGTTGCGCTTGTGGATTTTTAATCGCCTGCGCTTCATCTAAAACCACTAAATGCCATACGTTCTCGGTCAGCCAATTCCAACGAATCAGTCCGCCATAGGTGGTGAGCACCACATCCACATCTGTAAGATCGGGTTTTTTGCGGGGATCAAACTCGCCCGCTGAAGGATGTACGACGCGCACGCGTAAGCTGGGAGAAAAACGTTCTATTTCATTCAACCAATTTCCCAGTAATGACGCTGGAACAACAACGAGATGCGGCGCCGTAACGCCGCGTTTTTTGATGACCAGTAAGAGCGCCAAAATTTGAATTGTTTTTCCCAGACCCATGTCATCGGCTAGACACGCGCCCAGCCCCAGTTGACTAACCAACCATAACCAGCGCAGGCCGGCGTCTTGATAGGGACGCAACGTCGCTTGAAGCGTTTCACCGGGATGTATCGCTTCCGCTGCTAGCGGATCGGCCAACTGACGTAAGATCTTGGCCAGACCTTCGCCCGGAATTACTTTGGACCAACGGACTTTTTTCTCTTCCAGCGCGATATCGCGCGGGCCATTCATTTCGGCGCCGGCGAGGATCCGCATGCCCTCAATAAAAGAAATTCCTTTTTTGGCTACGGCTTTTTCAACGGTTTGCCAATAACTCAAAACTTCTTCTAGCCGCGTGCGATCAAGTTCGACCCATTGGCCTTTTATTTTTACAAGTCCCTGATTGGACTTCATCGCCTCGCGCCATTCCTCCGGCGTCAGGGTTTGATCACCGAGTGAAATTTTGACGGAAAAATCGAGTAGGCTTTCGACCGTCAACACCGAGTCCGTATGCTCCCCAATCGTTACCCGCACTTGCGGACGGGGGCGCACTTTCCACCAATTGGGCACGCGCACAACAATTCCGTTTTTTTCAAGGATGGGGACATCCTGCAGAAATAGATAGGCTTCGCCGGCGGTCCAAGCTTGAGGGGAATAAATCCTTCCGGAATCCATTAACGATTTAAAGAAGACGCTATGTTTGGCCGCGTCTTTCAGCGGCATCATTAACGATCCCAACTTCTCTCGATGTTGAACTCCCGCATAATCCAGCAGCGCACGACCTAACGGAACATGCGTAGACGTGGTTTGCTGCAAGCCGCGTGTAACCAATGTATACGTCGCCAAAAAGGAAAAGGGATGTTCGGCATCTTCCGGATTTTCAGCCAGCTGTAAATGCACGCGGCCAATTTGATGCCAGGAAGGATGTAAGCGCTGAAAGTAACGCGCAGCGGATCCCGGAAAACGCACCAGATGACGCTGCAGCGTCAATTCCATTTCTGTCCATAAGCCGCGCAAGGTGGTTTCATTGAGAAAGTCTAGCCCCGTCATCGGCGGCGCCGCCGAAAGCCAATGCTGCGCCTCCTCTGTGCTAAAAGGAACTTCGACTTTCTGTCCCTTCGGCGGAAGTGCCGGCAGAGCGCTCACGGCTTTCATGAAATGATGCGAGAAATCTCGCCAATAGGCTAAAACTGGCGGCAGCTTCGCGCGCAATTCCCGCGCACCCAGATGAAAAAGTCCTTGTCCTTGAGTGAAGTTCTTCTCAATACGCCAGGCCACATCCCCGGCGATCGCATCTTCTTCAGCACCAGGTTGCAGCGAGAGCGCCCCTTGCGGAGATAAGGCCAGCGTTAAATGTGCCTGATGCAGAGCATCGGGAAGGATTTTTGGCAACATCTACATATTCTACGCCAAAAACATCGGAGTAATATTTTTGACGTTATTGTCTGTGGATTTTGCCGGGATTATCCGCTATAAATTATTGATGAGTCTCTGTGATAAAAATACGCTGCCACGCCTGGGCATCCTTCTGACATTTTTGAGTGGAGCCGCGTCTTTTCTCGAAGCCAAAGCCTATTGGGAAGGGAATCAACTGAATAACCAGTCGCGTTTGGGACAGCCTTTTAACGGCTTTGAAACCGAAGACCCTAAAGAAAAACGCGATGCGGCGCAGCAGGCTTACGATGCACAGGTTCGCGCCCAGCGCGTTGGACGCGACGGTGGAAAACAAAACGGAACCCTCATTGATCTTTCCGGAAATACCGTTGATTCTTTTTTAACCATTTCACGTTTGGAAGGCGGCGGCCGACGGTTTACGTTAAAGCTGCAAGTTTTATTTGAAGAAAATACGGCGCAATACCGGCTGGGAAGTATTGGGCAACTGGATCGTCTGAATGCGCTTTTGCAATCCGCGAATGATCACATTCAGCTCGTCTTTATCGATACCGCTGGCGACATGCCGTCAGTCCGTGAACTGCATATTGAACGCGCTGCCATGGTCACTGCTTACTTAGCCTTGCCGTCGGAATCCTGACGCTTCATTAATTGATCTATTTCCGCATGCCAACGGGCAGGATCTTGAGAATGGAAACCGCTATGCATAAACCGGATGCGCCCTACTTGATCCAAAATAAACGAAGAGGGCATGACATCAATATTAAAGGACTCTACGACTTCGGATCTGGTATCCCAAAGAATTTCCATCTGCGGATCGTTCAGCTCTAATTTTTTTAGTAATGCTTTAGCGTCCGCCGAATCTTTATCAACATTAATCGCCAACACGCGAATCTTTTTACGACCATAATCAGCCGCCAATTGATTTAAAGCGGGAAGCTCTGAGCGGCAGGGCGCGCACCAACTAGCCCAAAAATTAACGAAAACTACTTTTCCTTTGTAGTCCGCTAATGCTTTTTTTTGATGATGAGAATTCGGCAATGTAAATGCGGGAGCTGCGTTGTTCAAGGAGGCGGCCTGTATCAAGGAGCTCCAGAGACCCAAATAAAGAAACCATTGTGCGAGAGGCTTCATCGATAACACCAGAATTCAAGCGCATGTGCCGCAAGATAATGTTCAGCCTGCGCTCCCTGCAGCATCGCTAAACTCGACCATAGCCCGGCCTCGGTGCAGGTTTTTGCCATAACAGTCACGGATAATGGCGCCTCTTCAACCGGCCAACCCGTTTTTGGATTGAGAATGTGTCCCTTTCGTTGTTCATGCACATGCGTAAAGCGCTTTGTCATTCCGCTAGTCGCTAATCCACCGGTATGCAAGGACACGACCTTGGCCACCTTTCCGGAATGCTGCACATCTTCAATTCCTACTTTCCATAAACGGTCGCCTTGCGCGGCAATATCGCCGCCGAGATTCACAAGAACCGACCGTGCTCCTTCTTTAATCAGTAGATTCAAGATCCGGTCGGCCGCATATTCTTTACCGATTCCGCCAAAATCAATTTCAAATCCAGTCGGCATCTGGATAGAATCATGGGCCCAGCGAACTTTATTCCATCCCATTGTTTTTAGAACTTCAGTTAAAGCCTGGGGCTGCACAACGGTCTCGCTTCCATTAAAATGCGGCCATACTTTTCGCAGTACGCCTGTTGTAATGTCAAAAAGCCCATCACTCACCTCGTAACACGCGGCGGCATAATGCAGGAGTGCGGCCGTCTCCGCATCAACCGCAATCGCCTGACCATTGCTGGAATTGATGCGATCAATAATATTTCCTTTCACATAACGACTGTATTTTTTTTCGATACGGAGAGCTTCTTTCATGGCAATGTCGATGAAATAAGATTCCGCCGCTTTATTCTCGGCATCGATTAAAACTTCACAGGGGCACCCCAACGCTTGGAAGCGTGCTATCGATGGAGCTGTATTGGAAACAGGGATTACGGTCATCGGCTTAACGACGGTTTCTTTTTTTCGAAAAACCGGTTGGGATCAAAACTGTATTGAATTTGCAGAATGGACGCATGAAGCGTGGGGAAAAGATCAAAACTTCGTTGGTCACCGATCGCGGAATTGGGCGAACTTTCGCCGGTCTGCGTATAGTACTCGGCGCGCAAAATAAGTTCTGAGCCATTGTGCAGCGTCCAGCCAAAACGAATGCCGAAGGTTACCCCATCGATCGCATTAAGCCGATAATCCGCGCTAGCGGCATCCGGAAGCGCTTGACCGTTCAACAACCCGACGCGAAAAAAATCGGCCGCGGTTTGATGGTAATAACGGACATGCGGTTCCAGGAATCGTTGAGGATGATATTGCCAGCGATAGGTAAAATCCAGAGTTTGGGAATGAATGCCCCAGTTATCGGCAAAGTAACGCAGACCTAAACTGAACACATCATGGTCGCGATAGTTGTAGCGCGTCAGCCAATAATAACTGTGTTGCAAGCGTGAGCCTGGCCGCTTTTCATGAATAGCGCTTAATGGATCGCCCTGCGTATTCACGAGACTGAGTAATTTATAAGGATCATTCAAATATCCATTTTCATATGTTGGAGAATAATTCCATTGCATCAAGGTACGCTCGTTAATAATTTGTGTCAGGCCGACGAGCGCGCCCAGCACATATTTTGTGGAACGTCCACCTTGGAATTCACCGGGCGCCAATTGCGTCGCATAGGCTAACGGCATTCCGCCATTAGGCGTAATGATGTCGTATTCAGGGGATAGACCAATCGAGAGCGTTGTATTCTTGCGATTGAAAAAGCGGTCCAGCCCAGCGGCAGCGCCCAAAGACAAAAAGTCATGTTCTTTAGAGACATTGCCATCGAACGTGCCCACATAAGCAGAACCTAAAGGCCGCTGATAGGAACTATTTAAGGCCAGGCGCGTATCTGCCATATGACTCGTAGGCACTCTGCCGATATCGGGATTAATTGGATGCCCAGAAGGACTGGTCATCGTATGCGGGACGGTATTCTGCGTGGCTGGTAATGTGCCAAGCGGAGTGGCGCCGGAAATAGTGTCCACCGTAGCTAAAATGGTGAGCGCGCGATCGTCGCCCAAATTGCGCCGCACGCCGATCTGCGGCTCGGAAACCGAAATGCGCTCCGATTCCGAATATTGCATAAAGGAGGTATCCCATGTCCATGGTCCTGGTGAAGCAAGCGGTTCGGAAACTTTGGCGGGGGAAGTCACGGCTTGCGCTAGGGGCGCTGTGCCTAAAAGCGTGGCCGCAGCTGCCATGGCGCGCTGACGACGCTCTTTATTTTTGTTAGTTACAGCCACAGCCGCCTCCGCCGTAGCTGCGTCCGCCCTTCGACGCTTCGCGACTAAAGTAAACATGCTCATCGCAAGCCGTGATCAACGGTTCGGGATCCAATTGCATGCCCGGACGCGATAGGGTGTCGCGCTGCCACGGTTTGACATTGGCACAGCCACACAATACAGCACAGAGAACAACAGTAAACCAGAACATTCTTGTTGTTAGCGTGTCCATAGCCCGATCAAAATTCCTTCGCGGTCGCGAAGCCATTGGTAGCGCCCACGTTCTTTCCCAAGATCCACTATGGAGCCGACAATTTTCGCGCCTAATTCTTTGGCACGCGTCACTTTAGTCGGCAAATCATGGACTGTAAAATAAAGAATGGGGGCGGGCGCATCGATCGCTACTTTAGAAAAGGGGGGAATTTTTCGTAAACCACCGATCAAAACACCGTCGGATTCCACCATGGCGTAGTCAGCTAAAGGTGAATCCTCCATTTGTCGAAACTTCCATTCTAGTAACCCAGAATAGAAGGCCATGGCATCGGCCAGATCGGTCACAGGAAAATCAAACCAAAGCATGTATCCTCCTTTTAAGACAAGACAGACAGAAATTCAAGGGTACAATAATTAATCTGTGACTAAGACTACCTCGAGAATAGTCGTATTCCTTCTGGCCTGCTTAGCTTATAGCCCGGTTTTAAAACTTGGCTTTATGATTGATGATGCAGCGCTCATCCATCCCATCGGGAATGCTCATTTTTGGAATTTTGAATTATTTAAACGCTGGTTTATTCCAGCGTTATACGCGCATCACGAGCCCGCCACGTATTATCGTCCCCTTTTCAATATGGCGCTGTATGTAGAAACATGGTTTTGGGGAATCCATCCGCTGGGTTATCACGTCATTTCAGTTCTCTTTCAAGCACTCAATGCCGTACTCATCCTCGAATTAGTTTTGTGTTTAGGATTTTCGTTGACAGTCGCCATGCTCACAGGCGCGCTATTTGCAGTTCATCCGATCATCATCGGAGAAATGATGCCGGCCGCGGCGTCCGGCATGATGGGTCTTTTTTTTATGTTGCTTACGCTCTATGCCTTTTGCAGTTCGAAACGAAATGGCTATTTAATCGGATGCTTGTGTTATGCGTTGGCCCTTTTAACAAAAGAATCCAATGTGGTGATTCCACTCCTTCTAGGCTTATGCTTTTATTTGCAGCGACGATCCAAAATGGATTACAAAAAAATAATTCCACTTCTTTTGTATTGGCCGTTCTACCTTAGTTTTTTAGCATCGAATGGCAGCATGGATTCACATATTTCAGCGCTATTACTTTTGCGTTTTTATATGCATGCTTTTATTTCGATCGCCTTCCGGTTTTTCTTACTAGTCCTGGTTCCGTGGAATCTAGTCTCCTGGCGCGTGCTACCGCCGCCGACGTCCCTCTGGCCGTTTTATTGGCTTTGTTTTATAGGCATGATTTTTTTCTTACACGCTCGCGGCTGGCGCTGGGCGGTTTTTTCTTTCGGATGGTTTTTCATTACTTTATCACCTTATATCATGGCGGTAACCACCCACAATGCACTCATGGATCAATGGGTTTATCCTGGGTTATTGGCCGTACTCTTACCCATCAGCCTTTGCGTCGCCTGGGGACTTTCGACGTCCAACGCTTATCTCCGCTACGGATCGATGATTTTCTATTCCAGTCTGATCGCGGGTTGTATGAGTCTAATTTTTTTCAATGTAAAATGGCGCGGATCAGACGAAAAAAATTTCAAATGGACTTTTGAACATTACCCCGAAGCAGATTTTGCTAAACGCCGTTTTTTGAGCATCCTGCTAAATGATCGCCGCTGGGATGAGGCTTTATTCTATTTAGAACGTTTTCATAATGACGATCCAAACGAACCCACGTATGCACATGACCTTGCGCTTTTAAAACATCAGTTAAAGCGAACGTAATTTGAAAATTAGCCATCCACTCTTTTTTGTGCATGAATATCGCCTTTCATGAATTCTCGTAAGCTTCTTTTACTCTTTATGCCTTTCTTTTTATTTCCGCTCCTGTTAAATTGGCAGCGTCTTTTTGATCCGCCTTATTGGGACGCTATCACGGGAATTTATACGCAAGGCGTGTGGCTCTATCGCCATCATTTTAATTATGCCGAGCTTGCGCGATTACCGCATTTCATGGAAGGCGGCCCCAATATAAATTTGTTTTATGTTTTCTCGCCTCTCTACGCGATCTTGCTGCATTATTTCCAATTACGCTTTGTTTTTCTTTTTCTGCACTTACTTATTTTGTTTTGCGCTGGCCTTGTCGCGATGCTTTTTTTTCGCATCATGCATGCTGAATACTCTTGGTGGCTTGCTCTTAGCTGGTGCTTGACAGCCATGCTCAACCCGATCTGGTCTGGACAAACGGCCTCTCTGTATGTGGAAATTCCCTTAGCCGCATGCGTCGCTATAGCGATTTATGGCGTCTGGAAAGACCGCTACATTCTGGCCGCCGTGGGCTGTCTTGCCGGATATACCATGAAAGGATCGGCATTAATTTTTGCACTGGCTTGCGCGGTATACGTTCTGATTCTGGCGATCGGAAAGAGACAGCATTGCGCATGGGCACAAAGGTTCAGACCGCAAGCATGGATTCTTCTTGTGCCATTGCCACTCATGATCTTTTTAAATCATTGGGCCCCTGTCCCGACGGCCATAGTTCCAGATATATGGGGAAACTTTATTTACTTTTTCGTTAAGGCTCGCCTTCAATATCCGTTGGTCGCTGTGGAGCTTATCGGGGTGCTCTTTTTTATCTTCTTTAAATTATTCACGTCATCATGGCCTCAAGACGCCTTTACGCTTTTCCTGACGCTGGTTGTGGGGACCTTTTGGCTGGGGTATATATTTAATTCACTTCCTATCCCCCGTTATATGGTCATGATTATTTTTCCTTTGATGTGTTTGCTCGCGCGACTGACAGCTCCGCGAAAATCAGTCGGTGCATTTATTGCTGTGACTCTTATCGCGACGTCGCTGATCACAGGCCATGGTCGCGGATTTCCGGTTATTCCGGATCATCGGGGGGGACGTAGCGGCTCGGAATTAGAGCGCAGCCGGGAGTATCTTATCGATCTCGACAGCAATCGCGCGTTATGCGCTTATCTCGAAACGCGGGCCTTTGAGCAAATTATTGTGACCAAGTCGCCCTTTACGCAAATGCTGACAATTCCAGAATTTGGCTATGTCAAAAAGGCGTTGCCTTACATCGTAGAAGCGGGACGGTTCTCCACACTTTGCCCCGCATTGCCGCTGGGCGCCTTTTTGCAACGTCCGGGACCGCATCGGACGCTGTGCGTCTACAGTCCTAACATCGATGAACTCCATTGGGGACCTTCGCTCAAACCGAATGCGAACGATCACATTATTTTGACCGATCAGACCTTGCCAGCGCCTATTATTGTCTATGCCCGCGAATGGAAGGTTTAGCCTTGCATTTTTTTAAGAGACCGCTATAGTCAAACCATGTTGACCGACCGTTATTGGATTTATAAGGAAGGTTTCATGCAGGGACCTTACACCGTGAATGAACTTGCTGCGAGTGGGGACTTTGTCAATTCGCTCTTAGTCTGCCAAGACGGCGATCATGAATGGCATCCGGTCTGTGAACTCTCCGCTTTCAGCGCCTACTGTTCAACGCCAATCATTTCCACCGGCGACTACAAAACCAAATCCGCCATCGAAAAAACACCACCATAAAGACAAGTATCCACCGAATGAGGGCAGGAGACTGAGGCGTCAGATTGACCGAGGCGTGACCGAGGCGTCAGACACCCAACTAAAGACCTATGAGCATGGTTTCCTGCCCTCACCGACACACGTTACCTCCTTGTCGTAAGTCGCTATTATTTAACGCGTAATATGAGTTCGTTTTAAGTGGGTTCTTAACAAAAATTTAGAACTTGCGTATCTTTCAGGAGGTTTTAGACTCCCAAAGATGCGACCCTACCGACTCATCGCCCTGGCGGCTTTCTTGGCGCTTGCCGCTCAGAGAGGCTGGGCAGCCGCCGCCATAGATCCGGAGATGCGCATTCATAATGCGCGTGTTCTGGAACTTCATCAATCATTTCGCCAAGCGGCTGTGTCGGATCAAGCCCGATTGCGCACACAAGCCGATCCCATTCTGTATCAACGCGCGCAAAAACTTCGCCAGCTGATGCAAAACGATCCCGACGCCGCCGTGGCTTCTGCCTTATCGGCGGAGGAGCTTGAAAATTTAAGAACCGATTTTCCCGATTCCCTCGCGCAGTTAGAAAAACGCGGGACTTGGCGCGGGCCGACACGCGCTACCATCATTGATCATTTTGTGTCGCGCCAGGCGGAACGCCGTATCGATATTCAAGCCGAAGAAGGTTGGCTCGAAGTGCGGCTCGCCGATAACGCGGAGTTAGAAAAGCTCAAAAGTGGGGACGTGCTCGAAGTGACGGGCGTCCAAATGGACACCACACTAGCCGCGCCAATGGGCGCTACGCAATTGACCGTAGCATCCGCGTCGGTGGGGTGTAATCCGACAGGCCCTCAAAGCGCGTTGGTCATTATTACGGCTTTTCCCGGGGCGCCGGCACTTGTCGATGCCGCTAGTATGTCCGCCGAATTTTTCGGCAGCGGCCGGTCATTGGACGGCTATTGGCGCGATGCCTCTTACGCAAAAACCTCAGTCACCGGCGCAGTGGTTGGACCCTTTGTGTTGAGTCAGTCTTACACTTGTGATCAATGGTCGGCGATGGAGTCCGCTGCTATTGCTGCTGCCGATGCTTCCGTTAACTTTGCCAATTACAATCGCGTCTTCGTTATATCTCCCAATAGTAGTTGTTCTTATGGCGGCATAAGTACGGTGGGCTGCACGGTGCTTGCGACTCATGAAGGAAATATCACCGCGGCCGAATCGATTCTTGTGGGCGGCTACATGCTTCCGAATGATCAAGGCGTGGAAATTATCGCGCATGAAGCGGGACATGGGCTGGGCCTTGGGCATTCGCGTTCGCGTGGGTTTTCGCCGGACGCATTGGGTCCTGTCGGCGCAACAGGATCCTTATCGGAGTACGGCGACAATTTTTCCGCGATGGGGTATTACAACCTCGGTCACTATAGCGCGTCACAAACTGCCCAATTAGGATGGCAATCCAGCACCAATGTCAAAACAGTTCAAAGCGCAGGGACCTTTAGTATTCAGCCGGCGGAAGTGACAACAACTGGCGTTCAAACATTAAAGATCCAACGGGGAACTGCCAACACCAATAGCTGGCTTTGGCTCGAATATCGACAGCCCATCGGAAATTATGAGAGCACGTTGTCCGCACAAGTTTTTTCTGGCGTGCTGATTCATTATCAAGATTCGATTACCGTGAGCGGCGGCTCCGATCTTTTGGATTTCACGCCAGCCGACGGATCATGGGCTACTCCGGCTCTCCCTGTCGGATCCACGTGGACCGATCCCTATTCCGATGTGTCACTAAATGTGCTCAGCGCGGACGCTAGCGGCGCCACGGTCACGGTGAATTATGGACCTACATCTAACGTGCCCAACATCACGCTTTCGAAATCGGCGAATAAAAGCATTGTCAAAGCAGGCGACATCATCACCTACACCATCGGCTACCGGAATACAGGCAATGCGGGGGCCACGACTTTTGTGATCAATGACATCATTCCAGCCCAGACGACACTCGTTCCCGGATCGATTTCTGCAGGGGGCACCCTTTTGGGCGGCACTATTCAATGGAATATCGGAGCGGTAGCGGCTGGGGCGACGGGCTCGGTCAATTTTCAAGTCACTGTGCAATAAATGCGTCGTTAATTCTGTATCGCGAGGTGAAAGACAATGAAGACAATAAAGACATTACTGATGGGAATTTTGTGCATGGCCATACCGGTGAGCCTTCGGGCGGATATTACCAATACCGCTTCAGCCACTTATAAAGATGGGACAAATGCTTCCTACAACGCCACGAGTCTGCCGGTCGTGGTGACGGTGATTTCGCCGCCTTCGCTCACGTTGACCAAGTCGGCCAGTCCAACAACGGTCGCTCCCGGGGGGACCGTGACCTACACCATTGCCTATGCCAATAACGGAGGCAGTAGCGCCAACACCACCTTCATCAACGATACTATTCCCAGCGGTAGTACTTTTGTGCCGGGATCGATCACCGGCGGCGGAATTTTATCCGGCGGAACGATTACATGGAATTTGGGAACTGTGGCGGCTGGAGGCAGTGGTTCGGTGACGTTCCGGGTGACGGCGAACTAAGCATGCGGCAGCGGCTGCTCATCCTCAATATCGTCCTGATCCCCGTCTGGGTGGGGGCGAATTTTTCCAATACCGCCTCTATTCAATATAGGGATCCGGGGGGGATTCTGCATACGGTGCCGAGCAACGCGGTTGTCGTTAATGTTGAATTACCAACGACAACAACGATTCCGATCCTGCAAGGATTTGAATCCTTTAATACCAAGTTAGGACCGCAGGACCGTCTGTCGCTCATCATGTCCGGAGGCGCGCCGGATTTTGTGACTTGGACCTTTTCCGCAAGACCATCGAATTCGGCGAATATCGGGTCGAGATCAGAGACTCTCGCTGCGCCGTCGTTGGTGACAACGGCGGCCGCGTCGCTTTCTCTCGGATCGGTGGCGGAACTAAAACCCGGACCCTGGCATGTCCGGGTCACGGCAACCAATCTGGCCGGGACCTCTGCCCCAACGGAAACCGATTTTGTGCTAGTCGATGCCGTGGCAGGGGCAAACATTCGACTTTATCCCAATCCCTGGCGAGCGGGAACCCATCAATCTCGCGAAATCACCTTCGCCAATCTACCGTTGCAATCCACGATTTCCATTTTTACGGTCGCGGGCCGGCTAGTGAAAACGCTTTCTGGCAGCAACATGGTTACCTGGAATCTTACAACCGATGCCGGCGAACGCGCCGCTTCCGGTATTTACCTCTATCGCCTAACATCTCCCAGCGGCGAATCCGACCACGGAAAGTTCGTCATTATTAATTAAGAAGTAACAGGTTTGCAATAAAAACCAGCATCTAGTTACGTGAGTTATGCCTGAGAAAAAATGGCGGAGACGGCTTGTTTGTAGGAGGGTCGCCCGCGTAAGAGCGGGGGGATTTGGTGGGTGGAGGCAAAGGCTTCGGCTGTGGTTGCGGGACTATTTAAATAACCTGCCAGTTGGGGAAGACTGTTGAGAAGATGATCTTTCATCTGATGTCGGTAGATCCAGCCGTTGATTGCCAAGTGCATCAGGGCTAGTGCTTGGATAATCACAGGACGCAGGGCGGCATGGACCATCGTCGGGTCAAAGACCAGCATCGACGCGGCAAAAGTGGCCAGCGTCATAATGCCTACTTCCCGCCGTAAACTATTTTTTATCGCGGTTTTAAAACGTAGCCCTAACGGAAGCTGGCGCAGCTCTGGTGAAAAGAAATTGAGAATCGGATGCAGTGCAAAGAAAAGCAGGGTGAAACCGAGCGTGGCCATCAGTGGGCTCAAACCCACAACCGGCTGAAGATGTTGCGCCAATTCCAGCGAACCGCTTTCTGTGATCCAAGCAAAGAGAACGCCATACACCCAATCCAAACGGCCGAAATAACCCGAGAACCAATTGGCGCCATTCGGAGCCTTCTTTACATTTCTAAGGGTCCATTGAATGACAATATTATTTAGGTTGTAATCAGGAACATTGTCTTCTTCTCTTATGAACTGATCCACACGTTTTCCAGCTTCGGCTTTTGCTTTTGATTCCGATAGAACGGGAAATTGAGATTTCAATTGCTTCGCCATGAAATCCACGACGCTTGCTCGATAAGCTTCTTTTTTGGCGATAACAGGGTCCACGGGGGAAAGGGTGAGATTAAACATTTGAGGAGCAATATCCACAGCACGTTGCGCCGCAACTGACAGCTTTAGATTTTGCTCATCCATACTGCTGAGCGCACCGACAATCAATCTTTCGGATTCAATTTTTGCCCGGACAGCGGGATCTGGATATCGGGTGATGAGCTCTTTGTTGATTTCATCGTAAAGCGATAAAAACTGTAATGCCATTTCTCGAGGTTCGACGGGTGTTCCCGGCCAGTGTTGAGCCACTGACGTCTCATCGTAGCGCGCAAACCACGGGACCAATTTTCTCGCCAGTGGCAGGAGATCGGCCCTATTCACGTCCGAATAGCGGAGAAACATAACGGAAGCTAACGCATTATTTAATTGGTCTTGGCTTGAGGCGACTCTATTCGGGCGTTGGGGCGCGATTTTTTTCGGACCCGAGTTTTCTTTGGCAAAGGCTGTCACTAATTGTTCTACGGAGATGCGGGGGAGATAATGTTCCGTTACATATAGCTGGAGGAGAGGATTGTCGATTTCCGGATGATATATTTCATTCTGTGCTTCGCGGGCGGCTTCGAGAGCGGGAATGCGGCCTCCATTTTTTTGGCTTATGTCACGGAGTTGATTCAAGAGGTTCATCATTATAGTGCCGGCCGCCGTTGCAAAGCTTTCAGCCACTTGAGCAATTGGACGTGATTGATCGGGATTTTCTTCAAGACGGTCCAAAAGCGCTTTAGCGAGACCGATTCGAGCATCAACCTCCGGAGCTTTATCACCCTCAAAAAAATGCGCGGAAGCCAAATTTTCTTTTACTGAATTTAGTGGAGGCTGCAACGTCACAATAACGACCGCCATGCGCAGGTTCGTCTCATCGCTTCCCTCGTGTTCGGCCTCTTGGCGAAGCACTTCATACGCCAATCGCGGCAGATTAATGGAATCCACTTTGTTTGCGAGCAACTCGTCTTGCGCAATCGCCGGCTGAAGTGATCTAAACATTCTTACGAACTGATCCGCTTTTCCCTGAAGTGTCGTTGGAGAGTACGGCCACTGCGCTTCGGCGGAGCGCTCTAAAAATAAGGTAAACGGTCCTTTCCTGAATTTCCTGGTCGTTTTATTTTCTTTGCCTACCCATAATCGTGCATCCTCAGCGGCAAAGTCTCGGTCATCATGAGTGGGAGATCTCCCGACAATTTGGCTAAGAATAGCGTTTTCCAAAGCCGTAACCGCTGTAGCCGCGGCTTCCTCTGAAACGGCGGGAGACACGATCGCACTAGGCGGATTATTCAATGGTTTTGGCTCTTCATCCAAAATCGCCGACACAAACTTTTCTGAAGCCCCTTCTTCATCCATCAACGCTTCTTGTGTGAGAAGAAATTTTTGATAGGCTAGGTAATGCTCCTGCGCCAGTTTGCTGGCGCGGGGATAAGAGTCCGCGAAACCTTTTCCGCGATCGTCTAAAGCATGTTGGAAATAAAGTAATAAAGAGCTTTGCTCTCTATCTTCGCGAAGAATTTTTTCGCGCTGTGCTTCTTTTTCTTCGAGTCGCCTTTTTTCTTCGAAAGCAATCCGTGCTGCCTTCTCGGCTTTTGCTGCACTCTTAGCCCGACCCGCAAGTGTGTCTGAATTACTCTTTGCATTCAATCGATCCAAATCAGCAAGCCACTGTTTCCATTGATCTCCCTGCGGTGCATCGCCTGTCTCATTTTCATTTTGGTAAACGAGCTGCGCTTCGGCAAATTCTTCGGCGACTTCATCAGCTGTTAGCCCGTTGATACGTTTAAGCATCATATTGACTAAGAAGGGCGGCGTATCGCCAGCATGAGCGTTTCGCGGATCTTGGCGGATAAGGAATTTAAAATGCCCCGCCACACGCAAACGATTATCCTCATCGCTTGGGGGATCTAGACGCGTTATAGCCTTTGAAACCTTGTTTAAATTCTGTTCGGCGTTTCGAGCATGAGCCAGAATGAGCGATCGGGTGGTGCCCCGAGTGGTGGAGGCAATAGCGGTTCCGGCGAGTTCATCCGTATGAGGATTCACCATCTTCCAAACGAAATCGCTTAAAACATCTTTATCAAATGGAATACCAAAATTTTTTGCCATTGCGGTATATGTTCCGTCTTTGTCCAAGTGGACCTCGCTGATGTAAGCGTTCACGGGCATCACGAGATTCGCATCTTCTTCTACTGTGAGCGTCGTCTTCCTCGGGTCTCCTAAGATTAACAGGCGGTGAACCACCTCATTGGCTGCTTCTCGATAGAGGGTAATTGCACGCTTTGAACGATCACCGTACTTTGCTTTTAACGTTTCGACGAGTGTCTTGGCTGTTTTGCTATATAAGACATCCTGCTTTGGGGTTAAAGTATGCAGATTTTGTTGATGCAGCGTATTTACCGCATCGGTCAATGGGGGTTCCGGATCTGCATCGACCGCGGCATCTCGCTTGTACTGGGGCATCAACGGCTGAACTTCTTCAGCGCGTTCAGCGAGCATCCGGAGCATTTCCGTAGGTCTTCCCTTCGGCACATTCGGGCTAAACGCCATCGTTTGCTTAAGGAAAGCGGTAACTAAGGGGGCCACTTTAGTAAGTGGTAATCCCTGAAATTCGGGATACATTTCGGCATAAGATCCTGGGTGGATGGCTTTTACGCGTGCCGCCACAGAGTGCCCGATGTAATCGTTTTCGGCGATGGTCCTCGATGGTGCCGCAATTTTATTCCAGGTTGCGATGGCAGTCTTCTCATCGAAAAGCAGCTGGTAATCTTCAATGATAGTGCGTGAAAGACGAGTGACGCCTCTGGCCAATTGTCGCGCTCCTTCAGGGTCGTAATCGGCCGCTTTGAGCAAGTTATCCGTAAAAGTGTCGGCAAATTGAGCAGAGCTTAGGGTTAATACAGAGTTTGGGTAGAGCCAATTCAGGAAATTATGAACTAAGCGCCGACCTCGCCAATATCCCAAAAGACTCAATACAACAGTGACGGCAGCTACACCTATCACCATGGGACCGTCATGACGAAGCAACAGAGAAAGGCCGCCTAGAACCGATGGCAAAGCCGTAGTGATGTAGCGACTCCGTATCCACGGGAGATTTCGTACGCGAATAGCTTCATCTTTCTTGTTATCAAGAGGACGATGCATCGATAGAAAGTCAGGTCGATCTACTAGGCTATCTTCCCACCAGGAAGCAAAGCGATTTTCAATCTTTCGTTTTAGATTTTTTCCGTTACGTGTCTTTGCCTTGTCTAAGGCGTTTTCGAATTCAATTCCTACCAAAGGTGCATTTCGCGGAAAGTGAAGAAACTCGCGCAGACCTTTTTCGATACTTAATGCTCTTTCGCCGTTGTTTTTCCATTCTTTGAAGTCGGCTTTGGGATACAAGTAATAGATGGCGCCTGCGAGATACGTATCGCCAGCAAGAGACCCCATTGTTGCCGCAGGAGCTACTTCTGGTGTCGAAACAACGTCCTGGGAGGGTTGAGTGGGGGCCGCCACGGCGACATTCGAAACTACGGGTTTCTCTAAGACATAATATTTGAGTGGGATCAGAGGCTCCTCGGAGTCAGACGTGTCAGCGAGCGGTGCGAGTCCGAGTATTCCGGCGTTGGATGATAAATCCATGATCTTGCGCTGCCCCTCTTCGAGATCGAAGAGAATGCTGTCTCGTGAGACATCGTGAAAAATTACCGGATCTAAAACTGCTTGTTCGATGACTTCAATCCCGTGCTTGTTTGCGCCTTCGATAACAACGGCGGCATCAGGCCGTCGCGCATCCATAAATCGCTGTTTCCCAAAGATAATCATGACGCGTGGTTGTTCGCGCAAATCAACATCCCAGAGAAAGAAGTGGATATTATTGGTATGAGATTGACCCTCGGGAATCCAAGCGACCCAATGAGCCGTATCAAATGTGACATATAGATGGGCAGGATCTTTTGAAGAGCCAAGACGCATTTTGATCGAATGATCAAGCAAGTCCTGAATATAGTTGTCAAAAATCCGGTCAATGTCTTCTGAAGTCGTCGCCTTTTCTGCGTCTATTTTGCCGCGTAGAATATCTCTTTCAGCCGTTACGAGCGTTCGTCCCAAAACGGGTTTAACACGTTGATCAATAACATCACCCCATTCTCGGTTGTCCGGTAATTTTCGAATCATCCATAGTTGAATCGTTTGAGTGGCACCTGAAGCTTTCTCTATAAACGCTTGGATTTTTTGACTTCGGGATCGTTGATCCACCTCAATAGTTTCAATAAGAACACGAATGCGCTTTGCCAAGAGCCGCATAAAATCGAAGCTTTGATCTGGTGTTATTCCGAGTGTGGGTGGCTTTTGGAGAGCCTTTGCAAGTTGCTTTCCCGTTACTGTCGTTTTTGCCTGTTCCCATTGACCGGCTTCTACGGCTTCAGCGAATTTTTTTTGATCGGGAATACTTCCGGTGGACACCGTTCCAGATTGAGCAGGAAAAAAACGTTCTGCAAGTACGGCGATGCGTTGTGTTTGAACGGCTTGGACCAACTCTTGTGGTTTAATTAGCTCCGTTTCAAGTGCTTTCGATAAATTAGGTGTTTCCGGGCCGTCAAAAAACTCAAGAATCATTTGCTGCGCCTGAGTGGGATTGAGAGCTAAATTTTTGTCGAAAGAATCCAGCTCCTGCAACGATTTATTCCAGCGGGAGGCAACGCGCTTACCCACTTCAATGGTGTACTCTTTTCTAGCTTCCTCCATCTGCTTTGCGACTTCCACGGGATCTGTAATGTTATTTTCGTGGAGAAGAATTACAGCATTGCGAAAGGGATGAAGATCCAGGTCTTCATAGTGGGATTTGCTTAGATCGACGGCCATCTTCAAATGATCCCGAGTAATTTCTGCGCCCTTCGGGGCTGTTGTTAATGCGTTTAGAAATTCGTACGCAAAATTTCTCGCCGCCATGAATTCTTGTAGCACCAAGTAATCGTAAAGGCCCGAAACATGCGTCCGTCGCGCGATAGCCTCTTCGTCGCTCGATTCATTCTCATTCGGAGGCCCCGTCAAAAAGTGGCCTGAACCGGCGGCGTGGTAATTAAAGTGATGATGGGCGCTTAAGCGCTTGGCGATTAAAATAGCCGTTACGGCCACAGCAAAGACAGAGGCAGGAATAAGCACAATGTGCAACAGCAGGCTGGCTGTCACAGCAAGAACGCCTATGCCTAGAACCGTAGCCACGACAATTCGCTGATTCCGTCTGGCCTCTTCCACAGGTTTTCCAAAATGCTCTTCTGCAAATTCGGTGGCCCTGATCGATAGATGGAAAAATTCCGACCACGAGTCGGGGGAATATTCAAAGGGAATAGAACTCCATTCGGCATAGTTGAATTGGCTCGCTGTGATGCTGTACGGGGCCAGTTGGTCGAGCTCCTCCTCCGTCAGAGGCGCCTCAAAGGAATCATTGCTGGGGTTTCTGCGCATGCGCACGGCGGCTTCACGCAGCCACTGGCTTCGGTTGAGTCCGATCGATTGCTCGATTGAAGATCGATTGATTCCCACCCGCCACAGTACCCAGTCCATGCGACGCCCTTGCGCCAGCAGCCGTCCACGCACTGCGCCGGCGAACCAGGTGTCGGATTGGGTGAGTCGCGGCCTGCCTTGCGTTTGAGCGCGCGACGGGAATTGAAAGCGGAGCTCAAAACGTTCATCCGCGCGAATTCCTGTATCCGTAGACTT